>OLRU01000056.1_pt1 | contig 117244 bp, 109 predicted proteins | sample 1672961 | NCBI WGS metagenome assembly OLRU01 (sample SAMEA3136741, study PRJEB25190) | human gut metagenome | biome: human gut; feature: human-associated habitat; material: faeces | place: Austria | collected 2013
CCGGGGACATTTCTTTTTGGCAAGCACAAAAAGAAATGCCCCCGAAATTCCCCGCCGCCTTACAAAAGGCGGCCCCTTAATATTCCGGACATATATTTTATCATCTTTTTTAACTTGTAGCAAGAGCCCCGGCTGTGTTATAATATAAACTGTATTGTTATCTTCAGGTAAACAAATTGTAATTTCTCAGGGAGGGCGTCATGGAAGTACTGGCCTGTGCCGAGAGCGCCGAGGCTGTCATTGCCGCGGTGCAGAGCGGCGCGGACGCAATTTACATACGCTTTGGCGGCCGCGGCGTGCGCGGCTTTACCGAGGACGCGCTGATGAAGTCCGTGCGGTATTGCCGGGTGCGCGGCTGCCGCGTATACGCCGAGCTGGACACGCTGGTGACGGACTCCGAGGCCGCCGCGGCGGCGGCCCTGGCGCGCAGGGCCTGCGAGCTGGGCGTGGACGCCTTCATCGCCCAGGACCTCGGCTTCATCGCTATCGCGCACACTGTCGCCCCGTCCCTGCCCGTCTTCGCCGGGGAGCGCCTGGGGCTGCACAACGCGGCCGGCATCGAGGCCGTGCGCCAGCTCGGCGTGACGCGGGTCTTCCTGCCCCAGGAGCTCACGCTGGGCGAGATACGCGCCCTCGCTTCGCGCACGGCCGTGGAGCTCGCCGTATGCGTGCAGGGCGAGCTGTGCCCGGCGCGCGCGGGTCAGTGCTGGCTCTCCGCCGTCACCGGCGGGGGCAGCGCCAACCGCGGCGTCTGCGACCGCCCCTGCTCAAGGCGCTACAGCCTGGGCGGACGCATGGACGACTATCCCCTCGCCACCAAGGGCGCGCAGCTCCTGCACCGCCTGCCGGAACTGGAGTCGGCCGGGGTCAGGTGCGCCGTCATAGGCCGCGGCCTGGACAGGCCCGAGCGCCTGGCCGGCGTGGTGCGCGTATGTTCCGCCTGCTCGCGCGAGGGCCGGGTGCCGTCGCGCCAGGAGCTGGAGGAGCTGGACGCCCTGTTCGCCCGGCGCGAATTTACCGACGCCTATCTCGACGGCCGCGCGGATGACGCCGCCGGCACCGGCGGCGAGCCCGAACGCGACGACATCCGCACCGCGGAGCGCGCCATGAGCGCTGAGCGCCGGGTGTACGCCAACAGGGAGCTGCGCCGCGTGCGGGTGGAGTTCTTCATTGCCGCCAAACACGGCCGCCCGCTCCTGGCCGGGATCCAGGACATGGACGGCAACCGTGCCGAATACAAGGGGCCCGTTGTCGGCGACGTGCCCGGCGCCGAGCTCACGGCCGCCTCGGCTGCGGGCGAGCTGCGCCGCACCAAGGGCACGCCGTATCACTGCGACCGGGTGCTGACCTTCGTGCCCCCCGGCTGCCGTGTGCCGCCGGACGCCGTCTCTGCCGCCCGCGGCAAGCTTATCCATGAGCTGACGGCCAAACGCGCCAGGATCCCGCCCCGGGAGACCTTCGCCCTGCCGGCCCCCGCCGGCGGCGGAGCGCCCAGCCAGAAGCTGGCCTGGTGCGTCGAGGTCATGAGCGCTGCCCAGCTCTCGGAGGAGCTGGCGGAACTCAAGCCCGACTATCTGTACCTACCCCTAACCGAGATCCCCAACGCGGCCGGGCTGCTGGAGCGCTTCGCCGCGCAGGGCACGTCCATAGCCGCCGTGCTCCCCCGCGTCATACAGGACGCGGAGCTCACCGGCCTCGCCGGCCTGCTGCGCCGCGCCCGGGCCCTGGGCGTGACCCAGGCGCTGGTCGGCAACCTCGGCCACGTGGCCCTGGCGCGCATGGCCGGCATGGAGGCCCGCGGCGACTACGGCCTCAACATAGCCAACTCCTACGCCGCCGCTGCCGCTGCCGGGGCCGGGCTGCTGAGCGTTACGGCCAGCTTTGAGCTCTCGCTCGAGCAGATAGGCCAGCTCACCAGGGCCGTGGAGGTGGAGATCATCGGCTACGGCCGCCTGCCCGTCATGTTGACAGAGCGCTGTATAATAAAAGCCAGCGCCCGCCGCTGCGTCTGTGAGAACAACATGAAGCTCTCCGACGCCAACGGCCGCGTCATGCCGGTACTGCGCGAGTACGTGTGCCGGAACGCGGTCTATGGCCCGGAAAAGGTCTATATGGCCGACCGCCGCGCCGAGCTTATGCGCTGCGGCATATCCCGCTTCCGCCTGCTCTTCACGAACGAGGGCGCGCGCGAGTGCGTGGAAGTGACCAAGTCCTGCATGGGGCTCAACAACTACAGGCCCAACGGCCTGACACGCGGATTCTATTTAAAAGGCGTTGAATAAAATGGCAATAATTCTGGCCTCCGCTTCTCCCCGCCGGCGTGAGCTGCTCGAGATGCTCGGAGTCAACAACCTCACTATCATCCCCGCCCGCGGCGAGGAGCACGCGCCGGAGGGCGCCGCTCCCGACGAGGCTGTCATAGCCATCTCCCGCGGCAAGGCCCTAGAGGTGGCGGAACAATGCGCCCCCGGGGACGTCATAATAGCTGCGGACACAATCGTCTGCCTGGACGGCGACATCCTCGGCAAGCCGCACACTGCGGAGGAGGCCGGGGACATGCTCCGCCGCCTCTCCGGCCGCGAACACGATGTGTACACCGGCGTGACCGTGATGAAGGACGGCGGCATACACTGCGGCGCCGAGCGCACGAGCGTGCGCTTCCGGGCGCTGACCCCGGGCGAGATCGCCGCCTACGTGGCCACCGGCGAGCCCATGGACAAGGCCGGAGCCTACGGCGCCCAGGGCAGGGGCAGCCTCTTTGTCGAGGGCATCACCGGCGACTTCTTCAACGTTATGGGCCTGCCGCTCTGCCGGCTGGGCCGCATGCTGAACGAGATAGGTGTGAGTCTGCTGTGAAGGAATATCTCAAGAAAAACGGAATACGCCTCGCAGTGATACTGCTGGCCGTCATACTCGTCGGCGCCGTGTCCTCCCAGGTGCTTTCAGGCAGCGCGGGCTTTCTCACGAACATCATCCTCACCGTGCGCGAGCCCATAAGCAAGGCCGCAACCGCGGCGGGCGATCTGCTGGAGGGCGTCTACGGCTACGTCTTCCGCTATGAGCAGCTGCAGGCAGAGAATGAGGCCCTGCGCTCCCAGCTGGCGGACGCCCAGGAGCAGGCGCGCGCCGGAGCCGAGGCCGTCGAGGAAAACCAGCGCTATGAGACACTGCTCGGCTTCGCCGACGAAAACCCCGACTACGTGATGGAGCAGGCGCGCATCACCGCCTGGACCGCCTCCAACTTCGAGAGCAGCTTCACCATAAGCAAGGGCTCCTCCAGCGGCATTGAAGCCGGCGACGCGGTCATCACCGAGTACGGCGCGCTCGTCGGGCAGGTCACCGAGGTCGGCACGTCCTCGGCCACCGTCCGCACCATCATAGACGTCAACACCTCCATCGGCGCCCTTGTCGGCACGGAGGGCTCCACCGCCATGCTCGTCGGCGACTACACGCTCATGGGCCAGGGCCAGGCGCGCGTCACCTGGCTGACCGAGGGCGCGCAGCTCTTCCTGGACGACGAGATACTGACCTCCGGCTCCGGCGACCAGATCCCCTCCGGCCTCGTCATAGGCACGGTGTCCAGCATCCAGACCGAGGCCGCCGGGCAGACAGAGTACGGCATCATCACGCCCTCGGCCGACCTGGAGTCGCTGGTACAGGTCTTCATCATAAAGGACTTCGGCAACACCGCCCAGAACAGCGGCGACACCTCCGGCGACAGCAGCGGCACGGACAGCACCCAGCAGTCCGGCGGCACCTCCACCCCGACCCCGTCCCCGACTGCGGCCGCATAACGGGAGGCCGAGATGATAAGAGACCTGATAAACCGGGAAAAAATCAAGCGCGTGCTGCTGTATCTGCTTTATATAGTGGTCGCGCAGTTCTTTCAGGACACGATATTTGCCTCGCTGCCGCTCTTCGGCGTGAACATGATGTTCATGCCCGCAGTGGTGGTGGCCATAGGCGCTTTCGAGGGCGGCGTGTGGGGCGCCGCGCTGGGTCTGGTGACCGGCTTTCTGACCGACATCAGCTATGACAACACGGTGCTCTTTGCGGCGCTGTTCCCGGCCATAGGCTTTTTCGCCGGGGTGTTGACGCGCTGGTTCGTGAATGCCAGCCTGTTCGCCTATCTCGTCATGTGCCTGGCCGCATTCGCCGTGACGGCCGCATTCCAGATCCTCGAGCCGCTGTATCTTGGCGGTTCGCTCATGGCCCTGCTCTGGACAGGGCTGGTGCAGACGGTCTGGTCCCTGCCAATGGCCGCCGTACTCTACTTCCCGTGCAGGGCCATAGGGCAAAAGAAGGTGTGAAGAGCAGCGGCAGCGGCCCCGGCCGCTGTCAAAGGTCCCCCTGAGAAAGGAAAAACATGCGAAGCAACATCAAAACCTCAAGAGTCGTGGCCTTTGGCCTCATTGTCACGCTGCTTATAGCTCTGTGCGTGGGCACGCTCTATAAGATGCAGATAATCGAGGGCGCCGCGCACTACGACGAGAGCCTGAACACCCAGGTCAGCACCCAGACCGTCACCGCCGCGCGCGGCAACATCCTCGACCGGTATGGCCGCGTGCTGGTGTCCAACCGCGAGTGCTACAACCTCGTTATCAACACGACCCGCCTCTTCGGCGACGACGTGGAGGACCCGAACGCTCTCATCCTGGAGATGGTCAACATAGTCGAGGCGGCCGGCATAGACTACACGGACGACCTGCCCATCACCGACTCCCCGCCCTTTGAGTACGTCAGCAACATGACTGCCCTGCAGCGCAGCATGCTGGAGGCCTATCTTGACGACCACGACCTGGCCGAGGACACCTCCGCCGTCGAGCTCATGAGCTACTTCCGCACCCGCTATGATATTGACAACGGCTACTCCTCCGAGGACATGCGCAAGATAAGCTCCGTACGCTACGCGCTCAACGTGCGCTACTCCATCAACACCAACGAGTACATATTCGTCGAGGACGCCTCCATCGACCTCATCAGCGACCTGATGGGCGCGGTCGGCAACATCATCGAGGTGCGCTCGAGCTATGTGCGCGAGTACAACACCCAGTACGCCGCCCACGTGCTAGGCTACTCCGGCCTCATCACCGCGGACCAGATAGAGCAGTACATGCGCGGCGACAACAGCGGCTACAGCTACGACTCCCAGGTCGGCCAGTACGGCTCCGAGCTGGCATTTGAGGACTGGCTGCACGGCTCGGACGGCACCGCGCGCGTCACCCGCAACCTGGAGGGAACCATCACCAACACGACCTACACAGAGGACCCGGTGCCCGGCAACCACGTCTACCTGACCATAGACATCCAGCTGCAGGAGGCCGTGGAACGCGCGCTGGCCAACGGCATCATATCCCTGCAGCAGGAGCGCGACCAGGAGAACGCCAAGGCCATACAGGAAGGCCGCACCGACGAGGTGCGCGAGGATGTCAAGGAGGGCGCCGTAGTCGTGGTGGACGTGGACACGGGCGAGCCGCTGGCCATCGCCAGCTACCCCACCTTCGACGCCAGCCAGATTCTCGACGCCGACTACTTCGCGGAAATAACGGACGTGGGCGACGACCCCAACGAGCCCCGCCCACTCTATAACTACGCCCTGCAGGGCACCTACGCCCCCGGCTCCACCTTCAAGCCGCTCACCGCGCTGGCCGCGCTCACCGAGAACATCATCAACACCGAGACGCGCATTGACTGCGAGGGCGTCTTCAGCAAGTACGCCGACCAGGGCTACGCCCCCCACTGCTGGATTTACGACCAGACCGACGGCATGATCACGCACGGCAACGACAACGTCTCCGAGGCCATACGCGACTCGTGCAACCACTTCTTCTATACCATCTCCGACCAGATGGGCATTGACATCATGGACGAGTACGCCGCCATGTTCGGCCTGGGCGAGAGTACCGGCATTGAGCTGCCGGAGGCGACCGGCAACATGGCCAACCCCGACAACCACCTCGACTACGACGTGGACGAGTGGGTTTACGGCGACACCCTGCAGGCCGGTATCGGCCAGTCCGAGAGCCTCTTCACCCCGCTGCAGCTGGCCGAGTACTGCGCCGCCCTCGCCAACGGCGGCACCCGCTACAGCGCCAGCATACTCAAGAGCGTGCGCAGCTTCGACTACTCCACCCAGCTCTACGAGAAGGAGGCCGAGGTTCTGAATACGGTCGACTCCGCCGACTATAACTTCGCCGCCGTGCAGCAGGGCATGTACCTGCTCGCGCACGACGTCAACAGCTCCTCCAGCGTGGTATACCAGGCCTTCAACAACTACTCCTACAACGGCGAGTACATCGGCGTCGCCGCCAAGACCGGTACCTCCCAGCTCGGCGAGGGCGTCACCAACAACGCCATCTTCATGTGCTACGCGCCCTTTGACGACCCTGAGATCGCCGTGGCCATAGTCGTCTCCCGCGGCTACTCCGGCGCCAACCTGACCAGCATAGCCAAGGACGTCCTGGACGCCTACTTCAGCCTGGGCGACAAGACCTCCACCGCCGACAGCGAGAACACCCTGCTGCGGTAAGCCATAAAAACACGGCTCAGGACCGGACATCACGTCCGGTCCTGAGTTTTTGCCGGCCGGCTGCGACGGCTTCAGGCCTGTATGGACACCTCGTAGGCCACCTTTTCCACAGGCTCGCCCTCGATTAGCTTTATGTACGGCCTGCTCTGTATGCGGCCGGTGAGCGAGAGCCGGTCCCCGACCTGCAGCTGCGAATACTCCCGCGCGCGGCGGCCCCAGCAGATGCACGGCAGGTAGTCCGAGCGGCCGCAGCGGCGGTTGACGGCCAGCATCAGGTCGCAGATGTCGCGTCCCATGGGCGTGACGCGCAGGTTGGGCGGCTTGCAGAGGGTCCCAGCCAGCTCGATGACGTTCATGTCCTCCCCGTCGGTGAAGCCCAGCTCCTTGGCGAAGACGGTGATAACCAGCCTGGCCCCCTCGCCGCGCTTGTTGTTGAAGCTCCTCAGCTCGCCTGTGACCTGAATCCGTCCCGCCTCCATGATCTCGGCGCTGCGCAGCAGCGATTCGCGCGCGATGACGTTGATGGTGTCGGCCGTGCCCGACAGCCGGCGCGTCTCGACGGGGAAGATGAAAAAGCGCTCGCCGCGGCTCATGTGCGAAAACGCCGGCGCGGCGGCGAGTATCCCCCTGAGCACGGCGTGGTTCCTGATGTTAGACTCGTCCATTGCATTTCCTCCGTATCGTTTGGTCGGGACGGACGCGCCGCGCCCCGCTGGTGTTATACCTTATTCCGCTGCCAGCTTGTATATTCCCGCGGGATATAGTATAATAAGGCCAACTTTCAAATAAGGAGTTTTGCTTTATGGAGCTTTCCGAAATACTGTCCCGCTGCGACCACACCCTGCTGTCCGTGGGCGCGACGAGCGAAGAGATCCGCAACCTGTGCGACGAGGCCATAGAGTACGGCTGCGCCAGCGTCTGCATCCCCGCCTGCCACGTCAGGGGCGCCAAGGCCTACGTCGGCGACCAGATGAAGGTCTGCACCGTAATCGGCTTCCCCAACGGCTACAGCACCACCGAGAGCAAGGCCTTTGAGGCCGAGGACGCAATCAAGAACGGTGCGGACGAGATAGACATGGTCGCCAACATCGCCATGGCCAAGGACGGCTTCTGGGACGGCGTGCTCGAGGACATCATTGCCGTACGCAAGGCCACCGAGGGCAAGGTGCTCAAGGTCATCATCGAGTGCTGCCTGCTCACCGACGAGGAAAAGCGCGAGATGTGCCGCGTCGTCACCCAGTCCGGCGCGGACTACATCAAGACCAGCACCGGCTTCTCCACCGGCGGGGCCACGTTTGACGACGTCGCGCTGCTGCGCCGCTTCTCCGGGTTTGACGTCAAGGTCAAGGCCGCCGGCGGCATCAAGTCCATCGCCGACGCGGAGAAGTTCATCGAGCTCGGCGCCGACCGCCTCGGCACCAGCCGCCTGGTGAAGCTGGCCAAAGAGCTGGAAAACAGCCATGAATAACCGCCGCCGCAAGCGCATAACGTATAAACCCAGCAGCATGAGCCGGACCGGCGCCGCTATCAATATGGTCGTGGGCCTCGCCTTCCTGGTGGTGGGTTTCACCCTGATAATACCCGTCTCGGTTGCTTTCGGCGTGATCTGGTGCCTGATCTGCGCCGCACTGATTATCTCCAGCGCCTATCTGGCCTTCGGCGGCACCAAGCACATCAGCCCGGAGGTCTACATAGAGGACGAGGAGGTCCCCGCCGCCAACGCGCCGGAGAGCCCCGCACCCGGCGGCAGCATAGAAACCCGCCTGGAGCGTCTGAATTCCCTGCGCGAAAAGGGCCTCATAACAGACGCCGAGTACGAAAAGAAACGTCAGGAGATCCTCGCCGAGCTGTAAAATCTCAAGAGGGCTCCCCCGCCGGGGGGCCCTCTTGGCGCTTGTATTCCCGTTCAGTGGTCAACAATCATACGGCGGGACGCGCCATTTCAGCAGCCCAAATTAACTACCCGTAAGCGGCTTCCCTTTCGGGGCCCCGGATTTAATAAGGCAAAAGTACAAATAACCGCTTGACAAAGCGCCCTGTCACTGTTATAGTATTAGGGCTAAAACAAAGCAGGACGGTATCCGCCGTACTCACCCGGCCGCATGAGGCGCGCCGCGGTTAACATCGAGCCGTTTTAAGCCTGCGGGCTTTTTATGGGTCTTTCCGCGCGGATGCTGTCAAGGTGTCCGCGCTTTTTGCGCATCGAGCTATTTCCAGCGGGAGGTGTCTTTAATAGCAGTCACAGATTATCAGGTCAACGAGGAGATACGCGACCGGGAGGTGCGCCTCATCGGCGAGGAGGGCGAACAGCTGGGTATCATGTCCGGCGCCGCCGCCATGCAGATAGCCATTGAGAAGGACCTGGACCTGGTCAAGATCGCGCCGGGCTCCAATCCGCCGGTCTGCAAGATAATGGATTACGGCAAGTACCGTTTCGAGCAGAGCAAGCGGGAGAAAGAGGCGCGCAAGAACCAGCGCGTGATTGAAATCAAAGAGATACGCATGTCCCCGAGCATTGGCGAGAACGACTTCCTCGTCAAGCTGCGCAACGGGCAGAAATTCCTCGCCGACGGCGACCGGGTCAAGGTCACAGTGCGTTTCCGCGGCCGTGAGATGGCCCACACGAACATAGGCGAGCAGCTGTTGCGCGACTTCGCGGACAAGTGCGCCGAGATTGCCAATCTCGACAAGCAGCCCAAGCTGGAGGGCAGGAACATGTCCATCTTCCTCTCCCCCAAGCCTCAGGCTCCCGCCAAAAAGCAGCCCAAACAGCCAAAGCCTCAGAAGGAGGCCGAACAGGCTGACACCGGTTCAACAGCAGAGTAACCACCAAGGAAGGAGAAAAGCATCATGCCGAAACTTAAGACGCATTCCGGCGCGAAGAAGAGGTTCAACCTCACCAAGACCGGCAAGGTAAAGCGTGGCCACGCCTATAAGAGCCACATTCTCACCAAGAAAGACACCAAGCGCAAGAGGGGCCTCCGTCAGGGCGCCTACGCGGACGAGACCAACGTCTCCGCGATAAAGCGCATGATCCCGTATAAATAAGGAGGAAGCAGCAAATGGCCAGAGTTAAAGGCGCGATGATGACGCGCAAGAGAAGGAACAAGATGCTCGGTCTGGCGAAGGGCTACTGGGGCAACAAGTCCCGCCACTTCAAGATGGCCAAGCAGCAGGTTATGAAGTCCGGCCGTTACGCTTACGTCGGCCGCAAGCAGAAGAAGCGTGACTTCCGCCAGCTGTGGATCACCCGTATCTCCGCCGGCTGCAAGCTCAACGGCATGAACTACTCCACCTTTATGCACGGCCTCAAGCTCGCGGGCATTGACATGAACCGCAAGATGCTCTCCGAGACCGCCATTCACGACCCCGCCGCCTTCACCGCCCTGTGCGAGAAGGCCAAGGCCGCAATATCTGCCTGAAAAAGGCTCGCCCTTTCAGCGCAAAAGGGACGCCGGTCCAAAGGGCCGGCGTCCCTTTTCATATCCGCCCCGCCCGGGGCAAGAAAAACACGGCCGGCAAACCGGCCGTGTTTTTTCTGCGCGGAGTGCGGCTCGCCTTCAGAGCCGCTAATATAATCGGTACTTCACCGGTTTTGGCCGGTATCGCACGCCGGACACCAGGCCCATGGCCATAAACATACTCAGCACTGAGCTGCCGCCGTAGCTGAAGAAGGGCAGCGTTATGCCGACGACGGGGGCTATGCCTATGCACATGCCCACGTTTTCAAAGGTCTGGAACACGACCGAGGCCGCGACGCCGAAGCAGACCAGGGCGCTGAGGTTGTCGCCGGAGCGCAGCCCGATCTGGACGCAGCGGATGACGATGATCATCAGCAGCACGAGCACAAGGCAGCCTCCTATCAGGCCCAGCTCCTCACAGATGACGGCGAATATGAAGTCCGTGTGCTGGCCGAAGATGGCGCCGGACTGCGTCTGCGTGCCCTCGCCGAGCCCGGTGCCGGTGAGCTGGCCGGAGCCGATGGCGATCTCAGCCTGGTGCGTCTGCCAGTTTACGCCGGTGTTGTCCGGGTCTATGCTGGGGTCATAGGGCGCGAGGATACGGTTCTTCTGGTAGTCGGCGAGAAAATAGGTCCAGACTATGGGGACCACCGCCGCTATGCCCGCAAAGCCGATGATAAACCAGTACACGCGCACACCGGCCATGAACAGCATCACCGCAAAGATGAAGAAGTACACCAGCGCGCTGCCCAAGTCGTCCGCCGCCACTATGATGACGCCGAACATGATAATGAAGTGTCCCGCCAGCTGGGCCACGGAGAGAAAGCTGTTCAGGTCACGCCGGTTCTTGAGATATATCAGGTGCTTGCCCAGCGCGACTATAAAGGCGAGCTTGATGAACTCCGTGGGCTGCAAACCTATGGGGCCGAAGCGTAGCCAGCCGTTGTTTCCGGTCTCCTCGCTGCCGGTGCCGAACAGGAGCAGCGCCACGAAGAGCAGGGCGCTGACGGCATAGAGCCACTTCCAGTGCTCGGCGAAGATATCCAGGTCTATGACCGTCATTACAACGTAGACGACGATACCGAGGATGATGCCTATGAGCTGTATTATGATGTAGCGGGCCGGGCCGATGTCGGTGTAAAGCGTGGCGCTGTATATGACTATCAGGCCATAAATGGAGCAGATAATGCACATGGCCAGCAGGAACATGTCTGCGCGGCGGAAAAACTCTTTGATTTGGGGCAGAAATCGCTTCGTAACCTGCCACCTCGCTTTGCTCGGGTAGTCCGCCCTCCGGCCGGGGCGGCATAAAATCAAAATATTATACCACGACTTTTGCCTTTACGCAACGTCCGGCTTGGTGTATAATAGCGCCGGGGCAAGTCCCCGGAGGTTGTATATGGAAATTATTACTCATTCGGAGCGTGAGACCGAGGAGGCGGGCGCCGCCTTTGCCGCCGGTATCCCCGACGGTACGGTCGTCGCCATGTACGGCGAGCTGGGCGCCGGCAAGACCGCCTTTGTGCGCGGCATGGCGCAGGGCATGGGCCTTGACTGCCGCGTGAACAGCCCGACGTTCACCATAGTAAACGAATACCTCGGCGCGCGCACGCTGCTGCACTTCGACATGTACCGTCTGGGCAGCGCGGACGAGCTCTGGGACATCGGCTGGGACGACTATCTCAGCCGCGGCGCGGTCTGCGCCGTGGAGTGGAGCGAGAACGTGGCGGACGCCTTTACGGGCGACGAGATTACCGTCCGCTTTGAAAAGCTCTCGGACACGGACCGGCGCATCACGATTGAAGGAGGCGCGGACAAATGCTGATACTGGGCATAGAATCCACGGCCAAGGCCGCGAGCGCGGCGCTGCTGAACGACGGCGTACTGACCGGGCAGTATTTCCAGTGCTCCGGCCTCACACACAGCGCGACGCTGCTGCCCATGGTCGAGAACCTGCTCGCCTCCACCGGCACGGACAAGTCCGCCCTGGACGCCGTGGCGGTCGCGCGCGGCCCCGGCTCCTTCACCGGCGTGCGCATCGGCGTGGCGGCGGTCAAGGGCCTGTGCTGGGCGCTGGAAAAGCCGGCTGTCGGCGTCTCCACCCTGGAGGCCATGGCCTGGAACGGTGTGAACCGCGGAGAGGGCACGCTGGTCTGCTGCTGCATGGACGCGCGGCGCAGCCAGGTGTACAACGCGCTGTTTGCAATAAAGGACGGAAAACCGGAGCGGCTTGTTCCCGACCGCGCGGTCTCCCTGGAGGAGCTGTGCGCCGACCTCGCCCGGCGTCCGGAGACGCCGTTCCTGACCGGCGACGGCGCGGCGCTCGTGCACGAATACCTCGGCGACCGGGCCATGAAGTCCGTTCTGGCCGCTGGGCCCGCCCTGCACCAGAACGCCTGGGGCGTCTGCATGGCGGCGCTGGACAAGCCGGCGGAGGATGCCGGAGCGCTGCTGCCCGTGTATCTGCGCCTCTCGCAGGCCGAGCGCGAACGGCAGGCGAGGATGTCCCGCTGAGGCATGGCTGCCCGCGCAAATCCCGCGAAACCATAAAGCCATTTTGCATTATATAAACAACAAGGAGAGGGTAAAATGAGTAATCTTCATGTGTTTGATCACCCGCTCATACAGCACAAGCTGAGCGTGCTGCGTGACAAGGATACGGGCGTCAAGGTATTCCGCGAACTGGTGGGCGAAATCGCCATGCTGATGTGCTATGAGGCCACGCGCGACCTGCCCCTGGAGGAGGTCGATGTCGAGACCCCCGTGGCCGTGGCCAAGTGCCGCCAGATAGCGGGCAAGAAGCTCGCGGTAGTGCCTATTCTCCGCGCCGGCCTCGGCATGGTGGACGGCATGGTCACCCTGATGCCTAACGTCAAGGTCGGCCACGTGGGCCTCTTCCGCGACCCGGACACGCTTGAGCCGGTGAAGTACTACTTCAAGATGCCGCCCGACATCGCCGAGCGCGACGCCATCATCGTCGATCCCATGCTCGCCACCGGCGGCAGCGCCAGCGCCGCGGCCCACTTCCTCAAGGAGGCCGGCGTGAAGCACATCAAGCTCATGAGCATAATCGGCGCGCCCGAGGGCGTTGAGCGCATGCAGGCCGACCACCCCGACGTGGACATCTACCTCGCGGCCCTCGACGACCACCTCAACGAGCACGGCTATATCGTCCCCGGCCTCGGCGACGCCGGCGACCGCATATTTGGAACTAAATAAGACGTGAACCGTCTTACCGGGTGACCCCGTTGGGGGCCGCCCGGTTTATTTTTTTGTAAACAAATTCCCAATCCTGTTTACAGCCCTGACATGTGGTGGTATCATAGGCAGACCGGCCGGGGCCTTCTCCCGGCCGACTTCCACGTGCTTTGAATTAGGAGCAGTGCCGTGAGCAAAATAAAACTATTCGGAAATACAAGCGCGGCTCATGTTGCGGCCCGTGAGCCCCGCAAACCAAACAGGCCCCGCAGGCACGGGCGCGGCCGGCGCGCACTGATCGCCGTCTCCGTCGTCCTGGCGGCTCTGGCCGCGCTGTACTGCCTCTTTGCGTTTTCTGACATACCTTTCATCGCCAAGTGGCGCACAATCTACATCCAGACGGCCATGGACACCATGAATCATCAGTGGCTGGCCACGGCTTTCCTGCCGCAGAGCGTTATCGACGAGGCTATGGCGGCCAGAAATGGCGCCATGCAGGAGCAGACGCAGCACAACTCATCCGACGACTGGGCCGACAGGCCAGACGCCACGCCCGCGCCCTCCGGAGATAACGGCACATCTGAAAATGACGGCCTCTCCGAGGATGGCTTCTATGAACTGTTCTGGGAGCTGGACCGCGGCTCCATGGAGGACTACCTCAGCGAACACCCGGAGGCTCTGGAGGACGGATGGGAGAACCTCTATATAAACGAAGCCGGCCTGGACGATGACGGAACTTCCATCCGGACGGCCATGGGCGAGCAGGTGCTTGCTATCGATGTGCCCAATCAAATCCTGCTGGTCCGCGTCTCCGGCACCGGCTACCGCGGCGTTTTGGCCGTGGCGAAGGATTCCAGCCGGCTTTCGGTGCAGAATTCGGCATATCTCGGCGATACGGGCCAGACCGCGGGGCAAATTGCCGAGGCCAACGGCGGGGTGCTGGCCATGACCGGCAGCGCCTTTATCGACGACGGCGGCGTGAGCAACGGCGGCACGCTCAACGGATACGCGATGAGCGACGGCGTGGGCCAGGGAGACCACCTCGGCTGGAGCTACAAGCGCATCGAGCTGCGCGAGGACAACTATTTCTATATTGTCGACGCTTCGTCCCCGGTAGACCCGGATACAACGGACGCAGTTGAGTTCACTCCGGCCATTATCGTGGACGGCGTGCGGCTGAACACCTGGGGCTGGGACAGCCTCAACCCCCGCGCGGTAATCGGCCAGTCGGACAAAGGCGAGATACTCATGCTGGTCATAGAGGGGCGGCTGCTGGACTCCCTCGGCATAAGCGTGAATGAGTGCGGGGTGATACTCGAGCGCCACAACTGTATGCAGGCCATGAACCTGGACGGCGGCACCAGCGCCATACTCTGGTACGACGGGGAGTACGTGACGCGCTGCTCCAACACGGCGCTGCCGGAGGGCAGGACGCTCCCAAACGCCTTTGTCTACAAGGGCGGGCGAAGCAAATAAAAGCGCACAACAGGGCGCGGGCACAGTCCCGCGCCCTGCTTTTTGTCCGCCTTCACGTTTGCTCTTTAAATCAAAACCGAGCGCGGGAATGATATTCCCCGCGCTTTTTGCAGTTTTTTCGCGCAAATGCGCCTTATTCAGTTCAATTTTACACAGATTTAACACAGTGCAGCTTTTCCATTTTACACTTCGCCATTAGTTTATAGGATGTCAGCGAGAGCTGGCCCCACATATGAACACGTTTCTTACACAGGAACGAAGAATTTCTTTTGAAGGAGAAAATGGAAAGATGAAAAAGACTTTCGCCATCGTGCTCTCCCTCGTGCTCTGCATCGGCATCCTGGCCGCCTGCGGCACCAACGACAGCACTCCCACCACCGCCCCCACTGCCGACACTACCGAGCCCGCTGCTACCGAGCCCGCTGCTGCCGAGCTCTCCGGCAACGTCAACGTTAACGGCTCCACCTCCATGGGCGACGTCATCGCCGCTCTGACCGAGGGCTTCAATGAGGCCAACCCGGACGTCACCATCAACTACACCGGCAGCGGCTCCGGCGCCGGCATCACCGGCGTGCTGGACGGCACCTGCGACCTCGGCCTGAGCAGCCGTGCTCTGACCGACGACGAGAAGAGCCAGGGCGCTGTTGAGAACATCATCGCCCTCGACGGTGTCGCCGTTGTTGTCAACCCCGAGAACACCGTGACCGACCTCACCACCGAGCAGATCGCCCAGATCTTCACCGGCGAAATCACCAACTGGAGCGAGCTGGGCGGCGCCGACGCTGAGATAGCCGTGTTCGGCCGCGAGAACGGCTCCGGCACCCGCAGCGCCTTCGAGGAGATAGTCGGTGTTGAGGACGCCTGCGTCTACACCAACGAGTACAGCTCCACCGGCGACGTCATCGGCAATGTCGCCTCCAACCCCAACGCCATCGGCTACGCCAGCCTCTCCGCTGTCGACGAGACCGTCACCGCCGTGAATGTCAACGGCGTTGCCCCGAGCGAGGCTACCGTCCTTGACGGCACCTACGAGATTCAGCGCCCCTTCGTCATCGTGACCGTCGAGGGCACCGAGCTGAGCGCCGAGGCCCAGGCCTTCCTGGACTACGCCATGAGCGCTGAGGTCGCCGACATCATCGCCGCCGCCGGCGCCGTGTCTGCGAACGCCTGAGTTATACACAAACCTTAATGGCAATGGCCCCCACACCCTGGGGGCCACTTTGCCGGTTTAAGGGCGGCAGCGCCCACGCAAAAAGCAGTGGGGTGTACCTGACAAGCGCGTAAACACAGTACGCCTGCGCTTTTGTCAGATGCACCCCGGAAAGGGGAAAGCATGAACGAAACAATCACACCGAAAGGAGATAACGGCGCAGTGAAGACCAAGTCCAAGAGAGAGAATCTGGACACCGCCGCCACCGGGGCGTTCGCGGTGGAAGAAACCGCAGAGCGTATCGACTCCAGGAGAGGCATCAAGGACGTGATGGAACACGTCATGAAGGCCATCTTCCTCATCTGCGGCCTTGTCGCCATCGCCTTCGTTCTCGTAATATCCGTCTATCTTATCGTCTCCGGCATACCCGCCATCCGCGAGGTCGGGCTCTGGAACTTCCTCACCGGAGACACCTGGGATCCCGCCAACAACACCACCGGAGCCCTCTTCGGCATCCTGCCCATGATACTCACCAGCATCTACGGCACCTGCGGCGCGATAATCATCGGCGTGCCCATAGGCTTCCTCATGGCCGTCTATCTCTCCAAGGTGGCAAACCGCAAGGTGGCCTCCGTCATCCGCGAGGTCGTCGACCTCCTCGCCGGCATCCCCAGCGTCGTCTACGGCCTGGTCGGCATGATGGTGCTGCTTCCCGCCATCCGCAACATCTTCAACATCGCCGCCGGCGACAGCCTGCTGGCCGCCATCATCGTGCTGGCCATCATGATACTGCCCAGCATCATCTCCGTGAGCGAGACCGCGCTCAACGCCGTACCGCGCGAGTACGAGGAGGCCTCCCTGGCCCTCGGCGCGACCGAGCTCGAGACCTACTTCCGCGTCAGCGCCCCCGCCGCCAAGAGCGGCATCGCCGCCGCCGTCGTCCTCGGCGTCGGCCGCGCGATAGGCGAGGCCATGGCCATACTGATGGTCGCCGGCAACGTGGCGAACATGCCCAGCCTGCTGAGCAGCGTCAAGTTCCTCACCACCGCCATCGCGGGCGAGATGGGCTACGCCGGAGACCTGCACCGCCAGGCCCTGTTCTCCATCGGCCTTGTGCTCTTCGTGTTCATCATGCTTATCAACGCCGCACTCAACCTCTTCCTCAAGCGCAACAAGGAGGGCAACTGATATGAATGAACCCCGCGTATCTATAACCGAGCCCATATCCTCCAGGCGCCGCGCCTGGAACGGCACGATGCGCGTGCTGCTCTACGTCAGCGCCGTTATCATCTGCGCGCTGCTGCTGTTCCTTATCGGGTACATACTCTACCGCGGCATACCCAACCTGAGCTGGGAATTCCTCACCAGCGAGGAGAGCGTAATAAACGACATCGAGGGCATACTCCCCTCCATCGTCAATATGGTCTACGTCATCATCGCCACGCTTATAATCGTCCTGCCCCTCGGCGTCGGCAGCGCCATCTACCTGACCGAGTACGCCACCAACAAGAAGCTCGTGAGCATAATAGAGTTCGCCACCGAGACGCTGTCCGGTATGCCCAGCATCATCTTCGCCCTCGTCGGCATGATGGTGTTCTGCCAGGCCTTCGGCCTCGGCACCAGTCTGATAGCCGGCGCGCTCAGCCTGGTCATGATGACCCTGCCCACCATCATCCGCACCACTCAGGAGAGTCTCAAGACCGTGCCGCAGAGCTACCGCGAGGGCTCCCTCGCCCTCGGCAGCGGCAAGTGGCACATGATCCGCACCGTCGTCCTGCCCAGCAGCATCGACGGCATCGTCACCGGCTGCATCCTGGCCGTCGGCCGTATCGTCGGCGAGAGCGCCATACTGATGTTCACCGCCGGCATGGGCATGCGCATGGCGCAGTTCGGCGGAGATTCCATCGGAGAGTTCTTCTCCAACTTCTTCGGAGCCGCCGGCTCCACCCTCACCGTGGCGCTCTACAACTACGCCAAGGAGCGCGCGGACTTCAGCAGCGCCTTTGCCGTGGCCGTCGTGCTTCTGGTGATCGCGCTGGTAATCAACGTCGCCGCCAAGCTGGCCGGCAAGAAACTCAAGAAAAACTGAGAGCAGGAGAGTATATATGAGCGAGACTGTTTACAACACCGCCGCCTCCGAAGGCGAGCGCACGATAATAGAGAGCCGCCATCTCAACCTCTACTACGGCGAGAACCACGCGCTCAAGGACATCAGCTTTGAGATCCCCGCCAACCAGATAACCGCCCTCATCGGCCCCTCCGGCTGCGGCAAGAGCACCTTTCTCAAGACCCTCAACCGCATGAACGACCTCGTGGAGGGCGTGAAGATAGACGGCGAGGTGCTCTACAACGGCGAGAACATCTACGGCAAGGACGTGGACGTCACCCGCCTGCGCAAGCAGATAGGCATGGTGTTCCAGAAGGCCAACCCCTTCCCCATGAGCATCTACGACAACATCGCCTACGGCCCGCGCACCCACGGTATCCGCGGCAAGGCCCGCCTGGACGACATCGTTGAGCGCTCCCTGCGCGACGCGGCCATCTGGGACGAGGTCAAGGATCGCCTGAACAAGAGCGCGCTCGGCCTCTCCGGCGGCCAGCAGCAGAGGCTCTGCATAGCCCGCGCCCTCGCCGTGGAGCCGGACATCCTGCTCATGGACGAGAGCACCAGCGCCCTCGACCCCATCTCCACCAGCAAGATAGAAGACCTTGCCATGGAGCTGAAAAACCGTTATACTGTTATCATGGTCACACACAATATGCAGCAGGCAGTGCGTGTGTCCGACAAGACCGCGTTTTTCCTTCTCGGCGAGCTGGTTGAGTTCGGCGACACCGAGCGCGTGTTCTCGCACCCGCAGGAGAAGCGCACCGAGGACTACATCACCGGGAGGTTCGGTTGATATGCGCATAAAATTCGACGAGCAGCTTGCCCTGCTCAACCACGAGCTCATAGCCATGGGCGCCCTCTGCGAGGAGGCCATCGCAATCACCGCGCGCAGCGTGATGGACAACGACCGCAGCCTGAGCGCGCGCGTGCGGGACCTGGAGTATCAGATAGACCAGAAGGAGCGCGAGATCGAGACCATCTGCCTCAAGCTCCTGCTCCAGCAGCAGCCGGTCGCCAGCGACCTGCGCCTCATCTCCGCCGCGCTGAAGATGATAACCGACATGGAGCGCATCGGCGACCAGGCCCTCGACATCTCGGACACAGCCGGATTCATGGGCTCCCTCGCCCCCGAGGACGCCGGGCTCGTCGGCGACCTGGCCCGCACCGTCATCGGCATGGTCACGGACAGCGTTGACGCCTTCGTGCGCCAGGACAAGGACGCCGCAGCCGCAGTCGTCAGGCGCGACGACGAGGCCGACGCCCTGTTCACCAGGATCAAGGCCGGCATCATAGAGCGCCTGGCCACCAGCCAGGGCGGTGGCGAATACGCGCTCGACCTGCTCATGATAGCCAAATACCTCGAACGCATAGGCGACCACGCCACCAACATAGCCGAGTGGGTTGAGTTCGCCGAGACCGGTCAATACAAGGGCGGCGAGGTTATTTAACGGGAAATCCATGCGCAGCCAGCGGGCGGTAACGCCATATGCCGGCTGCGCACTGCCGTAATATTGGGAGGAAATGAAATGATATACTGCGTAGAGGACGACGCGGCCATCCGCGACATTGAGGTCTACGCCCTGCGCTCCACCGGCTTTGAGGCCGAGGGGCTGGAAAACGGCGAGCAGCTCTTCGCCGCCATAAAAAAGCGCGTGCCGGAGCTCATCATACTCGACGTGATGCTTCCCGGCGAGGACGGGCTGGAAATACTCCGGCGCATCCGCTTCAGCGCGGTGACGCGCTCAGTGCCGGTTATAATGGCCACGGCGCGCGGCGAGGAGTACGACAAGATAACCGGGCTGGACTCCGGCGCGGACGACTACCTGGTCAAACCCTTCGGCATGATGGAGATGGTCTCCCGCGTGCGGGCGGTGCTGCGCCGCTCCGGCGGCGGCGACCCGTCCCGTGACACCGGCCGGCTTACGCTCGGCCCCCTCACGCTCGACCCCGAGAGCCACACCGTCACCGTGGACGGCGAGAACGTCACGCTCACGCTCAAGGAATTTGAACTGCTGCGCACCATGATGGCGCGCCCGGGCGTGGTGTTCACCCGCGACCGGCTGCTCAGCGAGGTCTGGGGCACGGACTACGACGGCGAGACGCGCACGGTTGACGTGCACATCCGCACGCTGAGGCAGAAGCTGGGCGACGCGGGCGCGATGATAGGCACGGTGCGAGGCGTAGGCTACAGAATGGAGGCCGCACAGTGACAAAACGGATTTTCCGCAGCGTATTCCTGGCCTGCCTGGTGGTTTTCCTGGCCGGCCTGGCCCTGGTTGTGGGCGCGCTGTACAACTACTTTTCCTCGCAGCAGATGGACCAGCTGCGCATGGAGGCCCGCCTGGCGGCCCACGGCGTGGAACTCAACGGCCTCGATTACTTCGAGGGCCTCAACGACGGCGCCATCCGCCTGACCTGGATAGACGCCGACGGCACGGTCATATATGACACGGACGCCAACGCCGGCGCAATGGAGAACCACGCTGAGCGCGAGGAGTTCCGCGAGGCCCTGCAGTACGGCACGGGCGAGGGCTCGCGCACCAGCAGCACCCTCTCCGAGCGCACGGTTTACTACGCCATACGCCTTGAGGACGGCACGGTGCTGCGCACGAGCGAGTCGCACTACACGGTGCCCGCCCTGCTGCTGGGCATCATACAGCCGCTGGTGCTGATACTTGTTCTGGCCCTGATACTCTCCGGCTGGCTGGCCTCCCGTCTCGCCAAGCGCATTGTCGGCCCGCTCAACGCCATTGACCTCGACAAGCCGCTTGACAACGAGGTCTACGACGAGCTGAGCCCCCTGCTGACCCGCCTGGAGCGGCAGCAGCGGCAGATAAGCGACCAGCTGGACGAGCTCACCCGCCGCAAGGAGGAGTTCGCGGCCATCACCGGGAACATGAGCGAGGGCCTCATCCTGCTCGACAGCACGGGCATGGTCATGAGCGTCAACCCCAGCGCGCGGGAGATCTTCGGCGTGGACACCTCCAGCGAGGGCCGCGACGTACTCACCATAGACCGCAGCCCGGAGCTGAGAGCGCTGCTGGAGAAATGCTCCGGCGGCGAGCGGGCGGAGACCTACATAAGCCGCGGCGAGCGCGAGTACATGCTCACGGCCAGCCCGGTCGCCGCCGAGGAGGGCAGGAACGGTACCGTGCTCCTCGCGGTCGATGTGACGGAAAAGCTGCGCTCCGAGCGCCTGCGCCGCGAGTTCACCGCCAACGTGTCCCACGAGCTCAAGACCCCGCTGCACTCCATCATGGGCGCCGCGGAGCTGCTGCAGAGCGGGCTGGTCAAGCCCGAGGACCGCGAGCGCTTCCTCGGCCGCATCAGGAGCGAGGCCGCGCGGCTGGTGGAGCTGGTGCAGGATGTGATAAACCTCTCCCGCCTTGACGAGGGCGAGGAGTTCCCCCGCGAGGACACGGATATGCTCGCCCTGGCCAAAGAGGTGTCCGCCAACGTCGCCGACGAGGCAGAGAAACGCCACGTCACCGTCAATGTCACGGGCTCCGGCGGCAATGTGCACGGCGTGCGCCGCCTGCTCTGGGAGATTGTCTGGAACCTGGCCGAGAACGCCATCAAATACAGCAAGCCCGAGGGCGGCCGCGCGGATATCGACGTCAGCACCCTCCCCGGCGGGCATGTGCGCGTGACCGTCAGCGACGACGGCCTCGGCATCCCCCGCGAGGCCCAGGACCGCGTATTCGAGCGCTTCTACCGCGTGGACAAAAGCCACAGCCGCGAAACCGGCGGCACCGGCCTCGGCCTCTCCATAGTAAAGCACGCCGCCCAGTACCACGGCGCCGAGATCTCGCTCGAGAGCGAGCCCGGCAAGGGTACCGCCATAAGCGTGACGTTTTAAACCAAAAGCCGGACGGAAAATTCCGTCCGGCTTTTTGCCGCCCTGGAGCTTTCACAGCTGCGCGCCGGTCACCGTGCCGATGAAAAGCGGAAGATTATACTCCGTGTCCACTATCATGTAGAGATAGGGCCGGTCGAGGATTACGCTCCTGGTCTCCATCGGAGCGTCTGCCCCGTCACCTCCGCCGACGATGCTTACCGCGGCGGCACGCGTGCCGTGGGCGTCCAGCTCGATGTAGGTGCTGTGCATAACGGTGTTGATGTAGAGCCTGCCGGTATCGGAGCGGCCCATGCCCGTGAAGTCGGCGGAATCCGGGTCAAAGGCGTCCGTCATGCCGAGCGCGCGGAGCACGCCGTCGAGCCTCATGTCGCAGCGGCCCGTGAAGCTGGGCATGGCCGTCTGCACGGGCGTGTCCTCCGCGTTTGCGAGCACGGCGGAGAGCATATCGCCGCTCAGGGAGGCTGCCAGCGCGTCGAGGCTCGAGCCCTCGTCGGGCAGCAGGGCCGCAAAGGCGTAGCGCCCGCCCTCATAGGGCTTCATGAAGCCGGTGAAGCCCTCGCCGGAGAGGTAGCTGTGCTCCTCGCTGTGCAGCATCTCGACGGTCCTGTCGCCGCCGGGCGCGTGGAATACCCCGTCGCAGACGTCGCTGCGCTCGTACTTGTCCTCCCACGCGGAGTCAAAGCACAGCGCGTTCACCAGGCACATGACCGTGTCCTCCGGCAGCTCGCTCACGGCCGCGGGGATCATGCCGTCCGTCCTCGCGCTGACCCACGCGTTGAGCTCGCGGAGCGTCCCGTCGTCGAACGGCACGGCAAAGATATCCGCTCCCGCGAATGACGCGCAGTCGGCGAGGAAATCCGCGTCGGGCTCGAACCTCCCGCCGTCGTTAAACCAGACGGAGTTGGCCGTCTTCGCCGCCGTACCCTCGAGGCTCGACATGTACGCCGCGAGGGACGCGCGCAGCGTCTGCGCGTCCGTGCCGAACACCGCCTCCATCTGCGCGAGCGTCTCGCCCTGCGCGCCGGCCTCCGCCATGGTCAGAGCCGCGAGCAGGCTCACGGGCGAAATGAGCGTGTCCGTGCCGTCGTAGACTCCGGTGAAGAGTTTGGCCGTGAACTCCGCCGCTGCTGCCACCGCATCCGCCGCGTCCCCGCTCTCCGAGGGCGTCACGCCCGCGAGCAGCCCGGCCTGGACCTGCCCGCAGCCCGCGAGGGAGAAGGCGAGGGCGAGAGCAAGGATAAGGGCAAGCTTTTTCTTCATTTCCGCTCCTCCATTCCATATGATGTAATTCAGACGGGCGCCGCGCGCTTTGTTCCGCGCATCTAACCGGTTCCGCGATTTTTCCCGCGCTTGACATGCGCGGCGCTTGGGGCTATAATCTGTACTAAGTCATTTAATACAGTTTGCGGAGGACAAGACATTGCCGTATTACGACGACTACTATCAGGACGACTACTACGAGCCGCCCCGGAGGCGTTACCGGCGCAGGCGGAGGCGCAGCGGGCGTGTGGCGCTTATAATATTCGTACTTGTATTGCTGCTGGTGCTGTTCTTTGTCTGGCGCCTTACGGACGGGTTCACAACCTTTGCCGGGCCGGATCTCAAGAACGTGCAGAACGAGCTCACCTACTCCCTGAACACGCTTGCGGGAGAAATAAGCCCGGATATGGCCGTCAACGAGTGCGGCGAGGACTATGTCTCCCAGCTGCGTGAGCTGGCCGCGGAGGAGTCCGGCCTGGCCGACAGGCTGAATTTCATCGCCGACCACATAGAGATATACACCGAGGAGGCCGTCAAGACGGCCCTGCAGGGCGGCGAGAAGCTGGACTTCGCCCTGCTGATGCCATTCCGCAGCGCGGATGACAGCGGCCTCAACGCCGTTATCAGCGTGGACGAGGGCGAAATGCCCTATCTCATCCAGTACGACACGCGCTGGGGCTATCACGGTTACGGCAGCTCGGTCATGGGCATCACCGGCTGCGGGCCGACCTGCCTCTCCATGGCCGTCATCGGCCTCACGGGAAACACCTCGGCCACGCCGGCGCGCATCGCCGATTACGCCGAGAGCGCAGGGCACTATGTCTCCGGCGCGGGCACGGCCTGGACGCTGTTTGACACCGGGGCGGCCGCCTTCGGCCTCCGCGGCGAGGCCACCTCCACCAACGACGACGATATGCGCGCCCGCCTGCGGGACGGCGAGATAATCATCGCCAGCATGCTGCCCGGCGACTTCACCACCAGCGGGCACTTCATCGTCATTTACGACCACGGCCTGTTCGGCTATAACGTCTACGACCCCAACAGCGTTGAACTCAGCAGCAGGACCTGGAGCTTCGACAAGCTCGAAGGGCAGATAGCCCAGCTCTGGAGCTTCACCGCCGCCCAGTCCGGCGGCGAATCCCTCGCCGGCACCACCTGGTACGCCGACTGCGAGGAGTTCATCACCCTCAGGGCCGCGCCCAGCACCTCCGCCGAGGCGCTCACTACCATCCCCAAGGGCGGCCAGATGACGTACATCTCCGCCTCCGGCGAGTTCACGTACGTCGAATACCAGGGCCAGCGCGGCTATGTGCTGACGAGTTACATAGCCCGGGCGGAATAAGTACAGCCTGCCGGAAATTCTCCGGCGGGCTTAATTTTATTTAGCTATGCTTGCCTCTTGACTTTAACATTATTAAATGCTATACTGCATTTTGTTAAAAGGAGGTGCATACATGGCCGTAGAAATACTGCCCGGGTGGATGTCGAATCTGGACGAGGAGGACATGGCGTTCATGAAGCGGTTCATGCTCGCCTCAGGCTCGCTCAAGGAGGTCTCGCGCCAGTACGGCGTCTCGTACCCCACGGTGCGGCTGCGTCTGGACAGGCTGATCCAGAAGATAAGGCTCGGCGAGGAGACGGAGCAGGAGCCGTATATCGCCCTGATAAAGCGCCTCGCCGTGGACGACAAGCTGGACGTGGACGCGGCGAAGATACTGATAAACGAGTACAAAAAGCTCAAGGAGAAATGATATGAGGACCTTACTGCTGATTTTGCTGATGATAGGCGCCGTGCTGCTGGAGATGTACCTCTCGCGCAAGCCCTCCCGCTGGCCGGGACTGGTGCTGCCCATAACAGCGTTTGTGATATCGCTGATTTACCCGCTGAATATGGCGAACCTGGGCGGGGACACGGCGACGCTGATTGCGCAGGTACTTCTGGTCTGGCTGCTGGCCAACATACCCACCTTTGTCCTCCTGGCCATATACTTTGCCGCCCGCCGCCGCATGAGGCGCACCCGCGAGCAGAACAGGATGAGCGCCAAGGACCTGTAAACACAGCTCCGGCGTGACACTCAGAGGCCCCGTTGCAGGAACAGCATAAAAGAAGCCGGTTTGAAAACCGGCTTCTTTTTATTCGAACAAGTACACGCGCAGCTCGTAGGGGCGCGCGGTGAAGGCGTTGTTGACCACCACGTTCAGGTCGTGGTTCTTGAATATCAGCTCGCCGTCGGTGAGTGTGAACCCTTCCGGGCAGGTGAAGTAGGTCTCCTTCTCCACCAGGGAGGCGATGACGAGGAGCTTCCGGCCCTCGAACTCGCGGCTGTACACGTAGAAATTCGGGCTCTGCGGCAGGAGCTCGGTATATGTACCGCAGCGCACTATGGGGTCGCTCTTGCGGAAGGCTATGAGTTTGCGGTAGAAGTTGAGGAGCGAGTCCGGGTCGGCCTCCTCCGCCTCCACGTTTACGCTGCGGCAATTTTCGTTCACGTAGAACCAGGGCGTGCCCTCAGTGAAGCCGGCGTTTTTGCCACCGGTCCACTGCATGGGCGTGCGGGCGCTGTCCCGCGCCGTGTCCTGCGTGAGCCGCAGCACCCTCTTGGGCGAGAGCCAGCGCGAGGCCAGCTTTACGTTCCCCTGGGTCATGACGTCGGGGTACATGTCCGCGCTCGGCAGGCGCAGATTGGTCATGCCGATCTCCTGGCCCTGATAGATAAAGGGGGTGCCCTGCAGCAGCATATAAGCCGCGGCCAGCGCCTTGCCGCTCTCGCTGCGGTAGCGCTCGCTGCCATAGCGGCTGATGACGCGCGCGTGGTCGTGGTTCTCCAGATACAGCGCGTTCCAGGCCCGGCCCGCCAGGGCGTTCTGCCATGCGGAGAGGGCGCGCTTGAACTTCTTCACGCTGAACTTGTGATGTATGAAGTCCGTGCCGATGCAGTCGGCGCGCATGTGGTCGAAGGTGAACATCAGCTCCATCTCGCCGTCCTGCAGGTAGTGCACGGCGCGCTCCACGGGGACGTTGTCGGCCTCGCCGATGATCACGCAGTCGTAGTCCGACACGCTGTTGCGGTAAAATCGCAGATAATCGTGCAGATTCGGGCCCTCGGCGAACTTCTTCGTGCCGTTTGCGGCCGGGCGGCGGGGGTACTGGTCGGGCAGCCCCGGCGTCTTGGAGATATAGACGATGGCGTCCTCGCGGAAGCCGTCCACGCCCATGTCCAGCCAGAAGCGCATTATATCGACAATCTCCCGCCTCACGGCGGGGTTGTCGTGGTTCAGGTCCGCCTGCTGCCTGGCAAACACGTGCAGGTAGTACTCGCCCAGCTGCTCGTCAAATTCCCAGGCGCTGCCGCCGAAAAAGCTGTCCCAGTTGTTGGGTTCCTTCCTCGCCCCGTTGTGGCCGCGGCGGGGCGGGCGCCAGAAGTAGTAGTCGTGATGTGGGTCGCTTTTGTCGCGGCCGCTGGTGAACCACTCGTGCTCCGTGGAGGTGTGGTTGACCACCAGGTCCATGATGACGCGCATCCCGCGCTCGTGGGCGCCGTCGAGCACCTTTTTGAATATCTCCAGGTCGCCGTATTCCGGGTTTATGCTGCGGTAGTCGGCGACGTCATAGCCGTAGTCGAAGTTCGGCGAGGGATAGAGCGGCGAGAACCAGATGGCGTCCACACCCAGGCTCTTGATATAGTCGAGCCTGGAATATACGCCCCAGAGGTCGCCTATGCCGTCGCCGTTCCCGTCGCAGAAGCTGCGCGGCCATATCTGATAGACGACCATGTCCTTGTACCAGTCGCTGTGTTTCATGCTTATCACTCCTCCGTGATATACACGTCCAGTATATCAGAGTGCGGCGGAAAATCAAAGTACAAATATTTGCCCTCCCGCTTGCGGCCGCGTCGGAAACAATATATGCTGTACTCAGGCGCAGGCCGGTAAAAACACAGGAGGTGCCTGAATGGGTACATTTAAAATAGACGCCTGGAATTTTTCCTGGATAAACGGCCCGGACGACGACCCGGACGATCTCTGCCTGCACGGGCACGCCGCCGCGCTCATAGGCTCTGAGCGCGTCGAGTACGACTGTACGGTCAGCGCCGCGGCGCTCGGCCTGCTCAAGTCGCTCACGGAGGACCACATCGCCGGCGAGGGCGAGCAGCTGCTGCCCTGCTGCGGCTTCTTCCTCGTGGCGGACGAGGCGTGCCGGAACGTGACTATCGTCGGCTGCGACAACGGCGAGGACTGGTCTGTGCTGCACGAGGGCGAACACGTCCGGCTCGTCCTCCCGAACGGGCATGAGGAAATAGTCCCGCTCGCCGACTACCGGGAGGAGGTTTTCCGCTTTGCCGACAGGGTCGAGGCCTATTACAGGGCCTGTGCGCCGAAGAACCTGCCCGACGATGAGTTTGACCGCCGCGGATATGAGGCGTTCTGGAACGAGTGGCACCGGAGAAGAGGGGAAATTTGCCCCAAACTTGCGGTTGACGAAAAATCCTCTTGACAAGCCGCTTGTATTATTGTATTATTCACTTAGTACAATGATACAGAAAGGAGGCCCGCCATGGAGTGGAAGATAGCAGCGGACGCGCCGATTTATCAGCAGCTCTCGCGGCAGATCAGGCTGGGCATAGTCTCCGGCGAGTACGCGCCGGGAGAGCGGCTGCCGCCGGTGCGCGAGCTGGCGCTCGCGGCGGGGGTGAACCCGAACACCATGCAGAGGGCGATGACGGAGCTGGAGCGCGAGGGGCTGGTTTTCCCACAGCGCACGGCGGGACGGTTTGTGACGGAGGACGCTGAGCTGATCGCGCAGGCGCGGCAGACGCTGGCGCGTGAGCAGACGGAGGAGTTCCTGAGCGCAATGCGCTCGCTGGGCTATGCGCCCGGCGAGATATCGGAGCTCATAGAAGCTCTTGTAAAGGAGGATGGAAATGCCCAACTTTGAGTGTACCGCCCTTGACAAGCGGTTTGGCAGCGCCCATGCGCTCGACGGCGTGAGCATCAAGGCCGAGCCCGGGAGGGTGCTGGGCCTGCTGGGGCCGAACGGCTCCGGCAAGACAACGCTGATAAAAATCGCCTGCGGGCTCCTCCAGCCCACGGGCGGAGAAGTGAAGATATGCGGCATGGTGCCGGGCGTGGAGACGAAGAAGCTCGTCAGCTACCTGCCCGACCGCATGTGCCTGCCGCGCTGGATGAGCGCACAGCAGCTGGTCAATTTCTACGCGGATTTTTATGCGGACTTTGACGAAAAGCGCGCCGGAGAGCTGCTGACAAGGCTCCGCGTAGCTCCGGAGCAGCGCGTGAAGCACATGAGCAAGGGCACGCAGGAGAAGGTGCAGCTCGTGCTGACCATGTCCCGCCGCGCCAGGCTCTATCTGCTCGACGAGCCCATAGGCGGCGTGGACCCCGCCACGCGCGACTTCATACTCAGCACCATCATGACCAACTACGCCGAGGACGCCGCCGTCATCATCTCCACGCATCTCATCTCCGACGTGGAGCGTGTGCTGGACGACGTGGTGTTCATCGACCACGGCCGCGTGGTGATGTCCGGCGAGGCAGACGAAGTACGCGAGCGCTCCGGAAAGAGCGTGGATGAACTTTTCAGGGAGGTGTTCAGATGCTAGGCAAGCTCCTGAAATATGAGTTCCGGGCCACCGGACGGGTTATGCTGCCCTTCCTCGGCGGGCTGCTGGTGCTCGCGCTGGCCGCCAATCTCGGCATACGCCTCATCAACGGCAATGCCGCGCTGACGGCGCTGGGCGCGATCATCGTGGTGATCTACTTCCTGGCCCTCTGCGCCATGGGCGTGGTAACCCTGGTGCTGCTTGTTTACCGCTTCTACCGCAGCCTGCTCTCCGACGAGGGCTACCTCACCTTCTCGCTCCCGGCGGGCATACACACACAGCTCTGGAGCAAGCTGATATGCTCGGCGGTCTGGATAATCGTGGCCTTCATCGCGCTTATGCTGAGCATAGTGCTCGTGACCTCGCCGGTGGAGCTGACGCGCTATGTGCTGAGCGATATGAGCGGGATGTTCGAGCGCTTTGCCGAGGCCTACGGCATCGGCGCCTTTGAGCTGGTGAGCTTTGTGCTGGAGGTGCTGCTTCTCATGCTGCTGGCCTCCCTGGCCGCGTGCCTCACGTTTTACGCCTCGATGAGCCTCGGCTTCGGCTTCTCCGACCACAAGGTGCTCTACAGCGTGCTCGTCTTCATCGGCATCGGCATAGTTACCCAGATAGCTTCCGTCTCCCTGATTGCGGCTGTGGGCGTGGGCCTCAGTTCGATGCCGCTCGACTTCGTCTACCGCATGGACTATCTCGACTACGGGCACGTGTTCCTGCTGAGCATGTGTGCGCTGGAGCTGGTCTACTGCGCCGCGCTCTACGCCATAACTGCGTTCTCGCTCAAGCGCAGGCTCAACCTGCCGTGATGAGACGTCTGTGCGCACTGCTGTGCGCCGCCGCCCTGACGCTGCTGGGTGCCTGCGGTTTTTCAGGCGGCGTACTGCCCACCTCCCCGGCCGGGCTGCCCACGCTCACCGCCACGCCCCTGCCGGCGGCGACGCCTTCGGCCACGCCCGAGCCGGTGCAGCTGGCCGTGACGGCGGACATGGGCCAGGAGTATATAGACGCGATAGTCTTTTACGGCGACAGCAACACGAATGCGCTGCGCCTGCAGGGCATCCTCCCCCCGGAGCAGGTCTGGACGCCCCCGAGCGGCACGCTGACGCTCAACCGCTGGGACATAGACGGCGTGCTCTACCCGGAGACCCAGGCACAGATGTCCCTGGCCGGGGCCGCCGCGCTCAGGCGTCCGGAGTATATAATAGTCAACGTCGGCGCCAACGGCGTAAGCTTCATGGACGAGGAGTATTTCAAGAGCGAATACGCCCAGATGCTGGAGGCGCTGAAGGCCGCGAGCCCGGACTCGAAGATAATCTGCTCCTCCCTCTTCCCCGTGGCGGAGAGTTATCCCTATCAGGGCGATATCAACAACGATAAGCTCACGCAGGCCAGCCGCTGGATTTATGAGGTGGCCGAGGCCGAGGGCGTCCGCTTTATCGACAGCGCCGCAGCCGTGCGCGATGACGGCGGCGCCCTGCCCGAGTCGCTGCACATAGGCGACGGATACCACCTCAACGCCGAGGCACACCGGATGGTGCTGCAGTATATAAGGACCCACGCCTGGCTGTAAATCCCCCGCCCTCCCTTTTTCAGGGAGGGCTTTTTACTTTCATTTTACAATCCCTTCACAGAGATTTGCTGAAAAGCGCGCCTGCGCTGTGGTATAATAATTATGTATGTGATTAAAAAGAGGGATATAATGTACAGCGTAATTGACATCGGCTCCAACACCATAAGGCTCGTGGTCTACCGCGTGGACAGCGACGGGATCACGCCCATACTGAACAACAAGTACACCGCCGGGCTCGCGGCCTACATCGGCAAGGACGGCGCGCTCTCCGACGAGGGCACAGACCGCCTGGTGGATGTCATGGCCAAGTTCCGCGACGCCACGGATCTGCTGCCCGACTGCGAGGTGTTCCCCTTCGCCACCGCCTCCCTGCGCAACATCACCAACCGCGAAGTTGTCATCGAGCGCGTGCGCCGCGAGACCGGCTTTGACATCCGCGTGCTCTCCGGCTATGAGGAGGCCATGCTCGACTACCACGGCGCGGTGCGCTCCATGCCGGGCGAGGAAGGGCTGCTGGTGGACGTCGGCGGCGGCAGCACGGAGCTTGTGTTCTTCAAGGCGGGCAGGGCCGCGGCGGCCCGCAGCGTCCCGCTCGGCTCCCTGAGCCTCTTCAACAAATGCGTCAGCGGCATCATACCCACGGCAGGCGAGCTGGCGGCCCTGAAGGCCGAGGCCCGGCGCGCCCTGGCCGGCGTCCTGCCGGACTCCCAGGGCTACTGCGCCCAGCCCATGTGCGGCGTGGGCGGCACGGCGCGCGGCGCCCTGGCGCTCTACCGCGGCATGGTGGGCGAGCCGCCTCGGGAGGGGTATGAGACCCAGTTCTTCTCCAAGGTCCTGCGTCAGGCGCAGGACAATCCCAAAAAGCTGACACGGCGCATCCTCAAAATAGCCCCCGAGCGCATCCACACCATGCTCCCGGGGATTGCGCTGCTGAGCGCCGCCGCGGAGCTCTACGGCTCGCGCACGGTGGTGACGAGCAAATACGGCGTGCGCGAGGGCTATATGCTCAGCGTGCTCGAGTCCAGAGGTGTCCGCGTATGAGTTCCCATATATACACGCAAAACCGCGAGCTGAGCTGGCTCGCCTTCAACGAGCGCGTCCTGGCCGAGGCCGCGGACGACGCTGTCCCGCTGCTCGAGCGGCTGAAATTCGCCAGCATCTTCACCAGCAACCTCGACGAGTTCTTCATGATCCGCGTTGGCAGCCTGTTTGACCTGATGGGCATCGAGCCGGAACGGCGCGACTCGCGCTCCAACATGACCCCGCTCGAGCAGCTGCAGGCCATATACGCGGCCGTGCGCCCGCTCTACCGCCGGCGCGAGGCGATCTGCATGGGGCTGGAGCGCCTGCTGCGGCGCTACGGCATCTGCCGCCTGGGCTGGGATGAGCTCACAGGCAGCGAGAAGAAGTTCTGCCAGCGCTATTTCCGCGCCGAGGTGGAGCCCATCATATCCCCGCAGATTGTGGACACCCACCACCCCTTCCCCCACCTCAGGAACAACGTGCTGCACATCGGCGCGTGGGTGAAGTACCGTTCGCGCGACGTCTTCGGCGTCATACCCGTGCCGGATGCCCTGCCGGGCGTGCTCTTCCTGCCCGGTACGGAGGGGCTGCGCTACATCCACATGGAGGAGCTGCTCCTGCACCACACGGAGGACATCTTCTCCAACTACGACGTGCGCGCCAAGTGCGTCTTCCGCGTCACGCGCAACGCCGACATAAACCCGGAGGACGAGGCCTTCGACCTGGACGAAAACGAGGACTTCCGCAAAAAGATGCGCAAGGCGCTCAAGCAGCGCACCCGCCTGGCCCCGGTCAGGCTGGAGCTCAGCGAGAGGATAGAGGGCGACTTCCTCGAATATCTGAAAAAACGTCTCCCCGTCACGGACGGGCAGATATACTGCACCAGCGCGCCGCTCTGCCTCAATTACGCCTTTTCCCTGGCGGGCCGGCTGCCGGAGGAGCTGCGCCGCTCGCTGACCTATCCGGAGTTCCGGCCCTGCCGCTGCTCCGGGCTGAACAGCTCAGAGAGCATGATAAAGCAGATCACGCGCTCCGACCGGCTGCTCAGCTATCCGTTTGAGAGCATGTCCCCCTTCCTCAACCTGCTGCGCGAGGCCAGCGAGGACCCGGACGTCATCTCGATAAAGATCACCATCTACCGCCTGGCCAGCAAGGCCAAGCTGGTGGAATACCTGTGCAACGCCGCCGAGCAGGGCAAGGACGTGACGGTGTTCATCGAGCTGCGCGCCAGATTCGACGAGCAGAACAACATAGACTGGTCCGAGCGGCTGGAGGACGCCGGCTGCACCGTTTTTTACGGCTTTGAGAACTACAAGATCCACTCCAAGATCTGCCTCATAACCCGCCGCGAGCGCGGCCAGATCCGCTACATCACCCAGGTGGGCACCGGCAACTACAACGAGAAGACCGCCGCGCAGTACACCGACGTGTCCCTGCTCACGGCCAATCCCGACATAGGCCAGGACGCGGTGGAGTTCTTCAAGAACATGTCCATCGGCGAGCTGGACGGGGACTACGCGCACCTGCTCGTCGCGCCGCACTCCCTCAAGCGCACCATACTGCGCCTGATGGACGAGGAGATCGCCAAGGGGCCGCGCGGGCGCATGAGGTTCAAGATAAACTCGCTCACGGACATAGACATCATCGAAAAGCTGCGCGAGGCCTCCCGCGCGGGTGTGCGTACGGATATGGTCGTGCGCGGCATCTGCTGCATCCTGCCCGGCATCCCGGGCGAGACAGACAATATACGCATAGTCAGCATAGTCGGCCGCTTCCTGGAGCACTCGCGCATTTACTGCTTCGGCGAGGGCGAGGGCGAGCGCATGTACATCTCCTCGGCGGACTTCATGACCCGCAACACCCAGCGCCGGGTGGAGACCGCCTGCCCCATCTATGACAGCGCCGTGCGCGCCAAGCTCCACCGCATCATGGACGTCTGCCTGGCCGACAACGTCAAGGCCCGCGAGCTGCACGCCGACGGCAGTTACGGCCCCATACACGGCGGCGCGGAGCGCATCGACGCCCAGCTCACGCAGATGGACTGGGCCCTGGCCACCGAGGCCGAACCGGAACCGCCGGCGGAGCGCGAGGGCGCGCTGGGCCGGATGTTCAGGCGCTTCTTCCGCGGGGAACGGTAACCCGACGCCGTCACGCTATTATGCCCCTCCAAACAATTATCCCCCGTCTCTCCGCTTTTTCGGGAGAGGCGGGGGATAATTTGCCCTGACTTACAGGAACATCTCCGGCTCCCTGCGCGCTGCACAGGCCTTTTTCAGCTTTGTGCGCGTGGCGGCCAGCATTACCGGGTTGAGGCCGCGGGCGTAGTTGGGGCAGGTGAAGACGCAGTGCATGCAGGTTATGCACTTGTCGTTGTCGGTCTTGAAGGGCGCGTCGGCGGGTATGGCCCCGGCGGGGCACTCCCTGGCGCACTTGCCGCATTTCACGCAGCGCTGCCGGTTGGCCCCCGGGTGCATGGGCACCCCGCCGTACTTCCTGTACGGGCGGGCGCCGGGGATATGCGGCTCCGAGAAGTCGCCGGCGGCCAGCTTGTCGCGGACCTTCCCTGCAAAGGCGGCCATGGCGGCCCTGTCGGCGGTGTCCGGGCGCCCGGCGGCGATCTCGGTCACTATGGAGTGCCGCGCTATGAACGCGCCCGCGGCCACCACACGGAAGCCGCGCGCCTTCACCGCTTCGGCGAGTTCGAGCAGGGCGTCCTCATAGTCGCGGTTGCCGTAGACCGCGAGCACCACGGCGGGCGTGCCCTCGCCCTTCACCGAGGCGAGGAAGTCCGCGAACACCCCCGGTATACGCCCGCCGAAGACCGGCGCGGCAAAGACGGCGGCGCAGTCCGAGCCCAGAGTGACCGGCTCCGCCCGGGAGGTGAAGTCGTACTCCTTACATTCGCCCAGGGCCGCGGCCACAGTCCTGGCGGCCAGCCCCGTCGTGCCGCCGGGGGAAAAATACACGGCGGCGGCGTTTTTTATCTCCATATCGATCCCTCCGGTTCATGGTTGGCAACATTTTACCACGCGGCATCGTCCATTACAAGCGCGTTGCAATGGCAGGCAAGGCGTGGTAAAATGAAGGTTACAGCAGCCTGTGCATACAGGCATTGCGCGCCGCGGAGGCGGCGCAGTATTTCCGGAGGTGCCCCATGAAAAGGCTTGCGGCGCTCGCACTCATGTGCGCGCTCATCATATCTCTGCTCACCGGCTGCACAAGCGTGCGGCAAAACGACCTGCCCGAGGCCGAGATTTCCGGCGGGGAATACGGCCTGCGCGCCGCCGTGCTCTATGACGGCGGGGCAGATTCCCGGACCTGGGAGGACACCCTCTCCCGTCTCGAGCAGCCCCTGCTGCTGGGCTTTGACGCCGAGGCGGTGGACATTTCCGGCGGATACGACCTCTCCGGCTACGACATCCTCTACCCCGACGAGAGCATCATGACCGCCGCCAACGCCGGAACGCTGCGCGACGATATCATCTCTTACGCGCAAAACGGCGGCGCGGTCTATCTCACCAACGGCTTCTATGACTTCTTCCCGGCCGAATTTTTCGGCGCGAAGAGCTTCCGTGAGGTGGACGAGTACCCCTATCACATGGAATACCCCGAGGTCAGCGGGGACCTGCAGGACATACAGGACATAACGCGAGACTTTTACACGCTCTACGAGGCCTACACCGAGTTCCCCGAGCTGGAGGGCCTCGACCGCGGCGTGGGCATGGTGCCGGACACGGCCGTGACCATCTGCTCGCGGCGCGGCCTCTCGCTGAGCACCGTGAACGCCTGCGGCGAGGGCTGGGTCTTCTTCTGCTCCGGGCTGCTGCCCAACCCCTATTACACGCTGGGCACCTCGCTCGAGAACCGCACGGACGAGCAGCGCGCCCTGTCCGACACGGCGCTCTCCGCCGCCCGCATCCTGGAAAACGCCTTTGCCTCCTTCGTCAGCAAGCGCACGGTGGGCTACAGCGTCTGGCGCGTTTTCGGCTCGCACGGCAACCCGGCCATGAGCTGGGAGCTGCACTTTGAGGAGATCACCGGTTTTGAAAACGGCTCCGGCGTAGCCTTTGCCGAGCTGGCGCGGGAGTACAGCCAGATCCCCAGCTATACGCTCATCCGCAACAGCTACACCTGGTTCCTCTACGCCGAGACGGTGACCAGCCTGCTCGGCCAGAGCGCGGACGAGATGAGCTTCACCATGGACTACGAGGAGAGCGCCTACTCCTCCGGCACGCACACCGCGGCCGGGGAGAGCTGGCTCACGCTCACGGAGCTCTCCAACGGCGGCAGCTACTTTGTTGACGACACCAGCTACGACCAGCGAGCCTACCCCTGCATCACCGATCTGGACGGCGACGGCGTGCTCGACATCGTCTCCGGCTCCTCGGACGGTGGGGTCTATTTCTTCAAGGGTACCGGCTACGACGGGCGCATAAAGACGGAGGAGGCCGTGCAGCTAGGCTCGATAAGCGCCGGGTACAGCGCGCCGGTCGTATATGACGCCGACGGCGACGGCGTTTCGGACATCCTCTGCGGCGCGGCGGACGGGAACATCTACCTCTTCCGCGGCCTGGGCGGCCTGGACTTCGCCGGCGCGGAACTCTTCCTGACCACCGGCCTCACCGGTCAGGCCCTGCCCGACGCGGGCGACCTGGACGGCGACGGCTGCGCCGACCTGGTTGTGGGCTCCAACGAGGGGCGCCTGCTCGTTTACTACGGCAGCGGCGCTTCCCGGCTCACCGTGGACGCCTCCACCGAGCTCACCGCCCTCGGCATAGAGGGCAGCTGGACGGCCCCGCGCATCGCCGACCTGGACGGCGACGGCACGAACGACCTCGCCATCGGCACCTTCGACGGCTATATCGCCAGGCTCATAAACAACGGCTCCGGCTTTGACAACGCGGGCTATATCGAGCTGGACGAGGAGAACTACAAGGGCAACTACAACGCCAAGTTCGGCAACAACTGCGTGCCCTGCTTTGCGGACGTGAACGGCGATGGCATAACCGACCTCGTCTGCGGCAGCCTGGAATACGGCATGAACTACCCCATAGACAGCGAGTACTTCCCCCAGCGGGAGAATCTGGCCGCCCAGCTCGATTACTTCCGCGAGCGCGGCTACTACGTCGGCGTGCATTTCTACACCAACTCCCACGCCTCGCCCGAGCGCGAAAACTACGAGCTGCGCCGCCAGCTGGAGGCCATGAGCAGCTACGGCCTGAACACCACGGGCATAGGTGCCAACCAGCACACCTGGTATACCAGCAGCAACAGCCCCCAGCAGAGCTTCCTCTCGCTTTGGAACAACGGCATACTCTTCAACACCGGCTACGGTGTGCCGGGCGACACCAACCCTGTGCCGCAGTACAGCGCGCAGAACGTCATCAGCCTGCCCTTCTACCTCACCGTGGCCGGCGAGCGCACCATACTGCTGCAGAACTGCTCCACCGTCTGCTATCAGGGCTCAAACTGGTCGGATATCTCCGCGCGCTGGGACATGCCCATAGCGATCTACTACCATTGCGACTTCACGGTGGGCAACGAGGAGACCGCGCGCACCAACCTGGAGACCGTGGAGGCCTTCCGCCAGGCGCACGGCTACAGCTTTGTGATGGAAAACCAGCTCATGTACGCCTCGGCCGCGGCCTACAACATGACGCTCTCCGTCTCCGGCGGCTACTCCGACGGCGCTTTTGACGCCACCTTCACCGCCGGGGCCGAAAACAACCGCGCCGCCATGTACGACGGCGATTACCAGACCTCCACCGGCGCAAAGATCTCCCTGGGCGAGGCGCTCTCGGACCTGGACATCGCCGTGGACGCCGACGTCTGGCACCGCGACGGCAGCGACATCTACGTCGGCCTCAACCGCGCCGCGCGCCTCTACAGCGCCGGCGGCGAACAGGAGGGCACCCACCTCACGCGCGTGAACCTGCCCGCCATGATCTCATCCAGCGAGGCCGGCGCCACCATACAGTTTGCCGAGGGCGGCATGATGGAGTGCGCCGTCTCCGGCGCGGCCTCCACCGCCAGCGCGGGCTGGAGCGCCCGTACCACCGAGAACGGCGAGACCATCTTCACCTGCTACGACGCCGCTCCGCGAACCCTCAACATCACCTTCGGGGAGGAATAAAGATATGAACTCTGCCGTCTGCCTGCTGGAGCGCTCCTGCGGGCTCTGGCCGGACAACAAGGCCGTCAGCGACGCTGAAACCACCCTCACCTACCGCGAGCTGCGCGACAGATCCCGCCGCGCGGCCGGCGCGCTCATAGGCGAGATCAGCTCGCGCGCGCCCGTCATGGTCTACCTGCCCAAGAGCGCGGACATGATAACGGGCTTCTGCGCCGCCATGTATGCCGGCCGCCCCTACGTGCCCACCGACGCCGCTGCCCCGCGCGGCCGGCTGGAGAAGATAATCTCCAACCTCGCCCCCTCGGCGGTCATAACCAACGGGGCGCTGGCCGGGAACCTGGAGGGCATACCCGGCGATTATAAGGTGTTCCTCATCGACGAGCTGGTGGGACGCGGCCACGACGGTGCGGAAATAGACTCCGCGCTGAAAACCGTCACCGACTCCGACCCCATATATATAATGTACACCTCCGGTTCCACCGGCGCGCCCAAGGGCGTCACCATCCCGCACCGCGGCGTGCTGCTCTTCGCCCGCTGGGCCGAGCGCACCTTCGGCTGGACGAGCGGGACGGTCATCGCCAACCAGGCCCCGCTCTACTTCGACGTCTCGGTCATGGACGTCTACGGCGCCATGCGCTGCGGCGGCCACCTGATCCTGACGCCCGAGGCGCTGTTCCACTTCCCGAACAAGCTGCCCGAATTCCTGCGCGACAACGCCGTCACGCACATCTACTGGGTGCCGACGGTCATGATAAACATCGCCAACTCCGGCGCGCTCGACGGCGTGGAGCTGCCCGAGCTGAAAACCATCGCCTTCGCCGGCGAGGTCATGCCCAACAAGCAGCTCAACGTCTGGCGCCGCGCCCTGCCCGGCCGCGTCTTTGCCAACCTCTACGGGCCCACCGAGACGGACGTCTGCACGGCCTACGTCGTGGACCGCGAGTTCGCCGACTCGGAGCCGCTGCCCATCGGCTCGCCGCTGCCCGACATGCACGTGCTGCTGCTCGGCGAGGACGGGAAGGCTGTCAGGCCCGGCGAGACGGGCGAGATCTGCGTCTCCGGCAGCGGCATACTGCTCGGTTACTGGAACAATCCCGAGCAGACCGCCCGCGCCTTTGCCTCCGACCCGGACAACGCCGCCTATCCCACCTGCTATTACCGCACGGGCGACCTCGGCTGGTGGAACGAGCGGGGCGAGCTCATGTACTCCGGCCGCCGCGACGGGCAGATCAAGCTGCGCGGCAACCGCATAGAGCTGGGCGAGATCGAGGCCGCGGCGCGTATGCTCCCCGGCGCGGAGAACGTCTGCGCCGTGTTCGACAAGCCCCGGCAGGAGATCGTGCTCTTCGTCGAGGCGGCGGAGGAGATAACCATGCGCACCGCGCGCAAAGAGCTGCGCGGCGCCATCCCCGCCTACATGATGCCCGGCCGCGTCGTCACAATGGCGCAGCTGCCGCACAACGCCAATGACAAAATAGACCGCGTCTACCTGGCCAAATGGCTGGAGGAGAATTAAGGCCGGTAAACGGCCATCCTGCTGTCAGGCGGAGATGGAACCCGGGTATCTCATGTCCGCGAACTGCCTCAACTGGAACCCCAAAGAGGAGCTGATAAGTTTCCCCGACAAGGAAAACGGCGGTTTTCGCCTGGCCTGGAACCTCTGGGGCGCGGTGAATGTTCCGTCCGATTATTGTCCGGCATGCAACGTGATCATACTCCGACCGAAAGTCCCCCGGGAAGAGCGCAATAAAAAACTTACAAATATCTTCAAAAAAGATATGTAACCGGCGCCGCGCATTACTGCGCGGCGCTTTTAGTTTTTTCTCGCATATTGCACCGCTCTGTGATATAATGTCACCGCGCGGCTTGCCGCGCCTGAAAAAAGACAACACCGGAGGAAGATAAAATGGACGAAATCATCGCCAAGCTGGACGAATTCATACGCGAGCGCTGCGATGTCGGCGACGACCCCGAGTACGGGCTTGACGTAAACCTGTTCGACACGGGCTTCATGGACTCCATGGGCGCGGTGGAAACGATAACTTTTGCCGAGCAGACCTTCGGCGTGGAGATCTCGCAGAAGGACATCACGCTCTACCCCATGAACACCGTCAACGAGATCGCCGAGGTCGTAGGCCGCAAGAAGGGGCTCTGCTGAGGGATGTGGTTCCTGGAAGTCGATATAGCCGTGCGGCTGCTTGCAGCGACGCTGCTGTGGTCGCTCGGCTCATTTATCGCGCGGCGGTACTGGTCGCAGGCCAAGTTTGACCGCTTCCTTGTCATACTGGACCTGCTGCTCATCGCCTACGTCAGCGAGTGGCTGGCCGTGTTCTACCTCGGCTACACGCTCGTGACCTGGGCAATCGTCAACGCGGTGAACAAATTCAAGCGGGCCAGGAGCTTTTTCTTCGTGCTCTGCTGCCTCATCTGCGCTGTGCCCTTTTTCTATGTGCGCATACAGGAGATCGTCCCCGCGCTGCCGCTCTTCCTGACGCTGACAGGCATAGCCTACAACATGCTCAAGGCCATAGATGCGGTTTATTTCGTGCACTACACCGGCGAGCGCGTACCGCTCATCACCTACGCCAACTATATGCTGTTCTTCCCGGTCATCACCGCCGGGCCCATACTGCGTTACCGCGACTTCTCCGCGTCGCTGAACAGCCCGCTGCCTGTCACGGGCGAAAGGGTGACGGAGAGTTTCAAGCGGCTCGTACGCGGCTACTTCAAGAAAGTGGTCGTCATGTCGCTGGTCAACACCCTGCTCACGCGCATCGCCGCCGCCTCACCGCATCCCTGGTGGTCTCTGGCGGCCTGCCTGGTGAGCTATTTCCTCTTCTGGCTGGACATGAGCGGCTACGCGGACATAGCCATCGCCATGGGCGGCTTCATGGGCCTCAAGGTGCCGGAGAACTTCAAAAAACCGCTCAAGGCGGCCAGCATGACCCAGTTCTGGCGCAACTGGCACGTGTCGCTCACCGACTGGATCCGCGAGCACATCTTCGTGGTGCTCAACGGCAAGCGGCTCACGAAATACCAGGGCGCGATGATCGGCTTCGGCACGATGCTGGTCATGGGCCTCTGGCACGGTTTTACGGCGCACTTCATCATTGAGGGCCTTTTCAACGGCGTCATCCTCGCCGTGGAGAACCTCTGCGGCATCACTACGGTCAGCCGCAAGGCCGGCAAGCCCTACCTGTTCTTCCGCCGGGCCATAGTCGTGCTGCTGTTTTCCATCACGACCATCTTCTACACGCTGGACGCCACGCAGCTGGCCAACGTGCTGCGCGGCTTCGTGACGCTGTGAGGGGGTGCGCGCGATGAAATTTGTTAACTTCATGAAGAAGGGCGGCCTCATCGCCTGCGTCCTCGTGCTGGCGCTGGTGCTTGACCTGGCCCTGGCGGCCTCGGGCTGGATACAGTCCAGCGGCTACTTCTGGCTGGACGATTTCGAGCTCACCAGGCGGGACAACCCGGAGGAGGTCTGGGACAAGGTCATCTACGGTTCCAGCGAGCTCACCAGCGGCTACCGCGAGGACCTGAGCGAAAGCGGCTACGTAAACATGGGCATGGACTACGCCACCATAACCGACCTGGTGCAGATACTAGAGGGCGGGCATATCAAGGTGGGCAGTGAGCTCGTCCTGGCCCTCAACTGGGGCGCGCTGAGCGACATCATGGACACCAACCCCACCTATGAGTGGCACCGCAAGTGGTACGAGCCGTACTTTTACTTCCAGCGCGACAGGATAGCCGGCATTATAAACGACACCTTCAAGGCCCTGATACGCGGCGGCGAACTCCGCACACGGGCCTATCTCGACCAGACCAAGATATACTACTACGGCCAGATGAGCCAGGCGGAGCTGGAGGAGCGCGTGGTCAAGCTCCATGAGCTCTACCTCACCGGCGGCATAGCCGACTTCCAGCAGAACCTGGCGGCCCTGAACGACGTCTTTGACTTCTGCGCGGAAAACGGCATCCGCGTCCGCGCCCTCTGGCTGCCGGAGAACCCGGCGGTGGAGCTCGACAGCGTGGACGTTGAGGTCCGGGAGGCCGCGCGCGAGGTCTGTGAGAGCGCGGGGGTGGAGTTCTACGACATGACGGACGCGCTGGGATCCGACTGCTTTTACGACACGGGCCACATGGAATACACCCATGGCGCCGTGCAGTTCACGGAGGTGCTTGACAAATGGCTGCTCTCATGAAAAAGATACGGGCCTGGCTCAACTCCTCGCCCCTCGGGCAGGTCGTCCAGGTCGTGGCCTACGCAGTGATGCTCCTGCTGGTGCTGGCCTATTTCACCGGCCACGGGGCCTTCATCTACGAGGCGTTCTGAACAGCGCAAGCCCCTGCGGCAAAACCACAGGGGCAGGAAGCAAAAAAGAAAAGCCGCCCTGGAGGGCGGCTTTTTCCGTCTCATTTGTTTAGCTCGGCCGCTATGCCCACTACTATGTCCGCGCAGTGCTCCACGCCGATGCGGCCGGAGTCCAGCGTCACGTCGTAGTTGCTCGCGGCGCCCCACACGCGGCCGGTGTAGTGCCGGTAATAGGTACGGCGTTTGTCATCCTTCTCCTTGAGGCGCTTGGCCGGTTTGTCCAGGGTCTCGCCGTAGAGACGGACAATGCGGTCGGCGCGGAACTCGGCGTCCGCGTGCACGAACACGTTCAGCACGTCCGTGTGGTCGCGCAGGATGTAGTCGGCGCAGCGGCCCACGATGACGCAGCTTCCCTTGTCCGCGAGGTCTCGGATGACGTTGTTCTGCACGATGTAGAGCTGGTCGGAAACCGGTAAGGTGCCGGGATTGCGCCCGCTCTCAGCGCTCATGGCCCAGTTGAAGAGGAAGGAGTTGGTCGAGCAGGCGTACTCGCCGCTGTCCAGGACATAGCTCTCGGCCAGCCCGCTCTCGGCGGCTATCTTCTTCACGAGCTCCTTGTCGTAGTAGGCCCAGCCGAGCTTATCGGCCACAAGTTTTGCAACCGTGCGGCCGCCCGAACCGAACTGACGGCTGATGGTAATGACTTTTATACTCATCCTTAACCCCCCTTTGTGTTTATTATACCACAGCTCTTTGCACTTTGGAACAGGAAAAGCACGAAATGAATGAAATTTTGCCTTTGCCGAAAGTCGAAATTTGTGCTATAATTGGAGTGTACAGAGGGACCGAGGCGGCTTCGCCTCGGGTAATTTTTGCAGATGGAGGCGCTTTTTTTGTATTCGGTGGGGAGCTTGATAGTATACGGCGGCACGGGTGTGTGCCAGGTGGAGGCCATAGAGGAGAAGGCCCAGGGGGGCGAGATACGTCAGTATTACCGGCTCAAGCCCCTTTACCAGAGCGGCACCATCTCCGTGCCGGTGGACGGCAAGGTGTTCATGCGGCCGGTCATCTCCCGCGAGGAGGCCGAGGCCCTCATCGACGCCATGCCCGCCATGCCGGCGCAGGACTTCCACGAGCGCAACTTCACCCAGCTGGCCGCGCACTACCAGCAGCTGCTCTGCTCGCATGAATGTGCCGACATAGCCGGATTCCTGGTGAGCATCCACGCCAAGAAGCGCAGCGCCGAGAGCCAGGGCCGCCGCTTCGGCCAGGTGGACGCCAAGTTCATGAAGCGGGCCGAGACCCTGCTATACGGCGAGTTCTCCGTCGCTCTCGGCATCCCCTACGACGAGGTGGAGCCTATGATAGCCGAAAAAATGAAAGACCGCCAGTAAGGCGGTCTTTTTTCGTTGCGGCAAGATAAGAGGCGCGGCCCTGGCCGCGCCTCTTTAATATTGCTTTATGCCTTGCTGCGCACGGCCTCGAACTCTTCCTGTATCTCCCTGCCGGGCTCTTTGGTGAGCAGGCTCACCACCACTATGCAGATGCTGGAGAAGATGAATGCGGGCAGGAGCTCGTAGATATCCCACAGGCCGCCGAGAGGACGGACGAGCAGGTTCCACACAAAGACCATCACACCGCCGCCTATCATGCCGGCGATGGCGCCGGCGCGGTTGGTGCGCTTCCAGAACAGGCTGAAGAGCATCAGCGGGCCGAAGGTCGCGCCGAAGCCGGCCCAGGCGAAGGACACTATCGTGAATATGACGCTGTTCTCGTCGAGGGCGATCACAATGGCGATCGCACAGATGACCAGCAGGGCCAGACGGCTCATCCAGAGCACCTGCTTATCCGAGGCGTCCTTCTTCACGAGGCCCTGGTAAATGTTCTTGGCGAAGGCGCTGGCCGCGATGAGCAGGTAGCTGTCCGAGGAGCTTATCGTCGCAGCCAGGATGCCGGCCATGACGAGGCCCGCGATAACCGGCGGCAGCAGCCTGGTGGCGAGCAGGATGAACACGTTCTCGGCGTCGGAGCTGGTGGTGAGCTCGGTCGGGAAGAGCTGACGGCCCATGATGCCGATGAACACGGCCACGGTCAGGCTGATGACGACCCACACGGTGGCTATGCGCCTGGAGCGGGTGAGCTCGTGCTCCTCGCGGATGGCCATGAAGCGCAGCAGCACCTGGGGCATGCCGAAATAGCCGAGGCCCCAGGCCAGGCAGCTGGCGACGCTCAGCGCGCTGTAGGTGCCTGCCTCGCCGAACTGGGGCGCGCCATTTACCACCTGCTGCACACCGTTAGCGTCCGTAACGGGTGTGGCAATGCCGAAGAAGTCAAGGAAGCCGGGTATCTGTCCGGCGTTGGTGAGCACGTCGTCTATGCCGCCGGCACTGATGCAGCCGACCGTGACAACGATAACGAGCGCGATTATCATGACCACAGCCTGCATGAAGTCCGAGGCGCTCTCGGCCAGGAAGCCGCCGATAATGGTGTAAAGCAGCACGAACACCGCGCCGACGATCATCATGGGCACATAGTCAAAGCCGAAGAGCGTGGAGAACAGCTTGCCGCAGGTGACAAGGCAGCTCGAGGCGTACACCGTGAAGAAAATCAGGATAAAGAGCGCCGCAATGGTCATGATGACCTTGCCGCTCTCATGGAAGCGGTTGGAGAAGAACTCCGGCAGCGTGATGGCGTTGGCCTTCTCACTGTAGCGGCGCAGGCGCCTGGAGGTGATGAGCCAGTTTATGTACGTGCCGAGGCCAAGGCCGATGGCCGTCCAGGCCGCGTCGGCCACGCCGCACCAGTAGGCCACGCCGGGCAGACCCATCAGCAGCCAGCCGGACATGTCGCTGGCCTCGGCGCTCATGGCCGTGACCCAGGGCCCCAGCGTACGCCCGCCGAGGAAGTAGTCGTCCGAGCTCCGGTTGGCGCGGCGCGCAAAGGCAAAGCCTATGCCGATGACTGCCAGCATGTAGCAGATCATCGTTATCATAATTTGAACACTATCAGTCATATTCCCCCACCTGACATGAAAAAAATTAATGCTTGCATAAGCATTTTTAATGTTACCTCGCAATGATAACACATGAACGCATAGAAATCAAGCTAATTCATGAAAGTCGGGACATATGACGGGGGCCGGGGACGCTTCCCCGGCCCTGTTCAGCCTTTTGGCAGGCTTATCTCTATTGTGAACCCCGCGCCGGGGGCGGTGGTGATAACCGCCTCGCCGTGGTGGGCGGCGGCTATGCGCCGGATCAGCAGCAGGCCCAGGCCGTGCGTGGGGGCCTGTGGGTCGGCCCCGGCGCCGTCGTCACGCACGGTCACGGCGCAGGTCCCGCCGCGCTCGCAGACGGTCAGGGACACGCGGCACCCCTCCGGGTTGTGCTTGCGGCAGTTTGTTAGCGCATTGGTCACGGCGCGGCGCAGCAGCGCCTCGTCGCCCTGCACCGTGCAGGCGCCCGCACCCTCCGGGGTATCCCAGTCCAGCGGCCAGAGGCCGGTAGCGTCCGCATCCACGAACTCCGCCGCCGCGGCCCGGGCCACAGATACCAGGCTGACCTCGCGCACGTTCAGCGGCTGCATGCTGTACTCCAGCCTGCTGGCGAGGTTGAGGTCGGCGACCAGGTCGCGGATGCGCACGCTCTGGCGCAGGATGATCCCCGCCTTGCGCCGCGCCTCCTCGGGCAGGGCCGTATTGGCCTCCAGCTGGGAGGCGTAGCCCATGACCATGACCAGCGGCGTGCGGATATCGTGCGACACACCGCTTATCCACTCAGAGCGCGCCATGTCCTTGCGGCGCAGCTCCGCGCGCTGGGAGCGGAGTATCTCCGCCGTGCGGTTTATGCTCTGGGCCAGCGGGGCGAGCAGGCCGCGCTCCCTCACCGGGGTGCCCATGAGCGTGGGCAGGGCCTCAACCCCCTCCTCTATGGGGCGCACGGACTTGTACAGCCGCGAATTGGCCGCGACGTAGATGCCCATGACCAGCAGCAGGTTGAAAGCCAGCAGGATAAAGAACAGCAGAGGCGCGTTGGCTATGAGGTCGTAGTCCCAGCTGGGATACATGTGCTTCCAGTAGCTGCCGTCCGGGAACCCGACGACTACCAGGTCGCCGTTTTCCGTGGAGGCGGTGAAGGTGGGGCAGTCGTCTATGTACCCGCGTGTGAGCATGGCTATGCCGGCGGCGGTATATTGCTCCAGCGCGGCCGCGGGCGCGTTTTCGGTGTGCCAGCTGACACTGAGGGTACCGGTATCGACCAGCACGGCCCAGGCTCCCTCGCTCTCCAGCGCCTGCGCCTGCCCGGCGTCCAGCGCATAGCCGGAGTCCGTCCTTTGCAGGGCGGACGCCGTCTCCGCGGCCATGGTCCAGGGGTGACCGCCGGCGGTGGAGCGCAGGGCAAAAACCGTCAGCAGGGTCAGGTTTGCCAGCAGTATTATCAGCAGGCTCAGCGACATTATGCCCACGCTGCGGCGTATCAGCTTTGTTATACCCATCAGCGGCCCTCCGTTATCAGCTTGTAACCCAGGCCCTTTACCGTCACCAGGCTCACGGGGTGAGAGGGGTCGGCCTCTATCTTCTCCCGGATACGGCGTATGTGCGCCATGAGCGAGTTCTCATAGCCGAAGGGGTTGTCGCCCCAGGCGGCCTCGCAGAGCTGGTCTATGGTCACGATGCGCCCCGCGCGCTCGGCCAGGGCGCGCAGTATGCCGAACTCCTTGGCCGTCAGGGGCAGACGATGCCCGTCGCGGCGCACTACCTCGGCGCGGCTGAAGTCCACCTCGCAGGCGGCCAGGCGCACCGCCGGAGCTTCCTCCCTGTAATACCGGCGCAGGATTATGCCCACCCTCAGCAGCAGCTCGGCCGGCAGGAACGGCTTGACCACATAGTCGTCCGCACCCAGGCCGAGCCCAGTCAGCCGGTCCGCGTCCTCGCCGCGCGCCGTGAGGAAGAGCACCGGTATGTCCGATATGCCGCGCAGGGTGCGCAGCAGCGCAAACCCGTCGCCGTCCGGGAGCATCACGTCCAGGATGGCCAGCTCCGGGTCCCACTCTCGCGCGGCCCCGATTGCCGCCGCGCAGCTGTGCTCAGAGCGCACGGCCTCATACCCCGCCCCGGCCAGCACGGACTCCAGCAGCTCACAGATGGCCGCCTCGTCGTCAACTATTAATATACGCCTGTGCCTGTTGCCCTCCATTTTTCATCACCGGGCACATTATAGCAGATATATCCCCGCAAATAAACGCATCCGAATGTTATTTAAGGTAAATGTAAGCTCCGCAGATGACTCTGATCCCGTGCCAGAGAGAACAGATAAAAACAGCAGGAAGCCCGTGTCTGTCCGGAGTCGGCCCCCCTGCTGTTTGGTTTATTAATTCCGCTTACCACTGAGGTATGGAAATTGGTATAACCCCTATGATTATCAGATATACAAGTATGAACTGGACAACACTCCAGATTATAGCGTGTACAGACGTCTTGCGGAAATCGGACTGTGCTATACCCATAGCGGCCATCATGGCCAGCGCGAATGGCGGCGTCATCTGGCCCAGCGAGACAAACAGCACCGGTATTATGGCTGCTATGACGATGGGATCTGCCCCATACCCGGACAGTATGGATACATAGACCGGTCCGAGCAGAGGGATGAGGGAGGTACCGCTCATAAACATACCGAGTATGGTCATTACCACCAGCAACACAAATGTCATCCCACCGAAGCTTAGGTTGAGCGAGTCCAGGAACTCTTCGGCGGCAGTGATGGTTCCGCAGTCCGTCAGCAGTTCGCTTATGGCATATGCAAAGAACAGCACCATGCACATGGAAACTATAGACTTCATATCGGACGACACGGCCTTTGCCAATTCTCCCAGTGAACGGCGGCGGCGCTTGTGGCTTACCAGCAGGCTGTATGCCGAGGCTATGGCAGGTGTAAAAACAAGCACGCTGTCTGACAGATAGTCCGCCGCAGTATCGCCAATCACGCTGGCGAACCAGTCACCGAAGAAGTTGTCGAGCGCAAAGGGCAGCATGATTACAACCACAAGCAGGAAGCTGGGCCAGCCCCGTCTCCAGGATTCCTTGAGGCCGGGCAGCTCGCTGGCGTCCGCACGTTTTATTCCCAGCGCTGCATACATGATGTAGAACTGAATGAGCCTGTGCAGAATAAATACCAGTGAGACGCTGTACATCACCATCCAGAAGCTCGAAAACTGGAAGCTCTCGAGGCCGTCCACTACACTCAGGCAGGAAAAAGCTGCTATAATTGTGGCCGACGGTGGTATAACCGGCCCGAGGCAGCTGCCGGACATCGCTATGCCGGCTGCGAATTCCGCCGGATATCCCGCCTTCTTCATCAGAGGTATGGTCACACTGCCAGTTGCTGCCACATTGCCCGGACCCGAACCACTCATTGCGCCCATGAACGCGCTGGACACTATTGCTACAACGCCCGCCCCTCCCGGTATCCTTCCAACCAGCGCCATTATGATATCTATGCAGTCCTGTATAACACCGGTCTCTTTAAGGATCGAAGAGAACACGAGGAACATTACAATGGTGAAAAGAAGTGAGTTCTGGGCAGAGCTGAGGAGGTAATGCGGCGCTTCGTTCCACATTCCCGTTGATGCCAGCAGGCAGACAAAGGACAGCAGCATTGCTTCATAGAGCGGCCTTTTGAAAATCGCAAAGACTATGACAACTATGCCTATTAATATTAGAAAATTCCAAAGCTGAGTTGGCATGCTATTCTCTCCTTAAACGTCCGGCCTCGTTTTGAGGCCGGATGGCGCCTGTCACTTTGCCTTGTTCTTCGGCTTTTTGCTCATAAGCATCGCCTTCTCTCCGCGCAGGTACATTCCTACTATGCCGAAAAAGCTGGCAATTACAGCGAGCACATATGTCTTGGGCAAGAGCGTTTTGTACAGGAAGGTGGTCAGCGCTGCCGCAGCGTCCTCTCCTATAAAAAAAGCTGCCACGAAGCCCACAAAGAGTATAAACGCAACAAACATGGCTATTAGCATCCCGTAACCGAAAACGACATTGCAGAGCTTTGCTATTTTGGCTTTCATATTTTCACCTCATAACCTTTCTCAAGCCGTCACATAAACAGCACCGGAAGTATGCCTAACAAAAGCAGTGCACATACAATGCAGTGGCCAAGCACCCACCACGCCATTTGCACCACGGTTTTGCCGAAGTCTGAGTCCGCCAGTCCCATTGCTGGATACAAGACAGTCGCATACGGGATTGTAACCTGTCCAAGTCCGTGGAAAAGCGGTATGAGCATGGCTGCCGGAATAAGCGGATTTACACCGTAGTTCATGAATATTGTGATTATCATGGGCCCAAAGAGCGGCATGACCGCGTTGGGCGAGAGAGACATGGTGAGTATAAGCACCAGGACAATTATAAATATTGTAGCACCGAAATACGAGAGGTTAAAGCTCATAATCCACTCACATATGGGCGTGCCGCAATCTATGTAGTCAAGCAAGGCTCCTATGGAGTAGGCCATCCAGAGCAGCATTGCCATGGGCGCCAGACTCTTGACCGTCTTCTGGACCATGTTCCCGAGGTTTTTGGCGCTGACCTTGAAGCTCTTGCGGCCAACTATAAGCGCATAGGCGCCGGCGTAAGCCGGGGTCATGGCCAGCAGGGCACTGGACAGGTTTCCTCTCGCCGTTTCACCCAGCAGGCGTACAAGCAGGGCGTCGCAGGTGTTGTCTATAAGGAACGGTACCATGACAACGAGAATCAGCATGCAGGCACTCCAGCCCTCTTTCCATGCAGTCTTCAGGTCGGGCAGCTCTGACTTGTCCAGAGGCTTGACCTTATAGATTTTACACATAATCATAATCTGTATGAAACGGTGCAGTATGAACCAAAGAGCAATGCCGTAGGACACCGTCCAGAGCTGTGAGGATGTATATGCACCTTCGCCGGCTGCACTTACCAGGCAGGCAAAAGACACTGCTATGCTGGAACTGGGCGGGACAATGGGACCCAGTCCGCCGCATGCTGCACCTACAGAGGCTGCAAACTCCGGCTTGTAGCCAGCTCTCTTCATCAGCGGTATGGTGATGCTGCCTGTCGCGGTCACGTTGCCCGGTCCGGTACCGGCTACAAACGCCATAAAGGTTGACGCTGCAAGGCAGACGATCCCCGCGCCGCCGGACAGACGTCCGACAAGAGCTATAATAATATTTACTATCTTGGATATAACTCCGGTTTCCTTGAGTATCTGGGCAAAAATCAGGAAGCACAGGATAGTGTACAGTATGGACTGACTGGCGCCGTCAACCATAAACGCAATAGTCTCCGACCAGGTACCGGATATGGCCAGGCATACGATGAAAGATATTGCAAGCGCCTCGTACATGGGACGACGCACAATGACAAACCAGACCAGGCAGACGGCTATTATAGCCACAAAATACCAGACTTCAAACGGCATCTTATTTCCCCCTTTCTGTTTTCTTCACGCGAGGCCAAGCTCTTTAAGGTTCACACAGTTAGATGGTATTTCACCCCTAAGAGCCTCCACGGCGCTCTTTGCTGACGTCATTTCCAAATTGACGTGAGCCTCCGCTGTGTATCCGCCTATATGCGGGGTAAGAATAACGTTTTTGCAGGCCCTGTAAACATGTCCGAACGGGAGCGGCTCCGGCTCGTTGCAGTCAAGTGCCGCACCGGCTATTATGTCATTGTTCAGAGCCCAGGCCATGTCCTCTTCCACTATAATGTCGCCGCGAGCCTCATTAACAAGATAGGCCGTAGGCTTCATGAGGCTGAGTGTTCGCCTGTTTATCATTCCCTTTGTGTCCTTGGTGGCCGGCAGGTTCAGGGATATAAAGTCACATTCCGGCAGCATGCCTTCCAGCGTCTCCCCCCACGCAGCGCCCTCGGGTAGTTCCGTTTTTCCGAACAGGAACGGGTCGTATACCAGCACCCTCATATCAAGGCCGATAGCCTTTTTCACCACAAGCTTGCCTATACGACCGTATCCAAGGACGCCGCAGGTAGCGCCGCACAGCTCATGACCCATATATCCGTAGGCTTTTTTCTGGTCCAGAACGGTCTTGCCCGGAGTATTGAAGCGGCCGCGCACATAATCGTTGTGCATGGGTATAATCTGCCTGCCCAAAGCGAAGAAGAAGCCTATCGTCATCTCGGCTGTGGCATTTGCATTGCCTCCGGGAGAGTTGCAGACAAATATTTTCTTCTTCGCACACAGGTCCAAATTTATTTCGTTGTACCCAGCCGCAACCCTGGCGATAACCTTCAGAGACGGTGCAGACTCAATAATCTCATCCGTTATGTGATACCCACGGAGTATTATGGCCTCCATACCCTGCCGGAGCAGGTCTATTACCGTCTCCTTGCTGTTATCGGGCGCGACCGTTACGTCGGCGTTGGCGCGGAGATATTCCAGCGTCTCGCTTTCCAGGCTGCCGCAAACGAGTATCTTCCCCATCTTCTGTCTCCTTTCTCAAGTCTCTCCTGTATATCCTATTGTTCGCTTGCCTTTGCAGCGTATTTATAGCCGGCGTTGAGTGCGCTGATATTCATTTCAACCAGTTTCGGTTTGGATTCAAACTTTTTGGTAATCAGCTTCTCAAGCGGCTCACGTCCGACTATTCCGTCCATAGCCGAAATCATGCCGAGCACGACCATATTGGTCCTTCCGGGCGCTCCGGCTGCGTCCGCAAGCGCCGACATGGGCACCCCGAGCTGGTTCTCCTGCTCGACGGAAGGGGTGATAACATCACTGTCGTAAACCAGCAGTGCAGTTTCGGGCAGTTTGCCCGCATAGCGGTCATATGCCGTCTGGTGAAGTACCGCCACGATGTCCGGCTGCTGTACCTCCGGGAAAAAGATACGTTTGTCGTCAATTATCACCTCTGCCTTGGTGAACGTACCACGCGCCTCCGAACCGTAAGCGCAGCCCATAAGCGCCTCATTGCGTTCATATATGGCTGCAGCTTCAGCCAGCATCCCTCCAGCCGATACCAGACCCTGGCCTCCGACGCCTGCAAGTATAATTTGTTTCTTGGCCATTTAATTCTCCTCCTTGCACGCCAAGTTGCGCAGGGCGTCGTATTTGGTGCTGTAGTCCTGCTGCGTATCATCGCACACGAGACGTCCAAGCGCCAGCTTTCCCTTCCGCTCCTCATCACTCATACTGTCAGCCCTAGACACAGGATAGGTCACCTCTTTCAGTGCCCGTATCATATCTGAGGGCCTGGCATAAGAGTTGTTTTTCCCAAAGTGTGTTGGGCACGGTGAGAGGACTTCTATAAGAGAAAAGCCTTTGTGCCGGACGCCTTCCACTATATATGTCTTGGCCTGCAGCACATTGTCGCAGGTCGCCCGCGCCACATAAGTGGCTCCCGCAGCTATGGCAAGCGAGCAGACGTCCAGCCCACGCTCTATGTGGCCGTATACACTGGTGGCAGTTATGCTGCCCTCGGGTGTGGTGGACGAGTACTGGCCGCCGGTAGTGCCATAATTGCAGTTGTTCATGAGAATTACAGTTATATCCACATTGCGTCTGGCCGCGTGTATAAGGTGGTTGCCGCCTATTGTTGCACCGTCACCGTCACCGCAGGCACAAATTACGGTGAGTTCCGGTTTTGCGGTTTTGATCCCTGTTGCGAACGCCAGTGAGCGGCCGTGGGTGCCGTGGAACGAGTTGCAGTTCAGATAGCCGTCAAGCCGCGAGGCACAGCCTATACCGGAGACAGCCACAAGCTTGTGGGGATCAATGTCCAGCTCCTCCAGCGCTCTAGCGACCGCGCCCATAACCATTCCGTGGCCGCATCCGGAGCACATTTTGTGGGGAAAGCGTCTGGTGTTCAGATAGTCAAGATAGCTCATTTGCTTGCCTCCTCAAATGCGGCCAGAATCTGCTGCGGGGTAATTATCTCCGTATCTATACGGTTTACCGGTATGACCGGAGTCGAGCTGCGGTTTGCGCGTCTTACCTCGCGCACATACTGTCCCAGATTAAGCTCTGGCACGACCACCGCTTTTGCCTTGGCGCAGGTCTCAGCTATGAGTTTCTCTGGAAACGGCCACACCGTAATCATCTGCAGCACGCCGATCTTCTTTCCCGCTTCGCGGCCGAGTTCCATGGCGCCGAGCGCCGAGCGGACCGAGCAGCCGTATGCGATTATCACGTATTCGGCGTCATCCATCTCAAATGAGCGGGTTCGGACTATGTCATCGATGTTGTTTTCAATCTTGTCCACGTAGTGGTTGAGGAACTTAATTGTGTTTTCCGCTTTGCCGCATGGCTCGCCGATTGAGTCATGGGTAGATGACGTAAAGCGGGTGAGGTATTTCTCGTCTCCGAAATCCGCCAGCTCCGCCACGCCGTCGGCGTACTTTTCAAAGCCGTGAGGCCGGTACTCCTCCGAAGCACAGGAGGGTCGGCGGCGCTCGGTGAGCTGCCCCTCCCCGGGATGCCACATAGTAAAGCTCTCGCGCAGGTGGGCAATGTATTTGTCGGCCAGCAGTACCACCGGCGTGCGGTATTTTTCCGCCAGATTAAAGGCCTCGATGGTGAAGTCATAGCACTCCTGCACACTTGCCGGCGCCAGCGCTATGCGTCCGCTGTCACCATGCGTGCCGAAGCGGGCCTGCATAATATCTCCCTGTGCGGCCTTTGTAGCGAGACCGGTGCTGGGGCCGGAGCGCTGCACGTCTATGATGACACATGGGAGCTCAGCATTTACCGCAACGCCTATATTTTCCTGCATCAGAGAAAAGCCCGGTCCGCTGGTGGCAGTATAGGACTTAAACCCGGCAGCTGATGCGCCGATAACAGCTGCAATTGAGCCTATCTCATCCTCCATTTGTATATAAGTCCCGCCCACCTGTGGCAGGCGTACCGACGACATTTCTGCAATTTCTGTGGACGGTGTTATGGGATAGCCGGCATAGAATCGTGCACCAGCCGCTATGGCCCCCTCTGTTATGGCACGATTTCCCATATCAAAGCAAACTTTTCCTTCTTTCAAAGAGAACACCTCTCATTCCTTGATAAGGGTTATGGCGAAATCAGGGCAACGCACTTCACACATGCCACAGCCAATGCAGTCGGCAATTCTTGCCGGCACCGGTCTGAGCCCCAAGCGTATGTGATCAAACACATGCTTGGGACAAAAATCGGCACAGATACCGCATCCTTTGCACCATTTTTCGTTTATTTTTATATCTTTCATTGATAAAACCTCCTGCTTCATATTTGCCGGTATGCTCTGCCTGCACGGCTGTCAGCAGTGCGCCATAACGTCAAACTCCGGGCGGCTGCAACGCCCTCAGTGGTGTGAAGCTACTCTCCAAGCAAATATTGCATATTAAATATAACATATACTTAACTCTATATCCAGTATTTTTAAATATAAAATAACGTTATTTTTATATTTCAGTAAATTATATAATAATTAGTTTTTGCATTTGGTCATATCGCCCAAGCCCCGCCGCGATGTCGGCCGCTTTTGACCGGCAAATTGCCATATTCATCGCTTGCCTATTTAATGGTGATTAAAAATAATTTAATAGTTTGTGAAAATCAGTGCTCCGTCAGCTTGACAAACATTAGCTTTTGCTATAAGCTGTACTGGAAATAAACACTGTTTGACTTCGCGGCAAGGAGGTATATCATGACGGCAAAAGAAAAAGGCGCGTCTGAACAGCAGACTCTGTCAAGAACGCTGGAGTTTTTGACATCAATAGCGACCTCCTGCGTTTCCATGACTGTAAATGAAATCGCAGAGGAGCTAAAGGTGAGCAAGCCCACCGCCTACTCTATAGTGAATTCTCTTGTGGCTCAGGAGTGTCTGGAAAAAGACCCCGAAAGCGGGAGATATCACATAGGCTACCGGTTTTATGTCACTGGACACAATTACCCTCGTCTTTATCCGTTCCTTATATACACCGAGGACTATGCTATCGCGCTTTTTGAGAAGTTCCACATGCGGATAAACATTTGCGTCTTCAAGCCGCCCATGACCGCTTTGGTGATAGCTTCAAAAGATCGCAGCCTAGTTCCTAGGCATGTCAACGGCTACCTGCTCCCCGCACATCTGAGCGCATCCGGAAAAGTGCTCTTAGCTGCACTGAGCAAGGAAACCGCGCGTGAGTATATTTCCTCTTCTGAGCTTTACTCATTTACGAGCAAGACCATCACCTCCCCGGAAAAGCTCATGGATGAGCTGGAGATGGTGCGCGAGCAGGGTTACGCCACAGACATTGAGGAGTTTGTCCCCGGAAACGTCTGTATTTCCGCGCCGGTGCTCGATGCCAAGAATGAGACTATCTGCTCCATAAGTATATCAAGGTGCCCGCTGGAACGCTTTGAGAGCGAAGGCGAATTGCTGATAGAAGAAGTCAAGCGCACTGCCATGCAGATTTCGCTTGATTTGGGATACCATCGGACCATACTGCGTTAACGTAGCTGAAAAAGCAGGTCCCTGCTGCGGCAAGCCGCAGCAGGGACTTAATATTTCTTTTGGGTTTATTATTCCAGCACCACGAGCGCATCGCCGGCTCGCACGCCGTCTGTGAAGGCAAAAAGCGGATTAATATCGACTTCCCTGACAATACCGCTAAGCTCGGTGGCCATGCGCGAGAGGCACAATATGGCGCGGCACACCGATTTTTTGTCGCACGGCGGTTTCCCTCGGGCGCCGTCCAGCAGCTTGGCACCTTTAAGCTCTGACAGCATGTCGTATGCGTCGTCCTCGCTCAACGGCGCCACACGCAGGGATATTTCCTTGAGCACCTCAACAAAAATGCCCCCAACGCCAAAGGCTATTGTAGGTCCGAAAAGCGGGTCGGTCTGCATGCCGATCAGGAGCTCTGTCTCCGCCTTTTCCATTTTTTCCACAAGGACTCCGTTTACCGGCGGGAGCTCACCAAGCGCTTTTGCCACATTGGACATAATAGCTTCAAAGCCGGCCCTGACATCGTTCTCATCCATCACATTAAGCAGCACACCGCCTACATCGGACTTGTGGAGCACATGCGGGGAGTCGATCTTCATAACGACGGGATAGCCTATTTCCCCCGCTATACGTACTGCATCTTCGGCGGTTTCCGCCAGACCACCGGGAACCAGCGGAAAACCAAACGTCCCCAGAACACGGCGGGATTCATATTCTGAGAGACCCTTTGTTCCTTTGCTGCGCTCTTTCAGCCATGCCTTGAGCCCGGCTATGTCTGCCGCGTTAAGCTCCGGTAATTCAATTTCACCGCTTCGCGCACGCGAGCGATAGCGCTCTTGGCCCCTGATGTATGCGTGGTATGCACCCAAGCTTTTTACCGCTCGCACCGGCTCATCAAACACCAGTATGCCGTGCTCACGCATGAGGTTTTTGGCGTCTTCGGGGCCGGCCATCCAGGTGACAATTAGCGGCTTGTCATACTTTTCTACCACTTCTATAAATTGCTTTGCAATGCGCTCTCCGGCAGACTTGTACATTGCGAGGTACATCATTACTACGTCGACGTTTTCGTCTTCCATGCAATATGACAGAGGGGCGACCAGGCCGTTTTCTTTAGTAATTGTCTGCGCCGTAACGTCTATTGGGTTTTCGGCGGAGCCGAAGGCCGGTATGGCGGAGCGTATTTTCTTCTTTGTTTCATCCGAGAGCACGGCAACGGGTATGCCGCACTCGTCGCACTTGTCTGCATGCAGCACTCCGACACCGCCTGACACTGTTACAATTGCCACGCGCGCCTGCCCAACGGGCTTGGTGTTGGCACAAAAGCTGGAAAAGTCCAGCAATTCATAAACATCCTCGGCCTGTATTACGTTCTTCTGCCTGAATACCGCACGATATACCGCTGCGTTCCCCGCCAGAGCGCCGGTATGCGATGACGCCGCCCTTGAACCCAGTTCAGTTTTGCCTACCTTCAGGAGTGTGACCGGCTTGCTGTGCTCGCGGCATGCGTCCAGTGCGGCAATCAGCTTCTGCCCGTCGCGCGCGTCCTCCATGTACCCCGCCACAGACTTTACTTCCGGCTTGTCCGCCAGCCAGTTGAGACAGTCGTTGAACTGGAGGTCCGCCTCGTTGCCCGTAGTAAACCAGTAAGACAATGATATGCCCATGGTCCGTGCCAGCCCGTACAAATGTGAGCCAAAAGCCCCGCTCTGGGAAACTATGGCCATGTTCCCGCCGCTGCGCGCTTTATCCAGCAGCGCAACTGAAAAGGTCAGAGGGGTGTTGTTCGTAAAGTTGACGATACCAAGGCAGTTCGGGCCTATGAGTCTCATACCATGTCCGGCGGCATACGCAGCAACCTGCCTCTGAGCCTTCTTGCCCTCTTCACCGAGCTCACCGAATCCAGAAGACAGGATAATTCCCAACTTTACTCCTGCAGCGCAGCAGTCCTCCACCGCCGCCGGGATGTCCTCCGCCCGCACCATAATTACAGCAGCATCCACACGCTTGCCGATGTCCTGAACCCGCGCATAACAGCGAAGGCCCTGGATTTCGGCGTAATTAGGATTTATGGGATAAATGCCATGTGGATACCCCTGCTCCAGCAGATTGCGGACAGGCCTCCCCCCAAGCTTGTTAGGGTTGCTGGAGGCACCATAAACGGCCACGCCTATCGGACTGAAGAGACTGTCCAATTCCCTGTTGTCCATGGGTATTCTCCTTTGATTCATGTTTTCCAGTCCGCACAACTACCTTGCAGCCACAGCTGTGCGTATGGATCTATGTGCCGTGCAGCCGCTAATAAAACTTTGATTATATATTAAAATATCCTTTATTATTTGTCAACATTAATTTTAAGTTGATTAAGTCATATTGCAACAAGCAGAAAGCGCGGTGATGTGCTTGCGCTGCACACAGCCGCGGTCAGAAAGCAAAATGTCCGGGCCCCAGCTTTTCGCTTCAGGGCCCGGACATTACACAGTTTTGCAAATGATCCGACGTATATTATTTTTTATATATTCTATGATTCGTTGAGGCGTATTGGATGCATCAAGCTTTTTGCGCTGCGTCAAGCTTCTTTCTGTTGTGCTCAGCGAGCTTATATGCAATCATTGTACAAATGTAACCGACTACGCAAAGTACGGCCAGTATAGCATATCCAGGACCATATCCGCCGGTCATATCCGCGATTTCCCCCATGAAGGGGCTGACAATCATGCCGCCAACGCTGTAAGCCGGTACATATATCGAATTGATGGTCTTGTAAGTTTTCCGATTGGACATATCTATGGCATAAACCGATATACCCGTAGTTCCAAGCACGCCGCCAATAGAATAGATAGCGAAATTGAGTATCTGCAGGAAGTAATTCTTCACCCCGGCCAGCTGCCAGCTCATAAGCATGGATATGAAGCAGCATCCAAAGAATATCCAGGCAGTTTTCTGCGCTGAGAATTTATCAGATATAAGTCCGAAGGCTATCTTGGTTATAATGAGCAGGAACGAAGCTATGCTCATAAGGTTTGCAACATCTGTATCGCTCCATCCTGCGGCATCATATAGCTGGGCAAAGTGAGACCACGCCGCATAGTTGAATCCGCCAAGGCAGCAAATAAATATAAGCATAAGCACATGGCAGAGTATGGTCGGGGCATACTTTGACTTTTCTTCAAGCTGCACATCATCGCCTTCGACTGCAGCGGCAGAGACGTTCTCCGCGCCGAGGGGCATATAGCCAAGATCTTGGGGCTGGTCGCGGACGAAGAGGAAAATGAGCACGCCGCAGACGACAAAGAAGATCCCTGTTACAGTGAAGTTGAGGTTAATGCCGCCGGTCCTTATGAGGAAGAGTATAACCTGCGGATTGATCGTACCAGCCACACCGGTTGCCGCCGTCAGTATACCGAGAGACAAGGCGCGATGCTTCACGAACCAATTTCGCGCAATGGTACTCAAGGTGGTCATTCCGGACCAGCCATAACTCACGCCGAGCAGAAACACTGCGACACAGCAAGTGGAATAGCTGGTGGCAAAAGTGAAAATAAAACAACCTATCGCGGTTACAAGCAGACCGATTGTAATCATTATGCGGGCCGATATCTTCTGAAGTATCGGAATGCAAAGGAGCATAGTTATAACCTGTGCCGCAGTCTTAATGCTCAGCAGCATCGAACTCTGCGCATTTGTTATCCCCAGTTCGTCCATGAGATACGGAAGGTTGTTAGAAAAGGACGTTGAAACCGTACCTATGGCGGCGTATGAGCTCAATGCGAGGAAAAAAAGTATCAGCCATGCATATTTACCGCTCTTTTTCAGGGTCTTTTCCATTTTATTACCTCTCTTTTTATTTCATCAGCATAGATGGTATCATTGACGTCGGCGCATACCAGAACCACTGAATGTCCGTCAGCTCATCCGGACATTCCGGCGTATGCCCTTTCTGTATCCACGGTATCCAGTTGTCATCCGGCTTCCAGGCCAGGTGCACATGGTGCGTCGGAGCACCGTTCAGGAAATACCAACTGTCCCAAGGGCGTTTGAGCAGTTCGTTTTCAGGCGGTATGGCATACAGCCTTGTTACAGCGGCGGCATGCGGCATAAGGACCCAATGGTAGTCTTTATACATCGTCTCAAACTCTGATCCAAAGTCAACATCTTTGAACCCAAGCGCCGCGAAGGCGGAAAGAACATCTGAAAAGTCCTCTAATTCCGTTCGCTTATCAACCTTTAGCATTTTATCACCTCACTCTTTGGGCTTGAGGGCACTGTTTAAGTCAAAATTGTCAAATCTCGCAGAAACCAGCTTCAGGTAGTCTGTGATTTTCAGTCCCTGCGGACAGGTTCTTTCGCACCTACGGCAGCCAATGCAGTCTCCCGCCTTTCCATGGTTCATAGAAATATTCATGTAATAAATGTCCGAGCTTGACTGGAACGGGCTGTCATAGGTGCTTTTTGCATTGCGCACAGCATCGTTGTAAAGCGCAAAATATTCATCTATAGGTATATGCTTCGGGCATTCCAAGACACAGTACTTGCAGCCGCTGCAAGGTATTGCCGTGTTTTCCCGGATTATTTCGCTGACTCTGTCAAGGATTCTGTATTCATCCTCATTAAGAGGTTTGAAATTCTCCATCGTTGAAATGTTTTCTTCGAGCATCCACGGTTCAGGATAACTGCTCAAAACAACGCGCACACCTTCCTGGCTTGCAGCGAAACGAAGTGCCCAGGATGCGATGCTTGCTTCCGGTGCATATTCCTTCATCAGCCGAACTGCTTCTTCCGGAAGGTTATTGAGCAGGGTCCCCCCTTTGCACGGCTGCATTACAACGATTGGCTTGTCATATTTGCGGGCAATACGGTGTATTTCCCTGGAGTTAATCATTTTATTGTCCCAGTCTACAAAGTTCAGCTGCAGAACGACAAAATCTATCTCAGGATGTTCCCGCAAAACCCTCTCCAAAAACTCAGGCCTGTCATGCAACGAAACACCCAGTTCCCTGAAAAAGCCTTCCGATTTCTTCTTGAGCAGGAAGTCAAAGGCGCCCCATTCATTGATATTGTCGTATGCGTTGGAATTGATGCTGTGCAACAAGTAATAATCAAAATGATCTACTCCGCACTTCCCCAGCTGTTCATTGAAGATACTCTCAATATCTTCTTTCTTGTTCATGAACTTTACCGGCAGTTTGTCCGAAAGTATGTACGAATCCCTCGGATGCCTCTTTACAAGAGATTCCCGCAGCGCTATCTCAGACTTGCGGTCATGATAAATGTACGAAGTATCAAAATAAGTAAAGCCGTGATCCAGGAACATATCTATTTCCCTGTTGAGCGCGGCATAGTCGAATGATGACTGATCCTTTGGGTCAAGTATCGGCAGGTGCAGGGTCCCAAAGCCTAACTTTTTCAGATGGTCGAGTTCCATGATCCGGGCTCCTTTCTTCGGCATTGATGATAACTCTTATTTCTCTTGATCAAAGGCAGTTCCTGAGTATTTCAGCAACGTCCTCCTTGTACAGTTTCTTCATGACGCCGATATAGTCTGTGTTGCTGTTCTTAATGGCAAGCTCAGCCATGCGCTCGATTTCTTCTGCAGAAGGATGCAGCCCAATGTCGGAGAAGCAGACCGGCATCCCCAGCCAAGTGTACCACTCCTTGAGTTTTGCCACGCCTTTGAGCGCAGTACCCTTGAGGTCGCTGGGATCATAATCGACCTCCCAAACCCTGTTTGCCCAACGGGCGACTCGCTCAAGGTTTTCATCCATTACATATGTCAGCCAAGAGCAGTAAATGATGCTGAGCGTGGAACCGTGCAGTGTGTCATACAGCGCACCTATCTGATGAGCGATATTGTGAGAGGCGTTTTCTTTGTGGCGTCCCCAGGCGATGAATTCATCTACGCCCATATCTGCAATCGCCATGAGCTCGGTCCTGTCGGCTATGTTGTCCTTTTCAGGGTCAAGAATAGTGGGCGCCAGATCCTTGTGCAGATAATGCATCGCGCTCTCCAGCAGATTGTCAAACACACCAAAGTGTGCATCATCGCTCATGTATCTGTCGGTGTGGTGACTCATGATATCGCAAATGCCGTTAACCAGTAAATTGCGCGGAAGTGTAAGCGTATACTCCGGGTCCATGAAAGCGAAGTGAGGACGCAGTGGCTGATCCCATATGCTCCATTTCTCCAGGACCTCAGGGTTCCTGACAACGGTAGCCCAGCCGGCTTCAGCTCCAGTGGCAGGGTATGTTACAACGGAGGCGATCGGCGTCGCTCCCTCATAATTCACCTTTACGCCGCTGTGATTAAAAAGCTCCCATACATCAACGTCATTAATCGCTCCCACACTTATGGCCTTGGCAGAGTCAGTAGCGCTTCCTCCTCCTACAGCAACAATGTAATCTATATTCTCATTTCTGAGTATGCGCACACCCTCTCTCACCAGTTCCACTCTGGGGTTAGGAACGACACCGCCAAGCTCCACATACTCTAGGCCCGCAGCGTCCAGGCTGGACCTTAGTTCGGGGAGAATATTATCAAGATATTTGCCCCTTCCATAATGGAGCAGAACTCTGTGAGCGCCGTCAGCTTTTATTTTTTCTCCGACTTTTTTCACGCAGCCTCTGCCTATAACTCTGCGAGTGCTCCAGAAATACTCAAAATCGTAAATCATTTTTCCGTCTCCTTTGTCTTGTTTTCGTCTTTTTTATTGTTTTTGCCGGTACCTGATTCCATCGTAAACGCCTTCTTCCCGCGCAGGTACATGTTGAGAATACCAACAAACGAAGTAACGACGCTAACAATATACATAATCGGCAAAACGCTGGCTGAAAAGAAATGGTCTATAGCTATTCCCGTGTCCCCGCCTATTATAAGTGCGACAATATATGCAGCAAGGATAAGCACAAATATTGCCATCAGTGCTGCGGTGACATATGAAAATATTGTTTTTGTCAGATTAATCAGTTTTTCTTTCATATCACGCACCTCACGACAGCATCCCAAACATTGGCAATGCACCGTATAGTATTAGTACAGAAAGTATATACTGAGCTACACACCAAACGATAGTAAGCTTGGTTGTCTTTCCGAATTCGCTCTCCGCAATTCCCATACATATAAAGAAACACAGGGCGAACGGCGGCGTCATATGTCCCATTGCGTAACTCATGGCGTTTGTCATTGCCGCTGCGAGCATTGGGTGAATTCCTACAGATGCAGCCAGAGGAATAAATATCGGTCCGAACATAAGTATGATTGCTGTACCTTCCAGGAACATTCCCAAGACTGTGAATACCAGCGGTGCTATCCAGCACACAACCCATAGCGGTATGTTCATTCCGGACAGTGACGCCGCAATACCATCCATTACCCCGGCATCATCAAACACTTCGCTGATTGCGAAGCCGAAGAACACCATTACTATGACAGGCGCCGCATTTTCAACGCAGTCGTAGATCATGCCCGTGAGCCTTTTCACGGATATGGACTGTCCTTTTCCTTTGCATATTGCCAGTATAAAGAGTACACAGAGGCTGGGGGTCGTTTCGAGCAGGACGGCGGTAAATGTGGAGGCTCCGCTGCTTCCAAGCTGGGCGGTTATGAAGGTATCATTAAATTGAGCCTCAAGAAAGAGCGGAAGAAACACAACCACAGGGAGCAGAAGCGATTGCCAGCCTTTCTTCAGCGCCGTTTTTATCGGCATGCGCTCTTCCCTTGGAACGGGCTTGACCTTATACTTCTTTATAAGTACGAACAGTGTTATAAAACGTTGTGCGATAAACCAAAAAGCAATCACCCACGAAAACATCCAGTACTCGGAAAAACCGAATCGCCCCGGGTACAGGGTTTCCAATGTTGTATACATTATCACGATGGTGTTGCTCGGTGGTATCACAGGTCCCAGTGCGCTGGCGGCCATTTCTATTGTAGCTGCAAGCTCCGCAGAAAAGCCTGTTCTTTTCATCGTTGGGATTGTAATCGTGCCTACAGCTGCTGCATTCCCCGGGCCTGAGGCGCTCAATGCCCCCATCGCCGAAGAGGCCAGAAGCGCAACGTACCCGGCGCCGCCGGAAAAGCGGCCCACAAGGGATATGATTATATCTATCATATCCTGAATAACGTTTGACCGTTCAAGTACAGAGCCGAAAACTATGAATGCCGCTATCATGTATAATGCATAAAAGCTGACCGTACTTGCGAAGTATTGCCCTATGCTTCCGATTTTCCCCAGGGCTATCACCACCGCCAGAAAGCCAACAGCCATAGCTTCATACATCGGCCGTTTCAGTACTATGAACATTACGAGAATGATTGCAATCAGAAGCCCAAAATACAGCCATTCCATTCCAATCCGCCCCTCCTCGTTTTCTACAGTTGGTCAGGTTTTCAAAAACCTTCTCAGAGAGCATCTGTAAAGTCTCTCTATGTCCTCCCTGGCAAGCGGCTCCGGGTTGGTCTCAAGTCTTACCGTTTGCGTTTGCATAAAGTTATCTGTCCAGGTTTCTATATCTCCGTAAGTAACTTCAATATGAATGTCGTCCTTCATTATCAAATCGCAGTAATCTGCAAAGTCCCCGCTGTTGTCGAAGCCGCATTCCCGTACTATATGTTCAACCTCATCTTTGTTTTTAAAACCCTTGAGATATTCGCCAAGGAACACGCCGCATGCCAGTCCGTGAGATACCCCGCGGTCGTAAGAGAGCGGATAGCCCAAGCCATGCGGTATGGTCGTGCTGGACTGCATGCATGCTAGCCCTTGAACGAAAGCAGCAAGCATCATGCTGTCGTAGTCTTCGTCAGTAAGGTCAAAACTTATAAGCCTGTCCTTAAAAGACTTGAAAAGGCTGAAGCCAAAGCTTGCGAGCATTTTACCCATGGGAGTGCTGCCCGTATGAAGGCTGCTCTCAATGCCATGTGCTAACGCGTCAAATATTCCAGCGTGTAAAAGCGGCTTGGGAGAGCCGATTATGTATCGCGCATCCAGAAACGCCGCCGTTGGATACGCATTATGATACATGGTGCGCTTCGTGTGAATGTCGGAACGTGTGAGGACAGCAAACGGTGTTGCCTCTGCTCCGGTTCCCGCTGTAGTAGGAACCGTGAAAAGCGGAATGCTCAGCTCTGACTGTATGCTGTCGGCCGGCTTCCTGTCGCCCCAGAATACTTCGTATGGATCGGCGTCATCAGGATATTTAAGAAGCAGCGCAGCCGCCTTGGCGGTGTCCATTGCAGACCCGCCGCCCACAGCTACGAAAAAGTCTGCGCCGTATCCTCTTATCTCGTTTGCAAGTTCGCATACCTTTTCAACAGGAGGATCCGTGTATACATGATCAACCACCAGGTAATCAACCCCGATTTTGCTCAGGGTCTGTTTCATATCTTCGAGTCCCAGGTTCACATGCCCCGGGGGGAATGCCGTCGTAAAGACGACCGCGCGCTTGCCATATTTTCTAAAGAAATCTGCGTTTCTTTCGACGCAAAAACGTCCAAAAACCATCGCCGTCTGGGAATTATAACTAAAACTATTCATTTTAATCTCTCCTGTATATTACTTTTGTCTCTGTCTTTGACTGCATTTTAACATGAAGCTGCACTAATGCAAAATACAGATTCACGTTATATTAATAGGCATCGTCTATAACAGCCATTGATATGCTGTTAAATTAATCACGCACTGTCTTTCAATCGGATAACTGTATTGGAAATTTGCAACCCCGCTGATTATAGTGGTATCAGCTCATAAATGAAGCTGCGCCACTATAAATAACGGGAGGAAATACAATGAAGTATGAAAATTCATTCAAGCCGATAAAGATTGCCGGCGTAACGCTCAAAAACAGATATGCCGTATCTCCTATGGGTGCCAACTTCGGTCAGCTGAATCCTAATGGAGACTATTCTGACAATTTTATTGATTATCTGACCGAACGCGCCCGCGGCGGCTTCGGGCTCATAACTCTTGGCTCAGCACAATGCGAGACCACAGTAAACGGTGCTCACCCTATTGACGACGCACAGACCCCGCTTCGCGCCCCAAAGACTTTCAGGTATGGAGCAATCAAGCTTACAGATCGTATTCACAAGTACGGCGCCAAAATCTTTTTCCAGGATTCTGTGGGGCACGGACGCATGCGGCTTTATCAGAAGTCTGCTTCAGAAATACCCTACCTCTATGACCCCCAGAGGCTTACCGTTCCGATGACCAAGGAGGAAATCCAGCTCAAGGTGGATTCGTCTATAAAGCTCGCCCTTCTTGCAAAGAGCTCCGGCTTTGACGGTATTGAAATCCACGGTATGCACTGGGGCTACCTGCTGGATCAGTTCTCCACCCCATCCATGAACCATCGCACGGACGAATATGGCGGAGACCTGGATGGTCGGCTGAATTTCGTCAGGCAGCTGATTGTTGGCATCAAAGAAGCCGTTGGCAAGGATTTTCCCGTCAGCATTCGTTTTTCCATAAAGCACTTTATGACTGATTTTGGCAAAGCTTCGCTTACTGGAGAAAACGAATTTGGGCGTTCACTCGAGCAGGCCGTTGAAATAGTCAAAAAACTTGAGGAATATGGTGTGGACATGCTCAACTGTAATTCCGGATGCTATGACGGATTCTATTATGCCAATCCTCCTTATTACATGGACTACTGCTATAACCTCGGTTTGGCAAAGGCAATAAAAGAGGCTGTGTCCATCCCCGTATTTCTTGCCGGTAAAATGGACGATCCCGATCTCTGTGAAAAGGCCCTGGCTGAGGGCTGGATTGACGGCATAGTGCTCGGCCGCGCCTCTCTGGCAGAGCCGCACTACCCGCAGAAGCTTCTCATGGGGCGGCCCGAAACCATTCGTCCCTGCATTTGCTGTCATAACTGCACTGCAACGCTGTTTGACGGCGGCATGCCCATGTGCGCCGTCAACCCCGCCGTTTTCCTTGAGAACAGCTACGATCTGCGCAAGGCTCCCGTCAGCAAAAAGGTTGCTGTTATCGGCGGCGGCCTTGCCGGTATGGAAGCCGCTCGTGTTGCCGCTGTTTGCGGGCATGACGTAACTATTTATGAGCGCAGCGGTGAACTTGGCGGACACCTTATTGAGGCCGGTGCGCATCCGTTCAAGCGCGGAATAGCAAGGCTCAATGACTGGTACAAGAACCAGCTGAAGGCTCTGAACGTCAATGTTGAGCTCAACTGCGCAATGACCTCGGAGGACATAACAGCGCTCAAGCCCGATGTGGCAGTTCTTGCTGTAGGCTCGGAACATTTCGTGCCTCCTATTCCCGGGCGCGATAAAAAGAATGCGGCGGTGTGCTATGATGTGCTTATGGGCAAACGCAGCGTTGGGCAGAACGTCGTCGTTGTCGGCGGCGGCCTGACGGGCAGCGAGCTCGCATACGATCTTGCCGCTTATCAAAAGAAAAATGTTACCCTGGTTGAAGCTCTCGACGATATTCTCTCAGCCGGCATGGCGGTTCCGCAGGCCGTGGATAATATGCTGAGAGATCTCCTTGACTACAACCACGTAACAATCAAGACCGGCTGCATGCTTACAGAAGTCACCGATAACGGCGCCATAGTAACCGACAAGGCCGGAAACAAGGTGGAAATTCCCGCCGATGATGTTATATTTGCTATCGGTCTCAAGCCCAACAAGTCCCTTGCCGATGAACTTGCCGGAACCGGCATCGAGGTATATGAACTCGGCGACGGCACCGGTATAGGGAATATCAGAACGGCCATTTCCGGTGCGTACGAAGTAATGCGTAAAGTTTGAACAATCAGGAATCGGGGCGGGGCAACGAATGCCCCGCCCCTTGCATTTTATAAATTGTCATGTTATTCTCTTATCAAATTGATAGGAGGCTGTTTATAATATGACTTTAATGCAGCTGCGTTACTTTTGCGAAATTGCCAAAACCATGAACTTTACAGAGGCCGCTCGCAATCTGTTTGTTGCTCAGTCAAGCGTCAGCTCTGCTATCAAGGATTTGGAGAGCGAGCTTAATTTGCCACTTTTTATTCGGCACGGAAAGAGAAACATTGAGTTGACATCATACGGGAAAACGCTGTATCCTTACGTGCAAAAAGGTTTGGACGCTATTGACAGCGGCTTTGAACTGTTAAGGAAAAGCGGAGAAAATGGGGAAGTTCACATAGGCTGCTTTGTAAACACCACCCATAATTTAACTCCGTGGTTCCTAAAGGGCTTTAATCTTGAAAATGTGAATGTTGTTCTGGATGTTCGCCAGACTTATGTGGATTTTTTCCCGATGCTTCGCAATGGCGAGTATGATCTCGTTATAACCACAAATGACACGCAGGAAGAAGGCTGCCTGTCAGAGAAAATAGCTTATCAGCAAATCATGCTCCTTGTTCCGTCATCGAGCAAATATGCTTTTAGAAGCAGTATTACCATTGAAGAGCTGCGCGACGAAACAATATGCATGGTCGCACCAAATTCATATATGGACCTGCATGTAAAAAACATGTTCAAGCAGCATGATATAACCCCCAAAATTGTGTATTCTCAGGATTATCCCACACTGGCAACAGATGTTTATCTCGGCAAAGGCATCGCGCTTATTACAAAGATGCCGGTGGACAACCAGCTGCTGTCTTTCGTATATGTAGACGATCCCCTGTCAAAACGTGCAGTGTATATCAGCTGGCCGGGAAACCGCAGCCTGTCTGAATCCGCATCCAGCGTACTAAATCATATACTGAGTATAAGTCAGTCGTCAGGCCCTGAGTCACTGGTGTTTTAGGGCTCTGAACACCGCTTGGCGGAGTGCCCGGATATGCAGGTTTCTCCCTCTTGCCAGGTTGGGAAAAGTCATATATAATGGATACAAGCGGTTTGGCCGCGAAGAATGAGGAGGGCGGGGCATGAGAATTTACAAAAACCCTCTTGACAAGCGGGGATTTTACCCCATAATTAGACAGACAGACAGACAGACAGACAGACAGACAGACAGACAGGATAAGTCTGTCCTTTTCTGCTGCGTAAAGCTGCATAATAACGCTATAAATGCGGGCGCGCTGCGTCCACGGTTCAGCCGTGGGTGCGGCGCGCCTTTTTGCGTTCCATCGGAAAGGGGGCGGCTGCGTGTACAGCACTGAAACGCGCGTGGCGCTCGTAAAGGAGCGGGTGCGGGCAAAGGAGCGGCAGCGGCAGACGCGCGTGTACGCCGCCGCGCTCGTCCTGGCCGCCCTGGCCGCCGGGTTCGCTCTGGGCGCGGCGGCATACCACCGGAAGGAGACCGATTGAAATGCGGAAGAAAGTTTTAAGCCTGTGCATGGCTCTTGCCCTGTGCCTGTGCCTGCTGCCCGTCACGGCGCTGGCGGCGGGAGAAATTGAGCTGTATGTAGGCGGTCAGAAAATCACAGAAAGCGGCTGCTATGAAAACCAAAATGGAACTTGGACAAAAGTTGACGGTACGGAACCTGCCAATGGTCAGTTTTCCTATGACGCCGCCACTGCCACCCTTACGCTGAATGAGGCGAAGATTGTTAACTATCAAGATGTGACTGTTGGAGGAGGTTTCACATATCCCGGTAGTGTGATCGCTTTTAGTCAGTCTGCTGATGTTTCTCTCACAATAGTAGTATCCCAAGGAACGAGTAACATAACGGGAACCGGCGGAATTCGTGTGGTGTCCAAGGCTGGCGATGCCTCCTTGTCTATCTCAGGTCCTGGCAGCCTAGAAGTCAAGAATGTTAGCAATGACTCGGGAATTGTGCTTATTGGTTCAAAGAATGTGAACCTGGGTATCAACAGTGCGGATGTTACGATTTCAAATGTGCAATATTACGGAGTTCAGTTAGCCGCTGGTGACGCATGCAAAAGTACTGCTACGATAAATGACGGAAATCTGACCGTCAGCGATTCAGTTGTAGGAATTTACTTTATGCGGCTCTATACCAGTGGTCCTTCCAGCCTGACCGTCAGTGGCAACGCCATGGTGGATACGGAAGGCAAAACAGGGGGGATTATAAATGGATTTCCCGATAGCTTTCAGATTGGAGCAGATGGTGAAAGCGGAGGTATCGTTTTTAACGGCAATAGCGGCACCGTCTACGGCAATGTGACCTTGCAGGAGGACTTGGAGATCGGTACGGACGAAACCCTGACCATCGGAAAGGACGCCAGCCTGACCGTCCCGGATGGAAAGACTTTGACCAACAACGGCACCGTGACCACCGAAGAAGGCGGCACCTTGACGGGAAACATTACTAATGCGCCGCCGAAGATCACCACCACGAGCCTGTCCGAAGGCACGGTGAACACCGCATACAACCAGCCCCTTGCGGCGGACAATAATCCTACGAGTTGGAGCGTCACCAACGGTACCCTGCCCGACGGTCTGACGCTGAACAGTGACGGCACAATCACTGGTACCCCCAGCGCAGTGGGTTCTTCTACCTTTACCGTGACCGCAACCAACAAAGACAGCGGCAGCGACAGCAAGGAGTTTACACTGACGATCAATCCCGCCCCGGTTCTTGTCAACAGCGTAACACTGAACAAGTCCGAACTTGCCCTATACACCGGTGGCAGCGCAACCCTGACCGCCACGGTGCAGCCTGAAGATGCCACCAACAAGGCCGTGAATTGGAGCAGCAGTGACGAGGCCGTTGCCACCGTGGACACCAACGGTAAAGTCACCGCCAAGGCCGCAGGCGAGGCCACCATCACCGCCACGGCGGCGGACGGCAGCGGGAAATCCGCCACCTGCAAGGTGACGGTCAAGCCCGCTGAGTACACCGTCACCGTGTTGACCGACGGCAAGGGCAGCGCGTCCGCGTCTCCGGCCACCGCCGAGGCGGGTACGACCGTCACCCTCACCGCCGACCCCGACAACGGCTGGCGCTTCTCGCGCTGGGAGGTCGTTGAGGGCGATGTGACCATCAGCGGCAACAGCTTCACCATGCCCGCCGAGAATGTGACCGTCCGCGCCGTGTTCAGCCCCGTCGTCAATATCCCCGACACCTACGACATAGACCTCATTGTCGGCGAGGGCGGCGAGGCGAAGCTGAGCCTCACGAACGCTTCGGCTGGCAGCACCATCACCGTCACCGCCACGCCCGACGCGGGCTATGAGCTTGACTACATCACCGTGGACGGCGAGCGCATCGACGGCACGACGTTCACCATGCCGAACCACGACGTCACCGTGCGCGTGTACTTCACCGACGGCGCAGCGCTGCCCTTCACCGACGTAAGCGCCGGTGCGTGGTACTATGACGCGGTCGGCTACGTCTACGTGGGCGGCCTGATGGACGGCGTGAGCGACACGCTGTTTGACCCAGACGGCACGATGACCCGCGCGATGGTGTGGGCTATCCTCGCCCGCGTTGACGGCGAGACAGTCACCGGCGACGGCTGGATTGAGACCGCTCGCGAGTGGGCGGTGGCCGAGGGCGTGAGCGACGGCGAGAACGCGACCGATTACGTCACCCGCGAGCAGCTCGCCACCATGCTCTACCGCTACGCGGGTGAGCCGGAGACCGACGGCAGCGGCGTGGGCGTCTTTGACGACGGAGAGACCGTGAGCATATGGGCGTTTGACGCGATGAGCTGGGCGCTGAACAACGGCGTCATCACCGGCGTGAGCGACGACGCGCTCCTGCCCGCAAACACCGCCACCCGCGCGCAGTGCGCGGCCATGCTGATGCGGTTTGTTGAGGCGATAGGTTAAAAGTCAAGGCTCCCCGGAAGAATCTGGGGAGCCTTTGTGTGCAAACAGGAGGCCGGGCAACCGGCCTCCTTGCTTTACAATATAAAGCGGCTCCCGAATTTCAGGAACCGCTTTGTAATTTATCTGCCAGACGCAGGGTGTGCCGGCGTTATTTGGTTCGGTACTTGTCTACTATGGCGCGCATCTCGTCCCAGCTGTCTTCCATGCCCTTCACCAGCGTGAACTGGGTGCGCGCGCGGTCGAGGTTCTGCTGCGGGCGCTGGATGTGGAAGTAGTGGTCTCCCTCGAGGTAGTCGGTGAGGAAGCGTATGCCGCACTCGAGCGTCATCAGCTTTGCGCCCCAGGGGAGGTAATCAAGCTCGGCGTCCGTCAGCGCGCCGCCTGCGCCCTCCAGGAAGGCGCGGGTGTAGACCTCGTAGAGCCCGAGGTTGAAGTGGACCTTGCTCTGGTCCGGCTCGTCCTCCTCGTTGTCGTTGGCGCCGAAGCGGATGGAGTCGCCGAAGTCGTTTATTGAAAGGCCGGGCATGACGGTGTCCAGGTCTATGACGCAGATGCCCTCGCCGCTGGCGCGGTCTATGAGCACGTTATTGAGCTTGGTGTCGTTGTGCGTGACGCGCAGCGGCAGCTTGCCCGCTCGCAGTGCCTCGAGCGCGACGGAGCAGTCGGCGGCGCGGGCCTCGACGAATTCCAGCTCGGGGCCCACCTCTGCCACGCGGCCAACGGAGTCGGCGGCCACGGCGGCGCGGAGCTTGGCCAGGCGGTCCTCGGTGTCATGGAAGCGCGGTATGGTCTCGTAGAGCGTGCCGGCGTCGTATCCGCTCAGCTCGCGCTGGAAGCGGCCGAAGGCGCGGCCGGACGCCGCGAAAAGCTCGGGTGTCTCCGCATTCTGCAGGCACACGGTGCCCTCAATGAAGGGGTAGCAGCGCCAGACGCTGCCCTCGCTGTCCGTGTAATAGAGCTCGCCGGCGGCGGTCCTGAGCACGGTCAGCGTCTCCCGCGCGGGGTTGCCGCCCTCGGACGCGAGCCTCTCACCGAGATATGCGGTCACGCCGGATATGTTGGCCATGACCTGCTCGGGGTGCTTGAACGCGGCGGAGCTCAGGCGCTGGAGTATGAACCGGCGGCAGGGGTCCTCACCCGGCTGGGTGTGGACGCAGAAGGTGTCGTTGATGTGCCCATGGCCGTAGCGCACCGCGCCCACGAGCTCGCCGCCGAAGTCCCAGGCGGCCAGGGCCTCGTTCAGATACTGTTCTGCTTTGGACATGCTCATACCTCCCAGAGATTGTCGGGGTACAGCCCGGACGCGGTCATGTCGGCTATCGCCCTGAGCACCACGGGCCTGTCCTCACGGTAGGTCACGCCGTACCACTTGTCCGCGCTGCGCAGGACTTTCACGCGGGCCTTGTGCTCGTCCAGGAGCTGGGTGACGACACTGGGGAGGAAGTACTCGCCCTTGAGCGGGTTCTCGGCAAGGGTTTTGTCCAGGAAGGCGGGGAAGCGGGCGCGGGCCTCGTCCATGAAGCTCCTGGTGAAGCCCCAGAGGTTCATGGAGACAACGGTGTCGCCGCTCAGGCGGGTCCAGGTCTCGCCACCGTCCTCGGTGAAGCGCGCGTCGGCGCCCTCGGCCTCGATGCGGGTGCGCTCGGTGACGCGCACGAGGAAGTTGTTCTCGTCCTCCTCGCAGATGCCGCGCGCCACGGAGCCGTTCTCGGTCACGGTGTTGCCGAGGCGGTAGCCGACCATGGCGAACTCGTAGCAGCCGGGGCGGTCGGGGTTGGCGGCCAGGTAGTCGTATATCTCCCTGAAGCCCTCGGGGCCGTAGTAGTCGTCGGCGTTGACCACGGCGAAGGGTCCGTCCACGACGTCCCTGGCCGCGAGTATGGCGTGGCAGGTGCCCCAGGGCTTCACGCGCCCGTCGGGGACGGAGTAGCCCTCCGGCAGGTCGCCGAGCTCCTGGAAAGCGTAGCGCACGTCTATGACCTTGCTCAGGCGGTCGCCGATTCCGGCCTTGAAGGCCTCCTCGAGCTCGCGCTTTATCACGAACACGACGGTCTCGAAGCCGGCGCGGCGCGCGTCGTATATCGAGTAGTCTATAATGAGCTGGCCGTGGTTCCCCACGGGGTCGAGCTGCTTGAGGCCGCCGTAACGGCTGCCCATACCGGCAGCCATAACGACAAGAACAGGTTTGTTCATATTCTTATCCCCCTAAATCAAATGGCTTGGATAAATCTGCGCCGCTGCAAACGGCTTAATTATAGAGGAATGCCGCCGGGACATTCCTCTTTGTCTGTTGTTATATGACGATTACGCGTTGTAGCCGTTCGGATTGGCGCTCTGCCACTTCCAGGAGCTCGCGCACATCTCTTCGATGCCGTACCTGGCCTCCCAGCCCAGCTCGTCGCGGGCCTTCGCGGGGTCGGCGTAGCACTCGGCGATGTCGCCGGGACGGCGCGGGTCGATGACGTAGGGCAGGGTCTTGCCGCAGGCCTTCTCATAGGCGTGCAGCACGTCGAGCACGCTGTAGCCCTTGCCGGTGCCGAGGTTGCAGGTGAAGAGGCCGCAGTTCTGGGCGAGCTTCCTGAGCGCGGCGACGTGGCCGCGGGCGAGGTCGACGACGTGGATGTAGTCACGCACGCCGGTGCCGTCGTGGGTGGGGTAGTCGTCGCCGTAAACGTGCAGCTTCTCAAGCTTGCCGACGGCCACCTGGGCGATATAGGGCACGAGGTTGTTGGGGATGCCGCGCGGGTCCTCGCCGATGAGTCCGCTCTCGTGCGCGCCGATGGGGTTGAAGTAGCGCAGCAGGGCGACGTTCATCGTAGGGTCGGCGGCACAGTAGTCCATGAGTATGCGCTCCTGGAAGAGCTTCGTGGTGCCGTAGGGGTTGGTGGTGCCGCCGGTGGGGAAGTCCTCGCTTATCGGCACGCGCTCGGGGTCGCCGTAGACCGTGGCGGAGGAGGAGAAGACGAAGTTCTTCACGTTGTGGCGGCGCATGGCCTTGAGCACCTCGAGGGTGCAGGTGAGGTTGTTGTAGTAGTACTCCAGCGGCTTGGCGACACTCTCGCCGACAGCCTTGAGCCCGGCGAAGTGGATGACGGAATCAATGTCTCCGAAGCGCTCGAAGAGCTCCTCCACCTCGTCGGCGTGAGTCAGCTCGGCCTTGACGAAGGGGATGCTCCTGCCGACAATGTGCTCCACGCGGTGGACGGCTTCCTCGCAGGAATTACTGAGGTTGTCGGCGACAACGATGTCATAGCCCGCCTCGACGAGCTCAACACAGGTATGGCTGCCGATGTACCCGGCGCCGCCGGTAACGAGAATGGACATGAAAATCGCTCCTTTAACAGCATTAAACCCGGGTCACTCCCGGCATCTGGTATTGTATACGCAGCTCACGCGAAAAGAAATAGACGATATTACAAATTGTTTGCACTATCGTCCGGAGAACCGGCGGGGAACTCCAGCAGCATTCTCACGCTCTGGGCGTACTCGCTGGGGGACATGCCGGTCAGCTGACGGAAGCGCCTGGAGAAATAGTGCACGCTCTGAAAGCCGCAGAGGGCGGCAATCTGCGTGAAGTTGTAGCGCCCGGTGCGTATCATGCGGCGGGCGGCGTTTATTTTCAGCCGGCCGAAGTACTCCATGACGCCGCCGCCGGTGTGCTCGTGGAAGATTTTTTGCAGCTGGCTGCGGCCGAGATAGTTGTCGCGGCATATCTGCTCCAGGCTCAGGCTCTCGCCCACATGCCGCTCGAGATATTCCGCCGTGCGCTCAAAGCCGTCCGCGCCGGCCGCGGCTCTGTCGGGCGCGGTCTCGTCCACGGACATGCGGCGGGCAAGGCGTATCAGCAGTTCCTCCAGCGCCGCGCAGACCAGCGACTCCGCCCCGAAAGGCGCGCCCTGGGCGCGCTGCAGGGACGTCGTCGAGGGGTCGTTCAGAGGCGTGGAAAAGGCGCCGCCGCTCTCGGCGACGATGCGAGCGAGCAGGCTGCGCTCGGCCCGGCTCACATCCGTCACCAGGCCGCGGAAGCGCTCCATCTCGCTGCCGCCGCAGCCGAAGCTCACGACTATGAGGTCGGGCGGGACGCCCACGGCGGACAGGGCGTGGAACTCCCCCGGCGCGTGGAAGATGAGCTGACCCTGGCTGAGCTCGCGCACGCGCTCCCCGGCCGTAACGCGCAGCAGGCCGCGGTCTACGTACAGCAGCTCCCAGAAATCGTGCTTTTCTCCCTGGAAGGCGTACCCCGCGGCGTATTCAAAATAGTGCACGGTGTAAAGCTCGCTGACAGTGAACGGCCTGGCCGGGCGCAGCGGTGAATACTGTGACATGGCTCAGCCCCCGCTCTCGCCGGCCTGCTGCCTGGCCTCCGCGGTGTGCAGCTTCCGGTACTCCATGGGGCTGACGCCCTCCGTGCGGTGGAAGCTCTGCGAAAAATAACTCAGCGAGGAGAAGCCGAGGATGCGCGCTATCTGCGACAGGGAGTGGTTGCTGTTGGTGAGCAGGAACCGGCTCTCCTGTATGCGGCGGGATATGAGATAGTTGATGGGAGAGGTGCCGTAGGCCTTGCGGAAGGCGTGCACCAGATAGTACTTGTTGATATGCGCCAGCTCGGCCAGCTGGTCCAGGGTGATGCTCTCCTTGAAGTGCTCGTCTATGTAGCGGCGCACAAGCCCGCATTCGCGGTTGTCATCCATCCCCACCGCCTCGCTGGCCAGGGACAGGCCTCTGCGGCGCAGGATGCGCAGCAGTATTATCTCCAGCATCCGCTGGCACACCTGGGAGTATCCGTCCTGCCCGGAGCGCACCTCCTGCAGCATAAGGCGCAGGGAGACCGAAATCGCGTCCCAGTCCCGGTGGAAGGTTGTGAGGACATAGCCCTGCTCGTTGGCAGCCATCTCCAGGTTTTCCACGCCCAGCACGATGTATTCCATCGGGCTGCCCTGGTTGCTCTGCTCGCAGTGCATGACCCCCGGATTTATTATCACAAGGCTGCGTCCGGAGACGGGAAAGCTGTGCCGCTGGAGCTGAAAAGTGCCGCTCCCGCTCATGATGAAGAACATTTCCGCGTGGCGATGCGCGTGCATCGTGGAGTTCCACTCGCTGCTGTACTGCGCCCAGGTTATGTTCAGCAGCCTGGCGTCCGACTGGGCCAGCGGGTCCCCTTTGTCCAGGTTTATATCGTAGCAGACAGTAGACACATCGGCACCTCCCTTGCCTGGAAAAACGGCAGATGTTACACCCTGTATTATAATATTTTCACACGATTTGTGCAACTTTGAAGAGCAACTTTGCTTTACCATTTTTACAGGGAAGGGAAATAAGCCGAACGAGGGGTCATTGCTCTGAGCATTTTGCACAAGTCAGATGCCGTCAAATAGGGCATTTTACATCAAAAACATGGCGAGAGCAATATTTATAAAAAGTTGCGCAAGAACTGGCTTGTTATCGGGTGGGAAATCTATATACTTGTCTTAAGAGTGATGCCAAAAGACCCATGTATTGGCATTTGTATTTTAGGAATTTATGCAAGGAGGAAAATGAAGATGAATTTGAAGAAGCTGCTTGCCCTTGCTCTGGCGCTGGTCATGGTCTTTGCCCTCGCCGCCTGCGGCGAGGACCCGGCCCCGGCCGGGACCGGCGACCCGGCTCCCGCCGAGAGCGGCTCCGGCGAGTCCGCCACCACCATCAAGGTAGCCGCTCTTGAGAGCGCCTACGAGGAGACCTATCCCGGAATGTGGCAGGAGGTCTGCGACGCCTTCACTGCCCAGACCGGCATCGAGGTTGAGCTCACCGTTGAGCGCAACCTCGAGGACGTCATCGGCGCTTCCATGCAGGGCGGCGATTACCCCGACGTCATCCACCTGGCCACCGGCCGTGAGGCCGGCCTGACCGAGCAGTTCATCAACGACAAGCTCATTGCCGACATCACCGACGTGCTCGACATGACCGTCCCCGGCGAGGAGACCACCGTCGGCGACAAGATCATCGAGGGCTTCACCGACACTTCCGCCACCAACCCCTACGGCGACGGCAAGACCTACCTCGCCCCCATGTTCTACTCCCCCTGCGGCCTCTTCTACAACGCCGGCCTCTTTGAGGAAAAGGGCTGGACCGTTCCCACCACCTGGGACGAGATGTGGGAGCTCGGCGACAAGGCCCTTGAGGAGGGCATCTACCTCTTCACCTACCCGACCGCCGGTTACTTCGACGCCTTCCTGTACGCCCTGATGAACGTCGTCGGCGGCAGCGACTTCTTCAACGCAGCCACCAGCTTCGAGGAGGGCATCTGGGAGACTCCCGAGGCCGACGCGCTCTTTGAGATCCTCGACAAGCTGGCCGACTACACCCACCCGAGCACCCCGGCTCAGGCCAACGATCAGGACTTCACCATGAACCAGCAGCTGGTCCTCGACAACCAGGCGCTCTTCATGCCGAACGGCACCTGGATAGTCGGTGAGATGGCCGAGGCCCCGCGCGCCGAGGGCTTCCAGTGGGGCATGACCGCCCTCCCGGCTCTTGAGGACGGCGGCATGGGCTACAGCTACACCTTCCTGGAGCAGGCCTGGATCCCGGCCGGCGCCGCCAACATCGACGCCGCCAAGCAGTTCATCGCCTTCCTGTACAGCGACACCGCCGCTGACATCTTCGCCAAGGGCGGCGCCGTGCAGCCCATCCGCGGCATGACCGATCAGCTCGAGGGCGACAACAAGCTGTTCTACTCCATCTACGACTCCGGCGCCGGCGCCGCCATGGGCTCCTTCGCCGCGTACAGCCCCATCCCCGGCATCGACAACACCAGCGTGTTCTTCGAGCCCATCAACTCCCTCGTCGGCGGCACCCTGACCATCGATCAGTGGAAGGCCAACATCATCTCTGCAACCGATCAGATGCGCGCCAATCTTCTTGCGTAAGCTGATCCGCATCGCAAGCTAGTTTAAACGGCAAGGCGGCGATGAGCAGTCTATGCTCATCGCCGCCCGATTCTTTGAAGAAACCCTGAGAGAGGAGCTGACCAAGTGAAAAGCAACAAACGGCGCACAGGCTTCCTCATCCTGTGTGTGGCGCCGGCAACTATCCTGTTTTTCATCTTCATGGTGCTGCCGACCCTGAACGTCTTCCGCATGTCCCTCTTTGAGAGGGGCGCTTATTCCCCCACCGAGACCTTCGTCGGCCTGCAGAACTTTCAGACCCTGTTTGCGGACGCCAAGTTCATCAAGGCCATGCAGAACACGATACTGCTCATAGTCGTGGTCACCATCATAACCTTCGCGATGGCGCTGGTGCTGGCGGGGATACTCACGCGCGAGAAAATAAAGGGGCAGAACTTCTTCCGCGTCATATTCTACATCCCCAACATCCTGTCCGTGGTTGTCATCTCCGGCATCTTTTCCGCCATTTACAAGCCTGACAACGGCCTGCTCAACAGCATAATCGGGCTCTTTACGAACCTGACCGACCCCATACTGTGGAAGGGCGAGAGCCTGGTCATGATAAGCCTTATCATAGCCATGATATGGCAGGCGGTCGGCTATTACATGGTCATGTACATGGCGTCCATGGCAGCCGTGCCTCTGGACATATACGAGAGCTCGTCCATAGACGGGGCCGGGCGCGTGCGCCAGTTCTTCCAGATAACCATTCCGCTCATCTGGACCAACATCCGCACCACGCTGACCTTCTTCATCATCTCCACCATAAACATGGCTTTCCTCTTTGTCAAGGCCATGACCTCCGGCGGCCCGAACGGCGCAAGCGAGGTCGCGCTCTCCTATATGTACGGTCAGAAGGACGCCGGCCTCTACGGCTATTCCATGGCCATAGGCGTCGTGATCTTCCTCTTCTCCTTCCTGCTGTCCGCACTGGTGAACCGCGCGACGAAGCGCACGCCGCTGGAATTCTAGGAGGTGACTTATGGTTAAATCAAACTCAAAAGGCGACAGGGTATACAAGGCCTTTGTATACGTCGTGCTCATCGCCGTGGCCATCTCCATCATCGTCCCCGTGGCCTGGGTGTTCATGGCCTCCATCAAGGAGAACTCGGAATTCTACCAGAACCCATGGGCGCTCCCCGCGGGCTTCTACTGGCAGAACTTTGTTGACGCCTGGCAGAAGGCGAGCATGGGCAGCTATATGCTCAACAGCGTCATCGTCACGGCTCTTGCCCTGGCGATACTGATAATTGTGGCTCTGCCGGCGGCTTACTGCCTGTCGCGCTTCAAGTTCAGGAGCAGCCGGTTCCTGAACGTGTGCTTCATGGCAGGGCTTTTCATCAACGTCAACTACATAGTCGTCCCCATCTTCCTGATGCTCCGCGACGGTGACACCTGGCTGAGGAGCGTATTCGGCGACGGGTTCCTGCTGAACAACATATTTGTGCTGGCGGTGGTCTACGCCGCGACGGCGCTGCCCTTCACCATCTATCTGCTGAGCGGCTATTTCGCCACCCTGCCGCACGCCTATGAGGAGGCGGCGTACATAGACGGCGCCGGGTACAGCACCACGATGGTGCGCATCATTTTCCCCATGGCTCAGCCCTCTATCGTGACCATCATACTCTTCAACTTCCTCTCCTTCTGGAACGAATACATCATCTCGCTCACGCTGCTGAGCAGCGCAAACGGCCCGAGGACGCTGCCGGTCGGCCTTCTGAACCTGATGCAGGCACAGCAGTCGGCCGCGGAATACGGCATCATGTATGCCGGCCTCGTAATGGTCATGCTGCCCACGCTGATACTCTACATCTGCGTGCAGAAAAAGCTCATCCAGGGCATGACCGTCGGCGGCCTGAAAGGTTAAGGTGAGAGCATGAAATTCTGGAAAGAACACGCGGCTCTGCGCATTGTACTCATCGCCCTGCTGTTTGTCGCGGGCATCGCCCTTGTCATCGGCGGCTGGACGATGACCGGACAGATGAAGGGGCTCATTATAATGCTGGTGGGCCTGGCGCTGCTTATCTGCGCGCTGTTTATTTACAACAAACCCTTCACAGACTGACGCTGAAGGACTGGAGGAAGCTATGAGCGAAACAACTACCAACAGGGGACGTGTTACCATACCTACGGATGTGGACGTCGTCCCCGAAACCCTGGAGCTGCTCGGGCGCTGGGGCGCGGACGCGATACGCGACTGCGACGGCACGGATTACCCGGAGGAGCTCAAAAAGGTGGACGCAAAGGTGTATTCCACCTACTACACCACCCGCAAGGACAACGCCTGGGCCAAGGCCAATCCGGACGAGGTACAGCAGTGCTACATCATGACTGGCTTCCGCACCGCCTCCGGCGGCGCGCTCTCCATAGAGCTGATGCGCGGGATAAGCCCCGAGCTGATGGAGGTCAACACCCGCGATGATATAAAGCGCTGGTGGGAGGTCATGGACCGCACGACGGGCGAGCCGCTCTCCCCGGAGGCCTGGCGCTATGACGCGGACACAGGCTGCGTCGTCATCGACGAGCCCGAGGCCTTCCACGACTACACGGTGAGCTTCCTGGCCTACCTCATCTGGGACCCGGTGCACATGTACAACGCGGTCACCAACGGTTGGACCGACTTTGAGCACCAGATAACCTTTGACGTGCGCCAGCCCAAGACCCACAGGTTCACCATGGAGCGGCTGCGCCGCTTCATCGCGGAGCACCCCTATGTGGACGTCATACGCTACACGACCTTCTTCCACCAGTTCACCCTTGTGTTCGACGAGCTCAAGCGCGAGAAGTACGTGGACTGGTACGGCTACTCCGCGAGCGTCAGCCCCTATATCCTGGAGCAGTTTGAGCGCGAGGCGGGATACAAGTTCCGCCCCGAGTTCATAATCGACCAGGGCTACTACAACAACCAGTACCGTATTCCCTCCAAGGAGTACCAGGACTTCATGGCCTTCCAGCGGCGCGAGGTCGCCAGGCTCGCAAAAGAGATGGTGGATATCACTCACGAGCTGGGCAAAGAGGCCATGATGTTCCTCGGTGACCACTGGATTGGCACAGAGCCATACATGGACGAGTTCAAGAGCATCGGCCTCGACGCCGTCGTAGGCAGCGTCGGCAACGGCTCCACGCTCCGGCTCATCTCCGACATCCCCGGCGTCAGGTACACCGAGGGCCGCTTCCTGCCGTACTTCTTCCCGGACACCTTCCACCCCGGCGGCGACCCCGTCCGCGAGGCGAAGGAGAACTGGGTCACGGCTCGCCGCGCCATACTGCGCAAGCCCATAGACCGCATCGGCTACGGCGGCTACCTCAAGCTCGCCTGCGAGTTCCCGGAGTTCATCGACTACGTGCAGAGCGTGTGCGAGGAGTTCCGCGAGCTATATGAGAACATCCGCGGCACCACCCCCTTCTGCTTCAAGACCGTGGCCGTGCTCAACGCCTGGGGGCGCGCGCGCTCCTGGGGCTGCCACATGGTGCACCACGCACTGTATCAGAAGCAGAATTACTCCTACGCCGGCGTGATCGAGGCGCTCTCCGGCGCGCCCTTCGACGTGAAGTTCATCAGCTTCGACGATATAAAGGCCGACCCGTCAGTGCTCGACGGCATAGATGTGCTGATAAACGTCGGCGGCGGCGACACCGCCCATACCGGCGGCGTCTGGTGGGAGGACGCGGATATCTCCAGCGCCGTGAAACGCTTCGTATATAACGGCGGCGGCCTCATCGGCGTGGGCGAGCCCTCCGGACACCAGTACCAGGGACGCTATATCCAGCTCGCCCAGGTGCTTGGCGTGGAGAAGGAGACCGGCTTCACCCTCGGCTACGACAAGTACAACTGGGACGAGCACCCCGGCCACTTCATCCTGGCCGACTGCGGCGGGGAACCCGACTTCGGCGAGGGCCAGAAGAACATGTACGCCCTTGAGGGCACGGAGATACTCGTCCAGCACGAGAGGGAAGTGCAGATGGCCGTCAACAGCTTCGGTTCCGGCCGCGCCGTGTATATCTCCGGCCTTCCGTACAGCTTCTCCAACAGCCGCGTGCTGCACCGCGCCATACTCTGGAGCAGCCACGGCGAGGACGAGCTGCTGACCTGGTTCTCCTCCAACTGCAATGTCGAGGTTCACGCCTATCCCAGAAACGGCAAGTACTGTGTGGTAAACAACACCTACGAGCCGCAGTCCACCACGGTCTACCGCGGCGACGGCAGCTCCTTCGGGCTCGACCTGGAAGCCAACGAGATACGCTGGTACGAGCTATAACCAAACGGCCCGGGCTCCGCGTCCGGGCCATTGCTATCTACTTACTGAAACGGAGGACGTTATATGGCCAATTCACCGCAGGTGAACGAGAGCATAGCCAAGCTGGCGGCCTATGCGCTGCAGAAGGGGCTTATCGCCGAGTGCGAATACATGTGGTGCATCAACACCATCCTGGACGTGCTCAAGCTCGACGGCTGGGAGGATCCGGGCCGCTGCACGGGGGAGGCGGACTTGGCGGAGACGCTCTCCGTGCTGCTGGACGACGCCTTCGAGCGCGGCGTGCTTGCCGAAAACTCTGTCGTTTACCGCGACCTGCTCGACAGCGAGCTGATGGGCCGGCTCACCCCCAGGCCGGCGCAGGTGATCGAAAAGTTCAATTCCCTCTGCGCCGTCAGCCCGGAGGCGGCCACGGACTGGTATTACGCCTTCAGCCAGGACACCAACTACATCCGCCGCGACCGCATTGCAAAGGACGTGCAGTGGAAAACCGCCACCGGGTACGGCGAGCTGGACATCACCATAAACCTGTCCAAGCCGGAGAAGGACCCGAAGGCCATCGCCGCGGCCAGGAACCTGCCCGCCTCCGACTATCCGCGCTGCCAGCTCTGCGCGGAGAACGAGGGCTACGCGGGCCGGGTCAACCACCCCGCGCGCCAGAACCACCGCATCATACCCATAACCATTTCGGGCAAGCCCTGGTACTTCCAGTATTCGCCCTACGTCTACTACAACGAACACTGCATCTGCTTAAACCGCGTACACACTCCCATGAAGATAGACCGCGACTGCTTCGCCAAGCTGCTCGACTTTGTCAGGCAGTTCCCGCACTACTTCGTCGGCTCCAACGCGGATCTGCCCATCGTCGGCGGCTCGATCCTGGCGCACGACCACTTCCAGGGCGGGCGCTACACCTTCGCCATGGAGCGCGCGGAGATAGAGACGCCCTTCGTCTTCCCCGGCTACGAGGACGTCCGCTCGGGCATAGTTAAGTGGCCGCTGAGCGTAGTGCGCATCCGCTGCGCCGACAGCGAGCGGCTGGTAAGCCTGGCGGACGGCATCCTGCACAGGTGGCGCGCCTACACCGACGAGGCGGCGGTCATCTACGCCGAGACGGACGGCGTGCCCCACAACACGATAACGCCCATCGCGCGGCGGCGCGGCGGCGACTACGAGCTGGATCTGGTGCTGCGCAACAACCTCACCACCGAGGAGCACCCGCTGGGTCTCTACCACCCGCACGCGGAGCTGCACCACATCAAGAAGGAGAACATCGGCCTCATCGAGGTCATGGGTCTCGCCGTGCTGCCCGCCCGGCTCAAGACCGAGCTGGCCGCCGTCGCCGGCTGCCTCGCCTCCGGCGGGGACCTGCGCGCGGACGAACTTACGTCAAAGCACGCGGACTGGGCCGAGGGCTTCCGCGCAAAATACGACATCACGCCGGAGAACGTCATGGACATAGTGCGCCGTGAGACCGGGCTGGTGTTTGCGCAGGTGCTCGAGCACGCCGGGGTGTACAAGCGCACGCCGGAGGGCAGGGCCGCCTTCCTGCGCTTTTTGGAAACGGTGAAATAAAAGCGCCCGTCCCCTGCGGGACAGGCGCGATGCCGGGGCCCGGCTTGTACCGGGCCCTGTTTGTTCTGCGCGGCAATCTGCCCGCGGGCGGCTTCTGCGCGCCGCACGCCGCCTGGGCGCTGGGCAGAAACGGCAAAAAGCTCGCCGCAAGCGGTAAAACGCTTGCGGCGAGCTGGCGCAGCGGGTGGGATTCGAACCCACGTGCAGTTTCCTGCAAACTGATTTCGAGTCAGCCCCGTTATGACCACTTCGATACCGCTGCACAGTGCATTACATTATACCTGTGCGGCGGGGAAAAATCAAGTGTTGTTTGCGTCTTTGGGCCGCCGGGATGGCCGGCCGCCATATCTGACGTCTGCGGCTGTGCCCGCGCGGTCAACGGCGCCGCGCCTGCTTTGGGGCCGCGCCGGCTTTACCCGGAGTTTACAAGGTTTTTTACAGGATTTTTCGCTTTTGGGTGTTCCATTTTGTAAAACAGCATAGTATAATACCTTACGTTAGGCCAGCCACAAGAATGAGGACGGCTGACCGAAACTAAGACAAAGGAGAATCGATATGAAAAAGCTGCTATCTGTTTTCCTGGCTCTTGTCATGGTGTTCGCCCTCTGCGGCGGCGCGCTGGCAGACGCGGAAGCTTCCACCGAAGATCCCGCTGCCACGTCCGAGCCCACTACTGAGGCTCCCGCCGAAGAGACGACCCCCGCTGAAGAAGAGCCGGAAGCTACTACTGAGCCCACCGGTGATCTCGCCGGTCAGATAGTAATCCTGCACACCAACGACGTCCACGGCGCCATTGACACCTATGCCAAGGTCGCCGCTATGAAGGCCGAGTACGAGGCCCGCGGCGCCGAGGTCCTGCTGTTCGACGCCGGCGACTACATCCAGGGCGAGCCCGCCGTCAGCGTCTCCCAGGGCGCCACTGCCGTCGAGCTCATGAACCTCGCCGGCTATGACCTCGCCGGTATCGGCAACCACGAGTTTGACTACGGCTATGCCAACCTCATGACCATCCTCGAGTCCGCCCAGTTCACCGTTGTCTGCGCCAATGCCTCCCGCAACGGCTCCGCGGTCTTCACGGCCAACACCGTGTTCACCCTGGACGACGGCACCACCATCGGCGTGTTCGGTCTGGCCACCCCCGAGACCTCTACCAAAGCCCACCCCGCCAAGCTTGACGGCGTGACCTTCCTCGCAGGCGAAGAGCTCTACGCCTGCGCCGAGGAGCAGGTTGCCGCTCTCGAGGCCCAGGGCGTTGACTACATAGTCTGCCTCGGCCACCTCGGCATCGACTCCGAGAGCGAGCCCAACCGTTCCACCGACCTGCTGGCCAACGTTGACGGCATTGACCTGTTCATCGACAGCCACAGCCACTCCACCCTGGCCGACATCATGGCCGTCACCGACAACACCGGCATGGTCAACGGCACCGTCCTGACCTCCACCGGCACCAAGGGTGAGAACATCGGCGTTGTCACCATCAACCCCGCCGAGGGCACCATCACTGCTGAGAATGTGGCCCTCGCCGACTACACCGGTTCCGTCCAGGCCGTCGCCGACTACGCCGCTCAGGTCAACGCTGAGATCGAGGAGCAGTACGGCGAAGTCATCGGCTCCACCGAGGTTGACCTCAACGGCGAGCGCGCCCCCGGCAACCGCACTCAGGAGACCAACATGGGCGACCTCATCGCCGACGCCATGCTCTGGTACGCCAAGGAGCAGGGTGACCTGGGCGTCGCCGAGGATCACGTTGTCGCTCTGACCAACGGCGGCGGCATCCGCGCCGCTATCGCCGCGGGCGACATCACCAAGAAGGACGTCAACACCGTCCTGCCCTTCGGCAACACCGTCGCTTACATCAACGTAAAGGGCAGCGTACTGCTCGAGGCCCTCGAGGCTTCCACCTACTGCACGCCTGAAGAGGTCGGCGCTTTCCCGCAGGTCACCGGCATTGAGTTCACCGTCGATACCACCAAGGCCTTCGACCAGGGTGAGCAGTATCCCGGCTCCACCTACTACGCCCCCGCCTCCATCAACCGCGTGACCATCGACAGCATCAACGGCCAGCCGTTTGATCCCGAGGCCGATTATGTTGTCGTCTCCAACGACTTCCTGGCCGCCGGCGGCGACACCTACTACGCCTTCTCCGTCGCCAACAACATCGACACCGGCGCCGCCCTTGACGAGGTCGTCATGGAGTATATCACCGAGGTCCTTGACGGCACCGTCACTGCCGAGCAGTACGGCAAGCCCCAGGGCCGCATCACCGTCCTCACCGAGCCCGTTGAGGAGGGCCTGCCCTTCACCGACGTGGCTGAGGGCGCCTGGTACTACGACTACATCGTCACCGCTTATGAGGACGGCCTGATGGTCGGCGTGAGCGACACCGAGTTCGCTCCCAACGTCGCCATGGACCGCGCCATGCTCGTCTCCCTGATCTATCAGCTCGAGGGCAGCCCCGAGGTTGAGGGCGCCGCGAGCGAGCTCTTCAGCGATGTCGCCGACGACGCCTGGTACGCCAGCGCTCTGGTCTGGGCCTCCCAGAACGGCCTGCTCGAGGGCTTCGTCGATGGCGAGACCTTCGGCGCCGAAGAGGCCATCACCCGCGAGGAGCTGGCCGAGATGCTCTACGCCTACGCTCTGTACGAGGGCGAGGCCGCCGTTGAGAACGCCGAGCTCGCCTGGGCTGACGCCGCTGACGTCTCCGAGGATGCCGTGGACGCCGTTGCCTACTGCACCAACGAGGCCCTCATGGTCGGCGTGAGCGACACCGAGTTCGACCCCGACGGCAGCGCCACCCGCGCCATGGTCGCCACTGTCCTGGCCCGTCTGGTCAACACCGACACTGTTGACGCCGCCGCCTGAGCTTAAAGCTTAAGCCGGAAAATTAAAACCGAACGCCCCGAGGTTTTCCTCGGGGCGTTTCTTTATCGCGCCTGACGGTGCGCCCGTTTTTTCATCACCAGCAGCGCCCGCAGCGCGTAAAGCCGTTGGCCAGGGCGGTCTCCACGGAGACCTGGATGGGGTCGATCATGCCGCTGCAGCCGGAATGGCTGTGATAGCGGGTACCGCCGTTTGTGGGTATCCAGACCAGGTTTCCGCCGCTCTCCGGTGAGGGTACACTCACTCCCCCGCCCTGCGTTCCGCCCGTCCCTGAGGAGGGCTGTGCAGACGGGGTGGATGTAACCGGCGCTGTGGTGGACGCGGGCGTTGGCGCAGGTGCCGGCTCAGGTGTGGGTGACGGCGCCGTGGTTGGTGACGGCGTGGAAGCCGTATCAGATGCAGGTGCCGGCGCCGGTTCGGAAGTGTGAGCCGCGGACGCGGACGGCGCTGCCGTGGCCGTTGGAGTCGCGGATGGCGCCGGCTCCGGCGTCGGTGACGGTGATGCAGCCGTGACGGGCGGCATCGTCGCTGCCGGCGTTTCCGCCACAGCTGTCTCGACAGCGGCGGAGGGCAGCGCAGCGTCCGTCCCGGCGCCGCAGGCGGCGAGGGAAAGGCAGAGAATAAGCGCGAGAAGTGCGGAGGTCAGTTTCTTCATGTCCGTTTCTCCTTTTCTGTTCTGTCAAAACCGCCCGCAACCGGGCGGGCTGTTTCACATCCTGGCCGTCAGTATGTCCTTGTTCACAGGCGTATAGAAGAGCCTCGCGGCGTCCAGCTGGGATTTCGCGCGCGGGAGCAGCCACATCAGCTTGGTCACCGCGGCCTCGGTGGTCATGTCGTAGGCCTCCAGTATCAGCGGGTCCTCGCTCAGGGTGCGCCCGGTTCCGTAGACGGCCAGGTCGCTGCCCTCGTTCTGCACCTGCGTGGTCATGACGATGAGCTTCCCCTCCCGGGCCGAGGCGTGTACCGCCTCGTGCATGCCGCGGGGTAGGCCGCCGACGCCGAAGCTCTCTATCACCAGGGCCTCGCTGCGGGAGAGCAGGAACTCCAGCTGCGCCTCGTCCGTGCCGGGGATGAGCTTCATGAGCGAGACGCGCCGCTCGAGCCCGTCAGAGAAAACGGGCTCCGCGGCGTATTCGGGCACTATGTACTGCAGCACACGCCCGTCGCGTATGTCGGCGATATGCGGGTAGTTGATGGACGAAAAGGCGTCAAAGCTCTTGGAGTGCGTCTTCCGCGCTCGCGTGCCGAGTATGACGCGGCCGTTGAAAACTATCATGACGCCGTGCATGTCCCCGCGGCAGGCACAGATGAAGCTGTCGAGCAGGTTGACGCGCGAATCGGTGGTGTCAAAGCCGATGGGTTTCTGCGCGCCGGTGAGGACTATCGGCTTGGCGCTGCCCTGGATGAGGTAGCTCAGCGCCGCGGCGCTGTAGGCCATGGTATCCGTGCCGTGGCTGAGGACGAAGCCGTCGAAGCGGTCATAGTTTTCGCGCACGGCCCCGGCCATGCCCAGCCAGTGTTCCGGGCCGATGTCCGTGCTGTCTAGGGAATACAGCTGCTCGCACTCCACGTCGCAGAGCTCGTCTATGGCGGGCACGGCGCGGAGCAGCGCCTGGGCGCTGATGCCCGGCTGCAGTCCCAGCGCGGTGACCTCGGAGGCGATGGTGCCGCCGGTGGCTATGAAAAGGATGCGTTTTCTCATTCTCTCCCACCTTCTTGTCACAATTATATCATATACATCAAGGCTTTTCTATTTTTCGCAGGTATGTTATAATATTTTATTCTCTGGGTAATTACCTCGCGGAGGTCGATATAATGGCAAAAAAGACCGTAGTGGTCAAAATCGGCACCAGCTCGCTCACGGAAAAGAGCGGCAGGCTGGACGTCTCCCGGCTGCGCGCTCTCACCGGCCAGCTGGCCGGCCTGCGCGACGCGGGCAACCAGGTCATCCTCGTCACCAGCGCGGCCATCGCCGCCGGGTACTCCCTGCTGGGCTATCAGGAGCGGCCGGTCTCCGTCCCCGCCAAACAGGCCAGCGCCGCCGTGGGCCAGGGGCTGCTCATGGAGGAGTATACCCGCTGCCTTCATGAGCGCGGCTATGTGGCGGCCCAAATCCTGCTCACGCGCGCGGACTTCTCCGACCGGCGGCGCTATCACAACGCGTTCTCCGCGCTCGAGGTGCTGCTCAGCCGGGGTGCGATACCTATCATAAACGAAAACGACACTGTGTCAATAGCCGAGCTCAAATTGGGCGACAACGACATGCTCTCCGCCCAGGTGGCGGCCATGGTGCACGCGGATTTGCTCGTGCTGCTCACGGACACGGACGGGCTCTACACCGCCGACCCCAGGAACGACCCGGACGCGAAGCACATACCCTATGTCAAGCGCGTCACGCCGGAGATAGAGGCCCTGGCCACCGGCGCGGGTACGGCCAACGGCACGGGCGGCATGGCCACGAAGGTCGAGGGCGCAAAGCTCGCCACCGGCGCGGGCGTCCCCGTCGTGATATGCTCCTCCAGGGAGGAAGACGTGCTGGCCAGGGCCGTGGCGGGCACGGCCAGGGGCACCTATTTCAAGGCCGGCAGCGGCATGAAGACCCGCCTGCAGTGGATGGCCTTTTACGCGCCCACGCGCGGGAACGTATATATAGACTCCGGCGCCGCCGAGGCGCTCATGAAAAAGGGCCGCAGCCTGCTTCCCGCCGGCGTCCGGGCCGTGGAGGGGGACTTCTCCGCCGGAGACGTCGTCAAGGTATACCAGTCCGGCACGGACACCTGCCTGGGCCGCGGCACGGTGAATTACTCTAGCGCCGAGCTGCGCGAGATTATGGGCCTTCCCTCCTCGAAGGCCGCCGCCAGATTCCCGGGCAAGCCGCCCGAGGTCATACATCAGGACAACTACGCCCACATTGAAACGGAGGTAAGCGAATGAAGACTTTGATCGAGAGCGCCGCGGCGGCAAAGGCCGCCGGCACAGCCGTCGCCCAGCTGACAACGGAGCAGAAGAACGCCGCGCTGCTCGCCATGGCCGACGCGCTGGAGGCAAACTGCGACGAAATTCTGGCCGCAAACGCTGCGGACATGGAGCGCGAGCGGGCAAACGGCATGAGCTCCGACATGCTCGACCGGCTCATGCTCAACGAAAAGCGCGTCGCCGACATGGCCCTGGGCCTGCGCCAGGTGGCGGAGCTGCCCGACCCGGTGGGCGAGGTCATGCGCGAGTGGACGCGCCCCAACGGGCTCACCATACGCAAGGTGCGCGTGCCCATGGGCGTCATCGGCATAATCTACGAGGCGCGGCCCAACGTCACGGTGGACGCGGCGTCGCTCGCCTTCAAGGCCGGCAGCGCCATTCTCCTGCGCGGCAGCGGCTCGGCATACGAGTCCAACGCCGCCGAGGTGCGCGTAATGCGCGCCGCGCTGGAGAGCTGCGGCGTGACGCCGGACGCCGTCTGCCTGGTCGAGGAACGCGGCCACGAGGTGGTGGACAACATGCTGCGCCTGCGCGAGTACATAGACCTCATCGTGCCGCGGGGCAGCGCCAGGCTCATAAACAACGCGGTGGAGAAGGCCACCGTGCCCATCCTGCAGACCGGCACCGGCAACTGCCACGTCTACGTGGACAGGAGCGCCGATTACGCCATGGCGGAGGCCATCGTCATAAACGCCAAGACCCAGCGCACCAGCGTCTGCAACGCGGCCGAGACCCTGCTGGTGCAGGAGGACTGGGCTGAGGAACACCTCAAGGATCTGCTGAAGGCCCTCACGGACAGGAACGTGGAGCTGCACGGCGACGCCGGCGCGGCGAAGTACACCACGGGCATGATCCCCGCCACGGAGGCCGACTGGGCCGACGAGTACCTGCGCCTGGCCATGGCCGTTAAAACCGTCCCCGACGTTAAGGCCGCCGTCGAGCACATCAACCGCTACGGCACCAGGCACACCGAGTGCATCGTCACCGCCGACGAGGCCAGCGCAGACTATTTCCTCAGGAACGTGGACGCCGCCGTCGTGGACTGGAACGCCTCCACGCGCTTCACGGACGGCTTCGAGTTTGGCTTCGGCGCCGAGCTGGGCATCTCCACGCAGAAGCTGCACGCCCGCGGCCCTATGGGCCTGGAGGAGATCACGAGCTATAAGTATCTGGTCATCGGCACCGGGCAGGTCCGTCCGTAAATTCACACAAGAAGGCGATAAAATGTCGAAAATTGCGTTTATAGGCAGCGGAAGCATGGCCCGCGCGATAATTGCCGGGCTGGTCCGTACGGGCACGCCGGGAGAGGACATCCTGGTCGTAAACCCGAACAACCCCAAAAGCTGCGGCGAGGTGCACGAAAAGTACGGCACCGTCACCGCTCCGGCCGAGGCCGTGGCTGAGGCGGGTACCGTCGTCATCGCCGTGAAGCCGCAGAGCTTCCCGGCGGCGTACCCGGCCTACGCTCCGTATGTCAGGCCGGGCGCGCTGGTCGTGAGCATCATGGCCGGCATCCCGACCGCGGCCGTTGAGGCCGCGTTCCCCGGCACGCGCGTGGTGCGCGTGATGCCCAACCTGGCCCTGGCCGTCGGATACGGCGCGGCTGGCGTCGCCCCGGGCGCGACCGCCTGCGACAGGGACGTGCAGGACGTCATCGCCATCTTTTCCCCCGGCGGCGCCGCCGTGGCGGTGACGGAGGCACAGATAGACGATGTGGCTGCCCTCTCCGGCAGCGGCGCGGCGTACATATATTACATGGTGGAAAACCTCCGCGACGCGGCCATAGAGGCCGGCATCGCCCCGGACACCGCCGCCATGCTGGCAAAACAGACCCTCCTCGGCGCGGCAAAACAGCTCGAGCTGGAGGACGAGCCCCCCGAGGAGCTCAGGCGGCGCATAACCAGCAAAAAGGGCACCACCGAGGCCGCTATCAGCGCCCTCGACGAGCATGGCTTCCCAGAGGCCGTCCGCGCCTGCTATAACGCGAACAAGCGCCGCAGCCGGGAGCTGGCGGAATAATTCTCCGGCGGAGGGCGGGTCCCTCCGCGAACCCCGGGAGGCTTTCTTTGGTTTTGGCCAAAGAAAGCCCCCCGGACCCCGAAAGGAAAGCCGCTTTGGTGCTAGTCGGTGCGTAAAGGTACGTTTTAACCTCGGTTTTAGCTATTGTTTAGGCCGGGATTCCTAAACTTCCTTAGGTCACAGCCGCTGAATCCGTGCATTGGCTTCGCCGGCACTACGTGGGAAATCTTCCGACGCAGCGGCGGCGCGTAAGCGCCAATCCGCGGTCTCAGTGGCTGACCGTATAAGGTTTAGGTATGACAACCCCGGACTAATACCTACCCGATTCCAACGCGAGCGCTGTGCGCCGTATAAGTCTGCTCCAAAGCGCTTTTCTCTTTGGAGTCTGAGGGATTTCTTTTTGGCGCACTCAAAAAGAAACCCCTCAGAAGGGCCGGAGGGCGTACCCTCCGCTTTGTGCAAGAACAAAGAAAGCGCCCCCGGGAGAATCCTTTTTATACGAGAAAGAGATAAGAGAAATAAGACACAGGAGATGATTCTATTGCAGGAACTACGTACCTTCAGCAAGGTAATGGCTGCCAACCGCGGCGAGATCGCCATACGCATATTCCGCGCGTGCTACGACCTCGACCTGCGCACCGTGGCCATTTACTCCAAGGAGGACATGATGAACCTCTTCCGCACCAAGGCGGACGAGGCGTACCTCATAGGCGAGCACCTGAGCCCGCTGGGCGCGTACCTGGCCATTGACGAGATAATCGCGCTGGCCAAGAAGCGCGGCGTGGACGCCATCCACCCCGGCTACGGCTTTTTGAGCGAGAACGCGGCCTTCGCCAGGGCCTGCGAGGACGCCGGCATAAAGTTCATCGGCCCCCCCAGCCACGTGCTGGCCAAGATGGGCGACAAGCTGGAAGCCAAGAAGATCGCCGTGGCGTGCGGCGTGCCGGTCATCCCCGGCACCCGTGAGCCGCTCCGCGACGCCGCCGAGGCCGAGGCCAGGGCGCAGGAGTTCGGCTTCCCCGTCATTCTCAAGGCCGCGGCGGGCGGCGGCGGGCGCGGCATGCGCCTGTGCCAGACGCTTGAGGAGGTCGGCCCGGCCTTTGAGCTCGTCAGCAATGAGGCGCGCAAGGCCTTCGGCGACGACAGCATCTTCATGGAGAAGTATCTGGTCGAGCCCAAGCACATCGAGGTGCAGATCCTCGCCGACGAGCACGGCAACGTCCGCCACCTGGGCGAGCGCGACTGCTCGCTGCAGCGCCGTTACCAGAAGGTCGTGGAGTTCTGCCCCGCCTGGAGCGTGCCCGAGGAGGTGCGCGAGAGGCTGCGCGCCGACGCGGTCAAGATCGCCGAGGCCGTCGGCTACGTGAACGCGGGCACCGTCGAGTTCCTGGTTGACAAGAACGGCAGCCACTACTTCATCGAGATGAACCCGCGCATCCAGGTCGAGCACACCGTCACCGAGATGGTCACCGGCATCGACATCGTGCGCGCGCAGATACTAATCGCCGAGGGCGCCACCGTCGCGCACCCGGAGATAGGGCTGGCAAAACAGAGCGACCTCTACATGAACGGCTACTCCATACAGTGCCGCGTCACCACCGAGGACCCGAAGAACAACTTCGCGCCCGACAACGGCAAGATCGTCTCCTACCGCTCCGGCGGCGGCTTCGGCGTCCGCCTCGACGGCGGCAACGCGGCCGCGGGTGCGGAGATCAGCCCCTATTACGACAGCCTGCTGGTCAAGGTCACCACCTGGGACCGCACCTTTGAGGCCGTCTGCCGCAAGGCGCGCCGCGCCATCAACGAGGAGCACGTCCGCGGCGTCAAGACCAACATCTCCTTCGTCACCAACATACTCAACCACCCGACCTTTATCGCGGGCAAGTGCCACACCAAGTTCATCGACGAGACTCCCGAGCTCTTCGACATCGAGGAGAGCCGCGACCGCGCCACGCGCGTGCTGCGCTACATCGCCAACATCCAGGTTGCGAACCCGGACGCCCAGCGCCGAGAGTACAGCTCGCCGCGCTATCCCGCCGCCACCCGCGAGATAACCCGCGCCGACGGCCTCAAAGAGCTGCTGGACACCAAGGGCCCCGAGGCGGTCAGCCGCTGGGTCATGGAGCAGAAGAAGCTGCTCGTCACCGACACCACCATGCGCGACGCGCACCAGAGCCTGCTCTCCACCCGCATGCGCACCCGCGACATGGTCAAGGGCGCCGAGGGCACGGCGGACTTCCTCGCCGACTGCTTCTCGCTGGAGATGTGGGGCGGCGCCACCTTTGACACCGCCTACCGCTTCCTCTACGAGTCCCCCTGGGAGCGGCTCATCATGCTGCGCGAGAAGATTCCCAACATCCCCTTCCAGATGCTCCTGCGCGGCTCCAACCTTGTCGGCTACGCCAGCTATCCCGACAACCTGGTCAACGCCTTCATCGAGGAGAGCGCGAAGTACGGCATCGACGTCTTCCGCGTGTTCGACTCGCTCAACTGGATACCCAGCATGGAGACGGCCATGGAGGCCGTGCTCAAGACGGGCAAGATACTCGAGGCCACCGTCTGCTACACGGGCGACATCCTCGACCCCAAGCGCGACCGCTACACGCTCAAGTACTACGTGGACTTCGCCAAGGAGCTCGAGAGGCGCGGCGCGCACATGATCTGCGTCAAGGACATGAGCGGCCTGCTCAAGCCCTACGCGGCCAAGAAGCTTATCAAGGCCCTCAAGGACGAGGTCGGCGTGCCCATCCACCTGCACACCCACAACACCACCGACAACCAGATTGCCACCTACCTGCTCGCCGCCGAGGCGGGCGTGGACGTGGTGGACTGCGCCATAGGGCCCCTGTCCAGCCTCACCAGCCAGCCGAGCCTCAACAGCCTTGTCGAGGCCCTGCGCGGCACGGAGCGCGACACCGGCCTGCCCACCGAGGGCCTGCAGAAGCTGGCCGACTACTGGTCCGACGTGCGCGAGCGCTACGGCCGCTTCGACAAGGGCCTGCGCACCCCCGTCACGGACATCTACCGCTACGAGATACCCGGCGGCCAGTACACAAACCTCCAGCCCCAGGTTGAGGCCCTCGGCCTCGGTCAGCGCTTCGACGAGGTCAAGGAGATGTACCGCACCGTCAACGACATGCTCGGCGACATCATCAAGGTCACGCCCAGCTCCAAGATGGTCGGCGACCTCGCCATCTTCATGGTGCAGAACGACCTCACGCCGGAGAACATAGTCGAGCGCGGCGAGTCCCTCGCCTTCCCGGACAGCGTGGTGAGCTACTTCAAGGGCATGATGGGCCAGCCGCCCTGCGGCTTCCCGGAGGACCTGCAGCGCGTGGTGCTCAAGGGCGAGCAGCCCATCCAGGGCCGCCCGGGCGACCTGCTGCCGCCCGTCGACTGGGACGCCATCCGCACCGAGGTCGAAAAATACGCCCCCAACCCGGACCGCAAGGGCCTCATCTCCTATGCCATGTACCCGAAGGTCATGCAGGACTACTTCACCCACCGCAAGGAGTACGGCTACATCATGCGCATGGGCAGCCACGTCTTCTTCGACGGCCTGGCCGAGGGCGAGACGACCACCATAAACATCGAGGACGGCAAGACCCTGGTCATAAAGTACCTGGGCCTGGGCGACAGGAACGAGGACGGCACCCGCAACGTGGTCTTCGAGCTCAACGGCTCCCGCCGCGAGGTCTCCGTGCCCGATCCCACCGCGGCCGATACGGCCAAGAAGGTCGCCATGGCCGACCCCGAGGACAAGGGGCAGGTAGGCGCCTCCATCCCCGGCATGGTCAGCAAGGTCAGCGTCAAGCCCGGCGAAGAGGTCAAGGTGAACCAGGTGCTGGCCATCATCGAGGCCATGAAGATGGAGACCAGCGTGGTCGCCCGCATAGACGGCAAGGTCGGCGAGGTATTCATAGAACCCGGCAAGCCGGTAAAAGCCGGCGAGCTGCTGATGACGATTGTTTGACGGGCGCAGGGAATGTTCCCTGCAAACCCTAGGGGCGCTTTCTTTGGTTGCGTCCAAAGAAAGCGTCCCCAGACCCCCGAAAGGAAAGCCGCTTTGGCAGTAATTCGGCGTAAAATCTGCCACATTTCTGCCCAGAAAGGAACCCAGTGTGGTCATCCCTTAGCGGTATGCCTGGATGCCTTAAGTTCCGTGCGTTGGCTTCGCCGGCACTGCGTGGGCAATAATCCAACGGCGGGACGTCGGGGATGCTGTCCACTACAAAGTGCTGACGGAACGTTCCGGCAACCATCACAGCAGCCCAAACTAACCGCCCGTAAGCGGCCGCGAAGCGAAATCCGCGGTTTTGGAGGCTTGCACGTATACCCATCAGGGATACGCAGCCCGGAGTAACAACCAACTCGGGTAACAACGCACCCTTTGGTGCGTATCGCGCCAAAAGCGCTTTTCTCTTTGGAGTCTGAGGGGTTTCTTTTTGGCAAGCACAAAAAGAAATCCCTCAGGAACCCCGTTGAAGAAGAATTTAAACAAAAAAGACACAAGGTACGACACAATGAAACTCTACCTACACGGCACTGACAACAAATACGCTGCGGAGCAGACGCTGCTGACGCTGTTCCCCTCGGAGCGGCCCGAGTACCCGGAGGGGGCGCCTGAGGGAGAGCGCTGCGAGCTGACGGTCACGCGCGGGGAGAAATATGCCGTGTGCACGGCCAGACTCGTGCGCGGCGGCGAGGTATATCACGGTACGGCGCGCGCCACTATTGACAAAATGCGCGATAAGGACAGCGAAGCGCACTACATGAACCGGATAGTCAAGCTCGCCTTCTACCGCGCCGCGCTCGAGTGCGGGGTGCCGGAGCCGGTGTGGGGCTGCCTCACCGGCGTGCGCCCGGCCAAGCTGATGACGGGCTATCTGCGCGAGGGCCTCTCCCCGCGCGCCGCCCGCGGACAGTTCATGCGCGAATACTTCGTGCAGCCGGAACGGGCTCAGCTCTGCCTTGACGCGGCGCTCTATTCCGAGCGGGAGAGGGAACTTTTGCTCCCCGGCGACGTCTGTCTCTATGTGGGCATACCATTTTGCCCGACACGCTGCGCGTATTGCAGCTTTGTCAGCCAGAGTGTGGAGAAATCCATGAAATTAGTACCCCAGTTTTTAGAAGCCCTCTGGGGTGACATCGCCGCCACAGGCGCGGCCGTGCGCCGGGCCGGGCTCAGGCCGGTTGCCCTGTACATGGGCGGCGGCACGCCCACGACGCTCAGCGCCGCGCAGCTCGACGAGCTGTGTACGCGGCTGGAGGACAGCTTCGATCTCACACACCTGCGTGAGTACACCGTCGAGGCCGGCCGTCCGGACACCATCACCCGCGACAAGCTGGAGGTGCTGAAAGCCCACGGCGTGCGCCGCGTCAGCGTGAACCCGCAGACCATGTCGGACAGTGTGCTCGAGGCCATCGGCAGGAGGCACACGTCCCGGGACATCGTTGAAGCGCTCTCCCTGGTGCGCTCTGTGGGCGGGTTTGACGTGAACATGGATCTGATCGCCGGGCTGCCCACGGACACGCCTGAGGGCTTTGCAGAGACCCTGACGCGCGTCCTCGCGCTCGCTCCGGAGAACATCACCGTGCACACGCTCTCCATGAAGCGGGGCAGCACGCTCACCGTCAGCGGCGGCGCCCTGCCCGCGGCGGAGGACGTCGGCAATATGCTCTCCGGCGCCCTGGACCGCCTGCCCGCGGCAGGGTACGAGCCCTATTACCTCTACCGGCAGAAGTACATGGCCGGCGGCTATGAAAACGTGGGCTGGACCAGGCCCGGGCACGAGAGCCCGTACAACATCTGCATAATGGAAGAGCTGTGCAGCATAATTTCAATGGGCGCCGGCGGCTCCACAAAGCTGGTTGCGCCGGGCAGGATCAAGCGCTTTTTCGCGCCCAAGTACCCACTGGAATACATAAACGGCGCGGACAGCGTCCGCGCGGGCAAGGAAAGGATAACTGATTTCTATGGCCTTTGATCTGAGTGATATCAACTACCGCACCGTGGCCGACCCCAAAGGCCTCATAGAAGAGTGCGACGCTGAATACGCCGCCAAGATCTCCAAGGCGGCGGATATGATAAGCGCGAACCGTAAGAAGAGCCCCATCGTCCTGCTGTCCGGTCCCTCCGGCAGCGGCAAGACGACCACGGCGCAGAAGATCGAAGAGGAACTGAGCCGCCGCGGCATCAGGAGCTACACCGTCAGCCTCGACAACTATTTCATAGACGTGGATCCCAAGACCAGCCCGCGCACGGCCGACGGCGATTACGACTTTGAGAGCCCCAAGTGCCTGGACATGAAGCTGCTCAACGAGCACTTCACCAAGCTGGCAAACGGTGAGCGCATCTATGTGCCGAAGTTTGAGTTCTCGCGCAGGATGCGCGTGGTTGAGCCCAGCAAGTCGCTGAAGCTGGGCCCCGACGAGATAGCCATCTTTGAGGGTATACACGCCCTCAACGACGAGATAGCCGGCCCCCACCCGGACGCCTTCAAGCTCTACATCTCCGCGCGCTCCAACGTGGAGTTCAACGGCCAGGTGGTGTTCAAAGGCACCTGGATACGTCTTGTGCGCCGCACGGTGCGCGACAGGCTCTTCCGCGCCTACGACCCGGCGCAGACCCTGTCCATGTGGGCCAACGTGCGCCGCGGCGAGAAGCTCTATATCTCGCCGTACAAGGAGAAGGCCAACCTGATGCTGGACACTGCCCTCAAGTACGAGCTGCCCGTTATGAACAGCGTGGCCACTGAGCTCTTCTCCTCCGTGCCGGAGGGTATTGAGCGTTACGAGGAGCTGCGCCAGGTGCTGCCCGCGCTGCAGCTGTTCGGGCACATCGACCACAGCCTGGTGGCCCCGGACTCCCTGGTGCGTGAGTTCATCGGCGGCGGCATCTACGAGCAGTGAAAGCCCTGAGCGGCGTACGCGTCCCGAAAAAGGGCAAGCCGTATTCCATAGCGGCGGCGCTCGTCCTCGGCCTCGCCGCCGGGGCGGCCGTACGCCTTTTGGACATCCGCACCGAGTTCCTTGGCAACCTCTTTTCCCGCCTGCCGGTGTGGATACTGATATGCACCGCGCTGTCTGTTTACAGTGCCTCACCCGCGTATGCGGCCGCCAAAGTGTTCTGCTTCTGTGCAGGGATGCTGTGCACATACTATCTCACAGCCGAGTTGACTCACGGCGTTTACGGCATGAGTTTTGTCTGCGGCTGGGGTGTAGTGACCCTGCTCTCCCCTCTTGCGGCAGCCGCAGCCTGGTACGCGGGCGGGCAGGGGCCGGCGGCGCGCATTATCGGCGCCGGTATAATATCCGTCATGCTGCTGTCAGCCTGGCTGCTCTCCGACAGGATCAGATTTTCTGACCTAGTCTGTGCGGCGCTCTGTGCCCCGATTGTGTTTCGCAGAGCCCATGCGGCATGATAAAAAGCAGCGAAAGGCCCGCCATTTCTGGCGGGCCTTTCGTTCGCGCATTTGGCGCAATTACATGGCATTGAGCTTCTGGGCCATGGTGCTCTTCTTGTGCGCGGCGTTGTTCTTGTGGATGAGTCCCTTGGCCGCAGCGCGGTCCACGGACTTGACAGCAACTTTATAGGTGCCGGCAGCTGCCTCCTTGTTGCCCTCGGCGACTGCCGCGTCGAACTTCTTCATGACGGTCTTGAGCGCAGTCTTCTGCGCGCGGTTGCGGGCGTTCTCCACCTTGCTCTTGGCGTCACGCTTCATGGCGGACTTTATGTTGGGCATGCTCTGTTTGCCACCTCCTCCTATAAAATTACGTGGTTATGCACTCACGGAATGTTATTTTACCATTTACTCGTGCAAAAATCAAGAGCTTTTTAACTTTTTCCCGCAGTAATTTGTATAACCGGGCAGAGGGCGCAAACAATACACACTATCTTGTGTTTGAAAGGCGCTGAGATACTATGACTGGAAAAATCCGTACAGACCTGGCGGTCGAGCAGCATGAAAACCTCGGTTCCGGCGAGCTCCAGGGCGTACGTGCGGACGCTTACGAGACGCGCGGCTATGAGATAGAGCGTGTTGACATCCTCGATGAGCGCGGTGCTGAATCATTATGTAAACCCATCGGCAGTTACCTGACAATCTCTGCACGCGCGCTCACAGAGAGGCGGCAGGACTCTTTTCAAAACGGCGCTGAAACTCTTGCCGGTCTCATCCGTTCGCTCCTGCCGCAGCCCGGCGGGCTCACGCTGGTGGCCGGGCTCGGAAATGCCTCCATGACGCCTGACGCCATCGGCCCGCTGGCGGCTGAGTACATTCTTGCCACACGCCACCTGAAATCCGCCATGCCGGAGGATTTTGCCGGCCTCTCCCCTGTCTGCTGCCTGCGCCCCGGCGTACTCGGCTCTACCGGCATTGAGAGTGCGGAAATACTCAGGTCTGTATGCGAGCGCGTTCAGCCCGCCCAAGTGATTGCCATGGACGCCCTGGCCGCAGCCTCGCTCGAGCGCCTCTGCACCACGGTGCAGCTCACCGACGCAGGGATCGTGCCCGGCTCCGGCGTGGGCAACAACCGCGCCGCGCTCACAGGCGAAACGCTCGGTGTGCCGGTACTGGCGCTCGGTGTGCCCACTGTTGTCGATCTTGCCGCTTTCACAGATGAGGATTCGGCAAAAGGCATGTTCGTCACTCCGCGCGATATTGACGACTCTGTCCACTCCCTCTCCAAGCTGCTAGGCTATGCGGTCAATCTGGCCCTGCACGACGGTATGACCATCGCCGACATTGATCTTCTCAAGGGTTAGGTGTGAAACGTGCCACCTGTTTCACGTGGAACAACGGCAGGATGTTTCACGTGAAACATGTTGAAAGACGCCGCCAAGTCTGCTATAATTATGCGTTGACAGGAGGGATGATATGGGCAAGATAATCGCTGTGGCGAACCAGAAAGGCGGTGTCGGCAAGACTACCACCTGCATAAACCTCACCGCGGCGCTGCACAAGAGGAACCGCAAGGTGCTGCTCGTTGACTGCGACCCGCAGGGCAACAGCACATCCGGCATGGGCGTGGCGAAGGACAAGATGCCCAACGTCTATGACCTGTTGGTACGCGGAACCGCACTCAGCGAGTGCATAGAGCACACTCCGTACGGCGACATCCTTCCGGCCAACCGCGAGCTCTCCGGGGCGACAGTTGAACTGGTGGACATGGAATCACGCGAATACGTCCTCAAGACAGCGCTGCTGCCCGCCAAAGAGCTGTACGACTACATATTCATCGACTGCCCTCCCTCGCTCGAGCTGCTGACAGTTAACGCCCTGGCGGCCGCAGACAGCGTGCTGATACCCGTTCAGTGCGAGTATTACGCGCTGGAGGGCATAACCGACCTCATGCAGACGGTCAAGCTGACCAAGCGCAAGCTGAACACAGAGCTGGAGATACAGGGCATCGTGCTGACAATGTACGACTCGCGCACCAATTTCTCCGAGCAGGTGGCAGCTGAAGTGGAGAAGTTCTTCGGCAGCAGCGTGTATAAAACGCGCATACCGCGCGCCGTGCGCATTGCGGAGAGCCCCAGCCACGGCCAGCCGGTTATCAAATACGACAGGATGTCGCGCGGCAGCAGGGCATACCTGCACCTCGCCGACGAGCTGATTAAGAGGGAGGAGTGACATGTCAGCAAAAAAAGGTCTTGGTACCGGCCTTAACGCCCTCTTCGGAGAGGCCGAACGCGAGAGCAGTGAGGAAGTTCTCAGCCTGCCAATTTCCCGGGTTGAGCCGAGGGAGGCACAGCCACGCACTAATTTTGACGAGGCTGCCCTGCAGGAGCTGGCTGAGTCCATATCCGAGTACGGCGTCATACAGCCGATAACCGTGCGCAAGCTGGACTCCGGCTATTATCAGATCATTGCCGGCGAGCGCCGCTGGCGCGCCGCCCGTCTCGCAGGACTGAAAGAAGTGCCTGTCCGAGTGGTCGAGGCCGACGACAAGCTGGCCACGGAGATGGCGCTGGTGGAAAACCTCCAGCGCGAGGACCTCAACCCGGTTGAGGAGGCGCTCGGCTATCGCACGCTGCTGGACGTATACGGCCTCACGCAGGACGAGGCAGCCAGGAGGGTGGGCAAATCACGCCCCACGGTAACAAATGCACTGCGCCTGCTCACGCTCGCGCCGGAAGTGCAGCAGTTCATCGAACAGGGGCTGCTCTCCGCCGGGCACGCGCGCGCACTGGTGGGCATAAAGCCGGAGGAGGCGCAGATAGAAGCTGCACGCAGCGTCATCGCCAACGGGCTCTCCGTACGCCGTACGGAACAGCTGGCCGCCAAACTGATGCGCGAGCCCAAGCCTGAGCCGGTTGATGACGGGATACATGTCGATTACGCCGCTGAGGTGACGAAGCGGCTGGAAAAGGCCCTTGGCCGCAAGGTCGTGCTGACCGAAAAGGGCAAAAGGGGTAAAATAACGCTTGAATACTACAGCGCGGACGACCGCGAGAGGCTGATTGAAATGCTCGCCGCGCTTGAAAACACGTGATTGAGAGGGAAAGCAGATGCTTGATATCAAATTCGTGCGGGAGAATCCCGAGCTCGTAAAGGAAAACATAAAGAAGAAGTTCCAGGACGAAAAGCTGCCGCTGGTTGATGAGGTCATCGAGCTGGACGCCAGGCAGCGCGCCGCCATCACCGAGGCCAGCGACCTGCGCGCCCAGCGCAACCAGCTCAGCAAGCAGGTCGGCGCCCTCATGGGCCAGGCCAAGAAGGACCCCGGCAAGCTGGCCGAGGCCGAGGAGATCAAGGCCAAGGTCAAGGCCCAGGCAGAGCGTCTGGCCGAGCTTGAGGCCCAGGAGGCCGAGCTGGAGGAGAAGGTGCGCTCCATCATGCTGCGCATCCCGCAGATGATAGACCCCAGCGTCCCCATCGGCCCGGACGACAGCCACAACGTTGAAGTTCAGCGCTTTGACGAGGCCAGGGTGCCCGATTTCGAGATACCCTACCACACCGAGATCATGGAGAGCTTCAACGGCATCGATCTCGAGGCAGCGCGCCGCGTGTCCGGCAACGGCTTCTACTACCTGTTGGGCGATATAGCCCGGCTGCACGAGGCCGTCCTCGCCTGCGCGCGCGATTTCATGATCGACAAGGGCTTCACCTACGTCATCCCGCCCTTCATGATCCACGGCAGCGTGGTGGAAGGCGTCATGAGCTTCCCGGAGATGGATGCCATGATGTACAAGATCGAGGGCGAGGACCTCTATCTCATCGGCACCAGTGAACACAGCATGATCGGCCGCTTTGTAAACCAGATTATACCAGAAGAGCAGCTTCCTCTGACCCTGACCAGCTACTCTCCCTGCTTCCGCAAGGAGAAAGGCGCCCACGGCCTTGAAGAGCGCGGTGTTTACAGAATTCACCAGTTCGAGAAGCAGGAGATGATAGTCGTCTGCAAGCCTGAAGAGAGCATGGACTGGTACGAGAAGATGTGGCGCTACAGCGTGGAGCTCTTCCTCAGCTTCAATATCCCCGTGCGGCAGCTCGAATGCTGCTCCGGCGACCTGGCCGACCTCAAGGTCAAGAGCTGCGACATAGAGGCCTGGAGTCCGCGTCAGCAGAAGTATTTTGAGGTCTGCTCCTGCTCCAACCTCGGCGACGCCCAGGCGCGCAGGCTGAAGATCCGCTATCGCGGCGAGGACGGCAAGACCTACCTTGCGCACACCCTCAACAACACCGTTGTGGCGCCCCCGCGCATGCTGATAGCCTTCCTGGAGAACAACCTGAACGCCGACGGCACCGTTGATATCCCCGAGGTGCTGCGTCCCTACATGGGCGGCAAGGAAAAGCTCATACCGAAAAAATAAGGCAAATTATATACCAAAGGAGACCTGAAAATGGCAATCAAAGTAATCCCCGAAGATCCGAAAATGCGTGAGCTCATCGAAGAGGTAATGCTCAAGGTCCGCGAGCAGAAGTACACTCCGGAGCAGCTCTGCGAGGTACGCCGCGTTATCGACGCCCAGCACTTCTACTGGTGGTGCATGGATATGAAGCGCGAGGAGTGGGCCGGCAGCGACCTGTTCACCGAGGATTTCAGCTATTACTGCTTCGGCCCCCAGAAGGTCACCGCAAAGGAGCAGGCTGAGCGCAGCAAGCACGTCAATGCCAATATGGCCACCACCCACATGGGCCATCAGCCCCTGGTCTGGCTCATGGACGAGAACAACGCACGCGCCATCTTCATGTACGAGGACCACAACATGTACAAGGACGACGGCACTCTGGTGCGCGGCTGGGCCATCTACATTGACGACTTCGTACGCGGCGAGGACGACAAGTGGCGCATGAAGACCCTGCGTCTCAACTACCTCAAGATGGACGGACGCTACAGGATGTAACCCTCCCCTGGACAAACAAAAAGAGAAGGCCGTTTGGCCTTCTCTTTTTTATTCTCCGCATGGTGTCAGGGACGGCGGTCGTCCCTGACAAACGGCGGGGCCACAGCCGTATCTATCAGCGCACCGTATTTTTTCGGCCGCCTGTAGGCGTTGCCGTGCACCTCGCTGCGGCGGTATTCGCGCAGCTGATCCAGGTCCAGCCGGGCCAGGTACACGCCCTCGGCTCCGCCCGCCTGCAGGATACAGGTGTCGCGCGATTTCTCGGAATCCGGCAGGCAGGCCACGCCGTCAAACACGCTCGAGCCGCCGTTGCAGTCCGGCACGCCCTCGGGGTAATTGCAGGTGGCGATGGCGGTCATGTTCTCATAGGCCCTGGAACGCAGCTGTGAGAGGCGGTTTATCTCCATGGGGCAGGCGTTGGGCACCAGTATGAGCTCTGCGCCCCTGAGCATCAGTATCCGCGCGCTCTCGGGGAACTCCCTGTCGTAGCAGATCATGGCGCCGACTTTGACCTCGCCGCAGGCGGTGTCCAGCGTGCAGGTGAAAAAGTCCTCTCCCGGCGTGAGATATCGCTCGGCGCCGAATTCACAGGTGTGCACCTTGGCGTAGAGCAGCCTGCGCCGGCCGTGCCTGTCGAAGAGAGCGAGCGAATTGCGCGGCGCCGGCGCGTACTGCTCGAGAAAGGTTATTGCTATCGCCATATCCAGCTCGCGCGCCAGGGTGGCAAAAGCGCCCGCAAACTCTCCCGCTGCCGGTACCGCTTCGGCCTGCCACTCCGGCGCCGGGCGACCGTAAATACCGTAGCCGTTGCTCCACATCTCCGGGAACAGGGCGATATCCGCGCCCATTTCACGGGCCTGACGGCAATACCTGATGCCTGTCTCCAGGTTTTCTTCCGTACAGGCGCCGGGCCGCACCTGCAGCAGCGCTATCTTGAGCTCGTTCAAAATTCCACCCTCCATTAGTTTAAAACAAGAGGGGCCCCGGAGTGGGCCCCTCTTTACTGCGATAAACTCAGCTTATGCTGATAATGCCCCACAGCGCACGCTCGTCGTAAAGGCACTCGTAAACGCTGCGGATGATGCTGCGCACCGCCGGGGATATGTCCTTCGCCCCCTCCAGGGGGAGATACATCAGCGCGGTATCGCGTCCGGAGAGGACGTAGCGGCAGCCGACGTCCGTGTAGCCGTTGCGGCCGTAAAAGGCGTGCAGCTTGCGGGCCTTTTCCAGCTCCGGGTACTCCGTGACCTCGAGCAGTATGCCCTGCCAGCCGGCGTAATACTCGCGGATGAGGGAGAGGAACTGCCCGCCTATACCGCCGCCGCGCACATGCGGATATACTCCCAGCCAGCCGAGGAGGACGTAACCCGTGAGGTTGTTCTTCAACATGAACGCGTAGCCGCACTCGGCGTTCTGGGCGTCCTTGAGGAGCAGCAGCTCAGCGCCGCGCAGCAGCGAGCGCTGGCACTCCAGATGCGTGGGGCGCTCCCAGTCGTGGAAGTCAAACTCCATCATGGGGTAAATGCGTTTCATGTCGGCGTGGCCGCCGCGTTCTATGTGGTAGATTGACATTTTTGTTTTTCCTCCATAGTGTGTCAGGGGATGGCGCCGGGCCCATCAGGAATTCTCAAACTGCGACTTCCACAGCTTTGCGAACTCGCCGCCGCGGGCTATCAGCTCCTCGGGCGCGCCAAGCTCCACTATATGTTCGTTTTCTATGACCGCCACCCGGTCCGCACCGCGGATGGTGCTCAGGCGGTGGGCGATTATAACGCTTGTACGGCCCTCGCTGAGGCTGTCCAGGCTGGCCTGTATACGCTGCTCCGTGACGGAGTCCAGGGCGCTTGTAGCCTCGTCCATGACCAGTATGGGCGGGTTCTTGAGGAAGACCCTCGCTATGCTCAGGCGCTGTTTCTGGCCGCCTGAGAGCATCACGCCGCGCTCGCCGACGTAGGTGTCGTAGCCGTCGGGCAGGGCCATGATATCCTGATGTATCTCCGCGCGGACGGCGGCGGCTATTATCTCCGCGTCGCTTGCGTCGGGCCTGCCGTAGCGGATGTTGTCGCGCACCGTACCGGCAAAGATGAACACGTCCTGCTGTATTATGCCTATGCTGCGCCGCAGCGACTCCTGCGTCACGGCGCGCACGTCCAGCCCGTCTATGCTGACGGAGCCCTCAGTCACGTCGTAAAAGCGCTCCAGCAGCTGGCAGAGCGTGGTCTTGCCTCCGCCGGAGGGGCCCACCACGGCGAGCTTCTCGCCGGAATTTATCTTCAGGGACACGTCACGCAGCACCCAGGGCTTGTCCTCCGCGTAGCGGAAGCCGACATCTTTGTACTCCACTTCACCCTTTACGTCCCTGAGCTCCACGGCGTCGGGGGCGTCCTTGATCTCCGGCTCCGTGCGCATGAGCTCCAGGAAGCGGGAGAAGCCGGCCGTACCCTGCATATAGGTCTCGGAAAAGGCCGCCAGCTTGCGCACAGGCGTTGTAAACGTGGAGACGTAGAGCGAGAAGGTCATGAGGTCTATGTAGTCCATCTGCCCCTGCATGATGAAGATGCCGCCCGCGGCTATGACCAGGACCTGCATTATGCTGGTGGTGAACTCCATGCCGCTCTGGAAGCCGCCCATGGCGTTATAATACTCCTTCTTGGAGTTCTTGTACTGTTCGTTGGCGGCGGCGAACTTGTCGTCCTCCGCCTTCTCATTGGCGAAGGCCTTGGCAGTTCGTATGCCGGAGATGCCGCTTTCTATGGAGGAGTTGATCTCCGCCGTCTTCCGCTTGACCTCCAGGTTCGCCTTTTTCATCCTCACCCGGCGCGAGAGGGTGAACGCCACCAGTATTGGCAGCGTCACCGCCAGCACCAGGGCCAGGCGCCACTCGATAGTGAACATCACGGCCAGCGCCCCGATAATGGTCAGGCCGGAGATCAGTATATCCTCCGGCCCGTGGTGGGCCAGCTCCGTGATCTCAAAGAGGTCGCTGGTAATGCGGCTCATGAGCGCGCCTGTGCGGTTGTGGTCGAAAAAGCTGAAGCTCAGCTTCTGTATGTGGTTAAATGCCGCCCGGCGCATGTCCGCCTCCACGTACACGCCCATGCGGTGGCCGAGGACGGTGATAAAGTAGTAGCACACGCCCTTGAGGACATAGGCCGCCACCATGATGGCGATGACCACAAAGAAGGTGGTGAACATACGCTCCGGCAGCAGCGTGGTCATCGACATGCGCGAGACATAGGGGAAGGCCAGGTCTATGACCGAGGCCAGCGTCGCGCAGGCCATATCCATCAGGAACAGGCCCATATGCGGCTTGAAGTAGGAGAAAAACTCCCCAAGGCCGCTCCTTTGCTTTTTCTCCATCAGCTTCCCCCCGAAGCGTATTCATCCCGCCTCTTCACGGCCAGCGCGTCACAGCGGTTGTTCATCTCGTTGTCGGCGTGGCCCTTGACCCAGTGCACGCTAACCTCATGCGCGCGCAGCAGGAGGTCCAGCTCCTGCCACAGCTCCAGGTTCTTCACGGGCCCGTCCTTGCGGCGCCAGCCGCGTTTTTTCCAGCCGTCCAGCCAGTGCTCGTTGATGGCCCGCTCGATATACTGCGAGTCGGTATACAGTGTCACGGAGCACTTTTCCTTCAGGGCGTCCAGGGCGGCTATGACGGCGGAGAGCTCCATGCGGTTGTTGGTGGTACTCGCCTCGCCGCCGGAGAGCTCCTTTTCATGGCCGTTATACGTCAATATCGCCGCCCAGCCGCCGGGGCCCGGATTGCCGGAACAGGCCCCGTCGGTATAGACAGTCACGGATTTCATTCCTGCTCCTCCGCGATCTCGGGGGAGTTTTCAACACTTTCCGTGTTTTCTGTTGATTCTTCGTCCTCTTCAGGGTCCGTAAGGGCGGCAGAGATGACCTTTGCACCCTCGTTCGGCCGCATTATGCGCACACCCTGTGTGGCGCGGCCCAGGACGGAGATGCCGGAGACGTTAGTGCGGATGATGGTGCCGTCGTCGGCGACTATCAGCACGTCCTCGTCGCCATTTACCATGCGCACGTCGGCCACGCAGCCGGTCTTTTCGGTCACGTTGTAGCTCTTCAGGCCCATGCCGCCGCGCTTCTGCGGGCCGGCATCCTCGCCGCCGCGGAGGTACTCGCTCACCGCGGTGCGCTTGCCGTAGCCGTTCTCGGTTATGCTCAGCAGCTGGGCGCCCTCAGCGGCGGGCAGCGCGCCCACTACGTGGTCGCCGCCGCGCAGCTTGATGCCGCGCACGCCCATGGCGTCGCGCCCCATGGGACGGGCGTCGTTCTCGTCAAAGCAGATGGCGTAGCCGTCCGCCGTGGCCAGCAGTATGTTGCAGCTGCCGTCCGTCACGCAGGCGGAGATGAGCTCGTCGTCCTCGTCTATGTTCAGCGCGCGGATACCGTTTTTGCGGATATTGCGCATCACTTCCAGGTTCATGCGCTTTACCGTGCCGTTCTTGGTGCACAGGAAGAGGAACTTGGCCCCCTCGCGCTCGGGCAGCATGCAGACAACGCGCTCTCCCGGGTCCGTGGGCAGGATGTTCACAATGTTCGTGCCCCTGGCGGCGCGGCCCGCCTCCGGTATCTGATAGCCCTTGCGCGGGTACACACGGCCGAAGCTGGTGAAGAAGAAGATGCGGTCGTGAGTGGAGGCGGTGAAAACGGTCTCCACATAGTCCTCCTCGCGCGTGGCCATGCCCTTCACGCCGCGGCCGCCGCGGCCCTGGGCGCGGTATTCGCTGGCCGCCAGGCGCTTGATATAGCCGGAGTGGGTCAGGGTGAAGACGCAGGTCTCCTCCTCGATCAGGTCCTCTATGTCTATCTCGTCCTCGACGTCCTGGATCTCGGTCTTGCGCTCGTCGCCGTACTTGTCGCGCAGGGCGGTGAGCTCGTCCTTGAGCACGCCCTTGACCTTCTCCGGGTCGGCGAGCAGGCTGTTGTAGTACGCGATGCGCTCTTCGAGCTCAGCGTACTCGTGCTCGAGTTTCTCACGGTCCAGGCCCTGCAGGGCTTTGAGGCGCATGTCCAGGATGGCCTGGGCCTGCACGTCGTCCAGGCTGAAGCGGCGCATGAGGTTTTCCTTCGCGTCGTCATAGCTCTCGCGTATGATGCGGATGACCTCGTCTATGTTGTCCTGGGCGATGATGAGCCCTTCCAGCAGATGGGCACGCTCCTGCGCCTTCCTGAGGTCGAACCTGGTGCGCCGCACAATGAGCTCCTCCTGGAAGGTGAGGTACTCGTCGATAATATGGCGCAGTGAGAGTATCTTGGGCACGCGCTGGTTATCAACAAGCGCGAGCATATTGATGGAAAAGCTGGTCTGCAGCTGCGTCTGGGAGAACAGGCGGTTGAGGACCACCTGCGGGTTTGCGTCGCGCTTGAGCTCGATGACTATGCGCATGCCGTTGCGGTCGGACTCGTCGCGCAGCCCGGAGATGCCCTCCAGGCGCTTGTCGCGCACCTGCTCGGCCATGTTCTCGATGAGCTGTTTCTTGTTGACCTGGTAGGGAAGTTCGGTGACGATGATGCGTATGCGGTCGTGGCCGTACTCCTCCATCTCCGTGCGGGCGCGGATAATCACCTTGCCGCGGCCAGTGGCATACGCCGCGCGGATGCCGCTGCGGCCCATGATAATTCCCCTGGTGGGGAAGTCCGGCCCGGTCACGTGCTGCATGAGGTCGGAGAGGGTGGCCTCCGGGTTGTCCAGCACGCAGATGCAGGCGTTTATGACCTCGGTGAGGTTGTGCGGGGGGATATTCGTCGCCATGCCGACGGCGATGCCGCTCGAGCCGTTGACCAGCAGGTTTGGAAAGCGCGCGGGCAGCACACGTGGTTCCTTGCGGCTCTCGTCGAAGTTGGGGTCCCAGTCTACGGTCTCCTTCTCCAGGTCGCGCAGCATCTCGTCGGATATGCGCGACATGCGCGCCTCCGTGTATCGGTAGGCGGCAGGGGGGTCGCCGTCCACGGAGCCGAAGTTGCCGTGTCCGTCCACCAGCGGGTAGCGCATGGAGAAGTCCTGCGCCAGACGCACCAGCGCGTCGTAGACCGAGCCGTCGCCGTGCGGATGGTAGCGGCCCAGCACGTCGCCGACACAGGTGGCCGACTTCTTGAACGGCTTGTCCGACGTGAGACCGTCCTCGTACATGGCGTACAGTATGCGCCTGTGCACGGGCTTGAGACCGTCGCGCACGTCGGGAAGCGCACGCGCGACGATGACGCTCATGGCGTAGTCAATGAAGCTGGACTTCATCTCGCTGACGATCTCAGAAGAGACAATCTTCTGCTCGGGGAACATTATATCTTCTGGCTTGTAATCTTTGGCCATTTGGTTACCACCTTTGGTGTGATGTGAGGGGACTCATATGAAATATTCGTCCTCTGCCCAACGGAGAGGATTTCTGTCTATATAATTGCAATGGTTAATGTAATCCTGTACGTCACGAATTACATGGTCATGATAACTGCGGTGCCATATTTCGGTGCCGGCAGATTTGTTAGTGCTGCGTTTAAAGTACGACACAAATTTTGGTATAGCCTCATTTTGACGTGTGACTTGGTTTTCGCTCCTGCCTGTAAGGGACGGCGTCCTCGACGTCCCATACTCAAAACTTACAGATACGAGAAAATGAACGTGATTTGGCATAATTACATATTTTTCTATTACTATATTTTCTGAACGTTCATTTATTTCATTTATTTTTTCGTTAACGATATTTCCTATATTGGAAAGTTCCATATTTATCGCAGGCGGGACGTCGAGGACGCCGTCCCTTACAAAGTCTTTCTCAAACCCAGCGGGTGCATCTATTCTGCCAAGAATATGAGCTCGGTCTTTGCAGAGTATAGTTAAAAAATAAGTGAATCCCTCAGAATAGCTTATTTCAGTTAATCTGAGCCTTTTTCTACTCTCCATACCCATCAGACATCCAAATTCACGACATACTTGGCGTTCTGCTCGATGAACTCCTTTCTGGGCTCTACCTTTTCGCCCATTAGTATGGTGAATATCTCGTCGGCCTTGACGGCGTCTTCGAGTTCTATACGCTTCAGGGTCCTTGTCTCGGGGTTCATGGTGGTGTCCCAGAGCTCGTGGGCGTCCATCTCGCCGAGGCCCTTGAAGCGGTTGATCTCTATTTTCGCGTTGGGGTTGCCGGAGCGCATCTCGGCGCTTATCCGGTCGCGTTCGGCGTCGGAATAGGCCACCCGGCTGGTCTTGCCGCGGGTGAGCTTGTAGAGCGGCGGGACGGCGGCGTAGACATAGCCGTGCTCTATGAGCGGGCGCATGTAGCGGAAGAAGAAGGTGAGCAGCAGCGTGCGTATATGGCTGCCGTCGACGTCGGCATCGGCCATGATGATGACCTTGTGATAGCGCAGCTTGGAGATGTCGAAGTCGTCGCCCATGCCGGCGCCCAGCGCGGTTATGACCGGGTTGAGCTTATCGTTGTTGTAGACCTTCTCCTCGCGCACCTTTTCCACGTTGAGCATCTTGCCCCAGAGCGGGAGTATGGCCTGGAAGCGGCTGTCGCGGCCGCCCTTGGCGCTGCCTCCTGCGCTGTCGCCCTCGACGATGTAGATCTCGGTCAGGGCCGGGTCGCGCTCGTTGCAGTCGCTGAGCTTACCGGGCAGGGTGGAGCCCTCCAGCGCGTTCTTGCGCCGGACGTTCTCGCGCGCCTTGCGGGCGGCGGCGCGGGCCTTGTTGGCCGTGAGCGCCTTTTCTATTATCGTGCGGCCCACGGCGGGGTTTTCCTCCAGGAACTGCTCCAGCTTGTCGCTCACCACGCTGTCCACCAGGGTGCGCATGTCGCTGTTGCCCAGCTTGGCCTTGGTCTGGCCCTCGAACTGCGGGTTGGTGAGCTTGACGGAGATGACCGCGGTCAGGCCCTCGCGGCAGTCCTCGCCGGAGAGGCCGTCAACGTCCTTGAGCAGGTTTGCCTTTTTCGCATATGCGTTCAGCACGCGGGTGAGGGCGGCCTTGAATCCCGTCTCGTGCATGCCGCCTTCCGGCGTGTGTATGTTGTTGGCGAAGGAGACCAGTATCTCGTTATAGCCGTCGTTGTACTGCATGGCTATCTCGCACTCGGAATCCTCGCGCTCGCCGGACATATATATGACGTTCTCGTGCAGGGGCGTTTTGTTGCGGTTGATATACGTGACGAATTCACGGATGCCGCCCGCATAATGCATGGTGTCCTTCTGATCCCGACCCTCGCGCCTGTCCTCAGTGGTTATGCGCAGCCCGGCATTGAGGAAGGCCTGCTCGCGCATGCGGGTGTGCAGGGTGTCGTAGTCGAACTCCGTGACCTCGAACATCTCCGGGTCCGGGTGGAAGCGCACGACGGTGCCGGTGCGGTCGGTGTCGCCTACCACCGTCATCTTCTGGGTGATCTCGCCGCGGGAGAACTTCATCTGATAGATCTTCCCGTTCTTGTGCACGCTGACCTCCAGCCAGTCGGAGAGCGCGTTGACCACGCTGGCGCCGACGCCGTGCAGGCCGCCGGAGACCTTGTACCCGCCGCCGCCGAACTTGCCGCCGGCGTGCAGCACGGTATAGACGACCTCCAGCGCCGGTTTACCGGTCTGCTCCTGGATGTCAACGGGTATGCCGCGGCCGTTATCCGATACGCAGATCACGTCGCCGGGCTCTATGGTGACCTCTATGTGCGTGCAGTAGCCGGCCAGGGCCTCGTCAATGGCGTTATCGACAATCTCGTAAACAAGGTGATGCAGTCCGGAGGCGCTGGTGGAGCCTATATACATGCCGGGACGCATGCGCACGGCCTCGAGGCCTTCAAGCACCTGGATTTTACTGGCGTCATATTCCTGAGTTATCTTCTCGTTGATGTCAGACATTCGTTCGCTTCCTTTACCTGAATTAAACGCCGCCGGTTTTCGCGGCGCCGCGGCGGGCTATGGCCGCGCTGGAGAGCTGGGACAGATATGTCCTTCTGATGCCGTCCTCTTCACAGAGGACAAAGCTGCGCGGCAGATCCTCCGCCGCATTTATTACCTCGCCGCGTTTTTCGGCGAGGCTGAGCGCATCCCGCGTGATACGCGAGTAGGTTGAATTGTCCATGTCAAACACGGCTACTATGTCCTCACAGCGCACTGCAAAGCCGCCGCCAATGTTCAGATACATCACGTGACCGCCTTTCCGCCGTCTATGGTGATAACCCGGCCGCCGGTGCGCTCCGTGATGCCGTCGTCCTCGCAGCAGGTGATGAGCGTTTGCCCGCCGCCTATGCGGTTGAGGACAAATTCCTGCCGCTTCTCGTCCAGCTCGCTGAGCACGTCGTCCAGCAGAAGCACCGGATACTCCCCGGATTCCTGCAGGTGTATCTCACGCTCGCCGAGCTTTATTGACAGCGCCGCCGTGCGCTTCTGCCCCTGGGAGGCGAAGGTGCGGGCGCTCTTGCCGTTTATCTCTATCTCAATGTCGTCCCTGTGCGCGCCAGTGAGGCACTGGCCGCTCTCGAGCTCGGCCTTGCGGTGGCTCTCCTGGTGCTCGCAGACGGCGTAATATATCTCACGCTCGCTGGCATAGGGGTTTTCAACAGTTGAGACGGTTTTGTAGAAAAGTCTCAGCTCATCGCTGCCGCCGGAGAACTCACGGTGTATGGGCGAGGAGCATTTGGCCAGGCGATCCACGAAGGAGGCGCGGTAGCGGATCAGCTTCGCCGAGAGCCGGCACAGCCGCTCGGAGAAGTCATCCAGCGTGTATAGGAGGGAGGGCTTTTCGTGGTAGTCGCGCAGTATGGCGCTCTTCTGTTCCAGTATGCGGTTGAACTCCGTCAGCGCCGCGGCGTAACCGGGGCGCAGCTGGCTTATGGCGTTGTCCATCAGCCTGCGCCGTACTACTGCCCCGTCCCGGACGATGGCCAGGTCCTCCGGGCAGAACAGCACGGCCGTTATGGTCCCGGCCAGCTCGCTGGCGGTCTTTTTTACGGAATTTACCGTTATCTGCTTGCGCCGGCCCGGTGTGAGGACTATCTTCACCGTCTGTTCGCGGCCGTGGGCCTCTATATCTGCCAGCACCTCCGCCGAGGAGAAGCCGAAGCCCACCAGCTCGCGGTCAAAGCGGCTGCGGAAGCTCCTTCCGGTGGCCAGCATGTACACGGCCTCCAGCAGGTTGGTCTTGCCCTGGGCGTTCCGGCCCCGTATGACGTTTATGTCCGGCGAAAAATCTACCGCCTCAAAGTCATAGTTGCGCCAGCCGTTGAGGGCGATGCGCCGGACCATCATGCCCCGGCCACCTCACAGCACTCGCCGTCGAGCTCGACCGTGTCGCCCGGGCGCAGTTTTTTCCCGCGCATGGTGCAGACCTCTCCGTTTACCTTCACCAATCCGTCCTCTATACAGAGCTTGGCCTCTCCGCCCGTCTCGCACATGCCGGAGAACTTGAGAAAGGCGTCCAGCTTGATGAATTCGGTGTTTATCTCTATTTTGTCCATATTTTTACTTTGCCAGCCTGACGGGCAGCACCATGTACACAAATCCGTCGCTGCCATCGGCGGGGACGATGACGCAGGGTGCGCTGCCGGTGTTTATGCATACCGTCAGCTCGTCGGCGGGAGCGTTGCGCAGAGCGTCGCGCAGATAGCGGCCGTTAAAGCCGATCTCCGTCTCCCCGCCGGTGCCCGTGCAGGTGCAGACGTCTCGGGCCGTGCCAAGTGAGGTATTGCAGCGGAAATCTATGGTGCCCTCGCCGAAGATCAGGCGGATGGGGCTCTTAACGGTCTCGTCAACGACCAGGGAGACGCGGTCAGTAGCGGAGAGCATCTCGCTGCGCTGCACGCCGAGCCTGTACTTGAAGTTCTCGGGTATGGTCTTGCGGTAGTTGATGAACTCGCCCTCCAGCAGCCGGGAGAATACGACTGTATCTCCCATGGAGAAGGACACGTGCCTCTCGCCGAGGTCGATCATCACCGGCTCGTCTCCCTTGGAGCAGAGGCGGGACACGTCCTGAAGGACGTTGCCGGGGACTATAAAGTGGGTGGACTGGGTCTTGCCGGTCACTTCCGCCCGGCGGAGCGCGAGACGGTAACCGTCCACGGAGACCACGGTGAGGCGGTTTTCCTCCAGCTCGAAGAAGCTGCCCATGTATACGGGACGGCTCTCATTGGTGGAGACGGCAAATATGGTCTGGTCGATTATCTCCGATAGCTCGCTCTGCTTTAGCGTGATGGCGTTGGCGTAGTCGGTCTCGGGCAGCTCGGTATAGCTGCTCTCGGGCAGGCTCATAAAGGAGTACTCGCTCATGCCGCACTTGACGGTGGTCTTGCCGCTGCCGTCCACTTCCACGGTGACCATGCCGTCGGGGAGGACGCGCATCATCTCGCCGAGCAGCTTGGCGGTCATGATGACGGCGCTGCCGGGCTCGGAGACCTCGGCCTCTATGCTCTGGTAGATGCCCTTGCGCAGGTCGTAGCCGGTTATGCGCACGTTGGCGCCGGCCTGGACCAGCAGGCCCTCCAGGGCCGGGATGGAGCTGCGGGCGCTGGCCGCGCGGGACGCGGCGTTGACCGCGGATTGAAGCAGATGCTTTTCGCAGGTGAATTTCATTTTTCGTCCTCCTTGAGCGAAGCGCGCCTTCCAGCAGTATAGGAAGGATATTCTTCAGTAGTAGTAATAACAGGCGGTGTTGATTGTGGAAAACAGCGTAAAATGCCGCAGCGGCGGGAAAAAACGATGTTGAAAATCTGCGCGGGTTTTCATCAGTAATCCACAGACAATTTCAGGTAAAAAATTTGTCCACAGCTTTCAACAGTGAAATTTTCAACTTTCCACATTTCACGTTGAAAACCGGCGGATTTCAGGAGCGGGAGTTGATATTGGCGGAGATGTCGCGGACGGTGGCCGCAATCTCCGGGTCGGACTTTATCATTTCCTCTATTTTGCGTATGGAGCTGAGCACGGTGGAGTGGTTTCTGCCCTCGTACTGGCTGCCGATGTCCACCAGGGAGAGGTTTGTGAGGTTGCGCATCAGGTACATGGACACCTGGCGGGCCATGGCGGTGTTCTTGCTCCTGCGCTGGCCGCGCAGATCCGCGGGCTGGAGGGAGTAATAGCGCGCCGTCTCCTCGATTATTACCTCGGGGGTGGGAATATAGTTGCCCACGCGGATGACGTCCTTTATGGCGCGCTTCACGCTGGCAATGGTGATGGTGTCGTTCAGTATCTCCTTGTAGGCCGTGAGGCGCTTGACCACGCCCTCTATCTGGCGCACGTTGCTGGTGATGCTCTCGGCTATGTAGTCCACCACTTCCTTGGGCAGAACCAGGCCCAGGGCCGCGGCCTTGTTGAGGATGATGGCCGTGCGCGTCTCTATGTCCGGCGGCTGGACGTCGGCCATCAGCCCGCCCTCTATGCGCGTGCGCAGCCGGTCGTCGAGCTGGGCCATCTCTATCGGCGGCCGGTCGGCGGTCATGACTATCTGGTGCCCGGCCTCGTATACGCTGTTGAAGGTATGGAAAGCCTCTTCCTGCGTGCTGCGCTTGCCGGCTATGAACTGTATGTCGTCCATGAGCAGGAGGTCCATGTTGCGGTACTTCTGGCGGAACTCCTCGCTGGTGCCGGTACGGACCGAGTGGATGAGTTCGTTGGTGAAGTCGTCGCCCTTCAGGTAGGCAATTTTGAAGTCGGGGTGGTCGCGCAGTATCTTCTCGCCTATGGCCAGCAGCAGATGGGTTTTTCCCAGGCCGGAGTTACCGTAGATAAAGAGCGGGTTATATATCTTGCCCGGGTTGTTGGCCACGGCTATGGACGCCGCATGGGCAAACTTGTTGGACGGGCCCACGACAAAACGGTCAAAGGTGTACCCCTCCATCTCCGGGTACGGCGACTGCTTTTTCCCGTGCGAGCGCGTGTATTCCAGGATCTCGTCCCCGGCGAGCACGTCCAGCTCAAAGTCGCAGGAGAACAGGTCATAGAGCGCGCCGCGTATAACGTCGCCGAAACGGTTCATGATGATGCCGCGCTTGAAGTCGCTGCTGGTGTGCAGTACCAGCTTGCAGTCAGACAAATCCACCGCCGTACAGTCCGAAAACCAGGTGTTGTACGCCGTTGGAGTGATGTCTTTAGCTATTATATCTAGTATTTGGTTCCAGATCTCTTCCAGAGAATCCATCCAGTATCCTCCCCTCAATGAAAAACGCCCTCATCCTGAGGACGAACAGGTGATACTACACCTCTATTATAAACGATCAAGGGCATTTTGTCTATTGATATTTATATTAAATAATAGTAGAAAAGCCTCTAAGTTTTGTATCCACTTATTCCGCCCATGCAGGATAGAGGCTTTATACACCAACCGTATGGTCATCAGCAAAGCCGGAGGGGCAGGCGCATATATCACCCCTCCCCCAGCCGGCTTGCGCCGGCAGCCCCCTCTCAGAGGGGGCGATTGTTTATA
>OLRU01000059.1_pt1 | contig 114843 bp, 118 predicted proteins | sample 1672961 | NCBI WGS metagenome assembly OLRU01 (sample SAMEA3136741, study PRJEB25190) | human gut metagenome | biome: human gut; feature: human-associated habitat; material: faeces | place: Austria | collected 2013
TTTCAAAAGCTGATCCATCTTATCTGCTTTGTCAAGCATCTGATCCTGCATCTCATTCAGCTCCTGCTCTTTCTCCTCCATCAGCATATCTACATAGAGCCTGTATCCTTTATCCGAAGGAATACGTCCTGCCGACGTATGAGGCTGGATGATATATCCCATCTCTTCCAGATCTGCCATCTCATTACGGATCGTTGCTGAACTAAGATTCAGATCCGTGTACTTGGAAATCGTTCTGGAACCAACCGGTTCACCTGTCTCCAGATAATTCTGGATGATTGCATGAAGTATTTTCAGTTTTCTTTCACTCATCTCTTCATGATTTATCACCGGTACCTCCTCCTTTCGGTTTCCGGTTATTAGCACTCTTTTTATCTGAGTGCTAACACCTTTCGACTATTAAGATAGCACTCTCACATATTTTTGTCAACACTGTTTAGATATTTTTTAGAAAATGTAAAAAACCTTCTGATTACCACTTCTTTCGAATGCACATCAACGCAAACAGGCAGACTACTTATAATATATTGTCTGCCTGTTAATCACTTTATTCTTTTTCGTTTATATTGTTTTTAACGCAATTCCAAGGATATGTTTTGCACATCTCTGGAGATCCGCTTTGGTAATCCTTCCATTTTTTACGCCGTCTACAATATCCTCTACATTTTTCCTGCATCCTGGCATCTGAAGATCATTTCCTGCCTTAATGCACTGTACACCATCGGAATAGCTGTATTTCCCGCTTTCTGATACCATTCCAAGTGCCGTCGTATCCTGAGACGTATACCAGTCTGTCATAATAAAGCCTTCAAATCCCCATTCATCACGCGCTACATTCTGAAGCATGTCATAATGATTGGCGGCATGTGTTCCATTGATCAGATTATACGATGTCATGATCGCATATGGCTGTGCTGTCTTCACCGCAATTTCGAATCCTTTCAGATAGATTTCTCTTAATGCACGTTCGCTGATATGTGCGTTCGTGAACATACGGTTGTCTTCCTGATTATTTGCCGCAAAATGCTTGATCGTCGTTCCATGTCCTTTGTAAGACTGTACACCCTTTGTATCGGCTGCCGCACACAATCCGGTAAGCAGTGGATCTTCCGAATAATATTCAAAGTTTCTTCCACACAATGGATTTCTGTGAATATTCATGCCCGGTGCCAGCCACAGGTGAATATGAAACTGTTCCATCTCTTCTCCGACAATCTCACCCATTCTCTTGATAAGATCCACATCCCATGACTGCGCAAGTGTCGTCGCAATCGGGATTGCCGTACAGTACTGGTAATAATCCTGCGCTCCTTCCGGCTGCTCTTTCGCAAACGGTGCAATTTCCATTCCGAACTGTTCCCCACCCGGTAATTTATTGCCTTCTTTATCCGTTTTAAAATGTGTCTGTAACCGTAATCCTGCCGGTCCATCTGCAAGGATCAGATTCGGGATCTTCCGCTTCTCGATCAGTGCCGACGTCGTATCCCCTGCTGCTCCCGGCACACATGCAGAAGATGACCCGATTACATTGCCGCCTTCTTCCAGTCGTTCGGTTCCGACACAAAGATCGGCCATCTCTTCTACCGTAAGTTGTGCAACCAATTCTTCGAGTGATGCTGCCCCCTTCTTCACATCCTCCAGTGTTAATATCTCGTCCGGTCTTTTATCTTCCAACATAGTACGTATCACTTCATATTCCATGATCTTTTTCTTAAAGTTTTCCGCATAGATCAATATCGGGCGCATAAATGGTGTGTCATCCAGTTCCAGGTCAAAGATTGGGACCATATGATGAATCTCTTTTACAAATTCCTTATCCTTCATCACATTCTTTAAAAGAACCGTCTGAACCGTTTCATCCAGATCTATGATCGCGGCTACTTCCGTTGTACGTGAACTGTTCCCCACACGAATCGTATACTCGCCTTCCTCCATGACCCATGCTGCATCATAGCTGTCATAAGATGCCATATCTTCTGTCGCAAATGTAACTGTTACCACTTCTTTTTCTCCTGGCATGAGAAGCTTTGTCTTGGCAAATCCTGCAAGCTCCTGTGTTGGTTTTTCCATAACTCCATCCGGTGCCGAATAATAAACTTGTACGACTTCTCTTCCCGGATATACCTTACCGATATTCGTCACTTCCACTTCTACCTTTACCAGCTTTTCATCTGCGGTCACTTCTTTGGTCACCAATGAGAAATCCGTGTATCCTTTTCCATACCCAAAGCAATACAACGGCATGATTCCAAATGTATCAAAATAACGATATCCGACATAAATCCCGTCACTATAGTATTCATCATCCAGATTGTCATCGCGGTAACTGAAAGTTCTCGATGACGGATAGTCATCATAAGATCTTGCCCATGTATCTGTTAATTTTCCTGACGGAACTGTTTTAGCCATCAAGACATCCGCCACTGCATGGCCACCCATATTTCCAGTCTGTCCGGTCAGAAGGATTGCCTGCACTCCTGAAATCTTCCGCAATTCTGTCAGATCTATCACGCCTCCTGTATTCAATAATACAACACAATTCGAATAATTTTCCGTCATAAACCGGATGTTCTGCAATTCTCTGTCACTCAGATAATAATCTCCTTTTTCTGCCCGCCGGTCTTTTCCCTCTCCGGAATTTCTTGCAAGCACATAAATGGCCGCATCTGCCTCTTTGATATCTGTCTCTTCGACAATTGGCTGCTCCGGTTCCTGAAACGGATGTTTGAACCCAAGGATTACCGATGGCTCTCCCGTCTCATCTGACATATCTTTTAATTTTTTCAAATATGTTTTCTGCGCCTCTTCCAGATCCCGGTCGTATCTGTCAAGCCAGTCTTCTGTCACGATCTCAAATCCGGCTTCTTCTAATCCCCGTGCGATTGAAACTGTTTTTCTTACATTGACATCTCCGGATCCTGTTCCTCCTTTCACCGTATGTCTGGCTCCCGTTCCATATAATGCAATCTTCTTTATCTTATCTGAAAATGGTAATACACCGTCATTCTCCAAAAGGACCATACATTCCCCGGCCAGATGACGTACTTCATTCTCATGCTCTGTCTCATACTTCTGAATTTCATTTGTTTTCGATGCATAAATCTGTGCCATATATCTTCCTCTTTTCCTATATTATATTTTTCAAATTATAATGCTTCTGTTTCTGATTTTTGTATTTTGTTTGCAGAAATATCAGCTCTGTGAAAAATTTTAACACATTCTTCTGTCATTTTTCCATACTTAACATCCATTATTTCAGATACATTACGGACATCTTAATTGCGGTATTGTAATTATTTTTATTTTTGTTGTTATTCCAACAACATTCTTTTTCTTCTTTATAGTACACTAATACCTGCAAAACAACTGATACCATTTTAAACATATTTCTATTTTTTAAGAAAAGGAGAATCATTATGATCAGAAAAATAATCCATATAAATGAAGAAAAATGTAACGGATGCGGTGCATGTGCCAACGCCTGTCACGAAGGTGCCATTCAGATGGTTGATGGAAAAGCCCGATTAATGCGCGATGATTTTTGCGATGGCCTTGGTGACTGTCTGCCGGCCTGTCCGACAAATGCAATCACATTTGAAGAACGTGAAGCGGATGCTTATGATGATGATGCAGTAAAAGCACATCTTGCCGCCAAAGGACCGGAAGCACTTAAGAAACACCTTGATGCAAAAAAAGCACATGCTCACGATAATGATGCACCAGCTCCACATCATGGTGGATGTCCGGGTTCTATGGCTCGTGAAATTCAACACACTGCTCCTCATGGTGGATGTCCGGGTTCTATGGCACGTTCGGTTGAACACACTCATAATAATGATGCAAGTGCTTCTAATAATATGTCAGGAAGTACACCGACCGCTTACTTCATGGAAAGTCAGCTTCGTCAGTGGCCGGTCCAGATCAAGCTTGCTCCGCTGAGCGCACCATATTTCCAGAATGCAAATCTGCTGATCGCAGCCGACTGTACGGCATATGCATATGGCAACTTCCACAACCAGTTCATTAAGAATCACGTTGTACTGATTGGATGTCCGAAGCTGGATGCAGTTGATTATACGGAGAAATTAACCGAGATCATCAAGCATAATGATTTCAAAAGTCTTACTATCGTCCGTATGGAAGTTCCTTGCTGCGGAGGACTGGAGCATGCCGCTACAGAAGCGTTAAAAGCAAGCGGGAAGTTTATTCCTTGGCAGGTGGTGACGATTGGGATTGATGGAACTATAAAGGATATTTAATGCATGAAGCGGTCGTTACCCGGAATAGGAGTCACTGTTTGAGCCGTATGGCGAGTTTGACTCCTAGGCCGGGTGCTTTTAGAAAATTCTGACACCCTTATAACTTCTTCATCGTAGAATCTTAGCCCGTAGCAGAATACCAAGTCTTTCTCATGGACCGGGGGTAAACCACGATACTGCATTAAACAGCAACTCACTGATCTTCCCGGATATACCTCATCCACTCTTTAATCTCCTTCTCATGCCCATTCTCGCTTGGTACATAGAATTTTTCTCCGACGATCTCGTCCGGGAGATACTGTTGTTCTACATAATGGTGCGGATAATTATGTGCATATTTATATCCGATGCCGTGTCCCAGTTTCTGGGCTCCTTTATAGTGGGCATCCTGCAGGTGTGACGGAACCGTTGTCTTTGTGCGTTTCACGCTTGCCATTGCATCAAAGATTGCATTGCATGCGGCATTACTCTTTGGTGCAGTTGCTACATACGTGACTGCCTGAGAAAGAATGATCTGTGCTTCCGGCATACCGATTCGTTCGACTGCCTGGGAAGCAGATACGGCAACCGTAAGTGCCATCGGATCTGCATTTCCGACATCTTCCGATGCGCAGATCATGATACGTCTGGCTATGAACTTGATATCTTCTCCTGCGTATAACATTTTCGCAAGATAATACACTGCCGCATCTGGATCGGAGCCACGCATACTTTTGATAAATGCAGAGATCGTATCATAATGATTATCCCCGGTCTTATCGTATTTGACTACACGTTTCTGAATGCATTCGGATGCAACATCCAGTGTGATGCGAATCTTTCCGTCTGCACTTCGTTCTGTCGTCAGGATTCCAAGTTCGACTGCATTCAATGCACTTCTGGCATCTCCTCCGGAAATGTCTGCAAGAAATTCCAGTGCATCTTCATCGATCACTGCCTGATAACTTCCCATACCTTTTACCGTATCATAGACTGCCCTTGTGATCAGTGTCTTGATGTCTTCTTTGGCAAGCGGCTGTAATTCAAAGATGCTCGATCTGGAAAGCAACGCCCCATTCACTTCAAAATACGGATTCTCTGTCGTTGCGCCGATCAGAATGATCGTACCGTCTTCTACAAACGGCAGCAGATAATCCTGCTGTCCTTTATTGAATCTATGGATCTCATCCACGAACAGGATTGTCTTCTTCCGGTACATTCCCTGCATCTCTTTTGCTTTGTTTATCACTTCTTCCATGTCCTTTTTACCCGCAGTCGTTGCGTTGATCTGGGTAAATTCCGCACTGGTCGTATTGGCAATGACTTTGGCGAGTGTGGTCTTTCCTGTTCCCGGAGGACCGTAGAAAATAACCGAACTTAATTTGTCAGCCTTGATCGCCCTGTAAAGTAATTTGTCCTTTCCGATAATGTGCTGCTGTCCGACTACTTCCTCTAATGTGGTCGGGCGCAGTCTGGATGCAAGCGGTGCCTCTTTTTCCATGTTCTGCTCCCGCATATAATCAAATAAATCCATTCTTTCATCTCCATTTATCTATGTAAATTTTCATTCATCAAATCTGATTCATAAATTCTGCGTTTTGAATCTAATTCATAATGAGTTCATCAACCGTTACAAATTCAAATCCTTCCTTCTGCAGGATATCTACAATACGCAGTGCCGCATTCACACTGGACTCATAACAGTCGTGCAGTAAAATGATATCATTTTCCTTTGCCTGCGTCACTACTTTATTGACAATTTCATCTTCATTATTCGTTGTCCAGTCCAGAGGATCTATCGTCCACATCACAGGCATAACATCCAGTTCCCACTCCAGCTTCTTCTGCCAGGCTCCGAACGGTGGTCGCATATAAGAGACTTCTTCTCCTGTGATCCCGGTAATCACTTCATTTGTCATCAGAATTTCTTCTTTTGCCGTCTCATCCGGTACACGTGTGATTTCTACATGGTGATACGTATGATTGCCGACCAGATGCCCTTCTTCCGATTCTCTCTTTACAAGTTCCGGCGTATTTTCTGCATTTTCCCCGATCAGGAAAAATGTTGCTTTTACATTCCGCTCTTTTAATCCATCCAGTAGTTTCGGTGTCCATGCCGGGCTTGGTCCGTCGTCAAATGTGATTGCAATCTTAGGGGCCTCTTTTATCATATTCGATGCTACATACTGAATGGCCTTTTCATTACTTGAATGGGTAGTTTCTGACAGTTCCTTATGAGTTTTTTTCACTCCCACAACAGCCTCATCTTCCAACTGCATCATCTTTGTCAGAAGGAAATAGATGCCTAATATATAAATCAGCAAAATTCCCGCCATTTTCATCCTGGTCCGTCGTTTGTATGTTATATCTGATTTGCAATCGATATTTGATTTCATGTCACACCCGCATAGCATTATTTCATTTTACTATATGCAGGGGCAGGGAATTCCATACCCGGGTTCTTTTTCTGCCTTACTGCAATACGAAAAAGCTGCCATTGACATTTTCCTCTTGCATACTTTGGTATACAAAAGGCGCCAGAATTCTGACGCCTTGCTTTACCTTATATTTTTCTATATTATTTCTTACGTCTTCCCGGTACCGCTTTCTTTCCTGTACTCTTCTTATTCTTTTTCGATACAGGCTTCTTTTCTGCATTCTTCTTATTCTTTCTCGATACAGAAGCTTTTCTGACGCTCCATCCAAATGTTCCAAGTGAATCTCCCAATGTCAGATATTCTCCATGAGAATACGCCAGAAGTCCGGCTTTTCCAAGCTGTAATCTTCCCTTTTCATCCAGATATTCTTCTCCTACCTGAACAGCCTCTACTTTAGCCAGAAACATATGATGTGAGCCGAGTTCTTTGATCTCGGTTACTTTACACTCAATGTTCACCGGACATTCTTCTATGATCGGTGCATAGTCAAGCTTTGATGCTCTGCCGGCTGTCAGATGCATCTCTTTCCATTTATCAACATCACGACCGGAGCGTACTCCGCACCAGTCTGTTGCCTTTTTTAACTTTTCAGTTGTCAGATTTACTACGAACTCTCCGCTGTCTTTCAGAAGATCGTACGAATATCGCTCCGGTCTTACGGATATGTACAGCATTGCCGGATTCGTACATACCGTTCCGGTCCACGCAACCGTTATGATGTTCGATTTACCGGATTTATCTGCGGTACTTACCATCACGGCCGGGAGCGGATACAGCATATTTCCCGGTTTCCAGATCTGCTTTGCCATGTCTTTTTCCCCCGCTTTTTTCTACTGCTGTAATTCACTTACCAGAGTCGGTATCAGCTGTTTCTTTCTGGATACAACTCCCTTTAAGATCATCTTTTCGCTGTCTTCTTTCAGATCGAATGCATCAATGATATACTCTTTCGCTTTTGCGCCGCAGCACAATAGTTCTGTCGATTCATCCAGAATATCCGTCAGCATAAAGAATACCATCTGTACTCCATTTTTCTCCAGTACTTCCGGCAGATATGGAGTCAGCATCTCTTTCACTTCCTGCAGTTCTTCTTTACTCATCGAATTCAGCTGTCCCACGCCAAATACCATATCATTTACTGTAAACTGCTTGAAATCCTGGAAACAGATATCTTCTGCCGTCTTTCCTGCAAGACTGCTTCCTGCCTTGAACATTGCCTGTGCCTGTTCTTCCAGATTGATTCCTGCAATCTTTCCAAGTTTCTTTGCAACTTTTTCATCCAGCGATGTGCAGGTCGGCGAGCGGAATAACAGTGTATCGGAAATGATTGCCGAACACAGAAGTCCTGCAATCGTTGGTGTGATCTCTACGTCGTTTTCTTTATACATCTGATATACGATCGTTGCCGTACATCCTACCGGCTGGTTTCTGAAAAATACAGGTCCCATCGTCTCGATATTTCCCAGTCTGTGATGATCAATGATCTCCACGATCTCAGCTTCCTCGATACCGTCTACTGCCTGATTCTTCTCGTTATGATCCACCAAGATCACTTTCTTTTTACTTACATTTAAGAAACGACGTCTTGATACGAATCCCTTAAACTTCCCATGCCGGTCGATAATCGGGAAATCACGGTATTTCTTCTTTGCCATAACTTCCTTAATATCTTCCACATAATCACTCATATGGAAACAAGTAAGTGGTGTCTTCGTCATAAAGCGCTTGACCGGAACGCTCTGGTTGATCAGTCTGGCTGCCGTAAATGTATCGTGCGGTGTACTGATGATTACCGTACTCTGCTCATCTGCACGTTTGATCACTTCTTCGGATACTTCCGCATTCTGGCAGACTACCATACAGCTTACATCAATATCAAGTGCACACATCTGTGATTCTACACGATTTCCAAGGATCACCAGATCATCTTTTTCTATAAATTCCTGCATAAGCTCCGGACTTGATGCACCGATTGCTACTTTTCCTTTTGTAAAATATCCATGTTCGTTACCGGTTACCATCTCTCCATCCAGTGTATTCATGATGTTACGATACTGCGTTCTTGCTTTGGAAAGGATCATATTATCATATACATCCATATAAGATGTCGCAATGTCTCCGGTTGAAATAACACCCAGGAGCTCTTCATCTCTTAAAATCGGAAGTGTCTTGATGTTATTCTCCTTCATCTTTGTCCATGTATCTTTCAAAGATACATTCGGTCCTACACCATCTATCTGGTGGATATCCATATCTTTTACCTGTAATTTGACATTCTCCAGAAGATTTGGAACCTTCACTCCAAATTTCTGTAATACATAGTGTGTCTCTTCATTTATCTGACCGGCTCTTTTTGCAATATAATCATTACCGGTTATTTCTCTTTTTAAATTTGCATAGGCAATTGCTGAACAGATGGAATCCGTATCGGGATTCTTATGTCCTACAACGTATATTTTTCCTGCTTTCTTAGCCATATTTTCTCTTTCACATCCCTTTTTATATCATCTCTTAAGTATTAAGCTTGCCATCTTTTTAAGAATTCGTCAACCTTTATTTCTATGTATTTCGTATTTTTCTTTGAACAATATTATACTTCTATGCTATACTTAAGACAGTATAAAAGAACATTTTCAATTATGTTCTTAATAATAAGAAGGGAACTTAATACTATGAGCGAAGAATTATTACACGAAGAAACACAGAACGAAGGAACACCTGTTACAATGGCTGATCTTGAGGAACATTTTGACGATGCAAATCCATGGAATGTAGTAAAATCTTACATGGAAAAAGGTACTGTCCTTCCTGTAAAAGTAGAAGGGATTGTAAATGGCGGCGCCATTGCCATGGTTGAAGGTTTGCGTGGATTCATCCCGGCATCCAGATTATCTCTCTCCTATATCGAAGATCTTGAAACTTACCTGTTAAAAGATATTGAAGTCAAAGTCATCGATGTAGATGAAGCAAATAACCGTCTCGTACTCTCTGCACGCGAGATTCTCCAGGAAAAAGCAAGAAAGGAAAGAGAAGCTAAGATTGCCGCTGTCAAAGTTGGAAGCATCGTAACAGGCACTGTAGAAAGCCTTCAGAATTACGGAGCATTTGTAGATCTCGGCGACGGTCTCTCCGGTCTGGTACACATTTCCCAGATCAGCTTAAAACGAATCAAATCACCTGCTGATGTATTAAATGTCGGAGACGAAGTAACTGTAAAGATCATCGGAATAAAAGATGGCAAGATCAGCCTGAGTATGAAAGCTCTCGAAGAAGAGAAAAAAGAGGAAGAAGAAATCCATGTAGAGATCCCGAAGGCTGAAGAGATCGGTACAAGTCTTGGGGATTTATTCAAAGGGTTGAAATTAGATTAGTTTCTATTTAATCGATTAACAGAGTTGGCCTCTCGGTCCTTGAAGAACACAGTATATAGTTGTTCTTGTTCAGGTTCCGTACACTAAGAAACAGTAAGAGCGCCAAAATAACCTAAAAACAAAGGAATTACGTTCACAACTCGTCCCTTGGGGACTCAAACCAGTTCACTACATTCCTTTAACGGTTATTTTGACGCTCTAACTGTTTCTAAACACACTCCACGTTCACTAGAACGGCTATTTTTTATAACCTTTACGTATAATCGGAAAATTATAATATAAGCCTTGATTTTCCGGTGCTTCTATACACTTCCGGATTCACCTTCTCCAAATCCCGCAGCCACACTTCCGAGCAAGCATCACTCGGCATTCTCCAGTCTCCTCTAGGAGATAATGCCACGGTTCCAACCTTCGGGCCATCCGGCAGACAGGAGCGTTTGAACTGCTGGATAAAGAATCTTCTGCAGAATGTGTATAACCATTTGTAGATGGTTGCATCATCATATTCATCCTCAAATGCATAACGTGCGATACGGTAGATCTTACTTGGTTCATAGCTGAATCTCAACAGATAATATAAGAAGAAATCATGTAATTCATAAGGGCCGACCAGATCTTCTGTCTTCTGCGCAATCTCACCGTCTTTTGGCGGAAGGAGTTCCGGGCTGACCGGTGTATCCAGCACATCGTACAGTACTTCTTTCAACTCCTGATCTTCACAGGTATCTGCATAATAATGTACAAGGTGACGTACCAGCGTCTTCGGAACAGATGCATTCACTCCATACATAGACATATGGTCTCCGTTATAAGTTGCCCATCCAAGTGCAAGTTCGGACATATCTCCTGTTCCGATCACGATTCCTCCTGTCTGATTTGCTACATCCATCAATACCTGAGTTCTCTCTCTTGCCTGAGAATTTTCATAGGTTACACTATGATCCTCCGGATCATGCCCGATATCTTTAAAATGCTGTTCGACCGCTTCCCCTACCGGGATTTCCCGCAGTGTTGCTCCGAGCTTTACTGACATCTTGCATGCATTCTGATAAGTTCTGTCCGTAGTTCCAAAACAAGGCATCGTCACAGCTACAATTCCACTACGATCCATTCCTAATGCGTCAAATGCTTTTGCTGACACCAACAGTGCCAGCGTAGAATCCAGACCTCCCGAAATACCAACGACTGCACTTTTGGCATGTGCATGTGCCAGACGTTTTTTCAGCCCCATAGCCTGAATCGTCAGAATTTCTTCACAACGCAAGTTTCTCTCTGCCATCACACTTGGCACAAATGGTCTGGATGCAAATCTTCTTGTAAGCTCTGTTTCCTCTACATGGATCTCAAACGGAATACGGATCAGTGTCCTCTCTTTTTCCGTCTGGAATGTTGTATTCTTGCGGCGCTCACTTAATAAACGTTTTACATCTATCTCTGTATAGATCACTTCATTTGAGAAACGATTGCTGGATGCAAGTGTCGTTCCATTCTCTGCAATAATATTATGTCCTCCAAATACCAGATCTGTCGTAGACTCTCCTTCTCCGGCATTGGCATAAATGTATCCACAGATCAATCTTGCCGACTGCCCTTCGATCAGGCTCTCGCGATAAGCCGCCTTACCGATTGTCTCATCGCTTGCCGAACAGTTAACGATTACTGTAGCACCTTCTCTTGCTGCAAGTGTACTTGGCGGGATCGGAGACCACACATCTTCACAGATCTCTGCCGAAACGACCAGTTCCTCCATCTGTTCTGCCACAAATAGGAGCTGTGGCCCGAATGGAATTTTCTTTCCATCTAATGTAATCCACCTTGCCATATCCGGTCCCGGACGGAATTGACGCATCTCATAAAATTCCCCATAATTCGGAAGAAATGTCTTTGTCGTAAGTCCCAGAATATTTCCACGATTTAACGCAGCCGCAACATTATAAAGTTCTCCGTCTACAGCAAGCGGGACACCTATAAATATGAGTGCATCCTTTTCTTTTGTATAATCTGCAATCTTAAATAAAGCTTCTTTTGCCTCTTTCAGTAATATATCCTGCATAAAAAGATCACTACAGGTATATCCCGTCACACACAACTCCGGAAATACAATGACTTTTGCTCCGTTTGCAACTGTCTCGTCGATCATTTTACAGATATTTTCTGTATTATAAGCAACATCTGCCACTCTGATATCCGGAGTCGCAGCCGCTGCTTTTACAAATCCGTCTTTCATGACTCTTTCTCCTTATCGTTTACAACGTTTTAAGATATCTTTCAGTTCATCTACCGTATATTTGTATGCGGTATTACAGAAATGACATTTTACTTCGATATCCTTCCCTTCATCGATCATATCCTGGATTTCTTTCTTTCCAACACTGATCACGGCTTTTTCTACACGTTCTTTTGAACAGTTACAATAGAATTTTGTCGGCATAGTGTCTGTAATTTCCAGGCCCAGATTTCCCAGCAGAATCTCCAGGATCTGCTCCGGTGTTTCTCCTTTTTTCAGATGATCTGTTACTGATGTTATGTTTTTTAAATTTTCTTCAATCTGACTGATCGTCTCTTCTTTGGCAAATGGCATCATCTGAATGATAAAGCCACCGGCACATTCTACCGTATTATCTTTTTCCATCAGTACACCAAGGCCTACCGAAGATGGTACCTGTTCTGAATTGGCAAAATAATACGTCAGATCTTCTGCTATCTCACTGGATACAAGAATTGTCTGTCCGGAATATGGTTCCTTTAATCCCATATCTTTTATAACCTGTAAAAGACCGATTCCAACAGCACCTCCCACATCAAGCTTTCCATTCTTTGGCGGCAGCATAACATCCGGATTATTAACATATCCTTTAACATCACCTTTACTGTCTGCGGTAACGGTGATACCACCGAGCGGTCCGTCTCCTCTTACCTGCAGTGTCAGCATATCTGTCTCATTTTTCATCATGCTTCCCATCATCGCTCCTGCTGTCAGTAATCTTCCCAGTGCCGCTGTCGCAACCGGGCTGGTATTATGATGTTCTCTGGCCGTTTCTACCAGTTCTTTTGTTGTCGCAGCAAAGGCTCTTACCTGCCCTTCCGCTGCTGTTGCTCTTACAATATAATCTTTCATGTGTGTATTCCCTTCTTTATTATTTCTGTCTATTTTCCATATTCTCTTGCGATCACTGTAATCCGTTCGCTTGTATACATCGGTGCTTTCTTCGTATACGCATCATATGCTGCAACGAATTTCAGTCCTGCTTTTTCTAACAATCCGCGCATTTCCCGCAATGTATATGCCTTTTGGAAATGGCTCTCCTGATATTTTCTGTACAGAGACGCCTCTTCATCCTCACGTACAAATAAAGTCAGTTCATATTCATTGATCATTGATGTATGATTGTAATAATTTTCCCAGATAAAACTGCATTCATCCCTGTCTTCCGCGATTACCTGATTTCCCAGCACTTCTCTGTACTTATATTCTGTATTAAAATCAAAAATAAAAATACCTTGCGGATCCAGATAATTATTGACCAGACGGAATACTTCCTGCAGTTCATTCTTTTCTGTCACATAATTGACACAATCACAGACACTGACTATTGCTCTCACAGTTCCGTACAGTTCAAACTCCTGCATATTCTGCAACAGATAAAGGATATCATGGCCACTCTCAATCCTTTTCTCCATGGCAATCTCCAGCATATCTTCGGAATTATCTACTCCGATCATATCATACCCTTTTTCAGCCAGGAGTTCTGTCATACTTCCGGTCCCGCATCCCAGTTCCAGAACCAGTCCGTCTTTTACTCCGTATTCTTTTAATCTGTCTTCCAGATAATCCGCCCATTCTTCATACGGCACATTATCCATAAATGTATCATAAACCTCGGCAAAACTTGTATATGCCTCCATGTATAATCTCCTTTTTCATACGTATTTAACATTTCTATTATATCGGTATTCTATTAAAAAGGCAATACGAAGAAAATATGACCAACAGTCAATTTTATTTGACTTCTTATTTCTGATTTGCTATACTTATTATGTTGAGATATTTATTTCAGTATCTGTACAAAACTACTCTAAGCAATTTGTACAAAAAGTTATAAAAGGAAGTCTGATTACTCATGGGAAGAGTCGAGGAAAATAAAAAAAAGAAAAAGGAAGCACTCTTTCGCACTGCATATGAATTATTTACCACCAAAGGGATCAATTCAACCGCCATTTCTGACATTGTTGAAAAAGCAGGTGTAGCGAAAGGAACTTTCTATCTGTATTTTAAAGATAAGTATGATATCAAAAATAAGCTGATCGCTCACAAAACCAAAGAATTATTTGATCATGCGGCAATTGCTCTGGAGCACTCCGGCATCACCGGACTTGAAGACCAGCTGATTTTTATCATTGATGACATCATTAATATTTTAGTAAATAATAAGCCTTTGCTGAACTTTATTTCAAAAAATCTTGTAATGGGTGCATTAAAATCTGCTTTCTGGGCCGAAGACGAAGGTGACAAAATCTTCTATGAACGATACCTGGAGCTGGTAGAAGCCGATGAACACGAATATCAGGATATTGACATTATGCTATTCACTATTCTGGAATTGGCTGGTTCCACCGGATACAATTCTATACTGTTTGAAGAACCTGTATCTATCGAAAAGTACAAGCCATTTCTTTATCGAACCGTCCGTCTGATCATTCAAAGTCATAGAAAATAGTGCGCATAGTCTGAGCCGTTTCTTACGAGTGCATGACAATTTATAAAGCAGAATCCGCAGTGTAGTATGTAACATAAATATCTTTTTATGTTCCTGCAAACAAATTTGTGTTACATACTACACTGCGGATTTTATTGTCTGGTAGTTTCTTTATGATTCACACGATTACTTATACTGCATAAGCAATTCCTTCATAGCCTTACCGGTTCCCTTCACAGATCCCTGAACCATCTCCGGCTTTCCACCACCGCGTCCTTCAAACGCGACGTTTAATGCTTTGCTGATCGGGCGTACATCCTCACTCCTGCTTCCGATTACATATCGATAACCGTCCGTATCTGTTCCGGCAAATACCGCACAGATCACTGCGCCTTTATCAAGCAGCCTGTTCATCATTTCTCTTGGAAGATTACCGGACAATGCGCTGTCGAATACAGTCACAATCTTCTCTTCTACCGGAATCTCTGCCACACGAAATTCCAGGAGTTTCTGCTGTAATTCTGCGATCTGGCTCTTCATACGTGTCTGCTCATCTTTAAGCTTACCAACCGCATCTGCCACTTCATATTCTTTTGCACATAACAGTGCCGAGATTTCTTTTGTCATGGCATCTTTTTTCTCATAATCCCGCATTGCACGTCTTCCGCAGAGCATTGTGATACGCTCACCGCCTTTATAATTGGCCATGCTTACCAGCTTGACAGCTCCGATCTCACCGGTCGTCTTCACATGTGGCGCACAGCATGCACACACATCATAACCTGGGATCTTTACAATACGTACCTGACCCTCAATCTCGATCTTGCTGCGATAATCCATATCTTTCAGCTCATCCTTCGACGGATAAAGAATCTCGATTTCAAGATCCTGATATACTGCCTCATTTGCCGCTGCCTCAATCTCTTTCAACTGTTCTTTACTGATCGTACCATCAAAATCCATTGTACAGTAATCGGCCCCCAGATGAAAACCGACATTGTTATATCCAAATCTTTCATGCACGATACCGGATACAATATGCTCCCCGGTATGCTGCTGCATCTTTTCAAAACGTTCTTCCCAGTTGATCTTTCCGGTCACAATACTTCCCACTTCCAATGGTGCAGTCGTATAATGATAGATCACATCATCTTTTTCATGCACATCTGTAACGTTCACGGTTCCCAGAACTCCTGTATCTGCATACTGACCGCCGCCTTCCGGGAAGAATACCGTCTGGTCCAGTACCACACGGTAGCCATCCTTTGCTTCTTCACAGGAAATTACTTTTGCTGTAAATCCGGTTCTGTGACTGTCCTCATAAAATAATTTCTCTGTCATCCTACTTACATCCTTTCCGGTGCTTCAAATCCAAGTACGTCAATACATCCTTCCAGTACATCTTTTGTTACTTTCAGAAGTGCAATATAACTCTTCTGTTTCTCAGCGTTTTCTTCACCCAAAATCTTTGTCTCATGGTAGAAACGGTTAAATGCATTTGCAAGATCATAAATATATGCACAGATCTTATGCGGTGCAAGGTCCTGGAACGCATTTGCGATCACATCGTTATATTTAGCTGCTTCAAGCATCAGTGCTTTCTCGCAGTCCGCATGTGCTTCCTGTACCTTTAATCCATCCAGGCTGTTTCCCTGTGCCTGATATTTATGCAGGATTGATTTAATACGAACGATCGTATAGAGAATATACGGACCTGTATTACCTTCAAATGAAATAAATCTGTCCACATCAAAAACATAATCTTTTGATGCCTGATTTGAAAGATCTCCGTATTTAAGTGCAGCTACTCCGATCATATTAGCTGTCTTTCTTGCTTCTTCTTCTTCAATCGCATGATTTTCAGAAATTTTCTTATACATCTTCTCCGCAGTTTCCGAAATCAGTGTCTCCAGGCGCATAACTCCGCCTTCTCTTGTCTTAAACGGCTTACCATCTTTTCCATTCATAGTGCCAAATCCAAGGAATTTCAATTCGGTCTCTGCCGGAACGATTCCTGTCTTTTTCGCAGAACGGAATACCTGTGTAAAATGAAGTTCCTGACGTTTATCAACAACATAGATAACCTTATCCGGATGATAATCTTCGACACGCTGTACCAGCGTAGCAAGATCGGTTGTCCCATACAGTGAAGCTCCATCTGATTTCTGAATCATACATGGAGGAATCTCTTTTGTGTCAGTCTCCTCCTGCACATCAATAACCAGAGCCCCCTGATCTTCATGTGCAAATCCGTCTTTTTTCAACTTATCGATCATGTCAGGAATATATGCCTGTGCATCAGACTCTCCCTTCCAGAGATCAAAACTTACATTTAGATTTGCATAATTTCTTTTCAGATCAGATACAGATACATTGATAATATGATTCCAGATTGCCCGATATCCTCTATGTCCATTCTGTAACAGATATGTTGCATGTAATGCATTCTCTCTGTAAGCATCATCTTCTTTCGCCTTACCACTTGCTGTTGGATAGATCTCTTCCAACTCGCTGATAGTAAACGGTGCTTCTTTTGGATATTCTCCTTCAAAAGATTCATCAAAATATGGCAGCTCTGGTTTTCTTTCTTTTAACTCTGTGATGATCAGTCCCATCTGATATCCCCAGTCGCCAAGATGGATATCTCCAAGAACCTCATGTCCCATTTTTCTCGCAATACGTTTAACGCTTTCCCCGATAATCGCAGAACGCAGATGTCCTACATGCAGTGGTTTTGCCACATTCGGTCCGCCGTAATCCACAACGATCATCTCAGGGTTCTCTGCCTTCTGAATACCAAGATCTTCTGCTTCTTCCATCTGGTTCAGATAATCTGCAACAAATGCTTTTTTCAGTCTGATATTGATAAATCCCGGCTTTACAACCTCTACCTCTTCCATACATGCGCTGTCCTTTAACAGGGCAACTACATCCTCTGCGATCATGAACGGTGCCTTTTTATAAGCTTTTGCTCCCGCCATTGCACCGTTACACTGGTACTCACAAAGATCCGGACGATTTGATAATGTTACTTTTCCGTAAGCTCTGTCATAACCTGCTTTTTCAAATGCATCCGCAAGTTCTTCTGCAATATAATCAATGATTTTCTTCACTTTGTATCTCCTCCATTCATCCTTTTATGATATCTGATATTTCCAGAGTTTTCTAATTTCCTATGGAATTCTCATATGCATCCTTCAGATCATCCAGCGCCTCCTTCAAAAGTGCGTCTGAACCAACTGCTTTCTGATAAGACTCATGCGTCTGATTCATCAGAGCCTGTACGTCTTCATGTTCTGCGATCCGGTTAATATATTCCCGGATTTCTTTTTTCTTTACTTGCTGAGTTATCTGGTAATTTCCCTGAGAATCCTTTTTGACATACAATGTTCCAAGTCCGGGAACCTCTGTATATATATCTTTGATCTTCATATCATATCTGACGAACGCCACATATGTATCTTTGTACTTTCCGGATTTTGTATAGATTTTAAAATGATCATACATCTCCACAAATTCCGTATCGGCCTTCTTTTCTGTATAGTAATCTTTTACTGCCTTTATCATCTGTTCATCCGTCTCTTCTTTCAGTGGATTCGTCTGCATATTTTCGCAGCCACCGTTTACCAGAACTACTTTCTGTGAACTGACGAATTGTTCTGTCTTCTGTACTTTCTTTTCTTTCTCTTTAGTGAGTCCGAATCCGAGAATTCCTACAAGTAGAACAAGCGAAAACAACACCAGAATAAATACCAGTCTTTTATATCTGTTCTTCCTTGTCAGAACCTCATGAATCTTTACTTTCATAAGACTCCCTCCATACAAGACCCGCCACCGACAGTTCATTATGAACACATGGCGATAGAAAATAGTAAAAAAAGTACACACCCGGGCGGATTCGAACCGCCGCTCCCGCCTCCGGAGGGCGGTGCTCTATCCCCTGAGCTACGGGTGCGTATACAATTACCATATGAAATTGCCTTAGTCATATTAACACATCTTTGAACTAAAGTAAAGGAAATGCCTTCGACTTTTCTCGCATTTCCTTCACTTTTTCTACTTTTCTTACTTAAAAGAGCAGTTTTCCCGTATCGCATTCATAATAATATGCTCTGTTCGAAAGCACTTCTTCCTCTTCTACCTGCGTCTCATTGATCTCTTCAATCATCTCACACAATTCTTCCTTCCCAGGAGCTTCGCTTTCTGCCACGATGATCGTCTCATGTACGCTGCTTGGAAGTATATAATAGTTTTCTTCCAATTCTTCGCCAATTTTTCTAAGCAGATCCGGATACATCATCGCACATGCTCCGTAACTTCTCATAACATTACTTAGAATATACATTTTCCCCGTCTGTTCTTCTATTTCTCTTCCAATTTCCAGAAGTTCCATGATCACAGAACGCATTGTCGAAAAATCATATGGTAATAATTTCTGTGTATTCTTGCATGCCCGATAATAAATATCCTCCTCCGATACCTTCCACATCTTAAGATGTTCTCTTCTCACCAGCATAGAGGCCATTCCATATTCATCCATCTCCAGCAGCACATAATACACGATGGCAAGATCAAGATATTCCTTATACGGGACATCCTCAAGAAGCTTCCGATTCCGTTCCCGGTTAACCAGACGATATATGATTCTTCCTTTCACGAAATCATAACTTTTTACTTTTTCACCTTCTTTCCAGGAATTCTGGAAACGTATTTTTTCATACAACGATAAGATATCTTTCACTATCAATTCCAGTGGATAGCCTCTTTTGAATTGTTGAAAATATTCTTCCAGATATATTGTCGGTGATATATTAATACCATTCTCAGAAATCATAATTCCTGTCCGTTTCACACCATTATTTTTTATATTCGTATGAACGCTTATTTTTCTTTCTTCTTTCACCTCTTTCTTTATTTTTTCTTCTACTGCGTGGATAAACTGATAATATGTCATAGAACTCCTTCCTATCCAGCAATATTCAAAAACTGTTGTCTGAAATATGCGGTGATTCAACCGCCCGAAATAAATAGAATTATTTAAGAAATATTATGGTATTTAGATTATAAAAAAGCCCTGCAAAAAATGCAAGGCTTTTTATAAAAATCATAAAACAAATTTTATGCTCTTGAAAGATATGCTCCTGTACGGGTATCAATCTTGATTGTCTCGCCCTGATCAACGAACAGTGGAACGTTAACCTTAGCGCCAGTCTCAACGATAGCCGGTTTTGTAGCACCTGTAGCTGTGTTACCTTTTACACCTGGCTCTGTCTCTGTTACAACTAATTCTACGCTGAGCGGTGGATCGATCGCGAACGCATTTCCCTGATAGAAGCTGATTGTTACTTCTTCATTCTCTTTTACAAATTTCATAGAATCTGCTGCATCCTCTGCGCTGATCATGATCTGTTCAAATGTCTCATTGTCCATGTAGTTGTAGAACTCACCATCGTTATACAGATACTGCATTTTCTTTCTCTCGATATGAGCCTGTTCAAATGTCTCTGTTGGACGGAATGTTGTCTCTACCACACCACCATCGATAATATTTTTCATTTTAACACGCACGAATGCTGCACCTTTACCAGGTTTTACATGCATGAAATCGATAACCTGACATACTTTTCCGTCAACTTCGATTGTTACACCATTACGGATGTCTCCTGCTGAAACTTTAGCCATTACCTTATCCTCCTTAAATCGCGTATACACGCTTACGTAATTTCATCTCATATTATTCTATAATACATGATATTATTTTTCAACCTTTTTTTCGCACTGTAAACTCTTCTTATAAAAATGTAGCACGATTTTTTCCAGATAGCGTTTTAAAACAATCTGGATTTCCTCCTTCGGATGTATCGGTTTTACCAGAATATTCGGGATCCCGGCACGTTTTGCTCCCCACACATCGGTAAAAAGCTGGTCTCCGATAAATACCGTACTGTCTCTGTCCGTTCCCATGATCTCCATCGCCTTTAAATAATTTCTGATGGATGGTTTATGCGCATTATAGACATAATCCACCTGGATATCTTTGTTGAACATCTCCACTCTCGGTTTCTGATTATTGGAGATCAGACAGCACCGAAAGCCAATCGACTTCAGTCTTTTGAACAAAGCTCTGGCCCTTTCATCTGCCGGTGCTCCGTGCGGAACTAATGTATTATCAATATCAAAGATCAGTCCACGTACACCTTCTTTATATAATCCTTCAAAATCAATCACATAAGTAGATGCCACATAGCGATCCGGAAAAAATTTATCAAACATACTATTCTTCTGACTCCTGCAGACGCTGAACCAGTTCCTCACAAATCTGAAGGACTGTCTTATCATCTGTATTGATTACGATATCTGCTGCCGCTTCATATTTCTCACGACGCTGTTCCATAAGTTCTGAAATGCCTTTGACATTCTTTCTTCCATTTAATACCGGTCTGTCATTACTGTCTTTGACACGTTCGTAAATGGTCTCCGGTGTAGCGGTAAGAAGAACCACTCTTCCGTTCTTCTTCATCTCTGCCACATTTCTCTCTCTTAAGGCTGCGCCACCACCACATGAGATAACTGCATTCTTATGTGACTGCATCTCAATCAGAAGATTTGTCTCCAGATCACGGAAGTACTCTTCGCCATATGTAGCAAAGATATCCGAAATACTCATCTCTTCACGTTCTGCAATCACCTGATCCATCTCTACAATATCCATATCGAACATCGTGCTTAAGTAATCAGAAATAGTTGTCTTACCTGCTCCCATAAATCCGATCAGTACAATATTATAATCAAAGAGTTTTCTTGCCTGGATTCTCTTACTGTTGCGTAAAATGCAGCCAAATACATCAAAGATTTCTTCTTTATATCTGTTATCTGACAGCTTTTCCTCCAGACGTTTCTTCTGCTTTTCTTCCTGCTGTGGCTGTAAGATTGGCATACCATATTCTTCTTTATATGCCATGATCTTTTCAATAATAGAATTACGTTCTACCAATGCGTCAATAATCTTATCATCGCATAAAGCTAATTGCTCTCTGTACATCTCCAAATCATTCATGTCCTGTACTCTCCTATTAAAAAAATAAAACTTTCGTCTAATATACTCACGTATTATAGCAATAAATTTTCTTTCGCGCAAGTTTATCCTACCTATTCCTGCATATTCATTCAATACTTTTGTATATTTTTTACTTTTATGGTTAGAATCCATAGACAAAATCTATCAACTTTTACAGAAACTTGAATTTGTCTTTTATTTAACAAAATCATATAATCGAGGTATAGAGAGAAGTAACTCAAATACAATCAGATTTTAATGGAGGATAATAAACTATGAAAAACAATTTTCCACACGTATTCAGCCCTCTGACAGTCAGAGGTATGACACTTAAAAACCGTGTTGTAATGATGCCTATGGGAAGTGACTTCGCCGGACATGATGGGGAACTGAGCGATGAACATATCAAATATTATGAGCTGCGTGCACGTGGCGGCACAGGGCTTATCATGGTTGAGAACGTCTGTGTAAAATATCCGGAAGGATCGAACGGAACTACACAGCTTCGTCTTGACAAGGACTGCTACATTCCACGCCTTTTTACATTAACGGAAGCCTGTCACAGACAGGGGGCTTTGATGGGAATTCAGATTAACCATGCCGGTGCTTCTGCAATGAGTTCAAGAATCGGCATGCAGCCGGTATCCGCTTCTCGTTTTCCATCCAAAGCCGGTGGAGAGATTCCTCGCGGACTTTCTAAAGAAGAGATTGAAAGTATTGCAAAAGATTATGGAACAGCTGCAAAGAGAGCTGTCAATGCCGGATTCGATGTTGTAGAGATCCACGCCGGACACTCTTACCTGATCAGCCAGTTCTTATCTCCTACCACCAATGACCGTACAGATGAATTTGGAGGCTCTGCCAAAAACCGTGCCCGTTTCTGCCGTATGGTAATTGACGAAGTTCGTAAGGCTGTCGGACCTAGAGTTCCTATTTCTTTACGTCTTAGTGTAGATGAGCTTGTCGAAGGCGGTAATACGGTAGAAGATTGTCTGGAATATCTCGAATATCTGAATGATGAAGTTGATATCTACGATACTTCAGCAGGACTGAATGCTTCTATCCAGTATCAGATCGATGCCAACTATCTGGAAGACGGATGGCGTTCATACATGGCAAAGGCCGTTCGCGATAAATTTGGGAAGCCAACGATCGCTATCGGAAATATCCGAGATCCTAAGATTGCCGATGATATCCTTGCAAGAGGCGACGCTGACCTGATCGGTATAGGACGTGGCCTGATTGCTGACCCGGACTGGTGTAATAAAGCACAGTATGGCGATGTATGTGATATCCGCAAATGTATCTCTTGTAATGTAGGATGTGTTGGTAACCGTATCGGCGGTAACAAACCACTTCGTTGTACAATCAACCCGGATCTGATCAACGGAGAAGCTTATAAGAAACAGAAAGTAAACAAACCATGCAACGTTGTAGTTGTCGGTGCCGGAACTGCAGGACTTGAGGCCGCATGCACTGCTGCAGAAGTCGGATGCAACGTTACATTATTAGAGAAAGGAAAAGAAGTTGGTGGTCTGTCTGTTGAGATTTCAAAGATTCCTGCAAAGAAGAGACTTGCTGATTTCCCAACCTACCTGAAACACCGTGCATCAAAACTTTCTAATCTGACAATCAAAACGGGAGTCGATGCAACTGTTGCTGAGATCAAAAAATACAAACCTGACCTTGTTGTAAACTCAACCGGTTCTGTACCGCTTCTTCCACCGATTGAAGGACTGCATGACAATCTTGGAAAGAAAGATGCCAGCGTTTATTCTATCAAGGATATGATTGCCAACTTAAAGAACTATCCGGAAGACATGACAGGCAAGAAAGTCGTAGTTGTCGGTGGTGGTGCTGTAGGACTTGACGTTGTTGAATTTTTTGCTCCACGCGGTGCTGAAACAACCATCATCGAAATGATGCCAATCATTGGAAACGGCCTGGATGCCTCTTCTACATCAAGCATGAAAGAATGCATGGAAAAACATCATGTCAGACAGATGACCAACACAGCTCTTCAGAAGGTAAATGCTCATTCCTTCCTCGTAAAATACGACGGAAAAGAAGAAGAACTTCCGTTTGACTATGGTTTCGTATGCCTCGGAATGAGAGCAAACGCTCCAATCTGGAATGACATTCAGGAAGCGTTCGTTGGCGAAGATGTTGAAGTTCTGAACATCGGTGACTCTGTCCGCGCAAGACGTATCATCGACGGAACAGATGCCGGACGCCACATGGTATTAAATACCCTTGAAAGATTAAACTATCTTTAAAATATTTCCTATAAAGGGTAACCCTTTCCAATATAAATATAAATACAAAAAAAGCCTCGGAGAATTATTTACTTATGATTCTCCGAGACTTTTTCTACATTATAATTCTACCTTCTATTATGCTCAAAAGCGCACACGTGTTAAAATTCTCTCTTCTCCATCACCCGCATAGAGATTATCATAGAAATCACACCAACGATAACCCATATGATCACAATAACTCCCAGAATTCCTTTGGTACCCAATTTATCTATCTGATTCAATATACGCTTTGCACTCTGTGCAAACTTTGTTCCTTTCGTGAATTCTTGCATCAATATTCCTAACGCAACAGCCAATAACACTATTGTAACTAACGCAATTCTTCCTCTTTCTGGTCCAAACTTTAACTGTGCCGGAAGTGCAACTGCAACCATCATTAATCCTGCTGTGACTCCACCGATACAACAACTCATCCAGTCATCCCACGCAATATTCCCTGTTTTTATCACAGCTGTAATGTACCACATGATCATGGATACTATCAAACCGATCAGAAGCAAAATTCCAGCAAAGAGATATTTTTCTTTCACATAATCTTTCTTTGTAATCGGCAAGGTGAATAAAAATGCAGAACCATTTTCATATTCATCATAACTGACTGTTGTAAGTGAAAGTAATGCCACCATGGAACATACATAAGCCACGCCAAACGCTTCGCTTCCATTTATCATAAAAACAATCACACACACCGTTACTATTAACAGAAAATATACCTGACCTTTTAACAAACGAAAATCTTTTATCAATAATCCTTTCATATCTTTTCCCCCTGAATCATAATGGTTATCAGCTCATCAATGTTCCCTTTTTCGATTACTATTCCCGGATAATTTTCCTGATAAAACTGTTTCTGGTCCGTAAGACATCTGTATCCAAATGTATCTTTAAGCTTTTTCAAAATATACGTATGATCCAGTCCCTGATACTGTTCTTTGGACACTTTCAAAACACCATATTCTTCCAGTAGACGGTCTGTTTCTTCATGCAGAACAATCTTTCCATTATCAATCATATACAGGTCATCGCAAAATCCTTCCAAGTCACTGGAAATATGTGAACTGATCAGAATACTTCTGCCCGGCGTCTCCATATATTCCCTTAACATATTAAGAATCTGTTCCCTTGCCACAACATCCAGTCCCGCCGTCGGTTCATCCAGGATCAATAGTTTCGCATCATGTGAAAGTGCTGCAAGAATCTGTAATTTTCTGTTCATACCAGTTGAAAATTCTTTAATTTTTTTCTTAAGCGGTAATTTAAACTTTTCACACTCTTTCAGGAACCATGCCTTATCAAATTTTTGATACATTGCATCAAATATCGGGATCAGGTCATTGATTGACAAATATCCGTTAAATCCACTTCCTGCCATTACCACACCAATCTGTTCCCGTTCTTCTTTTCCCAGTAATTCCGGAGTTTTTCCCAGAATTTCTATTTTTCCGGAATCACTTCTGATAAGCCCAAGCATTGCTTTAAATGCAGTGCTCTTTCCAGCTCCGTTCTGTCCGACCAGACCAGTAATCCAGCCCTCCTTAATCTCCATAGAACAATCCAGTTCAAAATCCTTATACTGCTTTTTTACCTTTTCAAGTTTTACCATCCTTTTAATCCTCCAAAACAATCTGAAACAATTCCCTGATCTCCTGATCACTCATGCCACAGCTTCTGCCTTTCCGGATGGCCATTTCCAAATCAGCTTCGACTTCTCTTTTCTTTTCTTCCAGCATCGTCTCCTGGTTCGCACAGGCAACGAAGCTGCCTTTCCCATGAACTGTAACAATGAATCCTTCTTCTTCCAGTCCATCATAGGCTTTCTTGACCGTCAGTGCACTGACTTTCAGTTCCTTTGCAAATGTACGTACAGAAGGAAGTGCTGTATCTTCCTTCAATTCCCCATGCATGATTCTTTCTTTAATCTGTCCCATGATCTGTTCATAGATGGGCTGCATGGATGAGTGGTTGATGATTATGTTCATAACGTTATTCCTCCGTTGTTAACAGTATATAACAGTGCAGAACTGTTGTCAACTGTTATATTCTGTTTATCGGTGTTTATGGTAAGTACTCACAGTTACGTCCTCCGTTTCATTCGTCATATCTTACGCATTCGATACACACAGAATAAAAAGCAACCAGGTCTTTCTGTGCATTCGCAGTCATAGCTGGAGTTGCACAGAAAGATCTGATTGCTTTTTATGTAGATTCGGGTATCCAAAGTGATGAATTAAACACCAAGTACTACATCTATCGCATGATCAATTACCTCATCCAATTCCTCCTCATCTGCCTCCGGCATAAGCGTAGCAGAATCTTCATCGGAAATAAGCTCTACAAGACTTCCAAAGTCCTCTTTATATTTACTCTTACAAATTGCATAGAATACTACTCCAAGCAGACTCCATGCCACAACCATTCCCCATTCAGGGAGGATTAAGTTACCGCCGGATCCCGGAATGCAGTACATACACACCATGAATCCAGACATCAGAACCGCCATAGTTCCTACAAATTTGTAATGCTTTACTTTATACGGTCTTGGCATATCCGGTTCTTTTTTTCTCAGGATTAAAAATGATAAAGATACCATGCAGTAGGCCATACAGCAGCCAAAGTTTCCTGCATCACAGATCCAAACCATCATAACTCTTCCTGCAAATGGAGCCAGCATCGTAAGCACTCCGATCAGTATCAGTGCATTGATCGGTGTCTTATGTTTTGGATGCAGTTTTGAAAACATTTTTGGTATCATATAAGACTCTGCCATGGAATACATTGCACGTGATCCTCCGATCATAAACGAATTCCATGATGTAATAATTCCACACATTCCTCCAACAATAATTACCTTTGCCATAACAGATGTACGGAATGCCACAGCCATCGCATCTGCTGTTACAAGTCCGGTTCCTTTCTGTGATGCTGCAATTGCTCCGGAATCCAGAACCATACCTACAGCCAGAATAACGAACGAATAAAATATAACGGCGAGGATGACCGAAAGGATCAGCATTTTTCCGATCTTTTTCGGTGGAACATTGATTTCTTCCGATGCCTGCGGAATTACGTCAAATCCAATGAAATAAAATGGCGAAAGCACTGCTACACCAAGAACAGCTTTTACATTCGATACTCCGGTTGTTCCGGCAAATATCTGACCGTCCAGATTATCAACTGTTCCGTTGAGTACAGATGCAATGATCAGCAGGATTCCTGCGCCACCTATAATTACCGTTAAGATTGTCTGTAAGATCGCAGCTGTCTTCGCTCCCATAATATTAATGACCATGATCAGAAATGCTACTACGATCGCAACGATCAGCCAGGATACATAGATATCAAACCCTGCTACTGTATAAAGGTATCCCTTTAAGAATCCAGGCCACAGATATGTAATGATCGTTGGAAATGCACATGCTTCAAAACATGTAACACCGACATATCCAAGAATGATCGCCCATGTACACACGAATGAACCAACCGGACCCATTGCCCTGTGACTGAAGACATGTTCCCCTCCACACTGTGGCATAGCCGCCGTAAGCTCTGCATAAGTAAGACCTACGAAAAATATCATAACACCACCGATTGCAAATCCAAGTGCCGCGCCAACGACACCACCTTTTTCAATCCATCCTCCGGTCGATACAACCCAGCCCCATCCGATCATTGCACCAAATGCAATCACAAGAATGTCCCAGGCACTGAATACCTTGTCAAAATCTGATTTTTTCTTATTCATATAATCAACTCCTTACTGTTTTTCTACTTGTTTTGCAAGTGTCTCAATTAATCGAGCTGTTCCATCTACTCCCAGCAGACTACTGTCAATTAAGATATCTCTGTTATGTCGGTCTCCTCGGTTACTTCCGGTTAATGCCATGTGACGCTTATGGTACCTTTTATCCGTTTCAAGAATAATCTGTTTTGCTTCTTTCTCTGAAACCTTATGACTTTCCATTACATTTTTTATCCTTACTTCATCCGGCGAATAGATAAAGACTCTTAAAATCGGCTTATGTTCTTTTAGAATATAATCTGCGGAACGACCAATAATCACACAGGATTCTCTGTCCGACAACTTGCGGATAATCGTTTTCTGTACATGAATCGCACGTTTTGTAAGATCTGCGTATTGTGAAAACTCTCCTCGTTCCTCTCCTTCTGCACCTTTTCCAACAATTGTTACGCCTTCTTCGACCTTTTCCATGATTTCTCCGGGGATTCCAACTTCATGAATAATTGCATCTACTATATTTCTGTCATAAAACTGAAATCCCAGGTCTTCTGCTATTTTCCTTCCAATCTGATTTCCCTTTGCTCCATATTCGCATCCAATTGTAATTACCAAATGTGACATTGTCTCATCCCTTCTTCCATATATCTGATACTATCCTGTAAAAGATCACATTTTGTCATTTTTCATATCTATAACATACCCAGAACCTGCCATCGACAGCTCCTTGCGAATGCATGGGAGCAAAAAAGCGAAGTGACTCACTATCCTGTAAGCCTCTTCGCTTTCTATATCCCAAAGTATGCAAGAAAAGTTGCCATTGGCAAATTCTCTATGTCTATCTATTTAATTATCTTTTACAACACTATCACTGTACCACTGTAAATCATTTATGTCAACACATTTTTCAATCAGTGATTACTTTTTTCTACCGTTACTCCTCTTCCTTCTCCCTGATCTGCACTTCCCACTCATGCAGTTTTCTGGCTGCCTCCGGATTCTGTTTTTCCAGGCGCTTTTCCAGTCTTTCCCGGCTCTTCTTCAAATGTTCTACAATTTCCGGATGATGTAATAACAGCTGTTGTTCGATCTTTCGTCTTCTCTTTTCAATCAACTGAAGGATCACCTTTCTGTCTCCTCTTAAATTCTCCGGAAGTTCATCCAAATGCATTTCCATTCGTCTTAAAATCTCATCTTCATCCAAAACGCCCAGCGAATGCCAGTTTTTGAGTTTCTCTTCGAACCCTACGTCTGCAAGTCTTTCCAGATCCGGAAGTTTGTGAATCTGTTCCATGACCTGGTGTACTTTCTTCTCCATTTCTTCAACCGCATCATCTCCAAATGCCCAGGCAAATTCTTCCAGCGTATTTTCCTCTTCTGCCGGAACCATCGCCTCATGTACCGCATGAACAGCCGCCGGTATCTCCAGCTGCCAAGGCATCCAGACCAAAGGGTCCCGCGCTTTATCTGCACCGGCGGTTGTTCCCATTGAAGGAATGCCGGCATCCTGTAGCGCTGCAAGAATCGTTCTTCTAACCTTTCCTTCTTCAATCAGATGCCCGATTCCAAGTTTTCTCATCTGTTCATTCACATTTTCGGAATGTTCTGTAATGTAGAACTTTATTCCTTTCCTTTCAAAATTCTCTGCCATCATCTCCAGGCGATCTGCCGCCGTAATATCAATGCTGTTGATTGCTGCCGCATCTACGATCACAACCTTAGTATCTTCCTTAATATTGTTCTCAATATCTGTCTGGAAGACTTTTATATTTGCAAAGAACAGATTCTCGCTGAAACGGTATATCACTGTATGCCGGATCGGATATGCATTGCGGTTTCTCTTCAGATCATAATAGGCTTCTTTTCCGGGAATCATTCCCCGGAATGATCTCGGTGGATTTGTCGCTCGAAGCACTACCGCCACAAAGGACAGCAAAAGTCCGATTACCACACCATAGATAGTTCCAAAAACCAGCACGCTTACACATGCCGCCACAAAGATATAAAATTCATTACGGCTCACTCTGAACAGGCGTACTGCCAGATGCAGTTCTACTACATTCATCAGTGCAGAAATTACAATGGCTGTGAGGACCGGAACCGGCAGATAGCCGATAAACCCGGTTGCGCCAAGAAGAACCAGGGCCATTGTAATTGCTGCCACAACAGACACTGCCTGTGTCTTTCCTTCATACTGCTCATTCATAGATGTTCTGGATATACTTCCGTTCACCGGACAGCACCCTACACATGCCGCCGCGATATTTCCCATCGCGCAGGCAAAGATTTCCTGATTCTCATCGATCTTATATCCGTTCTTCATTGCGAAATTATTCTCTGACAAAAGTGTCTCCGCCATTACAACTGCCGCGATCATCAAACTTCTTCCCAAAGCCTGTCTCAGATCAATTCCCACAAAACGGAAATGGACCAGTTTCGGAAGTCCTTTTCCCACCGCATCAAGAAGGACCACACCATATTCATCTACATGGAATATTCTGGTTGCCGCCACTCCGGCTGCCATGATAACAATTGCCATTGGAAATTTCGGTATCATTTTTCCTGCCACACGAAGCAATATCAGCGCACCTGCACCAAGTATCACTGACAACCAGTTAATCTCTTTACCGGTCTGTGCAATATGTCTGATAAGTTCCGGAAGTTCCCCGGATCCGGCTTTCCCGCCTAATATCTTCGGGATCTGCATTAAAATGATCGTAAGCGCAATCCCACTGATAAATCCGCCCATAACCGGTGTTGATATAAAGTCCACGATTCTTCCTGCTTTCAAAAAGTAAAACAACAATAGCCATATTCCCGTAAGAAGTGCGATCACAGGCACATACTGTATTGCCTCTTTACTTCCGCTTTCTATTCCAAGCGACACAAGTGCTGCCCCAACAATCGCTGCCGGTGCCGCATCCACCCCAAAGATAAACTGCCTGGACGTTGAAAATAATGCAAAGAACAGAATCGGGAACACCGAACCATATAGTCCATATACTGCAGGAAGTCCCGCAATCTGTGCATATCCCATTGAAATAGGAATGGACACCGCAGCCATAATAATCCCCGAAAAGATATCCTTGGGAAGATATTCCTTTTTATAACCTTTCAGTGTTGAAAATACTAAATCCTTCATACATCAAACCCTTTCACCTGATTATTCTTTCTATACTTTACACGCATTTTCAAAAAGAGGCAAGGTTCTGAGAAAATTCTCAGTTCCCTGCCTCTTCTATAATATCTTTGTTTTATATCCGTTTCACCGGATGTCCGCCCTGATACTTTTTCTGGTATCTGGTATTAGCAGATCTTGCAAATCCATCCTTCCGGAGCTTCAATATGTCCCATCTGGATTCCTGTTAATGTCTCATACAGTTTCTTTGTAACAGGTCCCATCTCTTCCATTCCGCTTGGGAAGCAGATCTCTTTGCCGTGGTCAACGATCTTTCCTACAGGAGAGATAACTGCTGCTGTACCGCAAAGTCCACACTCTGCAAAATCACCAAGTTCATCTAAGTAAACTTCTCTTTCTTCTACTTCCAGTCCAAGATAATGCTCTGCAACATACATCAGAGAACGTCTTGTAATAGATGGAAGAATGGTAGATGATTTTGGTGTTACAACTTTGTTATCTTTTGTTACAAAGATGAAGTTAGCTCCACCAGTCTCTTCTACTTTCGTTCTTGTTGCTGCATCCAGATACATGTTCTCATCGTATCCTTCTTCATGTGCTGTTACGATTGCATGAAGGCTCATTGCATAGTTCAGTCCGGCTTTTACATGACCTGTTCCATGCGGTGCTGCACGGTCAAAATCAGAAACTTTAATAGTAATTGGTTTTGCTCCACCTTTGAAGTATGGTCCAACTGGTGTAGCAAATACACGGAACTGATATTCTTCTGCAGGTTTTACACCGATAACGGCACTGGAACCGAACATATATGGTCTTACATATAATGTTGCTCCTGATCCGTATGGCGGTACATAAGCTGCGTTCGCTTTTACAACCTGTTTGATTGCATCTACAAATCTATCTTCCGGGTATACAGGCATTTCAAGTCTTGCTGCTGAATCTGCCATTCTTGCTGCATTCAGATCCGGGCGGAATGTTACGATATGACCATCTTCTGTGGTATACGCTTTCATTCCTTCAAAACATGTCTGTGCATACTGAAGTACGCCTGCACATTCGCTAATTGTAATCTGATCATCGGAGGTAAGTGTACCTTCATCCCATGCTCCATTTTTAAAATTGGAAACATATCTCTTGTCTGTCTTCATATAGCCAAATCCAATGTTTGACCAGTCAATATTTTTCTTCTCCATTTTGACTCCTCCGTCCTTTTAACAACTGTTTGATTTATCATCTTGTCCTATTATAATACTACTGTTTTCAAAATTCAAGAGTGCACTCTGTTTTTTTATTATACATTTTAATTTTCGATTTATTTCGACCGTGAATCTCTATCTTTCCATCATGCTGATCGATTCGATACCAACACTTCCTCCGCGCACAACTTCGATACTTTCAAACTCTTCTTTCATCAGTTTGATAACTGCATCATTCTTGGTCGCCGTCTGAACAAATTCCATGAGAACACTGTCTTTCCCATAGTCAATCACCTTCGCCTTGAACGTCTCTGCGATCTGGAAGCATTCCACTTTATCATCTTTCGTGCATTTACGTACTTTTACATATAAGATTTCTTTCATACGTACAAAGACATCCGTAAAATCAATTACTTTGATCACTTCAACCAGACGGTTCAGCTGCTTTTTGATCTGTTCAAATGTCTCATCATCGCTGACTGTCGCAATCGTCATTCTGGATACAGTCGGATCTTCTGTCGTACCGACTGTCAGACTGTCCAGATTGTAAGATTTTCCGGAAAACAGACCGGAAATCTTTGACAGAACTCCCACCTGGTTCTCTACATATAATGAAATCCAGCGCTTTTTCATACCATTATTATTCATTATTTTATCTCCTTTCGTCTCTTATTCTTAACAATCCATGATCAGGTCTTCCAGTGTTCCACCTGGTTTTACCATCGGATACACCAGATCCTCCGGATCAATGTCGAACTCAAGGATATATGGGGTCTTTGTACTCTTCATTGCCTCTCTGAATGCAGGTTCGATATCTTCTTTCTTTGTAATATGAATTCCTTTTGCGCCATAGCTGTCAGCCAGCTTCATGAAATCCGGTGTATACGTCGGACACTCTACCTCTCCGCATTTTCCCCTGCAGGCTGCTCCGGAACGAAGACAGGTCATCGAATAACGCTTTCCATAGAACAATTTCTGCCATTGGCGTACCATACCCAGATTATTATTATTGAAGATACAACTGATGATCGGGAGTTCTTCAAGCACCGCTGTAGCGAGCTCCTGACTGTTCATCTGAAATCCTCCGTCTCCCGAAATTGAAATAACAGGCACATCCGGATTACCAATCTTCGCACCGATAGCTCCCGGCATACCATATCCCATAGTTCCAAGACCGCCGGACATCAGAAGTTTTTTCTTTTCCGTGATCTCGATAAACTGTGCCGTAAACATCTGATGCTGTCCAACATCTGTTACAATAATTGCCTCATCAAAGATACGGTTGATCGTTTCTATCACATCCTGTGGTGTCATGATTGGTTTCTTCTTCATCATCAGTGGATGTTCCTCTTTCCACTCTTTGATCGTCGCAAGCCACTTCTTCGTCTCACACTCAGATACATATTCCAGCATTTTTGATACTGCCTCTTTTGCATCTGCCACGATAGGTACATCTACCTGTACGTTTTTTGAAATTGCAGCTGTATCAATATCAATATGTACAATCTGTGCATTTGGTGCAAATGAATGAAGCTTTCCGGTAATTCTATCATTGAATCTGGTTCCTATCGAGAATAACAGATCACACTCATTTACCGCCATATTACACGCATATGCGCCATGCATTCCAAGATTACCAATATATAAAGGATGTGTCGTCGGAATCGCTCCACGTCCCATAACAGTTGTGACTACCGGAACGTTCGTCATGTCAACCAGTTTTGTAAATTCTTCATTGGCATGTGCGATATTAACGCCTCCTCCGGCAAGGAATAATGGTTTCTTTGCTTTTGAAAGCATCTTGATCGCACGTTTTAACTGTCCTACATGAACATGTGTATTCGGTTTATATCCCCGGATATTTACCTCCTTCGGATATTCGGCATTTCCAAGTTCACCCATCACATCTTTTGGAAGATCGATCAGTACCGGGCCCGGCCTTCCTGTTCTTGCAATATAAAAAGCTTCTTTAATAATACGTCCCAGATCTTCTCTGTTTCTTACTGTTACACCATACTTTGTGATACTTCTGGTAATTCCTACGATATCAACTTCCTGAAATGCATCATTACCGATCAGGTGTCTGGATACCTGACCTGTAAAGCATACAAGCGGTACACTGTCGTAATATGCTGTTGCAAGTCCTGTTACAAGATTCGTTGCTCCAGGTCCGCTCGTAACAAGACATACACCTACTTTTCCCGTTGATCTTGCATAAGCATCTGCTTCATGCACCAATGCCACTTCCTGCCTTGGAAGGATCACCTTTGTATAATCCTGTTTATAAAGTTCGTCACTGATGTCAATTGTACATGCTCCCGGATAACCGAATATTGTATCCACCTGCTCTTCACTCAGTGCTTTTACCAGTAATTTATTGCCACTGATCTTCTTCATATACTACCTCCTTGAAATCTGATCATTTTCATACCGGATATAATAAAAAAACACCCCAAGCTGTCAGCTCAGGGCGAATATTACATCCGTGTTACCACCTAAATTCAGAAATTACTTTCTGCTCTCTGTTCAGTACAGGAACGTTTTCCTTATCCTGGTTTCACTTTCCGATACTGCCTCCCTGATAACGCTGGGACTGCGTTGAAGTCTACTCAGATATTCTTACACTTTATCTATATCCTTTCGGTTCACAGCTCAAAGGCTACTTCCATAAATCCTTCACGAAGACTTGCACCTTCCGTCTTCTCTCTTTGCTTCGGGAATCTATGTACTCCTCCTTGTCATAGCATTCACTGAATATTTATAAAATATTATATGTGATATTCTACAATATTGTCAACTCTTTTCATTTCGTTAATTTCTTGTCATGCTTTTTTTACCATAATCTGTCAAATTTTTCATCCTTTCCACAAATTTAAGTGTATTTTTCAAAAAAATTTGTGATTTTTCCCATTTTTTTCAAAAATCATATGGCAAATATTTGCAAAAAATTATACAATATATTCATAAGCAATAAGGAGGATATATTATGAAACAAAATAATATGTTAGCGATGATATTGGCCGGCGGTAGAGGCTCACGTCTTCACGAACTGACAAATAAAGTTGCAAAACCAGCTGTTTCTTATGGTGGAAAATACAGAATCATTGATTTTCCACTCAGTAACTGTGCCAACAGCGGCATCAATGTTGTAGGAGTATTAACCCAGTATGAATCCATTCTGTTAAACAGTTATGTTGCTGCAGGCAGACGCTGGGGATTAGACGCAAAAGAAAGTGGTGTTTTTGTTCTTCCACCACGTGAGAAAGCAGATGCCAATCTGGATGTATACAGAGGTACTGCTGACGCAATCTCACAGAATATCGACTTTATCGATACATACTCACCGGAATATCTTCTGGTACTTTCCGGAGATCATATCTACAAGATGAATTATGATAAGATGTTGCAGGAACATAAAGATAACGGAGCAGATGCAACAATTGCAGTTATCGAAGTTCCGATGAAAGAAGCAAGCCGTTTCGGTATCATGAATACAGATGATGAGAACCGTATCATAGAATTTGAAGAAAAACCAGAACATCCAAAGAGTAATCTTGCATCTATGGGAATCTATATCTTCAACTGGAAACTGTTACGCAAAAAACTGATTGCCGATATGAAAGATCCTGATTCCAACCATGATTTTGGAAAAGATATCATACCAACTCTTCTGAATGACGGAAAGAAATTATATGCATACAAATTCAAAGGATACTGGAAAGATGTAGGAACGATTGATTCTCTCTGGGAAGCCAACATGGATCTGCTCAGTAAGAACAACGAGCTGGATCTGAACGATCCTACCTGGAAAATTTACACAGAGGATGCTACTGCTCTTCCTCAGTATATCGGACCGGATGCTGAAATTAACCATGCATTCGTCAATCAGGGCTGCGTAATCGAAGGTGAAATTACAAATTCCGTACTTTTCACAGGTGCAAAAGTAGGAAAAGGTGCTAAGATTATCGACAGTGTACTGATGCCTGGTGTAGTAGTAGATGAAAATGCTGTCGTTACACGTGCACTGGTTGCTGATAATGTTAAAATTGGTGCAGGCGCTGTTGTCGGCGACGCAAAGAGCGAACATATCGAGCTCATTTCCAAACGTGTAAAGGGGGTAGAATAATATGGCTAAAGCATTTGGAATCGTAAACTTTGCCGGAAATCACATCAGAGTGGAAGGCATGCAGGAATATCGTCCGGTAGGTGCATTCTCTTTTCTTGGACGTTATCGTGTTATTGACTTCCCTATCTCAAATATGAGTAACAGTGGTATCGACCACATTCAGGTCTATATCCGCAGAAATCCACAGTCTTTGACTGCGCATCTTGGAACAGGACGCCACTACAATATCAACTCAAAGAGCGGTAATCTTCAGATTCTCTATTCCGGTCTCGGAATGAACATGAGTCTGTATAACAATGACATTGCTTCTTATATTGAAAACCTGGAATATATCGAACAAGAACTGGCCGAATATGTTGTTATTGCACCAAGTTACATGGTCTACACACAGGATTACAAGAAACTGTTAAACGATCATATCGAATCCGGTGCTGATATTACATTACTGTATCATTCTGTAGATACTGCAAAAGAATATTTCCTGAACTGTTACGCATTGAACCTGAACAAGCAGAAAGGAGTTCTTTCTCTGGAACAGAATCACGGAAATGCAAAGAATAAAAATATCTTCATGGATACTTATGTTATGAAGAAAGATCTGTTCATCGAACTGATCCACAAAGCAAAAAAGACTTCTTCTGTATACACTTTATTAGATATCGTGAATGCATCCTGTGATGAACTCGATATCCGCGGTGTTTCTCACAAAGGTTATTTCGCTGCAATCTCTGATTTCAAGAGTTATTATGATTCAAACCTTTCTCTGACAGATATTAAAACTGCTCAGAATCTGTTTGATCCAAACTGGCCAATCTACACAAGAACAAATGATTCCTGCCCGACACAGTATTTTGAAACAGGAAATGTTAAAAATTCTGTTGTATCAAACGGATGTCTGATTGAAGGTTCTCTGGAACATTCTGTTGTAGGACGTGGATGTATCATCAAAAAAGGTGCTGTTATTAAGAACTGCGTAGTTCTTTCTGGCGCATACATCGGTGAGAATGTACATATTGAAAATCAGGTTGTTGACAAACACGCCAAGATCACACATGTAAAAGAGCTTACATCTTCCGAGGATCGTCCTGGATATGTAAGAAGAAATGATACACTGTAGAACGTACAGCATAAAAAATGCGGGAAGATGAAATCAATCATCTTCCCACTTTTTATAATACCATAGTATGGAAACAATGTTGGCATCGGTAGGCTCTTTGGCATTTTACCGGATTACTTCCCGTGCGATTTTTTGCCAGGAAATCCTGCTGACATCACATTCTTTTGTATCTTTTTCCTCAATTGCTTCCCGTAAAGCTTCTGCAAGTCTGCTTTCAAATTCCGGTAATTCTTCCTCCAGCGGTTCATCCGTTCCTTTCATCCCCGGAGGTAACACGTACCGGATATCTGCGTCCGGGACCATATCAGCAAGCCACTCTGCAATTCCTTCCAATTTCGTCATTACTACCCTGTCACCACAGGCCAGACTCTCAATCACAGTCAACGGAAGGCCCTCATACATAGACGGAAGCACAAAAATATCACAGTCATTGTATAGCTCTGCAAGCCTTGATTGCGTTACACATCCAGCAAACACTACCGGATATCTGCATCCATCTGCCAGTTCTTTAATCTCTTCATATTCAACGAGGTTTCCGGCACCTCCGGCAAGAATAAGTTGTATTTTTTCTTTTTCATAATCCAGAAGATTCAATGCTCTCAGAAGACTTTTTACACCTTTCTTCTGTGTAATCTTCCCCGCAAAAATCATACGGATTTTTCCGTCTTTTCTGCTTGATTTTATACCTGTCTTTTTAAAGACTTCACTGTTATATCCTGTTCCTATCACAGTCATCTGTTTTTCTGATACCAGATATATTTTTTTTATTTTTTCTTTCTGCGCTTCCTGAAGTGCAAATATCCTGTCAAGTTTCGGAATCTCCTGCCTGATAAAATTTCTTTCAAATAAAATACTCTCCATCTGTCTCAGATCCGTATTATGGCAAAATCCATATACTTTTTTAGCAGGATAATGTGCTCTTATCAGCGCCGTCAGGTAATACAAATGATGGCATAAGATAATATCCGGATTTTCTTTTTCTATTGCTTCATCCAGAACTTCAAGAAATGCAGCTTTAAATTGTCCAGCCATCTCTTCTGTCATATCCCGATATCTTGTACTGGTATAAGGCATCTCATCCGACATTCCTACTACCGGATACGGAAGCTTTTCTGACGAAAAATATACCGGATATACCGTTACCCCTTCCGGCATATCCACCCGATCCTCTCTTGTGACGCCCGCCACCACGGCCTGCGAAACACCCATCTTGGCCAGAGATCTCACCACCTCGGTCAGATAGACGCCGCTTCCCGTACTGCATGGCTTCTGCGCCGTGACACTAAGCACTCTCATTTTCGATCTGTTATCTCCTCTCGTAGATTGTAAACACATATTCCAGATCAAAATAAGTCTGTTCGTCACTGATCTTCGTCATCTCCCACTCCGGATCCTCATCCAGATTCGGGAAATATGTATCTGCATCATATGCATGGTCTATTTTTGTAATATATGCTTTTGTACAATACGGAAGCAGCTGGCGGTAAATACTCTCTCCACCGATCACAAATATATCTTCCGAATCATATTTTTTCAGTTCATCCACCATCTCTTCTATGGTATGTACAATGACTGTATCTTTTACTTTATAGTTCTTGTCTGTTGTAAGTACTACATTCACACGATTCTTAAGCGGCTGTCCGCCCGGAAAGCTTTCCAGTGTCTTTCTTCCCATCGCTACAACTTTCCCTTTCGTTGTCTCTCTGAAAAACTTCATATCCTGCGGAATACTCACCAGTAACTTATTTTCTTTTCCTATTGCCCAGTTTGAATCTACTGCAACGATCAAATTCATAATCTACATCTCCTCTTTACGTATGATATATTCTTATCTCTGACTGCCACCGGCTAATAATATTTCTTCTACACTGCCACCGGAATATTCTTAATCTGATCATGTGTCTGATAATCGATCAATTTTACATCATCTCTTGTAAACTGATAAAAGTCTTTGATCTCCGGATTCAGCCAGAACTTCGGTGCCGGAAGCGGCTTGCGGCTGATCAGTTCCTCTATCATCGGCACATGTCTGTCGTAAATATGTGCATCTGCGATCACATGTACGAACTCTCCGACTTCCATATCACATACCTGCGCCAGCATATGGATCAATACGGCATACTGACATACATTCCAGTTATTTGCCGCAAGGACATCATTCGATCTCTGATTCAGGATTGCATTCAATGTCAGTTTATCATGTCCCGGTTTCTTGGTTACATTAAATGTCATACTGTATGCACACGGATAGAGATTCATCTCATGCAGATCTTCATGCACATAAATATTCGTCATGATTCTTCTGCTGTATGGATTATTCTTAAGGTCATAGATTACACGGTCCACCTGATCAAACATGCCTTCTTTATACTGGTGCTTTACGCCCATCTGATATCCATAAGCCTTTCCGATCGAACCGTTTTCATCCGCCCAACTGTCCCAGATATGACTGTGAAGATCATTGATATTATTCGATTTCTGCTGCCAGATCCACAAAAGCTCATCCGTACAGCTTTTGATTGCTGTTCTTCGAAGTGTCAGTGCCGGAAATTCTTTCGACAGATCATACCTGTTCACAACTCCGAATTTCTTGATCGTATATGCCGGTGTTCCATCTTCCCATACCGGTCTTACTTTTTCGCCTCTGGTATCGGTACCGTTATCGATAATGTCACGGCACATATTGATAAATACTTTGTCTGCATAACTCATTTTTTGTTTCTCCTGTCCTTTTCCTGTTCTCTCTACGGATCACTGATATTATAAAGAACCCGGTCCAGCATCTTTTCCAATGCCGCGATTTCCTTTTTACTCATCCCGATCGTCAGCCTCCGATCTATCTTCTTCCGGTAATTGTCCATCTTTTTCTGAATATCATATGCTTTTTCCGTCGGATAAATGTTCTTGCATCTTTTGTCCTGATTACTTGGAACTGCCAGAATGAATCCTTTTTCATCTAGCCTTTTTAAGATTCCCGTTACCGTCGGATTCTTAAGACTTAACGCCTTTTCAATGTCTTTCTGATTCACAAACTCCTTACTGCTGCCAAGAAGATAATCCAGCACCGCGCACTGCGATGATGTGATCCCTATCCCCCGAAGCAGGTTATTGAATTCCTTTTCATAAATATTATTGATCTGTTTGAACATAAATCCAACGGGTAATCGTTCTTTCATCCCTTGTATTCTCCCATTTCCCTGTAATACCGTCATCAGTCCGGGTATTCACAAATACCCAGACTATTTCAATTTATTTTACCATATTCCAACAGGCTATGCAATCTTATCCATCGCGCGAATCTCTTTTACAGCGAATCCAATTGCGACAATTCCCGCTGCCGCATCTGCGATCGGTCCCGCATACATCACCCCGTCAATTCCCATAAAAATCGGGAATATAAGTATCAGCGGAAGTAAAAAGATTACCTGTCTTGTAAGCGACACTACAATACCCAGCTTCGCTTTACCAATTGATGTAAAGAATCCGGATGACATTGGCTGGATTCCATTAACAAATGTCATAAACATAAAAATCCTGAAATATCTTGCCGCAAATTCATAATATTCTTTGCTTCCCGTACCAAAGATACTCACAAGCTGCGTCGGGAAAAACTGGAAACACAAGAAGAACACAATTCCAACCGTCATAGCAACGCGGAATGCTTTCCAATAAGTGCGTTTTACTCTGTCATACGATCCCGCTCCATAATTATATCCCCAGATTGGCTGACATCCCTGGGAAATCCCGATCGCAATAGCCATGAACACCATATTTACCTTTGAGATAACGCCCACACACGCCAGTGGAATATCTGTTCCATATACAGAAGCCGCACCATAATAGCGCAGTGTATTATTCATTGTAATCTGTACCACAGCCATGGCAATCTGATTGATACAGGAAGCCATTCCCAATGACAGGATCATTTTCAGGAGATGGCCTCTCGGACGGAACATCTCTTTTTTCAGCTCCATTTTACGAAATCTTCCAAAATATACAATTACCATAATTCCGGATACGATCTGTCCGATCACGGTCGCCCACGCAGCGCCTTTGATCCCCCAGTGGAATCCAAAGATAAACAGCGGATCTAACACCGTATTAATAATTGCCCCTGTCAGCATACAAGTCATAGAGTACGTAGGACTTCTGTCCGCGCGGATCAGATGATTCCCTCCGGTTGTCAAAATCAGGAACGGAATTCCAAATGCCGTAATTCCTGTATAATCCTGTGCATATGGCAGGATCTTTGTCGTCACACCGAAAAGATGCAGCAGAGGATCCAGGAACACCAGTACCACTGCTGCAATGATCACACCACAGATCACCAGCATGGAAAGCCCGATCCCCGCAATCCTGCTTGCTTTCTCATGATCTCCCGCTCCGGAACACAGATTAAAATTCGACGCACTTCCGATTCCAAGAAGAAGTGCTGTTGCCGTACAGATGATCGACACAGGAAATGCAATATTAGTCGCTGCATTTCCCAGAAGTCCGACTCCCTGTCCGATAAAGATCTGATCTACAATATTATATAATGAGCTCACCAGCATACTGATAATTGCCGGAATTGCGAATTTCGCGATCAGTTTTCCCTCGCTTTCTGTTGCCAGAAGATTCACTTTTTTCTGTTCTTTCAACTTTCTTTCACTCCTTATTTTCTCACCAATTATTCATGGACTCTTATTTGATTTTCACCATACAGCGATTATAAAAGACGGAGCTTGTTACGGCCTCCGTCCTCTGAAAATATTCTGCTATTTATTATTTAATATTCACGGATCACGGCTCCAATCTTCCGTGTCGTATCCATATCCACCAGATGAGCCAGTGCATCTTCCAGATGCTTTTCTTTTACTGCTTCTGTAACGATAACAAGCTCTGCTGCATCATTTTCTTTTGTCTTCTGAATCACTCTTGCAATACTTACTTTATGCACTCCGAATACACTTGCAATTGCAGCAAGTACACCTGGTTTATTATCCACCAGCATACGGATATAGAACTTGTTCTTTACTTCTTTAAAGTTCTTTACCGGTGTCTCACGATAACAGGTACAACTGATTCTTCCTGTACAATGGTATTGTATATCACGGATCACATCGATCACATCACCCATGATCGCACTGGCCGTCGGGAGTTCCCCTGCTCCTCTTCCGTAGAACATCGTATCACCGGCAGCATCAGAGCGGACAAATACTGCATTAAACGAATCTCTCACGGATGCAAGCGGATGTTCCTTCGGAATCATCATCGGATGAACAGCAACCTCAATTCCTTCTTCCGTATTATGCGCAACACCGAGTAATTTAATCACATCACCAAATTCTTCTGCGTATTCCACATCTTTCGCAGTAATTTTTGTAATTCCTTCTGTATATACATCATCGAATGTAACTCTGGAATGAAATGCAATCGATGCCATGATCGCTACCTTACGTCCTGCATCCAGTCCTTCAATATCGGCCGTCGGATCTGCCTCTGCATAACCAAGCTCTGTTGCCAGTGCCAGTGCATCGTCAAAATCCATCCCTTCTTCGATCATCTTGGTCAGAATAAAGTTCGTCGTACCATTGACAATACCGATAACTTCCTGAATCTCATTCGCCGCCAGACACTGCTTCAGCGGACGGATAATCGGGATTGCTCCTGCCACAGCTGCCTCAAATAAGAAATCCACTCCACTTTCTTCTGCCGCCTCCAAAAGTTCGTGTCCATGTGTCGCTACCAGATCTTTGTTCGCTGTCACGACATTCTTTCCTGCATGCAGTGCTTCCAGAATCATAGTTCTTGCAGGTTCGATACCACCCATCACTTCGATTACGATTTCTATCTCATCATCATTCATGATATCTTCCCACTTATCGGTTAAAAGAGACTGGTCTACACCCTCTCTCTTCTTATTCATGTTATGTACCAGTATCTTCTGAATTTCAAGACCTGCACCGGCTTTCAATGCCATTTCATCCTTCTGGCGTTCCACAAGTTTATACACCCCGCTGCCGACCGTTCCAAGTCCCAGAAGACCTGCTTTTACTACTCTTTCCTGATTCATCTTCTCACATCCTCGTTTTTTGTTCACTCTCTTTTCGTATCTACAGATATTCTGCCAGCGGCAGATTCTGCAGCTTTGCTTATACAGACTTTAGTATAGCATAGTGCTACATATAATTTCAATCCGATTCTTCCCACGCTCGGAAATTAGTACAGTTTAATCTCCTTTCTGCACAGTAACAAATCCGCACCCACATAATTGATCAGCATAAAAAAAGACGTTACAAATAGTCAATTCAGAGCGACAGACGGGACTCGAACCCGCAACCTCCACCTTGGCAAGGTGGCGTACTACCAACTGTACTACTATCGCATAGCAACTACTTGCAACGTCTTTTCAGAGCGACAGACGGGACTCGAACCCGCGACCTCCACCTTGGCAAGGTGGCGTACTACCAACTGTACTACTATCGCACATCAAGTATGTTTTATTATTTTGTGTTCATCAGAACGATATTCAGTATAACGTATATATATGGTATTGTCAACTGCTTTTTTTAATTTTTTGAATTTTTCTTTTAATTTGAAAACTCCGACAACTTTTCCTGCATGCTTTGGCAAGTGGCAGCTCCTTACGAACGCATAGTGATAAAAAAGGTGCGGGAGCAACCTTCTCTTTGGTTTTCCCGCATCTTTTACTTTATATAGCTTTTACTTTATTCTTTGTCTTCTGCCTTTTTCTCTTCTTTTGCTATAACCGCAATTCCGAGTTCCTCCAGCTGTTTTGCATCTACATGTCCCGGTGCTTCTGTCATAAGATCAGATGCATCTTTTACTTTAGGGAATGCAATTACATCACGGATGCTGTCCTGTTTTGCCATCAGCATAACCAGACGATCCAGACCATATGCAAGTCCTGCGTGCGGCGGCACTCCATACTTGAATGCTGTCAGAAGGAATCCAAACTGCTCCTGTGCCTGCTCTTCTGTAAATCCAAGCACTTCAAACATCTTGCTCTGGATATTCTGATCAAAGATTCTGACACTTCCTCCACCAATCTCGTTACCATTCAATACGATATCGTATGCTTTTGCACGGACTCTTCCCGGATCACTGTCAATATACTGAAGATCTTCTTCCATTGGCATTGTAAATGGATGGTGCATAGCTGTATAACGGTTCTGCTCTTCACTCCACTCAAGAAGTGGGAATTCTGTTACCCACAAGAATTTGTATTCATTCTTGTCAAGAAGTTCCATCTGACGTGCGAGTTCCAGACGAAGTGCTCCCAGCGTATCCCATACAACTTTATTCTTATCTGCAGCAAATAATAACAAGTCTCCGTTCTCTCCGCCCATCGCTTCGATCAGAGCTTTCATTTCATCATCTGTCATGAATTTGGCAAATGAGGATTTCACTGTTCCGTCTTCATGAATTGCAATATACGCAAGTCCCTTTGCACCATAATCTTTTGCAAAATCAACCAGTTTATCAATCTTCTTACGAGCCATTCCGCCCTGTCCTTTGGCGTTGATACCACGAACTGTTCCACCATTTTCGATCGCATTTTTGAACACTACAAATTCACAATCTTTTACAACATCTGTTACGTTTGTCAGTTCCATACCAAAACGGATATCCGGCTTATCTGAACCAAAGCGGTCCATTGCTTCCTGCCATGTCATTCTCTGGATTGGAAGAGATACTTCCACGCCCAGTACTTCTTTGAATAATTTGGCAAGCAGTCTTTCATTTACTTCGATTACATCATCGACATCCACGAAAGATAACTCCATATCGATCTGTGTGAATTCCGGTTGACGGTCTGCACGTAAATCTTCGTCACGGAAGCATTTTGCGATCTGGAAATATCTGTCATATCCTGAACACATCAATAACTGTTTGAATAACTGTGGTGACTGTGGCAGCGCATAGAACTGTCCCTGCTGGATACGGCTAGGTACGAGGTAATCTCTTGCTCCTTCCGGTGTACTTTTGATCAGAACCGGTGTCTCAATCTCAAGAAATCCTTCTTCCGCAAGGAACTGACGTGTCAGAGTTGCAACCTTGCTTCTCATCATCAGATTGCGCTGCAGATCCGGTCTTCTAAGATCCAGGTATCTGTATTTCAGACGTACTTCTTCTTTTGTTTTAGAATTCTCTTCGATGTGGAACGGCGGTGTCTCTGATTCAGAAAGAATACGAAGTTCTTCCGGAATCACCTCTATCTCTCCTGTTGCAAGATGCTCATTCACTGCACCGGAACGTTTTGCTACTGTTCCTACGATTGCTACTACATATTCTGCACGAAGCTTAGCTGCCTTTTCGATCAGTGCCGCTTCGCATTTTCCTTCTTCGAATACCACCTGGATAATACCTGAACGGTCTCTGACATCTACGAATACCAGACCGCCCTTATTACGGTTTTTCTGTACCCATCCCATAATGGTAACTTTCTCTCCTACATTGGCTGCAGATAATTCTGCACATCTGTGGGTTCTTTTTAACCCTTTCATTGATTCTGCCATGTTTCTTTATCTCCTTTTCCGACGTCCTTACGCCGTAATTTATTGTTTCCTATATATCTTATAAATTTTCCACGGAATCTGCATAACAGTCCACGATTTCTGTATAACCGTCTTCAGTAAGCTGTTCTTTCTGGAACTTTTTATTCTTCTTCATGTTGACGATCAGGACCTGTTTTCCTGCCTGACGGTCTGCCTTTGCAAGTGACATAACCTTTAAAAGCCCTTCTTTTGTCATCTTCTTCTCTAACAGATATGCTTTCTTCTCTTTTACAGTCGGAACTTCATATCCATTTTCCAGAAGCAGCATGACGATTCGTTCGAATCCGATTGAGAATCCACATGCAGGTGTATCCTGCCCGGTGAATTTACCGATCATCTTATCATAACGGCCGCCTCCGGCTACAGATCCGCCGAAATCATCCATCGTCACTTCAAAGATCGTTCCTGTATAGTAAGACTGTCCTCTTACAAGTGTCGGATCGAATTTGATATTGAATTCGCATTCTTTTGCGGTCTCAACACTGGAAATGATCATTTCCATACTGTCTGCTGTCTCTTCACTTAAGCAGTCGCCCAGTTTTTCTTTCAGGAAACGGATACCTGTTACATCTGGTGCTACATCCTTAAATAACTGAAGATAGGTCTCTACATTTTCCTTTACATATCCCATCTCTTCTAATTCTTTCGCAACACCTTCTGCACCGATCTTGTCCATCTTATCCAGAATGATGAAGACTTCATCATAATCATCCTCACGGAAACCACTGTAAGCAGCCATTGCTTTCAGGATATTACGGTCATTGATACATACCGTAAAGTTCTGGAAACTTAATTTGCCAAGCATAGCTGTCGTTGCAAGGATCAGTTCGATCTCTGCGAGATTTCCCGGCTCTCCTAAGATATCAATATCACACTGCATGAACTGTCTGAAACGTCCTTTCTGCGGACGGTCTGCTCTCCATACATTACCAATCTGCAATGCCTTAAAAGGTGCCGGCAATTCATTCGAATGGTTTGCATAATATCTGGCAAGCGGTACGGTAAGATCATAACGCAGTCCTCCGTCTACCAGATCGTTTTCTTCTTTTGCTGTATCGATCTTCAGTTTTTCTCCTCTTTTTAAGATCTTGAAGATCAGTTTCTCGTTGTCTCCGCCCTGTTTGCTGCACAGGTTCTCGATATGTTCCACACATGGTGTCTCGATGGAACAGAATCCGTATGTCTTATACGTCTCTTTGATCAGTCCGATCAGGTAATCACGGATCTCCATCTCACGTGGGAGCATGTCTTTCATACCGGTAACCGGTTTCTTCTTTAATGCCATAACCATTCTCCTTTGCGTTCTATCATTTCGTCGATCCTGTCGATGTAGGCATCTACCGCCTTGACATTCTCCTGACGGATCAGACGCGTCATTTTCTTCTTTTTACTGCCCGGCATAGGAATCGGATCCTTCAATACAATCTTTGTCGATGCTCCGGCTCCTGCGGCAATAATAGATTGTTTTTCTTCCATAATAAGTATATTGTATATTCCAGCTTTGTCAACCTTTGCATACCCAACATTTTCAAAATTCCCCGCAATATTCTTCTGTCTGTACAGATAATACGGGAAAAGATCCATCTCTTTTGCTGCCTTTGCAGCCCTCTCGATCATGCCGGAAAGGATCTCATGCGTCTCTTTCGCATCCCGGTTCAAATCCTCCATCTCCATTCTGGCTGCTCTTTTGATCGCCAGTGAATGCACTGTCAGACTGTCCGGATGCATCTGTGCGATCTGTGCCAGTGTATCTTCCATGTCAGAAATATCTTCTCCCGGAAGTCCTGCGATGATATCCATATTGATATTATCGAATCCAGTCTTTCTGGCCAGTGCATAGGCTTCTTTTATCTCTTCTACGGTATGTTTTCTTCCAATCACATCCAGCGTCTTCTGCTGCATACTCTGTGGATTAATAGAAATTCTTGTAATGTCATGATTCTTTATGACTTTCAACTTCTCTTCTGTAATGCTGTCCGGTCTTCCGGCTTCCACTGTATATTCCAGCAGGTATTCTCTCGAAAACTTCTCATCGATCCAGCTCATCAGCCGTTCCAACTGCTCTGCCGTCAGCGTTGTCGGCGTACCTCCGCCGATGTAGATCGTATTTAATTTTTTGTTTTTCGAGCGTTCTGCGATAAATTCCAGCTCTTTGCAAAGTGCATCCACATATGCATCCACTTTTTCTTTCCAGCGATCCAGTGGTCCGGAACTGAAAGAACAGTAAGAACAAACCGATGGACAGAACGGGATTCCAACATACAGGCTATATCCGTTCTCGTAATCCAGTTCTTTTAAAATTTTCTGTTCTCTTTCGGCAATCTCCCATGCAAGAGCTGCTTTTTCTCCTCTCACTCTCGCACTTTCCCATGCCCAGTTAATATAATCTTCTTTTTTCCATCCGGCTTCCAGTTTCTGCATAGCAAGCTTGGTCGGGCGCACTCCCGTAAGCACTCCCCACGCAAGCGGCTCTCCTGTAATCCTTTCCAGCTGATCATACAGACTCAGATCAATCTGCCGTTTTCTTTCTTTTTTCTGGCTCTCCTTCTCTGAATCTTCCTGTATCTTCCCTGTGCTTTCATCCCGACCTGCTGTGTCAGTAATTTCCACGGTGTTCTCAAATCCCACGGAAATTTCACGGTCATCCGGCAAATGTACCATTACATAATTAGAGGCTTTTTCATCCGTCTTACAGGATACTTCCTGTGACGGATAAAAAGCCTTTAATATATGATACGCATTATAAGTATAAGACTCGCTTTTACATATAATCTGAATCATTCTATTTCTCCATTCCGTTTTCTTTCACTGTCTTTTCTTATCGTTCATTATACAAATGGATTATGACGCTTTTCATAACCAATCGTCGTCTCTTCCATATGCCCCGGATATACATGCGTCTCTTCCGGTAATATCAAAAGCTTTTCTTTTACAGAACGGACCAGTGCTGATGCACTTCCACCTGGGAAGTCCGAACGTCCGACGGATGTACGGAACAATGTATCACCGCTAAAAAGAACATCTTCCTGTTCCATATAATAGCAGCATCCGCCCGGTGTATGCCCCGGTGTATGGATCACACGGAACTGAAAGCCTGCAATTTGAAGCTGCTGTCCGTCTCTGACCGGAACCGCATCCGCGAACTGATATCCTCCGCGCATATAACCAGAAGACAGATTGCTTTCACCGTCCATCATCATCGGTAGATCTGCTTCTTCCACATATACTGGAACTTTTATATCTTCCATCACATCGGAAAGTCCCATAATATGGTCAAAATGTGCATGCGTCAGAAGTACAGCCTTCAGCTTCAGTCCCTGCTCTTTCACGGCATTCTTTAATTTTGCCGGATATGATCCCGGGTCAACCATGACCGTATCCTTTGTCTCTTCATTGATCACCAGATAACAATTGGTACCGATCATTCCCACTACGTATTTTTCTATCTTCATACTTTTAGCCTGTTGCCCTTTCTATATCTATGATTCCGGAAAGCTGCTGCAGCTTCTTCACGATGCGCTCCAATTCTTCACGGCCGTGAACGATGAATCCCATCTCGATCGTTGCCGTTCCCTTCTTACTGGTACGGACATTCATAGATTTGACATCTACGTTTCCCTCAGTGAAGATTCGGGATATCTCCATCAGAAGTCCCTGCTGGTCATTCGCATACATCTTGATCTCTGCAAGATACTGACCGCCGGATTTTTCCGTCACTTCGGTCTCCCACTCTGCAGGAATCAGTCTTGCACGTTCCGATTCGGACAGGTGGATCATATTGATACAGTCCGTTCGGTGAATGGAAAGTCCTCTTCCACGTGTAACAAATCCGACGATCTCATCTCCCGGTACCGGGTTACAGCATCTGGAGAAACGGACTGCCATATCATCAATTCCCTTGACAACAATGCCACTCTTTGACTTGGCAATGTGTACTTTATTCTTCGCTGCTTCTGCCACTCTCTCCAGAACAACTTCATCGGTAATTGCCTGTCTGTGATCTTTTCCATATTCTTCAGCAAGACGATTCACGACCTGGCCTTCTTTTAAGCCGCCATGTCCGATTGCCGCCAATACAGAATCCCAGTCTTTGAATCCGTATTTTTTCTGAACAATCTCCTGATATTTCGGCTGGATGATATTTGCAACATTGATACTTTTCGCTCTGCAGTACGTCGCAATCATATCCTTACCGCGGATGATATTGCTTTCCTTGAACTCTTTCTTGAACCACTGGTTGATCTTATTCTTTGCCTGGGTACTCTTTACAATATTCAGCCAGTCACGGCTTGGTCCCTTGGAATTCTGGGATGTCAGGATCTCGATTCTGTCGCCATTCTGAATCTTATAATCAATGTTAACAAGTTTTCCGTTGACTCTGGCTCCTACCATCTTGTTACCGACCGCACTGTGGATCGCATAAGCAAAATCGATCGGAGTTGAACCATTCGGCAGGTTCTTTACATCTCCCTGCGGAGTAAAGCAATAGACATCCTCTGCAAACAGATCCAGATCTCCTTTGATCAGGTTCAGGAATTCTCTGTTATCCGACATGTCTCTCTGCCACTCCAGGATCTGACGCAGCCAGCTTAACTTCTCTTCCTCCTGTGCCTCCACACTCTTCTTACCGTCATTGGATTCTTTATACTTCCAGTGTGCAGCGATACCATATTCAGCTGTCTTATGCATCTCTTCTGTACGGATCTGGATCTCGAACGGCTGTCCGACCGAACTCATCAGTGTCGTATGCAGTGACTGGTACATATTCGGCTTCGGCATAGCAATATAGTCTTTAAAACGTCCCGGAATCGGCGTATACATCTCATGGATCACACCCAGCGCCGCATAACAGTCTTTTACAGATTCTACTATGATACGCACAGCAAACAGATCATAGATCTGGTCAACCGTCTTATCCTGATTCACCATCTTCTTATAGATACTGAAGAAATGTTTGACACGTCCGTTGACCTCTGCTTTGATATTCGCATTCTTCATATGTGTCGATACTTCTTCTACGATCTGCTCTACGAATTCTTCCCTCTCTGTCTTTCTTGCATTGATCTGGTTCACCAGGTCATAGAACACCTCCGGCTGGGAATACTTAAGTGCCAGGTCATCCAGTTCCGTCTTGATCTTAGATATACCAAGACGCTGTGCGATCGGCGCATAGATGTCCATCGTCTCTTTCGCTTTTTCTTTCTGCTTTGCCGGCGTCATGAACTGCAAGGTACGCATATTATGCAGACGGTCTGCCAGTTTGATAATGATCACACGGATATCCTTCGCCATGGCAAGGAACATCTTACGTAGGTTTTCTGCCTGTACCTCCAGTTTATCCGATGAATAAGAGAGTCTTCCCAGTTTGGTAACTCCATCTACCAGAAGTGCTACCTCATCTCCAAATTCCCTCCGGATATCTTCTTCCGTAAACTTTGTATCTTCTACCACATCATGCAGCATACCTGCCGCAATCGTCTCTTTATCCATCTCCAGATCAGCCAGAATGATCGCTACCCACAAAGGATGGATGATATATGGTTCTCCGGATTTCCTGCGCTGATCTCCATGCGCCTTTACCGCCAGCTTATAAGCCTTTTCAATCATAGAAACATCTGTGGACGGATGATACTTTCGGATACGGGCAATTAACATGTCATATAACCGGTTCGGGTCCTCATAATCTTCCTGAGATTTTACCGCATGCCCGTCTACAACTGCAAGCCCTTTCGTGTGATCTTCTGTCAGTGCTTCCGGTGCGATCCGGTTGTCCAGTGATTCATAGGTTGTCTTATCAGACATATTAACGCCTCCTTCCCTTGATTTCTCTCTTTTTATTTTCCAGGATATGTGATCACAGCGTCCACATCATATCCTTCTAATCTTTCTCTTCCTTTTAACCCGGCAAGTTCCATCAGAAATACTGCTTTTACCACTTCTCCGCCAAGGCTTTCGATCATCTTCACCATAGCCTCGTTGGTTCCGCCTGTAGCAATCAGGTCATCAATAATAACCACTTTCTGTCCCGGCTTGATTGCATCTTTGTGCATCTCGATCGTGGCTGTGCCATACTCCAGTTCATATTCAACAGAAACCGTCTCGCATGGGAGTTTTCCTTTTTTTCTGATTGGGATAAATGGCTTGTGCAGATTATATGCGATCGGTACACCAAAGATAAATCCTCTTGATTCCGGTCCTACAACCACATCAAAATCCACGTCTTTTAATTTTTCCTGCATCAGGTCTATCGCCAGATGTAATCCATCTGCATCCTGAAGGATGCTTGTTACGTCTCTGAATATAATTCCCGATTCCGGAAAATCCGGAATACTTCTTACATACTCTTCTATCGGTTTCATGATACTCTCTCCATTTCTGTCTAAAATACAACTTTAAGTATACCATTACTCGTTCTGATTTTCAATCTATGGTTTTCACACTGCAACGAGAGAAACCAGCTTAACGGTAATGTGTGATCACAATCTGCGGTGTTCTCTTTCCCATATATTCATTGATATCAGGATAATAAGTCACCGCAATTTTTATATGACCGCCTCTGCCTTGTAAAAGAGCATCCACCTCCATGCGCCCGTAGGTCTCTTCCATATTCTTTAAGAATCCTTCCACATTCTGGAACAGCATGGCTTCTATGACACTTCCGTTTGCATCCTGTGCCTTTATCTTCAGTACATTTCTGTTCTTTCCAAGTATTCTCGCTCCCAGAAGCGTCACTCCGCGTGCGGCAAATATCGGCTTTGTATTCCCTTTTCCGAATGGTTCCAGAAGTTCCAGCTCTTTCACCAGTTCTTCCGTCACACAAAGAAACGGCATCTCCATATCAATCGTGACTTTTTCTTTCATTTCTTCTTCCGTCAGGGTGCAGTTCTCATTCAGTCTTCTCCGGAATTCTGCGATATTCTCTTTCTCCAGAGAAAGTCCTGCTGCCAGCCGGTGTCCGCCAAACTTCGTCAGGATATCTTTGCATTTATTCAGTTCCTCATACATATGATATCCGTCGATCGACCGTCCGGATCCTTTCGCACCATCCTCTGCATCCGTCAGTACGAATACCGGTTTGTAATAGCATTCCCTTATTCTTCCCGCAACAATCCCCGCAAGACTTTCATGACAATCCGGCAGATAGATGACCAGTACCCTGTCGTCGGATAAATCTGTCGTCTCCACCTGTTCTTTCGCAAGCTTTACTGCTTCTTCGGTCATATCCTTTCTGCTGTCATTTAATGCTTTTAAATCACCCGCAAGAATATCCGCTTCTTTCTGTGTACGCACCCGCAGAAGTTTCAGTGCCCGCTTTGCTGTATCCAGCCTCCCGCTTGCGTTGATACAGGGGCCCAGAACAAACCCTATATGATAAGAATTCAGACTTTCTTTATCAATTCCTGTACATTCTATCAGTGCTTTCAGTCCCGGATTCTTCGTTCGCTTAAGCATCTGCAGTCCTTCTTTGACAAAGATCCGGTTCTCATCCTCCAGATCCATCACGTCACCGACCGTTGCGATTGCAACATTTTCAATCAGATCATCCAGATCAGTGGAATCTTTCCCCATGCTTTCCCACAACGCCTCCATCAGTTTATATGCAACCGCCGCGCCACAGAGTCCCTTGAACGGATATACACAGTCCTTCTGCTTCGGATCGATCACTGCATCCGCTGGTGGAAGTCTGTATATCTTTTCTCCGTCTATTTCATCGAACGGGATCTCATGATGATCCGTTACGATGATCGTCATGCCCAGTTCTTTGCCATATGCAATCTCATTTGCTGCTGCGATTCCATTATCACAGGTAATGATCGTATCGATTCCGGCATCGTAAGCCCGGTCGATCAGATGCCGATTCAGACCATATCCGTCTCCTATGCGGTCCGGAATATCACTGTCCACATATGCCCCGAGACGTTCCAGCCCCTCCAGCAAAATATACGTCGCATTCACACCATCAATATCATAATCTCCGATCACCCGGATTTTCTTCTCCTCTGCAATCTTTTCTTTCAAAATGTCAATCGCCTTATCCGCATCTTTCATCAGCATCCCGTCATACAGATCACTGATCGTTCCATTCAGATAACGTTCGATTGCCTCTTCTCCGATCACATCCCTGTTGCGGATCAGGCATGCCAGTCTCGGACTAATCTGATATTTCTTTCCTATCGCTTCAAAATCTGCACCTTTGCGCAGCAGAACCCATCGTTCCATTTATCTTTATCCCCTTTGTATCTGTCCGTCAGAATATTATATTTCTATTTTAAAAAAAGCAGTTATGCCCTGTCAATAGGCATAACTGCTTCCCTGATCATTTTATGATCTATTTTTTCTTTTTCTTTGGCTGTGCTTTTTTGCCGACTTTCGTCTTCATTACATACCACAGTGCTCCTGTAACACATACAGAAGAATATCCACCGCAGACGATACCTACCATCAGAGGTGCTGCAAACTCACGAATAGAACTTACACCCATAATAAACAGTACCGCAACCATGATAAATGTTGTCAGTGAAGTATAAATACTTCTTGTCAGTGTCTGTGTAATACACTTATTTACAAGTTCTGACAGATCTGTATTTCTCTTCATAAGCGGAAGTTCCTCACGGATACGGTCAAAGATTACGATCGTCGCGTTGATCGAATAACCTACAATCGTCAGCATACAAGCAATAAATGTACCTCCGACTGAGATTCTGGATACTGCATAGAATGCCAGTACAACCAGTACATCATGTAATAATGCCAGCACCGCACTTGTAGCAAAACGTACATCTTTGAAACGGAACCAGATATAAAGCAACATGAAAATTGTTGCTACGATCACTGCGATCACTGCATCCTGACGCATCTCATTACTGATCGTTGAACTGATATTTTCCGCTGTGATATCAGATTCTTTTACACCAAAATTATCTTCCAGTGCCTTATTTACCTTCTCACGTTCAGACAAACTTAAAGTTACTGTCTTGATGACTACCTGTTTTGTTCCGGATACTTTCTGTGTCTGGATATTATGATCTCCTGTCACTTTTTCTACAACAGGAACGATCTCTTTATCAATCTCATCGATTGAATAATCTTTGTCAAACTTCACATTCATAGATGTTCCGCCCTTGAAATCCAGACTGTAAGCCAATGCCCCGTTACCCTGGGCAGAATGTACTCCCATAACCACGAATCCTGCAAGGATCATTGCAATAGAAATACTGAAGAACACTTTCTTCTTGCCAAGGAAGTTGATTGGCTTTCTTTCTTTCATCTTATGGTAATACAGACTCTCTTTTCGAATTCCGATTCCATAGAACGCAAACACGATCATACGTGTAATCACCAGTGCTGTAAACATTGATACCACAATACCGATTGCCAGAGTCTGCGCAAATCCTTTGACTGTTCCGGAACCTTTAAACCACAGAACCGCAGCCGCGATCAGTGTTGTCACATTACCGTCAACAATTGCTGACATAGCTTTCTGGAATCCTGATTTTAAGGATACTTTTACACTTCTTCCTCTTGCCATCTCTTCACGTACACGGGCAAAGATGATAACATTCGCATCTACTGCCATACCAATACTTAAAATGATACCGGCAATACCCGGAAGGGTCAGCGTTACATCAAACGCATTCAATATTACAAGTACGATCTCTGTATAGATGACCAGCGCAAGGCTTGATGCCAGTCCCGGAAGTCTGTATACAAAGATCATGAACAGGAATACAAGGATCAGACCAATAATACCGGCTTTTAAACTTGTATTCAATGCCTGTTCTCCAAGCTGTGCTCCTACTACATTGGAACGCAACTCTTCAAGCTGAAGTTTCAGTCCACCGATACGGATCGTAGATGCCAGATTATCTGCTTCTTCATAAGTGAAGTCGCCTGTAATATAGGCCTGTCCACCTGTGATCTCAGACCGTACGACCGGACTTGAGATTGTCTCACCATCATAGATGATCGCAATCTGTTTTCCGATATTTTCTTTCGTTGCCGTTGCAAATTTGCTGGTACCTGATTTGGTCAGATTCAACTCTACAGAATATTCTTTATTCCCCATGTCATCCTGACCGGTTTTTGCAGACGCACTCTTAACATCTGTTCCCGTAAGAACTGTTTCTCCATCCGCTGTCTGGAATGAAAGGGAACCTGGTTTTCCAAGTTCATCCAGAATCTTATTGGCATCTGTAACACCAGGGATCTCAATGTTAATACGGTCATTTCCTTCCTGGTATACACTTGCTTCTGTACTGTACTGTTCTACACGCTTTTGCAGTTTGTAGATCGTATCGCTCATCTCTTCTTTGGTCGGATTCTTATCTTTTACCTGATAGGTAATACTTACACCACCGGCAAGATCCAGACCAAGTTTGATGTTTTTCATCGCACCGGACTTAGATTTGCCAATTCCTGTGATCACAGTAAATCCAAGTCCGACGATGAGAATTACAGCCAGAAGCAGACTCAGTATGCTTTTTGACTTCTTCATCGTTCTCTTACACATCCTCTCGAAATATTATTCTTCATCTGCAAGTGCTGCCTTCATCATGATCGCACACTCTACACGTTTTCTTTGCATCTCACAGCCGATCTCATAAGTATCATGGATCGTACCATGGAAATTATAAGAGTTTGCCATGCATCCGCCGCTACAGTAGAATTTTGCAAAGCAGTTTCTGCATTTATCTTTGGAATACACATTGCAGCTTCTGAAATCGTCAGCAATCTCCGGCTTCACGATTCCATCATCCACATTACCCATCAGGAAATCATCCTGTCCGACAAACTGATGGCATGGATAGAGGTCTCCCCATGGTGTAACAGCCAGATACTCTGTTCCGGATCCACAACCGGATAAACGTTTTGCCACACATGGTCCACCATTTAAATCTATCATAAAATGGAAGAAATTGAAGCCTTTTCCTTCTTTCTCGCGTTCGATCATCATCTTGGCGAGCTTATCATATTCTTCCCTGATCTTAGGAAGATCTTCCTCCCTGATCGCATACGGATCACTTTCATCTCCAACAACCGGTTCAATCGACATCTGTTTGAATCCGAGGTCTGCAAAATGCATGATATCATTGGAGAAATCCAGATTATTTCTTGTAAATGTGCCACGAATGTAATATTTTTCCTGATTTCTGCTTTCTGCAAGTTTCTGGAACTTCGGAACGATCAGATCATAACTTCCTTTTCCATTTCTAAACGGACGCATCTGATCATTGATCTCTTTACGTCCATCCAGGCTCAACACTACATTGTCCATTTCTTTATTTACAAATTCCTGAATTTCATCATTTAACAGCACTCCGTTCGTTGTGATTGTAAAACGGAAATGCTTATTATGTATCTTCTCCTGCTCTCTTCCGTAAGCTACCAGATCTTTTACCACCTGCCAGTTCATCAGAGGCTCCCCGCCGAAGAAATCTACTTCCAGATTACGGCGGTTGCCAGAATTCTTGATCAGGAAGTCCAGCGCTTTCTTACCGACTTCATAGCTCATAAGTGCTCGTCTTCCATGATATTCCCCTTCTTCTGCAAAACAGTATTTGCAAGCAAGGTTACAGTCGTGTGCAATATGCAGGCACAGTGCCTTTACAACTGTCTTTCTCTTCTTTACTTCTTCGATCATGCATTCATATGTATCTTTTACAAATAACTGACCGCCTTCTGTCAGTTCGATCACGTCTGATAATGCATCTTCAATGTCGGATGTTTCATATTTGTTTCCAAGTGTCTGTAAAAGCTTTTCTTTTACATCCGCTTCTTTTAACGATTCGGCAGTTGGTTCTGTTTCTGACTTGTTCACTTCCGCGATCACGTCATAACAGACATCATCTACCACATGTACAGATCCGCTGTACACGTCCATAACGATATTATATCCATTATTACGGTACTGATGAATCATATCCTTTGGTACCCCTTTCTCATTTTTCTTATTTCATATCGGGAATTTCCCGTTATCTTTCTACCCGTCAAAAACCATATGTTGTCAAATAATCAAAAAACAATTCCGCAGACAACTAAAAAAGGTCCACCGGACCTTTTCGTCACATGCATGGCAACAAGAAACAGCGGACCCTAAAGACCGCTGTCCCAAGTATCCCATATCTTTTTAAATTATTTGCTCTGTTCGCAAGTCTGGTTTCCTACTGTGCAGGATGTCTTACATGCTGACTGGCATGATGTCTGGCATTCGCCGCATCCGCTTTTTTTCAGATTGCTGTTCATAGGTTTATTCAATGATTTTACATGTTTCATGTTCGTATCCCTCCTTACTATTGCTTAACTTACGTTATTATAACATTTCGACATAGGTTTCGCAATCTTTTTCTTAGGATATCATTCCGCCTGCCATACCACCTCCCGCACACAGCGCAAATGTCATCAGAATCTCTGTTCCACTTCCGTGAAATGTACGATAGATTCCCCATGTAATCAGTAACAGAAATGCGAAGTACAGAATCCCAAGTACAATTCCCCAAAAGAAACGTCTGATCTTTGCAAGTTTACCCGCCACAAGTCCACCGGCAAATGTAGAGAGCAGATAGACCGCTGTGATCCCTGCTGTCACAGCTTCTTCCGTAAGTTCGAATTTATACAGCGCCATTGCCAGTATCATCAAAAGAATTCCGGTCACTACATATGCTGCCAGAAGAGATTTCAGTATCCACATGATCCACACTTCATTTTGTCCCTTTTTTCCCATGCTTTCCCTCCTCATCTATCACAGATTATGAAGGAAGCATCTGATTTATGCGCTTATTTTTGTTTACAATCGTCCTATTGTTCCATCTGTTTGCCCAGAACCTTTGCCGTATATTCCGCAAGACAAAGCTCTGTATCTTTGAATCTGTCCGTACGTTCCTGATTCAGCAGAAAAACCGCACCGATCACATCACCTGCACACAGAATCGGACTGATCACCTCCTGTTTATAAGGTTCTGATACACTCACGATCGGTACATATCTTTTTTCCCCGGCTTTGGCATTCCGTGTTTTTCGTTCTTTCAGAAATTCTCCAAGCTCTCCCGTAATATCTTCATCCTGAATCTCTTTCTTTCCATTTCCCGCTGCTGCCACTACCTGATCCATATCACAGATCCCCACCAGGCATTCCAGAACCTGCGACAGACTTTCCGCATACTGCTTTGCAAATGCAGACAGTTCCCCGATCGGTGAATATTTCTTCAGAATAATCTCACCTTCTCTGTCTGTAAATATCTCCAGCGGATCGCCTTCCCTGATCCTCAGTGTCCTTCTGATCTCTTTTGGCACGACCACACGCCCCAGATCATCGATTCTTCTTACGATTCCTGTTGCCTTCATAGCATTTATCTTCCTCCTGATTTTTCTGTTTTTTCCATATTTTCTAACATATGGCTAGTATGCTGAAAACAGCAAGGAATTATTCATGCAGATATTAGACTGGATATTTTTTCAATAGTTTTGTATAATAGTTGGAAGAAAATATTAGGAGGAATGAATCATGAGTAAAATTGATGAAGTACGTGCTGATATGGTCAAAGCCATGAAAGCCAAAGACAAAGACACAAAGGAAACTTTATCCATGCTGCTTGCAGCTCTTAAGAATAAAGCAATCGACAAACGCGAAGACCTGACACCGGAAGAAGAGACTCAGGTAATCTTAAAAGAGATCAAGCAGACAAAAGAGACCCTGGATATGACTCCTGCAGATCGTACAGAGATCATCGAAGAATGCAACAAGCGTCTGGCTGTTCTGGAACAGTATGCTCCTAAGATGATGGATGAAGCAGAGATCAAAGAAGTCGTTGCTTCTGTTCTTGCAGAGATGGGACTGGATGCTCCTACCGCAAAGGATAAAGGCAAGATCATGAAGAACCTGATGCCTAAAGTAAAGGGAAAAGCTGACGGCAAGCTCGTCAACGAGATCGTATCTACTTTCATGAAATAAAATCTTCAAGAGCTGCCGCTGGCAGCTCTTCTTGTATACTATGGTATCTACAGAACCGCCACCTGCTGCTTCTTCCGAACACATAGTGATCACAAAATAATGGGCAGCACCCGATGGATGCTGCCCATTATTTTAATCCTCTTAGTTACCAGAAGTACTGTTTGTTCCGGTTGTACTTGTGTCTTTGGCTTTCACACTCAGTTTTGTAAAGCTAATCTTATTCCAGCTACCTTTATGGACTGTAATCTTTTCTTCTTTTTTCCATTTCTTTAATACTTTTTTATAGTATTTATCCTGTTTATCTGTGATCATGGACTGTTTCTTAGTCTCTGTAGCCGTTTTATCATTGAGGCTTGTAACTTTTGCCACATAGCATGCAGTGTCACCTTCGATCACATCCGTCGTCTCGCCTTCTCCTAATTTGTCTGCTGCTTTTACGACTTCCTTAGACGGACTTACTGAATCCGAATCAAACGTGGCATCTTTGGCTTCTGTTCCCTGTTCCGTTGCATACGCAGCAAAATCTTCTGCTGTCTTTGCACCTTTGGCAAATGCCTCTGCCGTCTCTTTGTTTTTTTTCTTTTCCGCTTCGGATACTGTAGTATCTGATGAGCTTGAAGAATCAGATGTTGTACTATAATCAAATTCTACATACTGCATATGCTTCTGTGTCGCTTCTTCATCCGTTACTTTCACATTCGCATCTGCTACAATTGCCGCACGCATTTTCTGTTCGATCGCCATCAGTGTCATGACACGTTTTACATTTTCCTTAGAACCGGACACCTTGTCTTTTTTCTTCTGTGAATTGGCTTTGTCAAATTCTTTTGCTGCATCATTGATTGCTTTTTTATCGGCCTTTGTAAGCTTCACATCATAATCTTTCATATGTTCTTCCAGAAGAGCCATATTCTTCAGATCATCCAGAAGTGTCTTCTTGATAGATTCTTCATATGTCTTGCCGTCTGATGCATTTCTGCTCCACATATCATCACCGCCGAGATAGCTTGCAAAGTATGTTTCGTACTGAGCCTGTGTATATCTTGCATAGAAATTTGCAACACCTGCCGTGATCTCTTCATCCCCTGCTTTTACGACTACTGCATCGTCCTTCAGTGATCCACATCCGATAAGTGATGCTGCCATAATTCCTGCCAGTGCTAATATTAATGCTCTTTTTTTCATTTATCCTAACCTGCCTTTATTTGCTTAATGGGTCAATTATACCGCTTTTTTCTTCGCCTATCAATCTTTTCAACCCATTTAACACATTTTTTGTACTTTCCAATGCGTCTGTCTGCTTCTCTTTCAGATTCCTTCTCTTCTTCTCATAGATAAAGCATGGCTGCACCCCATCCGCTTTGAACGTCAGCTCGCCACGAAAATCTTCAATCAGCTTCGGAATCCGCTCCGGATGTACTTTTGCTTTTTCATACATGGTAAATGTGTAAACCTCGCCTTTCTGCTCGACCGCCGTTACATACAACTGATGTGCCTGCGCCTTCAGAGCCGCTACTTCCAGAAGCTTTTCTACTTTCTTCGGAATATCTCCGAAACGGTCGATCAGTTCTTCTGTCATATCTTCCATCTCTTCTCTGTTCTCGATTGCAGCGATCCGTTTATAAACATCCAGTTTCTGATATTCATTCGGAATATACGAAGCCGGAATAAATGCATCCACATTCAGATCCATCGTCGTTGTAAATGTCTCCTCTTCTTCCATCTCGCCTTTCAGCTGCTTCACCGCCTCGTTCAGCATCTTACAGTAAAGGTCATATCCGACTGCTTCCATATGTCCATGCTGTTCTGCTCCTAGAAGATTGCCTGCTCCGCGGATCTCAAGATCCCGCATTGCGATCTTGAATCCCGAACCAAGATCCGTAAACTCGCGGATGGCCGCCAGTCTCTTTTCAGCCACTTCTTTTAACATCTTGTCTCTCCGGTATAGAAGGAATGCATATGCCATACGGTTAGAGCGTCCGACACGCCCACGCAGCTGATAAAGCTGTGAAAGGCCGAGACGATCCGCATCGTGGATGATCATCGTATTCGCATTGGAAATATCCAGTCCGGTCTCTATGATCGTTGTAGATACCAGTACATCAATCTCACCATTAATGAAATCATACATAATCCGTTCCAGTTCGTGTTCCCGCATCTGTCCGTGTGCATAGGCAACCGTCAGATCCGGCACCAGTTTCTGCACATGTCCTGCCACTTCATCAATATCTTCCACGCGGTTGTAGACATAATATACCTGTCCCTGTCTTGCGCATTCCCGTTCAATTGCCTCACGTACCATCTCATCGTTATATTCCATGACATACGTCTGGATCGGCATACGGTCGTTCGGCGCTTCTTCCAGCACACTCATGTCACGGATTCCGATCAGGCTCATATGAAGGGTTCTCGGGATCGGAGTTGCCGTAAGCGTCAGTACATCTACATTTTCCTTTAATTTCTTGATCTTCTCTTTGTGCTGTACTCCGAATCTCTGCTCTTCATCAATGATCAGAAGCCCGAGATCCTTGAATTTCATATCTTCACTTAACACTCGGTGTGTTCCGATGATAATATCTACCAGCCCCTTTTTCGCATCCTCGACTGTCTTCTTCTGCTGCGCCGGCGTGCGGAATCTGCACATCAGATCGATCCGCACCGGAAAGTCTTTCATACGCTGCACGAACGTCCGGTAATGCTGCTGTGCAAGGATTGTTGTCGGAACCAGATAGACCACCTGTTTACTCTCCTGTACTGCTTTGAATGCCGCACGGATCGCAACTTCTGTTTTTCCGAATCCGACATCGCCACAGACCAGACGGTCCATGATCTTGTGGCTTTCCATATCTTTTTTCACAGCCTCGATCGCCATCATCTGGTCTTCTGTCTCTTCAAACGGGAACATCTCTTCAAATTCCCGCTGCCAGACAGTATCTTCTCCATAGACATAACCATCCTGTTCCTGTCTCGCCGCATACAGCTTCACCAGATCCCTTGCAATCTCTTTTACCGCACCGCGCACCTTTGTTTTGGTCCGGTTCCATTCCTGCGTTCCCAACTTGTTCAGTTTCGGTTTCTTGGCATCGGCACTTGCATATTTCTGGATCAGATCCAGCTGCGTTGCCGGGATATAAAGATTTCCGCCCTGTGCATACGAAATCTTCATATAATCCTTCGAAATCTTGTCTACGACGATCTTCTCGATCCCCTGATAGACCCCGACACCATGATTCTCATGGACCACATAGTCTCCCGGTTTCAGTTCCGAAAAGCTCTGGATTTTACGGCCTTCATATGTCTTTCTCTTTTTCTTCTTTTTCCGTTTGCCGAAAATGTCCGACTCTGCGATCACAGTGAATTTGAGCATCGGATATTCATAACCTTCTGCGATATATCCGTATGCCGTCATGATCTCTCCCGGCTTCACTTCCCGGTCCAGATCTTCACTGTAATAACTGCTCAGATTATAATCTCTTAAATCTTCCGCCAGACGCTTCGCACGGGTCCTGGAACCTGACAACAGAATTACCCTGTATCCATTTCTTTTTAACCGTTTCAGATCCTGTGTCAGCATTTCAAAACTGTTATTATACGGATTCACACTTTTCGCCTGGATCTCATAAGACTCTCTCTCTTCCAGTCCTTTGCATTTCATCCCCAGTGCATAGAATCCGATACTACTGTAACAATTGATCTTTTTCAGGATCTCAGTGACCGGAAAGATTTTTGCTTCTTCCTCTTCCAAATCATATCCGCTTTCCAGACGTTTCTTCTGTGCTTCCATGAATTCATCTTCAATATTCTGTCCACGCTCCACAAGACGTACCGGTTCATCCAGAAAAAGAATCGTATCCTCCGGTGGAAAATAATCCAGAAACGAGACACCCTTCTCACCATTCTGTGGGAATTCTACCGCCGGATAGATTACAATATCCATCAGATTTTCGATCGACCGCTGGCTCTCCACATCAAACGTACGGATGGAATCCACCTCATCTCCCCAGAGTTCGATACGCACCGGAAGTTCTTCCGTCAGCGGATAGATATCCAGGATTCCTCCACGTACCGCAAACTGTCCAGGTCCTTCCACCTGCACTTCCCGGTCATAACCTATAACTGAAAGCTTCTCTGCCATCTCATCCAATTTGAGAACGCTGTCATTTTGTATCTTAAGTACTTTTTCCGCAATACTTTCCTTCGGTGCCAGATGATCCATGAAGCCGTCCAGGCTTGTCACAACCGTTACCGGTTCACCCGAAAGCACTGCCTGGATTCCTTCCATTCTCTGCTTTACCAGTTCTTTACTTCGGATATCTGCCTGATAGAAGAGAAAATCTTTCGCCGGATACAGATACGTATTACTGTCCAGGAAACGGTATTCTTCATAGATTTGTTTTGCTTTTGTCTCACTGGAACAGGCGATGACTTTATATTTACAGCCATCGCCAAGTGCATACATCATATGAGATTTCTGGGAATTCACACATCCGCACACACGGATCATTCCCACATCTTTTTTCTTATTCTTGCAGAGTTCTTCAAACTCTGCCAGTTCTTTTAACGGCCCGATTAAGCCCTGCATCTTTTATGCCTCCTTAGGCTTTACTTTCCTGTTATACTGATTCATGGCAGCCTCGATCTCTCCATTTAAGATCATTCCCACCGCATGGTCTGCGCGGTCATAACCTTCTTCCATCAATTCACGGTCTTCTTTTGAAAAATGTCCCAGCACATAATCCGCCAGGTCATATTTCTTCGGCTTCTCACCTACCCCGATCTTGATTCTCGGAAATACATCCGTTCCCAGATTGGCAATGATATTCTTGATTCCGTTATGCCCTCCGGCACTTCCTTTTTTACGGATCCTTAGCTGTCCCACATCCAAACTGATATCATCATAGATCACCAGAAGTTCATGTTCTTCATCGATCTTATAATAATTGACCAGTTCTCTTAAGCTTTCCCCGCTGAGATTCATGTAAGTCTGCGGTTTTACCAGAAGCACTTTCTGACCCTCAATGATTCCCTTTCCGACCAGCGCTCTTCCTTTTCTTCCATCTACAGAAATATTATATCTGTCCGCCAGCATATCTATGACATCAAATCCTACATTGTGTCTGGTTCCTTCATACTGAAGTGTAGGATTCCCAAGTCCTGCAATAATAAACATAATTCTTCACCTTCCATTTCTTTTACCATTCTACAAGAACCTTTCCCATTTGTCACGGAAAAATTAAATGAATAATTCTTCCACTTTTTTCATACATTATAGAAAATAAAACAATCTTTGAAATAAAATACCAGGAGGTCTCGCTATGAGTTCCAAAACCAAAATTGTTGTACTTCACATGAAGGAAATCATCTATACCGTTATTTTTGCAGTATTAGCCATTGTTCTGATCCTGCTTTTGATATTCATGTTCCGTCCCGGACACCATTCCGGATCCAATGATAAGAAGATCTACACTCCCGGAATCTACACTTCCGATATTACGTTGAATAATACTGCTTTAGAAGTTGAGGTCACAGTGGATGAAACGCATATCAATTCAATCCGTTTTACGAATCTGAATGATTCCATCACAACCATGTACCCTTTTATCGAACCGGCGATTGAAGATATTGCCGAACAGGTCTATAAAAAACAGTCTCTTGAGAATATACAGTATTCTTCCGATACTCCTTATACTTCCCAGTTGATTGTTCAGGCCATTGAAAACGCACTAAAAAAAGCCGAAACTACAAAGTAGTCGCGGCTTTTTCTTTTGCTCTCTTTTGTTCTTGTTCTGATCTTAACCCTCAACGATAAGATAACGTCCATCTGGAAGTGCAAATACTTCCGATGCCTCTTCGATCTCTTCATCAGACATTCCGCTGATATCCATTCCCTCCTGATCCAGGAATTCTTTAACTTCTTCAATGCTGTCTACGATAGAAGCCATACAATCCTCCAGAAAAGCCTCAGCCTCTTCTAAAGTCTCAGCAACTGGTTCGTCAAACAGCTGTCCCTGGTTCAGGATAAAGGTCTTCAGACATTCTTCATCATATTCGTACATACATCTCAACCTCCCTTATCGTAATATTACACAAACTGCAACAGTTCTTCCGGTCTTTCGATCAGATGATCTGCTCCCGCAGTTTCTAACGTTTTCCTGTCCCGGAATCCCCACAGCACACCTATTGTCTTAAGGCCTGCATTCTTTCCGGTTGCCGCATCGACTTCCGAATCTCCGATATACAGACATTCTTCTTTCGATACCTGCATCTGCTCCATCAGATACCAGACTCCGTCCGGTTCTGGTTTTCTGCGGATGCCGTCTTTTTGTCCCTGTGCATAGTCAAAAATGTTATCTCCAAAGATTTCTTTTACAACCTTTACCGTCTGACGGTCCGGCTTATTCGAAAGGACTGCCAGATGGATTCCTCTGTCTTTCAATGCTTTTAACATCTCCGGAATCCCCTCGTAAAGTGTTACATGATATGTACAATTCTGATCAAATATACGTCCGTAAATTTTCATTCCTTCTTCAATTCTTGAAGCCTTAGGATCCCCCGACACTTTCAGAGATTCTTCGATCAGAACTCTTGCTCCGTTTCCGACAAACATTCTGCACTGATCCTTTGTGATCTGGGAGAGCCCCATCTCCTTCAGTGTCAGATTCACAGAATATGTCATAGATTCCAATGTATTTGTTAATGTTCCATCTAGGTCAAATATACAAGCTTTCATTATACAAATCCCTCCTGCAAATATCATAGTATGAGACTGTCAAAAATGCAATACTAAAAAAATCTATCAGACTTTTTTGTCATATACATGACACACAAAGCGATACGCCAGCCCTTAGATAAGGTACTGGCGCATTGTTTTCAACGCATTCTTTTCAAGTCTGCTCACCTGAGCCTGTGATATCTGTATTTCATCTGCAACCTCCATCTGTGTTTTTCCCTGAAAAAACCGAAGCTTTATAATATACCGTTCCCTCTCTCCCAGATGTTTCATTGCTTCTTCCAATGATAAATCTTCTATCCACTTTTCTTCTTTATTCGTCTGATCACTTAACTGATCCATTACATAGAGTGCATCTCCTCCATCATTGTACACCGGTTCCTGAAGGCTCATAGGTACCTGGATTGCATCCAGTGCAAATACAATATCTTCTTTGGATATTCCGATCTCCTCAGCGATTTCCTGTACTGTAGGCTCTTTCTGATTCTTCTTCATATAGTTTTCCTTAGCATAAATTGCCTTGTATGCAGTGTCTCTGAGTGACCGGCTGACTCTTATGGAATTATTATCTCTCATGTACCTTCTGATTTCTCCGATAATCATAGGGATGATGGTTGGAACACGAGAAAGTACCTATTAATATATGCTAAAATGTATGTCTATATCATCTCCTGTGATAACTACCTTTTCAACACACTCTTTTAGCACCTTGTTTTTTTCGGAATCCGTCAGTGTATCCCACACGTTGGACATCTCTTTTATTTTCTCTATCTTCTTTCCCCGTCCGGCTTTCTCCCGGATGTCTTCTGCCTTTAGTTCTTCCCGTAGGTTTTTTAGTGTTTTTTCTTCTGCCTGGATAACATCCAAAAGCGTATCTGTACCAGAGTTTCCGCTTGCATACAATGTGTATAGGCGTTTCAGCTTTGCTTCGCTTAGTGATATCTCTTTTTCTATCATCTTCCGAGTGCTTTCAGATTCATTCTCTTTTTCTTCGACATTAACGATGAATCGTTTAAAACAGTCCTCTACTTCTTTTTCTACCACATCTGCCCTCACCTTTTTATTCTTGCAAGGGTTCCCTGTCTTAGATATATGTTCTTTTTCCTTGTACTGTGAGTAGCATACTATCTTGGTGTACTTTCCCCACTTCTGCATCCGCATTTTTGTACCGCATTTTCCGCAGTAGCACAACCCGGTAAGCATATGCTTGTTGCTTACATAGGCATTTGTGGATCTCTTTTTTATCTCTTCCTGTACTTCATAGAATAGTTTTTCGTCTATGATCGGTTCGTGTAAACCTTGGTATACTCTTCCTTTGTACTGTATCTTACCTACATAGGTTATTCTCCGAATAATATTCGATACAAGTTTCTCCGAATGCATCCCAAGAATTTTTTGAATTCTATCACACGAATATCCGTCCCGGAACATTTGAAAAACAGCTTTTACCTTTTCCGCTTCTTCCGGGATAATATGTAATATCCCATCGTTCCTGTCGTACCTATATCCGTAGGGTATCGTACCGCCACCCATCCACAGCCCACGCTTTACACGTTCCACCATCCCGGCTCTTGTACGCATATAGATAACCTCACGCTCATACTGCCCCATGACCGCATTAACGCCCAACATCACACGATCCATCGGTGTTTCATTCCGCAAATCCTCTGTCGCTGATACTACCTCTACATTGTATTTCGGCAAAAGCTTACTCACAAGCGTAAGAGTATCTACAACATCACGGCTCATTCTATCAAGCTTATAGATGTATACTGCCTGTATTTCTCCAGCTTCTGCATCTTCCAGAAGTTTCTGTATGTTTGGCCTTTGGATATTGCTCCCGGAATATCCCCCGTCCACATACCATCTGGCTATCTTCACGCCCCTTTTCTTGGCAAGTTCCTTTATCTTGTCTTCTTGGACATCAAGACCATACTTTTCGGTCTGTGCTTCTGTAGACACTCTCATATAACCTACATTTAATTTTTTCATGTCAATTCTCCTTTCAATTTAAAAAAAGAATTGACCAAGATTCTATCAAGGTCAATTCTAAAATATCACTTATTTTTTGTCAACTTTTCTGAAAGAATCCTTTTTACCGCCTTGTTATGGATTTCATAATTCGAAAGTTCTTCTTTTGTCACCTGTTTGCCGTTCACAAAGATTCTTACCATCCGCATCACTCCTTTTCGGTAGTATTCCCGTGTTTGTGCCTTTTATGCCGGAATCAGCTTATCAAATCCGCTTTCCTGTGCAGTCTCAAAAGGTCATAGTACATATAGATTGCTTTTCTTCTGTATCCTTGAAAGTCTTTTCTTGCAATTGGTATCCAGTACCTTTTGCTTATATAGTCATATCCAATGTCCAGTACAAGAGACGCAAAAAGTACATTGGCCAAATCATTATTTGAGCATTGACAAGCTTCCAATATAAGTCTCTGGTCATAATCTCTTGCCTTATTGCACCACGGAAATAAGTGAAACATAATCTCTACAAGTTCCATATTCCGTCTGACCATCTAACGAAAGTAAATTGCGTTCAAACTCGACCAGTGAATCTGTCCCTAATTCGCTTTCAATCTTTTTGCGGAGATCAGTGTTTAACTCATTTCTCAAATCACTGGATTTCCAATCGTTGCTATTATCATCAAACCCTCTGTCTCTTCCGTAAAAATCTTCCGAAATTGCAAAATATCCTTTTTCAAGCTTGTCCAACACCAGCCACTTAATACCGGCAACCTCAATTGTCTTTCCGATTCCCGGCTTCTGGTATTTTTTTCTTAACTGTTCAAAAACTTCATTAAGATTTTTAAGGTTTTCTCCGAATTCTTTTAACGTCATCATGTTTTACTCCTCCTCAACTTTGGATACAAAGATATTAGATTTTAAGATACAAAATGGGCGAACGCCGAGACTGCGGCCGTAGTTAATGTTGTAGATGCGACCGGACGGCGAAACAACCGCTACTGAATACTTCCATCCTCTTTCTTTCGTACTCCAAGGTGTGCAAGTCCAGTACCAATCCGGTAGGTCTTTATTTACAAGCAGATCATTGTATTCACGTGCTTCGTCAAATGTCAGAGGTCTTACTTTGGTCAAGAGTTTTCCAAATACTTCCTGTCCATCAACTGTTACTAATCCTGCTTCATTTTCACAGATATTGTCTTCTCCGAACTCAGCGACAAATTCATTGAGAATTTCGCCCTCGCACAGTTCTCTTAATGGCGATTTCTTGTAATCCGTACAATCATCATCAAATTTCACATCTTCACGATATAAGTCTTCTGTAATAACTGCAGTGTAATTTTCTTTCTGTTCCAGTACAATGAATCTTCCGATACCTGTATCAAACTTTCCACCAACCGGGATATCTTTCAGCATCACTTTGTTTTTCTGGTCTTCTTTCTCGATAGCTGCTACTAATTTCTTAGCTAATTCCAATATATTGCTTTTGCTCATTTTTACTTTCCTCCTGTTTCTTCTGCTTTAAGTATTCAAAAGGATCCGCATAATGTGGTTTCCGTTTATAATCCTCAATAGCCTGTTCCTGTCTTGTCACGAAGTCACCTCCGAACATCATTCTTTTTGCTACGTCTTACTATTCTCCGCTTTTTCTTTGTTTCTCCTGGTAATTCAGCTTTAGCACTCGCCCAACTACAGTCTGCCAAAGGACAGATAAAACAGTTTGGATAAGTGCATCCATCCGGTTTTGCCATGTTTATTCCTCCTATGTGATAAGCTTTCTCTCTAAATCATTCATGTCATAGTTCCGACCATCGAAATTATTGAATCCCTTTTTCTCTTGTCCGCTGTCTTCATATTGTCCCTCAGACACTTTTGTGAAGTTGTTCGGTAACACAAACCAGTCGAATGTTATCTTCCAGTTCTTCACTTTCCCTTGTAAGTACTTGCTTTTCTTCACGTTGCCCACAGCTTGCAAGACATCTTCCAATCCGTTGCTTTCTAACCTCGCTTGCAAATTCTTATATCTTTTGGAATTCTTTTCTATCTTCTTTACAGGTTTTATCCCGTAGCTTTCCAAATCGTTCCAGGCTTTTATGACAGCTTCAACGGATCCATTGTCTCTTTCCGGCTTTTCTTCCTGTCTGGTCGGCTTATCTTTTTTTTCATTCTTCTGTTCGGTCTGGTATCTTGCATAGTTATTCACCGTGTATACGGTATATCGGTTGGTGCTTTTGCATGTGATTTCTCCCGTCTTTTCCAGGTGCTTTAATGCTGTCTTTACCTTGCTTTCGCTCATTCCTGTTCCTTTTGCCAATTTGTCTATCGATGCAACAAATGATCCTTTTTTTATCTCTTCGCCACGATAGCTTGCGTCTTTCCAATTCGCTTTTAATAGCATGTGCAAGAACAGATGGCATGTATTTACGTCTGTATACCAGTCCCAGTCCAGTATTTTTCTGCTAAGTTTTATGTAATCGCTCACACCTCTTCAATATCCACCTCAATTCTCGGATTTTTCTTATCAACATAGAATTCATCCGTGAATCCCACTATGTTTTTCCATCCATCGTCCTGTAAGACTTTGGTATCTACTAATGCATCTTGGATACACTTTCGCCCAAATGCGCTCACATTATCCAAGTCGCGTCTCTTGTCCGGTTCATACCATCGGTAGTGCATCCGTACCTTTCTTGTTATTCGCAATCTTCCAAATTGCTCATATATGGCTTGCATCACACGGGATTCATTATCTTTCTTCATATCCGCACCCTTGTACCTGTTGGTATTCAGTGCCCGGATATAGTCATTCATGTTATTCAGCTTGCCTTTCACCATCAAAATGTAATGCATTGTAATCCCTACCCATCTTTTTCCAACTCTCAAACGTCTGCTTCATGCAGAGCCGTTTATACTGGATTGCTCTGGCTCTATGTAATTCTTTCCCAATGTATTCATGGAATGCTTTTTCATCTACCGGATCACCCGGAATCGGTCTAAATACACCATTTCCAATATTCACAATACAGTCACCATTGTTATTCGCATGCTCTATCATTCTTCGAAAGATTCTATCAACATTCATGTTGTACGGACGTTGTATTGCGTTTCTATGTCCATCCGGTATTCGTATAAAATAGCTCTCTGCCGTCTCTCTATTCTTTCCCACCGCTTTTCTCCTTTCTGCCGGAGTGTGGCTTCTCCGGCCGTGATACAATATCTTGTGCTGTGCATATCGAATGGGTGAGATGATATGCGTTAGAACCTGTTAATAGTTCCATTTTTGCCACATGAATCTATATTTATTTAGTTACAACCTGTTCTTTCCGAACGCCTGTATGAACTCTTCTCTTGTCCCGTAGTGTTCTTCGAAATATCTCTGTGCCATCCGCTTAAGCTCTAAGTCCAACCCACTGTTTGGGTTCCCGTGTACGCTCTCTGGCGTAAATTCGTGTAAATGTGTTGCTAACGGTATTACAAACCCGTATTCTTCCGATTTTTTTCTATACGGACCATAGAAAATGTGGTGTCTGTGGCAGTTCGGACTTCCTGTGAAGTAGCAGTGCTCCATATCATCAGTGAATACACTTTTAAGTCTTTTCGCCAATCTTCACACCCCATCTTTCTTTCATTTCGCTTATTTGGTTCGGTGTCATAGTCTCTATGCCAAGTTCTTTCGCTTCGTACACAGTCCCGTCAATCAGTTTTGCCATTTCATCGGTATCGTAAGTATGTGAACCTCGCATTACTAGATTCACCCGGAATACTTTTCCTTTCTGATTGGTGGTTGTCTTAGATGTGGGTTGCAGATGAACAAACTCCACATTGTATGCGTCTATATCATCGTCCAATGGGAGCGGAACTAATGCGCCGTTAATGGTTTCGTACTGTCCGTATTCCGCTATTAGCTTATTCTTTATGTACACCTTGCTGTTCCCGGTCGCATCTGCAATCTTTCCAACCAGTACATGAAAGTAAGAGTTTGCATCGAGACTTCTTTTTTTCTTGTATGCCTTAATTGTTATTACAATCTGCTTACCTCTAAAGTTCTCAAATGCCTGTCTTGCATCTTCATTTAGCGTCAGACTGGCTTTCTGCTTATTGGTGGCAAAATCCACCGCTAAGCCATCAAAAGTCCCTGTATAGTCCATTAATCATCACCATACTTTTTCTTAATCGCATTCAGCATCATTGCACATTCTGTTTCTGTAAGTGTGTCCACCGTCTTTCCATTTCCGCATACCCAAGCTTCTAAATCAATGCCGTGTGCCGTACACTGCGTTTTAAGCGTTTTCTTTTTTGCTTCTGATGCAAGATTCTCTCCAGTTCCAGGAATCTGTGCTTCCAGTTTGTTGTATTCTTCTTTCAGCCATAAGTTAAATCCAAGTCCAGTATGAATAGCCACACACTTCACAAACGCTCTGCACATGCTGTTCCATACTCTCTGTTGGCTCATGGAGTTGTCCTTTACTGGATTTGCGCCGTTCATTACTGGTGTCTGCATCTCATACTCTTTATCGTCAATCACAACTTTTATTCGTGTTTCATAACAACGATTTGTATTATTGTTTTTGTCCTTAAACTCGATGTCTGTTTTTCTAAGGCTGCTTCCGGTTTGCGGATCAGGAATTGGCTCCCAATACACCTCGGTAGCACCATTCTGTCTCAGCAGTTCAATACATTTCGCCCAGTTCAAATACGTGAATCCATCTCGTTTTTCGCAATACTGGCTTACATCGACTTTCACTAATTCCTCGTAGCTTTTAAGCGCCATTTATAACATCCTCCTATACATGTCATTCAAGCAATCTTCGCATAGCTTCTCATCGTCTACCGTGTATAGATATTCACCCTCATACATCGGCACACCGCATGAGCTACAGTAAGTTACTGGTTCCGGCTCCGGCGGTATGGTCTTCCAATGGTCATAGCCTTTAATGCTCTCCATCTTCACCCCACCCCATCATTGCGATTATATCTTTGCTGTCTATGTATTCATGGCTCATTACATATCTCCTTAAAGTTTCTAACTGCCCATGCATATAAGCGTATGATTCCATCACTTTTTCCGTGTTCAGTTTTTTACCAAGTTCTATATACTCCTGTAGCATTGCCCTTGTATCGTTTTCTTTTTTCTCTTCTCCCATGTTCAAATCTCCTTTCATGTGTTATAATTTTCTTGAATGTTTTTCTGAGTGCTTGACTGGATTTTATCCATCGGCACTCTTTTTTTATACACATCCGGCTATCATAACCGCCAATGCGTATAGCGTTATCACAAGTGCTATCCTGTAATAGTTAAGCTTGTCTTCCATGCTCTCTACCTCCTACCCGATCATAAGTGCCAGCATTGCAATGAATGTGACTAACCATAAGCAACGCCAAAAGATTACTTTTCTTTTCAACTTGCGGATGATCTCTGTTGCCATTGTCATGTGTGCTTCCTCCTGTTCTTCAGATTTGCGAATTACAGGAGAATGTGTTATAATTAACCTGTATTCGCTAAGTGTTTCGTTAGCGGTACACCGCCCTGTCTGGTATGCCAGTACCAGCGGGGCACTTTTTATGTCCCTTTTATCGTCAGACCGATTGTGTCTGACATATATCTATATTCTTTTTATTCTTATTCTTCTTTATATTCTTCTATTGTTGTTAACTGGCTTGCGAATTGATTGTTAATTGATTGTTATGTGGCTTGCTAACCGTTTTCACTTGACAAGCAGTTTTGCCTTATTTTTCAAGGGTTTTAGCTTGTCATTTGCTTGTCAACTGGCTTGTCAAAATTTTCGTTTTTTTGAAAATTTCTTTAATTTTGGCTTGTCAATTGATTGTTATCTGAGTGACGTTTGGCTTGCGACCAGTTAACGTTTCCCCCTTATTTTTCAAGGGTTGTGGCTTGCTAAGTGGCTTGCGATTTGACCAAAAATCAACTATCATTTCCACATTTACCGTAACAATAATTTGAATACATTGAAAAATAAATATTTTTAGGCTTTTTTACTGCCTTTTTGTCTTACAACGTTGCCAGATGTTTCTGAAGTTTCTTCCAGCTCGAATCTGCCTTTGCATGTAGCACGGTTCTGCTTTAACGCATTTGAAATTGTGCAAGGTGTAATTTTAAAATATTTAGCTGCTTCTCTGATGGAAGGAAATGTCTTTCCGGATTCCAAATGCCTTACAGGCTTCCTGTGACTATATCCGTAATCTTTAGGGGTATATCCATTCTCTAAAATTTCGCTAATTCTCTTTTCTGCATATCGCTCTCCATTTGATCGAATCCAATATTTTATAAGTGCACGGTCAACACCTATTTTTCTTGCCCATACAGTTTCTGGAAGCGTTTCACCATTGACAGAAATTTTAATTGTATTTCTTCGGTTGTTTATGTTTTCTTCTCTTGATATCCATCTGCAATTATCCGGCGTATAATCTCCTTCATTATCTTTCCTGTCGAGATCAAGTCCTTTTGAATATCCATTAGACAAGCTCCAACTTAAAAACGGTTCAAATTCTTCCCATTCTTCGCATACTTTTATCCCACGCTCTCCGTAGTTTTTGTAAGCTTTGCAATTAGGATTTTTGCAACGTTGCTTCATAGATTTCCACGCCCAATAAATATTTTTGTTCTCACTTCTTAACGACATTACTTCCTCCAATAACATTTTTGACTATCGATGTAACTCCGATGATTATTGCCACCATTGACTGATCTATCTTTCTTTTCATCTTTGCTATCACTCTCCTTGTCTTTTCTTCTGGATGCTCCTATACTGTTTATACAGGCACTGCCATGCCGAGTAATCCAGAAAGGAATATTAACCATGTCGCAAGTTTCACATCGAGAATTGGATTTATCTTTTTCGGAAAATATATGTCTTCGGAAAATACAATTCTTCGGTTTACCGCAAAATAAATTCTTCGAAGATAAATACTGTTTTCTTAGAGAACAGAACTTGATTTGCCGTTCATCTAAAAGCACTAATTACGTACTAAATAACCGTGCGAAAATGTATCTCCGATACAAGAGGAAAGATAAAATAAGATTCATCGTTCCTACTCTTATCTCCATACTTGCATTATTTGGAGGATATGACGTATACAAGAATCCAATCTTATATTCATTGTTACGGCTATTAAAGCAAACACTGAAAGCCATAGCGGAAAATATGGGTGCCTTTTTCTAAATGGGATGTGGCATATTTGGACTGAAATTACAGGGATACCAGAAAGTCTTTTCTTCTCTTTCCTTGCATTCCAGTAAAAGAAATATCCCTCTTTTAGATGCTGTAAATTATCCATATCACTTTTATCTGGATTCTTATGAATGCAAATCCTTACAATCCATCGTGACTTGAATACTTTCACCGTGTCACCTCCCTGTATTCAATTGTTATGGTTCCGGCATCCCTTATGTTTTCTTCGCCGGAGTGTCCGGCTTCTTTTCTGCTTCATCTGCCAGACTTTCTACTTTTCCGAGAAAATAGCCTTTGTCGAATTCTGATAAGTTAGGCATTGCCTTTTTAATCTTCTCAACTATCTTTTTCTCTTTCTCACTCATGCGCTCACTTCCTTTCTGTGCTATACTCTCCTTTGGAAAGGAGGAATAAAATGAAATTTGACTTTACGATAAATCTTGCTCTTTTGATAACTCTTTGTTCTCTTGTTCTGCCAACACTAACAACAATCGCAAACAATCGGCATCAAATCAAAATGCGAAAATTAGATTTTACTCTCGATAAAAAATTTTCCGTCATTGAAGCCTATATTGAATCTGTTGGAAATTGTCTTGAATTATGTTCTCGTGTAAATCTTTCTCAATACAATAAAGCCAAAGGAATGCTTTATCTGTATGTTCCGAAGAAGTTACACAAGCAAATAAATGAGTTAGATATCTGTATTCAAAAGCAACAGATTAATACGGCAAAATCACTTTTTGATGTTTTATGCATTGACTTGTCCAATGTAATAAAACAGAAGTAATGCCATTGCCAGATTTATTGACATCTGAGAACTGCAAGTCAAATATGGCACTCTCAAGAACAACCAGAACGGTTTTTCAAGTTTTAATACGATACATGCCACAATCGATGCAGTTATCCCGTATACCGTGAAAATAACCGATGCAGTTATCATTTTTGCTATCACCTCCTTGTTGATTCTAAAACAATTATATGTCGGTATAAAACATTTGTCAATAGTTAATGTTGATTTTTTCAACATTTTGTGTTATATTAGATTTACAGATAGGAGGTGAACAACACGAAAGACAGAATAAAAGAAGTCAGGAATTATTTTCATGTTACTCAGCAAGAATTTGCAGACAGAATTAAAGTGAAGCGAAACACAGTGGCAACTTATGAAATGGGGCGCAGCATTCCAAGTGATGCGGCAATCGCATTAATTTGTAAGGAATATGGAATAAATGAATTATGGCTGAGAACTGGTGACGGAGATATGCTGATAGATAATCCAAAAGCAATTGAGATTTCTAATTTATTATCAGATCTTCAAAAAGCAGACGAAAATGATTTTAAATGCCGACTTATTTCAGCTTTGGCAAGATTGGATGAAAAAGGTTGGGAAAGTTTAGAGCATTTAGTGGACATGATTTCTGAAAAAGAAAAATAAAAAGAAAGACAAGGGCAATGCGCAAGTCCTTGTCTTTCTTTTTTTGCTAATTATTCAATGAATTTTTTTACATAAGCATATATGTAAGTTAACCATTTTGGATTTTTTACTTTTTTTATTAATTTTATAACTTCATCTTGATACGTTTCTATGGTTTTCTTTTCGTCCACATAAATCCCTCCAATATCCCGACACCTCATTCCAGTAGCGATTACCTACATTGTAGAACATATGTTTGCTATCTGTCAATGTTTTCACTGATAGCATCTTTTACAATAAGATAGATGTACCGCATTAAGCGAGGGTCACGGATGCCTTTTATCATCCGCTTGATTTCGTTTTCATAAGTATCAGTCCATGTTTTGCTGCTCTTGCTGTTCATTTCGTCCTTTCCCATTAGATTACCTCCTATCAATGGCTTGACAAGTGCCATTTTTATTTTATAATTATACATGTAATATTTATATAGATTATAACTCGAAACTATAGTCAAGATGTTGGCTAAAATATCGTATTTTTCTTATTAAAAAGAATGAAAAATAGCCAAGATATTAGCCTTTTCGACAGGATGTGACATAATGTTAACAAAAGAGGAAATGTTGAATAACTTTGCACATAACATCGAAGAAGAGCGGAAAAGCCTTGATTTTACGCAAGTTCTCTTTTCTAAGATGCTGGGTGTGTCTGTGTCCACATACAAAAACATCATTTCACGGAAGACTAATAATCTTGACGTTTTCTTAGCACTAAGGTTGTCGGAACTAACGTACAAACCTATCCCTGATCTCTTAGGGTGTTCTTCTAAGGAATACGAGGTATTGGGAAAGTACAGGCAATTGACCGACAGACAACGTGCGTATATTCTTGGTAAGATGGACTATGAACTCTCTATGAAAGTGCTGGAAACGGATCCAGAAAACATGTTGGATGTTCTATGCCCCACTGGTGAGATGGCTGACGGTATGATATTGGATTCCTCACACGAAGAACGGATATACTGCCCGGAATACATAAAAAAGTACGGCGAGACGCTGCACTGTGGCATAAAGATAACGAGCAACCACTTGCTCCCTGTATATGTAAAGGGTGATATCATTTGCATATCCAAAAGAGTACCAAGAAACGGTGATACCGTGATTATTATACACAAAGAAACAGGACGTGCGTATATAAGGCGGTATGTACAGAAAAGTAAGACAAAGTTAGTCCCGATCAACGGCTTCGGTGATGTCATAGAAGTTGATCCGAATAGTTTTGAAGACATGGAACAATGGGTAAGGTTTGGAGTTGTGATTGCGGTATTAAGAAGATAGCATACTATATACTTATTAAAAAGATAATAAGGAGCTGTTGAAATGCGTCCGAGCCAATATCATTACATAAAGCGTGCTGTAACAAGAACTGCTTACAACCGAAAAATGCAGAAGAAACGTGCTAAAAAGCGTAAGAAAGAACTCAGGAAGAAAAAAAGGAAAGAAAGGCTCTATACTTTTCAAAAGAATTCAGAGAAAGCTTCTGTACAACATGATTCTCCTGGATTTAAAATTACAATGCTTGTATTGGGCGAAATTTTCTTTGGAATATTAGCACTCTTTCAGACGATTAATCTTTTCGCAAACTGGACAAGGTGTGTGAAAGAAAATGGTATAATTGGTACTATATTCTTATTCATAATAAATATAGCATTTTTTGGCGGGTTAACATATCTATTCTCATATTTGATAAAAAAAGACAAGAAAAAAGACACTGACACTTTGCAATTTGATAATTGTATATATCATCTTGCAAAAGAAAAATCTCTAACCGATCGTGCCAATGCTGTTCTTGAAAATGAGTACAAAACTCTTGTCGAAGACTTAAACAAATTGGACGTCGAAAGAAAAACTGTTTCAGAAAAAGAAATTAAGATAGATAATATAGAGATTCCATCTGAACATATTAACAAAAGTGAGAAGCAGGATAATGAACATATAAAGGATTTTTCTACTGCTTTCGCTGCTTTGTGTGTTGCAAATTGCGAACTGGACAAAGAGCAAAATTATACAGACGATGTAACAGGTGGAAATGTAAAATATAACGAAAAACGATTTGACAATCTTACGAATGATTCTGTCATAAGTCAAATTGTATCGGATGAAAAAATCAAGGAAGTTTCCGATAAAATCATACATGCATATAGTGAAATTGGATTAATGGTTATGATAGATGGTTCATTATGCACAAATCAATATGTTGTTCTAAAATTAAAACCGATGCATGGGACCAGGATAAATGACATAATTTCCATTCAAAGCTCTATCGAAAGCGCAATTGGAATGAAATCACTAATGAATGTCATGTACAAAAAAGGATATATCGGGATTCTACTCCCAATCTATCATTTTATAGAAAAAGAAAAAATACCCACTACTGGCGAGTAATCAGCAGTGGGTATTTTTTGTATTGTATGCAAAGTGTAATGCTCTTATATTATTTTACGATGCCGGATAAGAGCCAGTAGGTCGTGATAAGTCCTACTTTTCTATCCTGTGTAAGTTCTCTGTTCCTCTGGAATACTTCTACGCACTTCCCGAGGTAGTCTGTCCATCCCTCATTGTAAGACAGCTTTGTAAAACCATATACGTCTCTGAGGGTGCGCCTCAGCCATCTGATAGCCGTGATACAGTTGTGTGTCTGGCCGGACCATAAGATATGCGTTTTAGCAAAATTCTGTGAGCCGACACCGAATTTGTCATCAACAGACAGTGCGTTAGTATCAAACCCTTTGTTCATGGCTTTCTGCCATTCCCCAACACGGGAATTGTTAAGATAATACCGCTTGTCACCTTTCCAAGATTCATCTACCGGTTTAGGTGTCGGTGTTGCGGTCGGCTTCTGTACTGGAGTTACCGTACCGCCAAGGTCCTTATAGACATAGTTCACGTCTACATTTCCAGGGATTCCAGGAACAGAGCCTTTCGATGTGTACTGCCACATATCAATTCCGTCTACTCCGGCGGATTTAGATCCGTAAGATGCAATCCACAGAGAATATCCCCATGTCTGACCGATATAGTTCTTATACCAAGATGTAGATGCATAGATTCCGGCTTTATATCCATGTGCCACCATTGCGTCACAAAATGCTTTTGCGTTGGCTTTTGCAACGCCCTGTGTTCCTCGCTGTTCGCTGTCGAAATATACAGGCCATGCCGGAGAATGTCCTTTTAAAAGTCTTAATGCATGGTTGATTTCTCCATGTACTGCACCTGTAGTCTTTGCGTAAGAATACAGATATACACCGTAAGGGATGCCAAGTCGCTCACATTCAGATACATTTCTCAGCCATTTTTTGTCATCCTGTCCTGTCTGATCTTGTCCATATCCGCATCTGATGATAGCACCTACAATGCCGGATGCTTTTACTTTCGCCCAGTCGATGTTCCCGTTATGTTCAGAAACATCGACTATCCTATTCAATATATCCCTCCTGTTTTAAGTGTTCTTTCGTTTCTGTAATCTCTGATGCATGATCTTTCACAAACTTTTCTGCATCTGTTTTTTCCATGCCGTAGTGTTCTGCCAATTCGTCTACAGTGTATCCGTAGGCACAGCTTTTGACTACTTCGCAAATGGTTTCTTCGCTCATAGCTGCCATATTTTTTCTCCTTTCCTGTTTGATAAGGAAATCATCTCATATTTTTCGACTGGCAATGTTCCCCACATTTTTAAGTTAGCGCGCACCAGTTAACAATAATAGACACACTTGAATTGTTTCCGTTAACAGTGCGAATAACGCAACTACTGGTGGTCGCACTTAAAACCTGTACTCCGAACGATTTTGTATTTTGCGATCCACCGGAAAGAGATACAAGTACAGTCGGAGCCTTTGAAAAAGTTTTTCCGAATTTTACAGTAGTATCTTTGTAACTATTTGCACGTGTTTCGATAAGAGACGTCATGCCAAATACTGGGGCTTTTGCTTTTAATTCCGTAATATATGTCAGAATTGTTTTATTCCCTAATTCTGAAAACTTCCACGTAGATGCGATTCTGCTTTTAACCGTATCGAAAATAACACCAAGTTTTGTTCGATTTGTAATCGGTGTAGAATCTTCCACGATGATATCATCTGTATCATTTACTTCTGTAACTTGTGGAAGTTCTTTTATGTATTTTCCGTATATTTTCTGAGCTTTTAAATTTTCATTAGGCATTTGCATCATACTCCTTTTCTCTCTCAAATTCTGTCTTCGTATCGGCTGTTAGTGTTTTCTGTATTACATCTTTCATTTTTATTCCTCCCCTAACAATCCATTGTCCGTTGTTGTTCCTATCCTTGTTATTACGCTACCACTCTTTTCGTTTAAGGAAAACTGTATCTCTACGGCCTCATGAAAGTCCCCACCAGTAATATTGTTCATCTTGTCACCACCTATTCTGTTACAGTTCCTGTTCCATCATTGTAGATATATTTCTTTCGTACTTTGTCGTACAGGCACAGAGTGCCATCCGATTTCTTAACCGGGATCATGTCAGCTACCAAGGTATCCCCGGAATAGATCTGTGCATAGTAGATCTTGCCCACTACACCTGTTCCGGATGGTGTGCTGTTCTTACTCATATTTCCAAGATAATACGGACTGCTAAGCTTGAACGAATCTATCGCATCGGTAGCTACGGTTGTGTCTCCAAATTGATAACTTACGCCCGTCTGGTTAATAATCCAGTCTCCGTTCCAATAGCTTGCCGGTTTTGGCGAACTATTTACCGTTCCACGCACTGCATAGAAGTTATCCGTGCATGTATAACCGAATTTGTAGTTATCATCAATTGCCCCAGCAATGTATGTAGTTCCACTTTGTAAGTTCCATTTTGCTTTCGTGTTGGTATTTTCGTCTGGTAAGATTTTTGTGTCAAAATAGCAATTACCATCCAAGCTCAGGCTTGTAAGTTCCGTGTGGTCTATTGCTGTACTTGCATTAACCGTAACGTTGTACTGTGCTGTGTATCCACCATCCGCGGTAGTTACGGTTACGACTGCGGAACCAGCTGTCTTGGCTGTAACCTTACCACCAGATACAGATACATTGCTGTTGTTTGCACTCCATGTAACCGACTTATTAGTTGCATTGCCCGGTGACACCGTAGCTGTAAGCTGTGCAGAATCTCCGGCATCCAGCGTTAATGTCGTCCGGTCGAGCTTAACACCTTTGACCGCTACAATCTCTGGTGCTTCGGACGCTGTAATAGAGCCAATGCCCTGATACTGTAATGCCTGGTCGATTACTGGACAGTAGAATGTACGATACCATGTTTCGTTCGGATGCACACCGTCACCTTTCTTACTGTTTGGGTTGTAGGTATATTTGCCTTTATTCACCGATGTCATAGCGATTTGTGAGTATACACGCATATCCAGATATGGCATATTCCATTTATCACAGATTTCAATCGCTTTTGAATAGATACTGTCCACGTAAGAGTTGTCTTTTGCGAAACTGTGTGGAATAATATATAATTTAACCGCCAGAGGATACCTGTCCATGATGCATTGCAATGAGCTTTCCAATGCACCGCAGAATGTACTGATATCATATGTCGCATCGTAAGCAGTTGCAATTGAACCGATCGAGATACCATTATTCTTGTCATTAACTCCACCATCAAGAATAATCGCATCCGCAGCACCCGTGTACGATGTAATCTGATTAACAATCGGCGTATGTGCCGGACTGGAGGTTACTGCCATATTCGCCCCGGATTCAGCCTTGTTGATCCACGTAGCATCTGTATACTTTTCTTTTAACGGCTGGATGATTCCTGTTCCCTCTTTCCATCCCCATCCAGCAAGGATACTATCGCCAAATGCTACAATTGTCTTGCTTTTATACGGATTTTTAAATGTTTGTGTATCCATACTTTCTAATTCATTAATACGTCTTTCTAACTCGTAAATATCGTCCTCTGTAAGCAGTTTTTTTACATTTATGCCATTGTCCCAAATTGGCTGGCTTAATCCGAGTATGAATGGATTTGCATTAACATCTCCAAATTCAATATTTACAGACGTTCCAGATTCTGTCGTTTCTGTAGTAGCACTGTAAACGGTATAATCAGCATCATTAATGTTCCTTTTTAAATCTCCTGTCATAGCTCCACCAGCGGTCGGGACGTAAGGCTGTCCAGATCCTGAAAAGACTTCGTTTGCCGGGAATTCAATATCAGATTCGCCATTTACGCTCCTACTGCATCCACCTACAGTAATCTGTCTTTCTTTCCCCCATTGGTCAGTTACTATCCCATCCTGCCCGTCAAACGGTGTACCATTGATTTTAATATCGTTTTTCAGTGAAGTTGCTTTGATTTGAGACACATCAATATCAACAGATTCACTGCCGTCTATAGTTGCTGTCCCTGTAGCATCGCCGGAAAGAGTTAGTTCAAACGGATTTGTTAATTTATCCGCTGTAGCAACGGAAAGCAGTTGTTTTAAAGTCCCGACAGAAATCTTTAGATCTTCTGTGCTTGTTTCTATGAGCAAGTAATCATTATCTGACAATGTTTTCGCTTCGTTCAACGCTTCAATGTATATCTGGTCCATACTATCACCTACTTACTAGAGCATTCGACAAATCGCTTACCAAAGAGTTTACTTTTTCAACAAGTTTGTCGTATTCTGTTTTTTTAACGTACAGCTGATCTGTCTTTTCCGAAGAATACACTGTGGATCCACTCAACTGTGTATCATCGATTCCGACCTTTCCGGCTATGATTTGGTTAGCCTTGTCGATAGCTTCATTCGCTGTCTTTGACGCTTCTCTTGCGTCTTCGATAGCCTGTTGGATATTCGCCAAGTCTTGCTCAAAATCTTCTCTTGTAGCCAACGTCTTAAATGTTCCGGCTGAAAAACAGATAAATACTTTTTGGTTTTCGGCCACTTCGTCTATAGTTACCGCAAATTCACCGGGGAGCATCTTACTTGCGTCAAAATCTGCAAGTAGTCCCCTACGCATCTGTATAGCCATATTTTCTCCTTTCTATCCAGGGATCCATCTTACAAGAGAAACACCAGATGGTTGTGTCGGTGTCCCTCCACCGCCAGCAGAACCGCCTTTTGTATACCGTAAAACGTAATCCCATCCTCTCGAATAATTATAATATCTGCACACCCATATCTCTGTTCCCGTCTGATCCCCGGCTTCTGGATGTCCTCTTGTAGATGATGCTTGCACCATCTGACCACCACCGATGTACATTGCAGTATGATATTTAACATTTAGCAGTACATCCCCTCTTTGCATTCCAGCACCAGTGGCTCTGTTGCAGCTTGCCGTTACATCCGTGAATCCGCAAGCACGAAAAACATTGTACATATTCCCCGTATAAGTAGCTCCATTTGATTTTACTGGAACTCCGGCTTGTTGCCATGCAGATATTACGAGTGATGAGCAATCATAATCTGGATTCCCCCAACGGTTCGCTTGGCTGTATCCATGTCTGTTATCGTTTGCGATATTAATAGCCCATTGAACCGCACTTTCTGTTTTTGTCATATGCCTGTCTCCTTAAAATGTTGTGCCACTTGCAGTTCTTCCACTGACTAAATTGCCATTCACAAATTTTAAGTAACTTCCGTCACTAAACACGGCAGTTCCTGTTTTTGCTTTGTTTCCGTTAATCACCATCTCCTTTGCAGAAATGGCAATTTGATTTTTACTTAAAAGTTGTAATCTTTTTGAAACATTAAATTCGGAATAACCTTTTCCGATGTTTAGGTAATCCGTAGACGTAGCTCTCGCTTCTATACCATCTAATTCTCCAGAAATGTAACCTGTATATTTTCCTCCAGATGAGTAAAGATCAATTTTTGCATTATGCAAATCTATTTTTCTACCTATAGAATCTTCGGATACATAATGTCCTTTTGCATACACACCTTGATTATTCCATCTCCCTATTTCATTTCCGTCTGAATCTTGCATCGAAAGTACACCATTTTGGTTGTTATAGCCACCAAGTGTCAATGTTCCAGAATGTATCCAATCGCAGTTAATACCTACGGCAGAAAGTACATTAACTACTGCGTTTCCGTTAGAATCAAGTCCGGCATTCCACGTTTTTCCACCGTCTGTAGATACTGCAAAAGCATCCCCGACCATTTTCCAGATAATGTTCGAATCTTCCAGCCGTTCTTTGTTGTGGAGATAAAATACAATGGATTTATCATCCTGTATCTTTTCCGTCTTGAAAAATCCCATCCCTTGTGTCATTAATGCCGTAAGGGATTGAACAGCTTCATCGTATTTGCTGATTTTTTTATCGGCCATTGCAGAGGCCTTTTGTATTGCTTTCGTTTCAGAAGTCACGTACTTACTGCTATTTCTGATTGCATTTTCGGCCGAACATTTCAGCGAAGTAAAACCGAGAAAGTTAAAAGTAATATCAGTCAAGATGGTTTTGTTTACTTTTCCGTTCCTGTCGATAACATAGGCAAGATCCATAAAGTCTGCAAGAGGATAAGAAAGATGTTCTCCGGAAAAATTCATAAATGATACGCCCGTAAGTTTTGCTCCGACTGTATTAACCAGTAAGCTCTTATCTTTAATCAGTGAATTCTCTATACTCAATATGTATCCGTCAGAACCATATGTGTACGTTTTTTCATTCTCTGTAGTTTGGATTCCTGTGATAACTATAGGCTCTACTCCTGTTGTCAGCCCCGTCTTCCACTGGGTTAAAAAGTGGAAATTATCAACCAATTTGAAACTACCATCATCCAAAATGTCACCGCTTGTATACACGTTCGTGGCATCCGTCAGAATGTATCCACTTGCTTCTTCTACATCTACAGAATGTACTCCAAGCACATTCCCATTTTTAAGCAAGAACAGATTATCTTTTTTCCCTATCAGTTGATATGTATTTCTCTGCTTTCTTTCAACAGACCTGTACATAATTCCATAAGAATCATCTGTAAGAAGTTCCAACCCATCATCAAACCATCCACCGTCAACATTCGAACCGCTTGAATATTTTTCGGAACTCCAATTCAAGTCATCGTAATAATACTCGCTAATGTCTTCTGAGAATGTACCGCCAGACATCTCCGCATAAGTTGAATACTTTTCTGATATCATGTCTGTTTCGAACTGACCACCGTCATAATTCTGTCTCGGATCATCAAACCATCCACCGTCAATGTCCGCAATATTGTCAAAAAGTGACATGTCATACTGCGAAATCTGTAAGTGGTTATCCGCATTCATCCACGCATTACCGCCAGCAATCATTGCAATCCATCCGATCACCTGTCTGTGAGTGGTATTTGTAGGTTTTTCCTTTACCATGATGTTATCATCAGAAAACGAAGTAACATCCATCTGCACACCGCACGTTCTGCAAGAATCTTTCAGAATATCCTTTAGGCTGAGTGGATACGTTAAATGTGTGGTATAATCTCTGTCAAGTTTGTATGCATCGTCATAAGCCGAAAAGCTTACGGTATCTCCATAGCTTTCCGGGTCAATTACGGTATAAGTGCCACTTTTTATAGTCAGATCACCTATATCCGTGCTAATTGACTTATACAATGTTATCTTGGCACCAAGAAAGCTATGAACTCTATATCTGTCATCTGCGTTATACAGCTTTACTGTAATTTTTCTGGAAACAACATTGCCGAGTGGCAAACTTTGTGTACCAGCTCCATCAACAATGTTGTTGCCAGATATTAAAAATTCGGATCGGCCAAGATTTAACACTGTGCCATCCAAGAAAGTAACCCTTGCAGATGGATACCAGTCACTACGTCCGTATATAGCTTTGTCTACGCAGTCACTAGCACGTTCAGCATATTCGCGAAATTCGCTTTCTGGAATTGTTTTTCCAAAAAATTTTTTTGTATAAAACTTATAATCTGTGTACGCCATAGTGTTTCACCTAATTTTCCTGTTTACTAGAATTTGATCTGGCTTTAGTTTTTCCAACTGAAATTTCTTTATATTTTTGTGGATTGTTTTCCATCAACTGAGCACTCATTTCATGCTCAGTTGATAAGGTTCTTCCTGTTTCCAAGTCTTCAAACTGTCTCATACTTACTCACCTCTCTTGTTCTTGAAGATAAGGTCTGGCATTACAGATTTTGTTCCGTAATGGTAGAAGAGTTCGATACCGTACGCTTCTGAAAGAGGAATCTTCTCAGCGCTGTATGGTGTGGATTTAACAGGCTGTGCGATAGCTCCATCCACCATCACGATCACATCAACGTCTGTCGGCATGTGCACGCATGAGAATGTTTTTACGCCATGATAAGCGTAGAACTCTTCGTCAGCCACGCCAACACCCGGAACTGTAACTTTGTCAAGATATGTGCGGATTTTTCCGTAGAATTTAGGTGTACAGATCATGTTCATCATAGAACGAGGTACTCCGTCCACATATTCATTCTTGGTGGTTTCGCACTGCTGAATCATGGTTTCAGCCTGTTCCTCAATAGCTGTAATACCTGTCAGATCAACTTCTGTCGCATCTGCTCCGGCAACTTTGAAGAACTCAGTGTCGAGTTCTGCGGTCATTCTAAGTGCATGGTTTGCTGTTCTTTTTGCGATAAGTCCCTCTACTCCGAGAAGAGATACGTCTTTCTGTTCAACCTCTTCTACGATTTCCTTATCTACATTAATCGGAATCGTAACCGGCTTTCCTTTTACTCCATCACCTTTAGCTGCACCTCTGGCAGCTCCATAATTCTTAGATGTCGCATTTGCGAATCTTTTCGCTTCTACGGTTCCGGCTGATGGATCACCGGAAAGTTCGGTATTCTTCATTTTTCCAGAAATAGTGTTCTTCTGGACGTTTTCAATGACCTTTCCGTACTCTTCTGCAAGAAGCATTTTTCCGGTTGGGTCAAGTAACATATTTAACGATGTAATTCTTGTTGTTTCTGCCATTTTTGTTCTCCTTTAATTCTTTAAGGTCAACGGCTATCTCCTATTGATAGTCGGTTCACAGTATGGTTTTACCAAACAGTTCCAGGAACAAACGGCTCTGCTTTCTGTTCACTTCCACCTTTTTCTGTAGGTGTAGTGAATACTGGTGGTGTCTTACCATCAGCCACGAAAGCATCTTTCTGAGATTCTTTCAATTCTTTCATGTAATCATCAAGACCAAGAATCTTTTCGCCCTCACGTTTCAGGCCTTTATCCTTAATCATGTTGATAATGCCAGTCTTGGCAAAATCAGAACTGAATTTTTCGCCCGCAAGAGCCTTTGTCAGAACGTCATTGAAGTCTCTTTCTTCAATCTTCTGGTTGTACTCTTTTTCACTGGCATCAAGCTTGTCTTTCCATTCTTTTTCTGCATTCTCAGCTTTCGTCTTCCACTCATCACGTTCTCTTGTGATCGCATCGAAGTCTTTTCCCTCGAACCCGTCCAAAGTCTCTTTCGCTGTTTCATACTGTGTTTTAAAGTTGTCACGTTCCTGTGTCAGAGTTTCTACTTTTCGTGTCTGCTTATCATAGTCAGATACACTCTTGTAATTCTCTTTCACTGCATCTTCGATTGTCTTTTTCTGCTCATCTGTAATTTCAAGACCAGCATCCTTGATAATCTGAATAATATTTTTCATGTTGCATATCCTCCTCAACGTCTCTTATTAACCGCTTCGTCTGCGGTAGGGATTCAGACAGATGAACCTCTGTCGGGGTAATCGGGATACACGGAATCGAACCGTGGACATAAGTCTTTTTTTCAAAGAGATGATGGACTTTGACTTTTGTTCTACCATTGAACTATATCCCGTTAGTGGTTGGTGCAAGTGTTCCCTCTATACAGTTCCAACCACTGTTACGGATATTTGACGGTCAATCTGCATATTGTTCCGTAACTAACTCTATGCAGAAAAAGGATAGTCGGACATGAATCCATGCACCATACTGTGCACTATCCTTTGCGGAATGAAAATTTATCATATTATATCTTTAGGAGGTAACATAAGATGACGGTTCCCTAAGTCCGCAAGCTTAAGGGAAAACCTAACGGGCGTTTGACCGCCCTTTAATCAGCATTCCGCTATTAGGTTTAATTGAAAGGAGGTGTATCAAGAAAAGAAAATGTCCTATGTGATTCACCGTATATATCGTAACATTAATATATATTGTACTCCGTACCCATGTTTTTACATTTCCGCAAGCTTCTTGATTTGCCTTTGAATCTCTTTCCGTTCTTCTGCAAAATCTGAATCCATTACCATAGAGGAAAGCATGTCGTACACTTCTACCATAAGTTTCCCGACACTTTCCATCAGTTTGTCTCTGTGTGCCTGATCTCCGTTCTGTTGATACATCTCTTTCGCCATAATGTACTGGTCATATAGTGCATCAATGTTTTTGTCGTACTTTCCGTTACTGTACTTCTTGATAAGGTTTTCCGATGCATCCGCAATCATCCCCGGTACGCTTTCACATTCCAAAGATTTCATATTGCACAATGTAGATGTAATCATGTACATTGCCTGTAAGTTAGACATATTGGGTCAATGACCAATGTACGGCATTGCAACCACTCAAACGTATACTTCCGGCTACCCGGTGTCACGATTGCTTTACGTGCCGGAAGTCCGGCATCTCGAAAGTCAACAATGCTCTCTTCTTCATCCACTCCACAGTAGATAGCGCAATCATCATATCCCTTTTCTTTTATCTGTCGTGCCATCTCGCTGTTCCTTATTTTGCAACCGCCCAATTCATCCAGTGCGTATACTTTCTGTTGATTTGGAACATAAGCAACACGCAAAAACGCTTTCGGATCCGGGAACCATCCCCAGTCCTCGCCCTGGTAGATAGATTGCATCCTACTTATCTCTTCATCTGTAATCTCTCTAATCTCCAACAGCTCAAAGATATTTGTGCCAAGTCCTACAGGGATTCCAAGATATTCATGCTCATAAGCTCTCGGGTTGGTTTTTTTCAGATACTCAGCATCATCAATGAATTGTTGCCCTAACCATTCTACCGGAACAGATCTATAATCGCTCTTATGCCTTAAGCTGTCCGCTCTCGGCTCTGCTACGTACTTATTCGCCCAGTTGCTGTTGCTGATCGGTGGATTGAACGATTTAAAAACAACGAATTTTTCGCCACCACGGAGAACAGACTGTTGTGTCATTCGTACCTCTTCCATTCCGGCAAATTCGTCCAATTCCTCAAACCATAAGTACTTAAAATATCCTTTGCTAATCTTTATAGATTTCGTCTTTTTTGCCTTATCCAATCCACGGAAGATTATCTTCTGTCCTGTCGGCTTATACACATACTGCATAGGACTTAAGCTTGATGTCCATTCGTCCGATGCTCCAAGCGCATCTATTCCCCATGCGATTTGTTCAAATACCGATTCTCTTAGTGTATTCCCAACTTTTCGGAATACAACCGCATTTGAGTGTATGCCATTCACTGCGTCTTGCATCATTCCAAGTGGTATCTCTGTACCGACAAACGAAGATTTAGTCGAACCTCGGCCACCGGACAAATCATAATACGTATGTTTTCCATCTATGATGTCCCAATGTACGCCGTAAAAAGCCGGAGCTATCACATCTGTAAGCTTAATCTCCCCCATCTGCGCCCTCCGGTTTCGGAATGTTATTTATGATTGTGATTCCACCAGTATCTTTTTCTTCTCCATCGGCTTTCTCATACCAACGCATGAGTTCACGCCCGGCAGACAGGCGGTCGGATATAGTAGCGTCGAGGTCGAACTGGTCTTTTACTTCTCCACGCATGACGGAAGAAAAGAACCGGATCACTTCTTCGAGGTCTGCTGTCTTTTCGTTCTGGATCTCTTTCATTCGTTCAGCAATATAGGCTTTTACGTTGGTATTTGTTAGTAATTTACTCGCATTCGTTCTAGCCGTTATATCTTTTTTTGCACTTTTGTATATTTCTTTGTACGCTCTTGTTCCGTTCAGATCTGTCAGATATTCATCGCAAAACGCTTTCTGTTTCGGAGTGAGTTCTTTTCCTTTTGGCATCTACCCACCCTCTTCCATATATCCATCCATGCTACTCACCGCCCTTGCCTGTTCTACACAGTCTCTTTCTTAGGTTACTGTATCTGTCTGTAATGACATCCAGTGCAATGTTAAGTGCTTGTATCGTTCCATTCTGTCTGTTGTGTTCTTCTACCAGTCTCTTATTCTTTTCAATAAGTTCCTGTACTTCGCACAGTGCCCGTTCTCCGACAGCCTTTGCGTCTTCTACCTCTTTTTGCAAATACTCATTCTTTTCTTTCAACATTTCGTTTTCTTCTTTGAGTTCGTTTGCTCTTCTCATAATCGGAGCAATGTCGCTCTCTGGTATTACATCTGCCGGAATTATCGTCTTTTCTCCAATCATTCTTTCACCGCCCTCCATATATCATTTAAACAATTTACAATCTCTATCTGCGATGCTGTTCGGAGAATCTCATAATCGTAATATTTCCATTCCCCGTTTTTCTTTCTTTCTAGCACTCTGGTAGATAGGATATACATGGTGATAAGTCTATTTTGCTCCACGGAATAAAACTGACTTGTCCCCATCTTTATAACTAATCCTTTTTGCAGTATTGCTTTCTGTAACTTCTTAGCAATGCTATTTAGATTTGCCATACACTCACCTACCTTTTTCGCATACAAAAATAGCACCTCCCGCGATAATTACATCTTACCGTCAGAAGTGCTATTTCATTGTCCCCGTTATTTAGTTTTGATACTTATATTTTACCACAAAATGCACATTTTTTCAATGTTTGGTTGCTCTATGTTCATTTCTTTGATATTGACTTTTTATCTTTTTTAGATTAATATATATCTATCAGCAATCTTTGTTGATTCTCACGGTTCCATGATTTTCGTGAGTGTCGTTCCAGTCAATGGTGGAACGTTGAGTTGAAAAATGTTAGAATTTAAGAAGAAATTCAGAATTTAGGTATGGCTTTTAGCTATGCCTTTTTTCTTTCATATTGTTTTAAAATTTCGTTCCATTCGCTCATTTTTTCCTTTATACAATTTCAATTACTTCTGCTTCTTCAACAATTACTTCGTTTTCGTCATTTCCATAAGAGTAAGAATCCCCACCGATTATTACAATGTTGTTTCCATCGTAGATAGATGATTCTTCAATAGCTCTTTCGATTATCTCTTTTGCTTCTTCTGCATCATCAGTTTCAATCAGTTCAAACATTGCGTATCCACATACGCCGTCCATTTCCTCTGGTTCTTCTGTGTCATATGAACTACACTCATATTCTTCATTCCACTCAAAGCTGTTTCTGCAAATGTCACCAATTTTATATTCTTCATCCGGGCAACAATGGCGAATTGCTACCACGCTATAATCATTTTCTTTAATTGTTTCTAAGATTTTTTCTACATTCATCATTGTTCTTACCTCCTGTGATGTGTTCCTCTCTTAACTGTCTTTATTATAGCATAGTGGTGTCCACTAGTCAATGGTTTTCATTTTTTTCTTTCTTAATAGTTATCACTCCGTCTTTTTCTTCCAGGACAACGCTTCTATCGTCTTCCGTCACACCCAGTGCCTTTATCATCCCTACCGGAATAGAAATACGGTAATTCTTTGTATTCTTTCCAGATGTTCCCCCGGCTTTGTTTATCATGACGTTTCTTTTTGCTTTCTCCATTACTATCTCCTTTTTTATCGCAATATTGCAATCACTTCCGCGTTTCTTATAATGATTTCGTCTTTATCGTTTCCGTATTGCATTACGTTTCCACCGATTAAGTATGTTTTTTCTACGTAAGATTTTACAGCTTCAATCATTTCTTCGATATTGTTTTCAGATACTTTAAGTGCACATGTGCCGTCAAGTTCTCCACCGTCGTAGAATCCGACATAAGGACCGTCTGAAATGCTTTATTAAATCATTATGCATGTTTCGTTTTCGCCCTCGTAATTGTCTTCTGCTTCTTCCGCTTCTTCCAGGCTTGAGCAGATCGCTATTGTTTCATGGCTAGGTATTTCAACGACTTCAATTTTCATCTCTGTGCTTTCTAATGTGTCAATAAAATCTGTCTGCACAAATTTGCTTTCGTCTTCGTCATATTCAAATTCATTTTCTTCAATTACATACTCTTCAACCTTGTAGAATGTCATTCCGTGGTAAGAAAATTTGCTAACATCTGTTTTACGTTTTGCAAGTTCCTTTTTCGCTTCCTCCAGTGTATCGAATGTTTTTATATATTCCGGCGAATCGTCAAAAGCCGTGCATCCTTCTTCAATTTCTTTTCTATCTTTATACTTAATTTCTGCCGTTTTTTTTACTAAATCATATTTTTTCATTTTTCTTCCTCCTATAATGTGTTCCTCTCTTAACTGTTTTTATTATATCATAGTGGTGTCCACTAGTCAAGTAAAAAATAAAAGATTTCAATTATTTTCAAAATCTTTTTCTCTTAATCTATATATTTATATTTTCGGTTCAAATCTTTATTATCTTAATCATATAATAGAATCTTGGTCTTTTCTTCCTTTTCTCTACTTCCTACCGCTGTTGGTACTGCATAAGTGGAAAATTTTACCTCTAATTCTGTATTAAAATTATTGATTGCTTTAATAAGGCCAATACAGCCAATCTGGAACAGATCATCCGGATTCTCTCCACTTGCACCGAACCTCCTTATTACACTTAAGACAAGTCTTAGATTACCTTTGATATATTCTTCTTTCGCTTCCTGATCTCCCGCTTTAATACGCACAAACAAAGCTTCCTTCTCCTTTTCATTCAGGATCGGAAGCTTTGCTGTATTCACACCACATATTTCTACTTTTCCCTGTGCCATTGCGAACCTCCTGTCAGAATCTTCTCTATCAGTTTCTAGTAAAATGATTCTCCATATCGCACAGGCTTATGCGGATTCTTATGAAATTAAAAAAACTTTTACTCCTTGACATCCGGTCTGACGTCGGTTATCTGTCCCATTTGTCTGCCAGATTTTGGATCTGTGTTTCAAATTTTGCCATATCTTTATTGGCAATTCCTTCGTTCTTATATACTACATTTAACAGACGTTTGGCTGCTGCCACCAGACGGTTAAATGCAGATGCACTTTTAATCTTATTCGGCTTTTCTTCTGCCTTCTTCGGAATCTTCTGACCAATGGTAATGATCTCATTTGTCGCAAGATCTACGGAACCTCCGGAATACGGTGCAAATGCCGGGCAGCCAAATTGCTCTTCTACAAGCGCAGCAAAATGATCCGTCACTGTATCCTCACCATGTACAACCATCACACGGTCCGGTACCTTTTCAAATCCTGCGAGCCAGTCTAACAGTCCATTCATATCTGCATGTCCGCTGATTCCCCTTAACACTTCTATCTTTGCGTTGACCGTGATGTTCTCACCAAATAATTTCACACTCTGTGCACCTTCGATCAGCTTTCTTCCAAGCGTTCCCACTGCCTGATATCCAACAAAACAGATGGTACATTCCGGCCGCCACAGATTATGTTTCAAGTGATGCCTGATACGTCCGGCCTCACACATACCGGATGCAGACAGGATTACTTTAGGTTTCGTATCAAAATTAATCTGTCTGGATTCATCACTGGTAATCGTTGTCTTGAGTCCCTGGAACAACAGTGGGTTAATTCCCTGATTGACAAGCGCCATTGCGTCTTCATCAAAGCATCCTTTGACATTTTTATTAAACACATTGGTCGCTTCAATTGCCAGCGGACTGTCTACATACACTTCAAATCCCGGGAATTCCGGAAGCAGATTCTTTTCTTTTATCTCTCTGATAAAATACAGGATTTCCTGCGTACGTCCTACCGCAAACGATGGGATTACTACATTGCCTCCTTTTTGGAATGTTTCCCGTAAAATTCTTGTAAATTCGCCGACATAATCCGGAATATCCTCTCCATGTGTCCGGTCTCCATATGTAGATTCAATCACTACATAATCTGCTTCTTTTACCAGCTGCGGATCTTTGATGATCGGTTGATTCTTGTTACCCACATCTCCGGAAAATACGATCTTTTTAGAAACTTCTCCTTCTGTTACCCACACTTCAATACTTGCGGATCCCAGAAGATGCCCTACATCATTAAATCTGACTTCTATTCCGTCACACAATGTAATCTTCTGACCGTAATCCACAGGTGCCAGAAGCTTGGTCGCCGCATCTGCATCTGCAACCGTATAAATCGGTTCGTATTCCGGTTCCCCACTTCGTCTTGCCTTCCGGTTTCTCCATTCCGCCTCAAATTCCTGAATATGGGCACTGTCACGCAACATGATATCGCACAAATCTGCCGTTGCAAATGTTGTAATGATCTCTCCGGAAAATCCCTTTTTAACCAATAACGGAATATTTCCCGAATGATCGATATGTGCATGTGTCAGAAGAATGTAATCTACCTCTCCCGGTGTAACAGGAAGTTCCTGATTCTCATAAAGATCCGGTCCTTGTTCCATTCCACAGTCAATCAGAATATTCTTTCCACACGCTTCAAGAAGATGGCAGCTTCCAGTCACTTCATGGGCTGCTCCAAAAAAGCTAAGTCTCATATGACCAACCCCTTTTTTCTTTTTATTGTATCATATTTTCATGAATACTTCACCATCTCCCGACGCAATCTTTGCATAATCTTTTTCTCCAGTCTGGATATATAGGACTGGGAAATCCCCAGCATATCCGCTACTTCTTTCTGAGTCTTTTCTTCTCCATCCTCCGTTCCAAGTCCAAATCTCATTCTTATGATCATCTGCTCTCTTCCAGACAGACGTCCAATAGCTCTGATGAGCACCTTCTTTTCTGCTTCATTCTCTAAATCCTTATAAATCGCATCTTCTTCCGTCCCCAGGATATCTGATAACAACAGCTCATTACCATCCCAGTCTACATTCAGCGGTTCATCTATCGATACTTCCATTCTCGTTTTATTATTTCTCCGCAAATACATTAATATCTCATTTTCAATACATCTGGATGCATAGGTTGCAAGTTTGATATTTTTATCAGGATTAAATGTATTAATTGCTTTTATAAGACCAATCGTTCCTATGGATATCAGATCCTCTACCCCCACTCCTGTATTGTCAAATTTCTTTGCTATATATACCACCAGGCGCAAATTATGTTCAATCAGTATTTTCCTTGCATTTTCATCTTTTTCTGTCCCAAGGTCTTTGATTGCTTTCTTTTCTGCCGCCGCCTCTAAAGGTGCAGGCAGAATATCCGATCCGCCTATGTAATGAATGTCTTTTCTGTCCACAAAAAAGAGTGTCTTCAAATCCGGAATTACTTTCAATTTAAACTGATGTGGAACTGCTACTTTTATCACCATTTTTCTTTCCTCCTGCCAATATATCTGGATTTATGATCATCTGATAATTTTCTGACCCTAATTCTTCTTCACATACCGCCACTAATGGATGTTCTACATTTATCCTGTATCCATTCCGTATGATCTGTATCTTATCCATGCGAAATGCAGGCATAACTCCCTCTTTTTTCCCGATGGAATGATATGGAATATATCTGAATCGTTCCGGTTGCTTTCCTTCTGTCAATCTCTTTACAGATGCCTGATCCATAACACTGACCGGATCTTTACTCACTGTATCCTTCAATGTATTTCCTGTATCTATAAGGGCTCTCAGTCTACAATTTCGTTCTCCGAAAAACACCACCACTTCACAGTAACGATTTCCTTTCTCCGAAAACAATAAAATGATCTTCCAGATTCCCAACACCACATAATAACTGATGACTGCCAATGCAAAGAATACACTTCCCTGCCGCAGATACTGTCCCGCAAACTGTAATACTCCCCCTAAAAGAAAAGACTCTATATATAAAATTACCCATCCTCTGAACAATTCCCGGCCCCATTTTAATCCCAGACCGGTTCTTAGCATCAATACATTAATGACGCCATGAAATACTATAAATTTCGCCCAAGTTGTCTTACACGGCCATATCACAACAACACAGGTCAATACTGCTCCCAGTACGCCTCCCGCTATTATGCGGCCATATCTCACCGGACATGCCAATGCCTTCTTTAGTAAAGCCAAAAGAATTGTATCCATCGTAAAGTTCATCAAAAAGAACACATCTACATATAATTCATAGTACACATCAGGCCTTCTTTCTCTTTCTGTGCACAGAAATAGATTTGTTGTTTCAAACAAGTATCATTATATAGATTTTATAGAAAGGATTTTGTCATATGATGTATGATATGCCGGTTTTCGTTCGACTGCTTTCGTAAACAAAAGAGCATTTAAGAAAGAAAAGAAGAAAAAAAGAAAGAACTGTGCACATTTCAAATTCATGTGCATCAGTTCTTCTGTCTTTTTTAAGTAATATAACTCTTTATGTGATTGTTATTTTTTAAAGAAATCCGGAATTTTGATTGACTGCTCTTTCACTTTACTTGTCGGTGTTCTTGGTGTATCCAATGTAGGAGTTGTTCCACCAATCGGTCTTCTTGCAGTTGTTCCACCATTTTCTCTCTGTGTTGTTGTTCCAAAATCAAGTCTTGGTGAAACCGGACGTTCAGCCTGCTGTGTACGTACAGTCTGCTGCTGCGTATACATCGTATTATTCTGACGTGTCGGTCTTTCATATGCGGATGCATGTCCCTGCTGACCATGTGGCATAGCCGAAGATCTGCCCTGATTCTCCAGTCTTGATTTTAACTTTGAAGCACTTCCTCCAACATTGTGAAGTCCTGTAGCAATTACAGTGATTGTTGCTTCATCTGCTCTGGAATCATCGTACATAGCACCAAAGATGATATTTGCATCTTCTCCTGCAAGTTCCTGTACATATTCTGCCGCATCAGCTGCATCCATAAGTGTGATATCTCCGGATACATTGATGATAACATGTGATGCTCCTGCAATCGTTGTCTCCAGAAGAGGACTGGCAACCGCCTGTTTCACAGCCTCCAGAGCCTTATCATCACCGCGTCCCTGACCGATACCGATATGGGCAATACCTTTATCTGTCATAACAGTCTGTACATCTGCGAAGTCAAGGTTGATCAGTGAAGGTACATTGATCAGGTCTGTGATTCCCTGAATACCCTGCTGTAATACTTCGTCAGCTTTCTTTAAAGCTTCCGGCATTGTTGTGCGTCTGTCAACAATCTCCAGCAGTTTATCATTTGGAATTACGATCAGCGTATCCACACTTTCTTTTAATTTTTCAATTCCCGCAAGGGCATTGTTCATACGTGTCTTAGACTCAAAACGGAACGGTTTTGTTACAACACCTACGGTTAATGCTCCCTGTTCTTTTGCAATACGTGCAATCACTGGTGTAGCACCTGTTCCGGTACCACCGCCCATACCGCATGTTACGAATACCATGTCGGCACCTTTCAGTGCTGCTGATATTTCTTCTGCACTTTCTTCTGCTGCTTTCTCACCGATCTCCGGTCTTGCACCGGCTCCCAGACCTTTGGTAATCTTATCACCGATCTGCATCAGTGTCGGAGCTTTACACAGCTGAAGTGCCTGTTTATCTGTATTGACCGCTATAAATTCAACACCGGCAATCTGCTCATCAATCATTCGGTTTACCGCGTTATTACCGCCTCCACCTACTCCAACAACAATAATCTTTGCCGCTGCTTCTGATTCGTTTGTTTTAATTTCTAGCAAGGGTTTCTCCTCCTTTGTTATCCTTATTATATATTATACATCCCATTGATAGAGCAAGTGAGATGAACTCAGTTTGCTATATATAGTATATAATATAGACTTTCGTATAAAATATCAATAGAATTTCTCTAATTTTCTTAATTTTCTTGTGAAATATCTTCCATTTCAAATGTAATCGTAGTGTTATTCTCAGAATACGACTCCAAATGCAAAATTCCCGTTTTATCTCCCAGCTTTTTTAAGATTGGTCTGATCTGAGCGATCTGTTCTGCGGATACTTGATTTCCAAGGCATGCTCTTACGTTTCCAAAATCCATATAGATCTGCTGATCCTTTACATATATCTTTTCCGGGTATATTCCATACCTCTGGCTTTCCCCACATGCTTCTACTATTTCGGAAAATTTCGTCTGATTTGTCGTTTTAATCTGGCTGTACAGTTTATTTTTCTTTATTTTTAATCCACTGACAACCGGTATCTTGCTGTCTTTCACTTCAGTTTCATTTACTACAAGCTCAGTTTGATCAAAATAACTGTATTTTTTTCCCGATTTCACACAGCCTACCCTTGTCTTTTCTTTTACGGTAATTTTTAGTGTCCATGGATTTTTCATACTGACTTTCAATGTATCCAGGCACTCCGGCTTCTTTCCTTGGCCCAACGAATACTTTGCCAGTACATACAGGGAATTCTTCGACAGTTTATCATTCTGTACACATTCAACTATTTCCTGACTGTCACAGTATTCATTACCGCTTACTTCCACTTCCTGAATATAGAATAGCAAAACAGTTCCAAGGATTATAATGGCAGCCGCCAATATCAAAACAATCAAGGCATATGCATGATGTTTTTTCTTTTTATCTTTTCTTTTCTTTTTTGTACCTTCTCTTTTCTGATTCTGGTTTCCCATATATCATTCATACTTCCTTTCATTCTTGTGTCTCATCCACATGTATATTATTTTACCAAAGATGACACATTCAGCACAAGCCCCATTTCAAAAAGCAGGAACATAACCGAAGTTCCTCCATAACTGATAAACGGAAGTGTTATTCCTGTATTCGGGATCGTATTCGTCACCACCGCAATGTTCAGGATTACCTGTATCATCATATGTGCCATTGCCCCGGATGCAATCAATGCACCCTCCAGATCCGGTGCATGTGAAGCTATCACAAAAAAACGCCAGATTAAGATTAAAAATAATAATAATACAAAAGATGCGCCTACCAGACCTAATTCCTCACATATGATAGAAAAAATCATATCATTCTGGGCTTCCGGCACAAATCCCAATTTCTGAATACTGCTTCCAAATCCTTTTCCAAACAATCCTCCCGAACCAATTGCATACAGACCTTGCAATGTCTGATAACCCTTTTCATAATTTTCCGGATGCCGCCATATCTGCAGACGTTCCAGACGATAACTTTCCATTGCAAGAAATATTCCCATAAATGCACAGCCAAGAAATATCATCCATGCAAACTGACCATATTTTGGGCTTGCAACAAATACCAATACTACGGCTATTCCAAGAATAATGATTGCTGTACTTAGATTACTTGCCCCTACCAGTCCTACAACCGGCAGAACACTTACAACTATTTTACAGACCGTTGTAAATTTCCCCATGCTTTTTACATTTCGCATAATCACGTACGTCAAAAACAATATAACCGCAACTTTTGCAAATTCCGACGGTTGAAAAGAAAACGGACCCAAAGATAACCATCTTTTGGATCCGTTATATTCATCACCAATCAGAAGAACCGCAATACCCAGCAGAACAGATACCAGATACCCCGGTACTGACCATTTTTTCCAGACATGATAATCCACTCTGGCGATGATCCACATACCTGCTATTCCAAGAAGCGTTGCAAATATCTGTTTTTTCAGATAGTAAAACGAATCCTGAAATTTGAGTTTCCCATTATATGCACTTGTGCTGTAAAGAATCACAAGCCCTGTTACAATAATAATCCCCAGTACGATGACCAGAGCATAATCATACGCTCTTTGTTTCGATCGTTCCAAGCCATCCTCTCCTTATAAGGAATTTACAATTTCTTTGAACTTCTCTCCACGTACTTCATAACTCGGGAACATATCCCAGCTTGCACATGCAGGTGAAAGCAGAACTGCCTCTCCTGACTCTGCAATTTTTGCTGCAGTAAGAACTGCTTCCTCAAATGAATCTACAAACATATAGTCTTTAAATCCACATTTTTCTGCATCTGCTGCTATCTTCTCTTTTGTATCCCCAAGAAGGATCAGTTTTTTTACTTTACCGTCAAAACTGTTAATCCATTCTGTATACTCAGATCCTTTATCATATCCTCCACCGATCAATACTGTCGGGCGCTTCATTGCCTGAATTGCCTTGATCGCCGCATCCGGATTTGTTCCCTTTGAATCATTGTAATATGTAACACCTTTTTTCTCTGTTACATATTCAATACGATGCTCTACTCCTTTAAATGCCTTGACGCTTTCACGTATCACATCTACCGGCACTCCATAAACTGCTGCCATTGCACATGCTGCCATAACATTCTCATGATTATGCGTTCCCAGGATCTGCAATTCATCCACATGACAGATTGTTTCTTTTACTCTGCCATAATTGTAAATAATATTGCCTTCCTCGAGATAGATTCCCTCTTCTAGTTTACGCTGACTGCTGAAATATAGAACATTTGCTTTGATTTCTTCTCCAAATTCTCTTGTAAGCCTGTCCTCATAATTTAAAATGCAATAATCATCTTCTGTCTGATTCTTTGCAATATTTTTCTTTGCATTGACATATGCTTCCATCGTATGATGGCGATTCAGATGATCCGGTGTGAAATTTAGGATTGCACTTACTCTAGGTCTGAAATCCACAATGCTCTCCAGCTGGAAACTGCTCATCTCGGCAACTGTGATTGTATTGTCTGTCATCTTCTCAACTGCTGTTGTATATGGTGTTCCAATATTTCCCACAACGAAGACATCTTCCTGATAGTTCTTCATAATCTCTCCCAGAAGTGTCGTTGTGGTTGTTTTACCATTTGTACCGGTAATTGCAAGGACATCACCTTTACCGAACTGATATGCAAGCTCGACTTCTCCAATTACCGTAATTCCCTGCTCACGCATTTTTTCAATCACAGGAAGATCCGTCGGCACACCCGGACTTAATACTGTCATATCAAGCTTTTCCAGAACTTCTTCCGGAAAATCTCCGATCACGATCTTGGCACTGCTGTCTTCTCCAAGTTGTTTTTTTATCTTTTCCTCTGTCAGTTTCTGGTTTCCATCGTACATTATTACTTCTGCACCATGTCTTTCAAGAATCTGTCCTGCTCCGATTCCACTGATTCCAAGACCAAACACAAGTACTTTCTTACCTTTTACTTCCATGATATCCTCCTACATAGCCATCAGAGCGATCAGACATAAGATTGCTGTAATAATAGAAAATACTGCAACAACTCTCGTCTCTGACCATCCGCACAGCTCAAAATGATGATGTATCGGCGCCATTTTGAATATTCTCTTACCGCCGGTCTTTTTAAAATATGTTACCTGGATCATAACCGATAATACTTCTATCAGATAGATAAATCCAACAATGATAATAAAGATTGGCATCTGAAGCATGTATGCCGCTGAAGCAACAAATCCTCCAAGTGCCAGCGAACCTGTATCTCCCATAAATACACTGGCTGGATATACATTAAACAGCAGGAACCCAAGAAGTGCTCCTACAACCGCACAGGTAATTGGCTCAATTCCACTTTTGGTACCGATCGCAACCACCGTGAAAAATGTTGCTACAAGTACGGTAACACTTGATGCCAGACCATCCAGACCATCTGTAAAGTTTACACCGTTAACAGTTCCAATTACAACAAAGAACATCAATGGAATCGCAACCCATCCGATATCCAGATATTTTCCACCTGTAAATGGAATCAGCATCGTAAGCGAAACTCCTGCAAATTTAACCATATAAAATGCAAAGATCGCAGTCACTACGATTTGAAGAGCCATCTTCTGCTTTGGATATAAGCCGTCAGAACGTTTCATCACAACTTTCAGATAATCATCCAGGAATCCGATCAGTCCAAAACCAAGTGTCAGAAACAGAATCGGAATAATCTTTGGATAACGACCAATATAAATAACTGAAGTAATCACAACAGCCAGCAGGATCATTACTCCTCCCATTGTCGGAGTTCCCGTCTTCTTAAGATGAGACTGTACACCGTCCTCTCTCTCCGTCTGGTCCATCTTCAGTCTTCTAAGTACTGGTATTACAAGAGGACCAAGAATCACACTTAATACAAATGAAATCAATACTGGAATAAACACTTTATAATCCATAATCCACCTCTTTAATTCTTTTGTTATTCAGTTAATCTCTAACTTTACCTAGTATACTGCATTTCCTACTGTTTTTCAATGCCAAGATACGGCAATATATTTTCAAAAATTTTTCCGATCACCGGTGCCGCAATGGTTCCTCCGTAATAGACTCCCTGTGGATTATATATTACACACATTCCAAGGATCTGCGGATCATCTGCCGGTGCAAATCCTACAAAAGATGATATATATTTGTTGGCACTTCTCGGAAGTGTCTGGGAAGTTGCCGTCTTTCCCCCGATCCTGTATCCTTCTACATATGCATTCTTTCCGGACCCTTCTGCCACTACACTCTCCAGAAGTTCCCGCATTGTCTGTGATGTTTTTTCAGACACAATATGCTTTTTTGCATTATATCGAAATGTTTTCACTTTTTTTCCTTCCTCACTCAATACTTCCATTCCAAAATGCGGAGTCACCCTTCTTCCTCCATTAACCAGTGCACTCACCGTCGTTGCAAGCTGGATCGGTGTAATCTGAAATGACTGTCCGAAACTGATCGTCGCAAGTTCAACCTGCCCTACATTTTCTTTTTTATGCATAATCGTTCCTGCTTCTCCCGGTATATCTACCCCGGTCAGGTCCATCAGCCCAAACTGTCTGAAATAATCAAAAAAACGATCCACTCCTATCCTTAATCCTACTTCAATAAATACCGGATTACATGAATTTTGTATCCCCTGTACAAAATTTTCCGCCCCATGTCCCCCAACTTTATGGCAGCGGATCCGCCTGTCTTCCACAACTTTATACCCCGGACAGCTAAACTGATCTGTAAGATGCACTGCTCCTTCTTCCAGTCCTGCCGATGCCGTAATAATTTTAAATGTACTTCCCGGTTCATAGGTATCATTAATACAGCCATTTCTCCACATCTGATTTAATGCATCCTGTCTCTGTTCATCCGTCAGGTTTTCACCTGTCTCTTCATTATTCAGCATAAACGGCTGATTCAGATCAAATTCCGGAACGTTCACCATTGCATAGATTTCTCCGTTCTGTGGATTCATAAGTATAATTCCCACTTTGTCAGCCTGCTTCTCCGTTCTCACTTTTTCAGCCATCTGTAGTGCATACTTCTGCATCGTATAATCCAGGCTGATCCTCAACGTATTTCCTGCTTCCGGTTCCAGTCTGTCCTCTGCCACACCATCCAGTTCAATCCCTCTGGCATCCGTTGTTGTCAGAATCTTTCCGTTTATCCCCTTCAGGTACTTTTCATATTTTACTTCCAGTCCTACAATTCCCTGATTATCCCCTCCTGTAAATCCCAGCACCTTAGATGCCAGCTCATTATACGGATAATAACGTTTAAAGTCCTCGTCTACCTTCACACCGGCCAGGCCAAGATTTCTGATTTTGTCTCCTGTTCTTTTATCTACATTGGACCGGAGCCTTTCTATCGATGAAATCTTTTCTACTTTTTTTCTAACCTGGTCTGCATCCATTTCCAGAAACTCTGACAATTTTTCGATTACTTTTTCAGGATTTTCAATCTGGCTGTGGATCACAGAAATCGTACATACCGTCCGATTGGTTGCAAGTACGGTTCCATTTCTGTCAATGATCTCACCTCTTGCTGCCTTAATATCCCGTTCCCTTTCATGCAGATCTTCTGCTTTCTGCTGATAGTACTCTGCATCAAATACCATCAGATATACCAGTCTTCCGATCAGATAGAGAATCAGGATAAACGCCGCCAGAAAAACAACCAGAATTTTCTTTTTATGAAACGTTTTATTTTTCATAACAAAAATCCCCATAAAAATTTTCATAATAATATATGAAAACTTTTATGGGGTTATGAACATATAACTTACTGTTGTGCTGTCTGAGTCGTCTGTGTATCTGTATTGGAAGCACTATCTGTTTTCTTCTCTATACCAAGATACGGGAAAATATCAGTCATGATCTGTGACGCAAGCTGTGTTGCATACCCACTGTTAGCCTGAACAGCCGAATTCGGCTCGTCAATAACTACATACACCATAACCTGCGGATTCTCCTGTGGTGCATATCCGATAAATGAAACCAGGTATTTTCCATTACCACGAGGAAGTTTTTCGGCCGTACCGGTCTTACCGCCAACTGCATATCCTTCTACTGCGGCACTTGCTCCGGTTCCTTCTTCTACTACACCCAGCATATAATCTTTGATAATATCACTTGTTTCTTTTGAAATCGTCTTCTTTACCAGTACTGGATCCTTATTTTCTGTAACGTTTCCATTATCATCCTGAATCTGTTTTACTACATGTGGTTCATAATAGTTACCACCATTGATCAGAGAAGAGAATGACGCCGCCATCTGAGTCATCGTGACATTAAAGTTCTGACCAAATGCGTTCGTCGCAAGACTGGCCGGATCCATCGTCGCCGGTGTATATAACAGCCCGCTGGTTTCTCCTTCTCCTGGCAGATCGATTCCTGTATATTCGCCAAATCCGAACAGCCTCTGATATCTGCAGAATTCCTCGGTTCCTATACTTGCACCAATCTGCATTAACGCCACATTACATGAATTTTCCAGAGCCTGCTTCAAAGTCTCCGGTCCATGTCCGGAACGGTTGCTGCAATGAATATCATGATCTCCGACATGCATGACACCGCCACAGACATAATTTTCATTTCCTGTAAGAACCCCCGTCTCAAGTCCCGCGGAAATTGTAAATGGTTTGAATGTCGAACCCGGCTCATATGTATTGCTGACACAATAGTTATTCCAGAGATCATTCAGTGTATCCAGTTTTTCCTGATCCGTCATTTTCTTCAGCTGTTCTTCTGTATAATATTTTGTCAGATCTCTCGGATTGTTCAGATCGTAATTCGGATATGATGCTTCCGCCAGTATCTCACCATTCTGGGGATTCATAACGATCACACCGGTATTCTTACTTCCTTCACCCTGTGTTGCTTCATTTTTATGCTCTTCATTAAATTCAAGTATATGTTGTTCTACAATACTCTGAACCTGAAGGTCGATCGTTGAGACAACCGTACTTCCATTATCTGGTTCTTTTACCGTTCTTTCATATCCCGAATCTTCATCCAGATATCCATACTCTCTTCCATCCGTACCATTTAAAATCGAATTATAAGAAGCCTCTATTCCGTTGCTTCCTACATTTCCATTTGTTGTAAATCCGATCACGTCACTTGCCAGTGTCTTATATGGATATTTTCTCGTATAATCTTCTTCCATCCAGACTCCCTGTACGTTAGGATTTTTATCAGTGTCAGATGTAATCTTCTCAAACTTCTGATATGCTTCGTAATTTACTCCCTTTTTCAGTACAAGATATCTGCTGTTCGGATTCTTTTTGATCTGCTTTCTTACATCTTTTTTCTTTAAATCAAAACATTTTGATAAGGCTTTTATCGTCGGATTGATATACTTTTTATTACTGGTAATTGTCTTGGCATCTACTACTACATTATATACTCTTTCGCTCGTTGCAAGTTTTGTGCCATTTCTGTCTACGATATCTCCACGCTTAAATGGAATCGTACGATTATTATACTGCTGCTGATCTAATACAACCTTCGTATATTTTTCGCCCTTCGAAGCATTAATATACGTAATCCACCCTATCAAGAAAACAAAAGCTAGTATAATCGCTCCAAAGAGCATTACTAGCTTTTTCTGCATAAGGCCTGAAATTTTTTTCTTAAAGAAATTTGTCTTCTTTCTTGCCATAATCCCACCTATTTCTTATTCTTGTCTGACTGAGCAAGCACACCATTTTCCGGGATATTCTCATACTGTTTCACATAATCAGACGCCGGATTATCATATTCCACAATCTGATCTGGTGTGGCATATGTCATTCCCAACTGATTAATTGCTTTTTCTCGGATCACATCCAGATTTACGGAATCCACGACCGCATTATACTTTGTCGTATTCTCCTCTTTCAGATCTGCAAGCTCTTCCTGCAATGCAGTTACATTCTTTGAATGCTTTGTTACTTCAGACTGTAATCGTACATAATTAACGCACAATAGCAACACAATTGTTGCTGCAATTGCAAGGAACACTACGTACGCTGCATTCATATGAAGTGCACGATTTCTATTTTTCTGTACCTGTCTGCTTACTTTTTTTCTTCTTTTTACGGATGATCGGTTCTTTTTTGGTTCATATTCCGGTTTTGCAACTACATTGCCATACATATAAGCCTGTCCCGCTTTCGAACGCGCAGAACTATATCCGCCGGACTGGCGTCTATCGCTTGCATAACTTTCTCTTGCTGCCATTTACGCCACTCCTTTCTAATTGTTCATATATCCTGTCCTATCTCTAACGGCGCTCAAATATTCTGAGCTTTGCACTTTTAGAACGGCTGTTATATTCTAATTCTTCCTCACTTGGAAGAATCGGCTTTCTGGTAACAACACACCCTTTGGAAACTTTTCCACATACGCACACAGGAAAATCCGGAGGGCACGTACATGGATTTTCATTTTTCTTAAATGCACTCTTTACAATCCGGTCTTCCAGCGAATGGAATGTGATAATACACAACCTTCCACCAGGGTTCAATATTTCAATCATGTCATCTAGAGAATTTTTTAATACGTCCAATTCCCTGTTTAATTCAATTCGAATAGCCTGGAACGTCCTTTTTGCAGGATGCCCAGACTTTTTCTGATATTTCATTGGTATCGAGGCTCTGATAATCTCTGTCAACTGCCCCGTAGTCTCGATAGGATTTATACCACGTGCTGCTACGATATGTTTGGCAATGTTCTTTGCAAACTTATCCTCCCCGTAGTCCCTGATCACACGGTATAAATCCATCTCAGAGTAGTCATTGACGATGTCTCTGGCTGTCATCTTCTGACGTCTGTCCATTCTCATATCCAGAGGTGCATCTTCACGATAAGAAAATCCTCGTTCTGCCGTATCTAACTGATAAGATGATACGCCCAGATCAAGAACAATTCCATCGACCTTGTCAATTCCCAGTTCATGAAGCTTTGACTTCATATCACAATAATTGCTTCGGATTATTGTGACTTTCTCCCCGAAGTCTTTTAATCGGACACTGGCAGCTTCTATTGCCGCCTCATCCTGGTCTATTCCTATAATACTCCCTTTTTCACCAAGGCGTCTGCATACTTCATATGCATGTCCGCCTCCACCAAGCGTTCCATCTACATAGATGCCGTCCGGCTTGATGTTTAATCCTTCAATTGTCTCATTCAGTAATACTGATTTGTGTTCGAATCCCATATCTTCTCCCTCTAGATACTGAATCCGCTTTCTTCCATATCAGATGCAATATCTTCAATGTTAAGTTCCACTTCAGCATTCTTTTCATCCCATCTTGCCTTATCCCAGATCTCAGCACGCTTCCCCATGCCTATGAATACAACTTCCTTATCCAGATGTGCAAATGTACGAAGTACAGAAGGGATTAGAGTTCTGCCTTGCTTATCAAGGTCACCGTCCGCTGCGCTTCCCTGAAAGAAATACGCAAACGCACGTGCTTTTTTATCAGTGGTGGTTGGTAATGCGTTAAGTTTTTCTTCAAAAGCGGTCCATTCTGCTTCCGGGTATACATACAGACAATTCTCCATTCCCTTCGTAATGACGAAATGCTCCCCTAAATCGTCACGAAACTTAGCCGGAATGATCAGACGCCCTTTGGCATCAATATTATGACTGTACTCTCCTTTCAACATAGGACTCTCCTTTTTCCAATGGTATAACACCGGACTTTGCTTTCAGAGCTACGTTTTTAGCTTTCATCCTGCATCATCCACTTTTCTACCACTTTGTTCCACTTTTCACCACTTTCTACCACTTGAACCCATTGTAAACTACTTTTTTGCTGTTTTCAACCCTTTTTAAGAAATTAAGATAATTTTAAGGCAAAAAAATAGTGAACAGAAAATGCTTCTGTTCACTTATTCTTTCTAGGTTTATTTTATACTATTCAGCTGTTGTGTCACTATTTCCAGCTAATGACTGGCTCAAAGTTGTCATTGCCGAATAATCAACCGTTACCTTTTCCGTCGGCTTTTTCGACTCATATATATTATGTACAGAATAGCCTGCACATCCGATCAAAGCAACTGCTATTACACATACTGCACATCTTCTGATAATGTTCTGAACCTTTTCTTTCTTCATGTTCTTTTTACGGTTTTTCTTTTCATCTTTATATCTGTCTACTTTAGCCTGGCTCATAGTTTTTTGCTCCTTTTCCAATCAATGTATTCATTCTATCATATCTGATAAAATTATACAACTACAATCACTCCGCCATCAGCCGCATACATACTACTGATTCCTGCCGTATCCAGAATAATAACATCTTTAAACGATGCACGTTCAAGAAGCATATCTCTTACAGCCTTTGCTCTTTCCTCACAATTGCAATGTGAAATCGCTAAAATCTTTTCCTGTGTATTCTTCATATTGGCTGCTACTTCATCCACCATCTTAGCCAGTCCCTTTTTTATTCCTCTTGCCTGCGAAAGCTGCTGTATACTGCCTTCCGGAGTTGAACCCATAACCGGTTTAATATTAAGTGCCGTTGCGACAACAGCCTTTAGTCCTTTCAATCTTCCATTTTTCTTAAGTATATCAAGTGTTTCCAGTACAAAATATGTGTGTTGCTCTTCAATATAAGATTCAACTGTTTCGATCACTTCCTGAAAACTCATGCCCTTTTCTTCACATTCTGCTATCTTCAGACCGATCAATGTCTCACCTACGGATGCTGATCTTGAATTAAACACGTAAATGTCTTTCTCTCCATACTCTTCTTCATACAGATTCTTTCCTAAAACAGCACTATTATATGATCCACTAAGTTCTGCCGACAATGTCACTGCATATACATGTTCCGCATCGCAATGATATTCTTCCATATATCTTTCCGGTGACGGACATGATGATTTCGGACATTCACCCGATGCTTTTACTCTTCTTAAAAAGTCCGCCTGGTCAAAACTCTCATCATCAACAATATGATGTCCATCTACATCGATCTGCAGAGACGCCGTCTCAAAATGGCCCGACTTCTTCATTTCTTCTGTTAATTCTCCACAACTATCTATGATAACTTTGTAACTCATGTTCTTCCTCCTAATGTGACCTTACATGAGTGTTTTATATAATTGATACAAAAACTCTTTTTCGGTCGCTTATTTCTATTAGAAGTAGTTTTAAATACTACATTATTCATCATAGCATATTTACACAAGAAATGAAAGTCTTTTATTCCGCAATTTTTATCCTTGCTGAAACCCCCAGTGCCAGTCCCATCTCAGCCATCAAAAACAACACCGAAGTTCCTCCGTAACTGATAAACGGAAGTGTAATTCCCGTTGTCGGGATACAGTTAATTACTACCATTACATTTAATATTACCTGCAATGCAATATGCGCAAATATTCCGGTTACGATCAATGATCCGTAAAGATCCGGCGCATTCTGTGCAATAAACAAAAGTCTGTACAATAACATACCGAACAATATCAGAACCATAATTGCACCAAACACTCCCAGTTCCTCACATATAATAGAAAGGATCATATCATTCTGTACTTCCGGAATGATCATTTTCTGTGCACTGTTTCCTAGACCTTTACCAAAAAAGCCACCAGATCCTATCGCATACAATGCCTGCATGATCTGATATCCACCTTCCGACGCATATTTTTCCGGATTCAGCCATACAAGAATACGGCGCAGACGGAAGCTTCCGCTCGTTTCCATCATTGTTCCCAGAATTCTTGCACCGGCAATCGCAAGAACAATTCCCACACCTGCTATGCCGACAAATATCTTCGTCTTCGGATGTACTACAAATATCGTGATACAGGTTATTCCCATCACAATAATCGCTGTACTCAAATTGTCTGTGATCAGATAAACAACTGCCGCCGAAAATCCTCCCCATGCCAGTACTCTTATTACTCCCTTCCAGGGTTTAATCTCCTTACCCATCGTACAGATCAGTGCCGGAATAAATAATATAACAGCAATTTTGGTTATTTCTGCAGGTTGAAGCTGCTGTCCAAATGGAAGTTTGATCCACCTTTTTGCGCCATTTACTTCCTTTCCCAGTGGTGTCTTTACTAAAAACATCATAAAAATAGAAAAGAAATAAAATAACTTCGATTTATTTATGTACCAATGGTAGTCAATCTTACTTACCAGCCACATTCCTATAAAACCAACAATGCAAAATAATAATTGTCTTTTAAAATAAAACAGACTGTCCCCATTCTGTTTCATCATTGCGCTATAAGAACTTGTACTATATAGCATAACCAATCCAAAACATACAAGACAAATCAGTATTGCCAGCAGACTATAATCAAAGTAAACAATTCCACTCCTTTTCTTTTTCCTTGTCATTTTCACATTTTTGTGCTCTTTATTAACTTCTTTTACCATATTTCTACTCTCCAATCGTATCTATTATACTCAGATACGTTCTTAAAAACAACTGTCTGATTCACAACTTTCATTAATTTTCATACAATATTATTGCATAACATTAACGAAAGGAGTATTTTAAATGCCAAATTATCGTTATAATACACCTGATTATATGCGCCAGAACAATTCTAACGGATGTCATGTAGGCGGGAGCCGAACAATGCCGGCTTCTGTATCGCCATCCACTCCTTCCAGATCGTGCTGCAATATTCATGAACACGACAAATTAAGCGGGCTCCCAATTGCTATGGCCTATGTTCCGTGGCAGGAATGGCGTTCTCTTTATGAAGTCGAAAAAGGATTCCGATGTGGAACTATTTTTGCAGAATTAAATCTCCCATTCTGTTGGAAAGGTGGTGCGGCCAGATGAACGAAAACCGACCTTGTAAAAAAGAGCTCCTGGAATGGATAAATATTGTCAGTTTTGCTGTAGACGATGTAAAATTATTTCTCGACACTCACCCAAATTGTACCGAAGCACTGGATTTTTTTGATGAATTTAAAAAGCAACGCGTGCAGGCCTTAAAAGAATATGCCAAATATTACGGTCCTCTCACGCTTGATACGGCAACTACACAGATGGATTATTGGAAATGGATTAATGATCCGTGGCCATGGCAGGAAGGGGGATGCTAATTTATGTGGAATTATGAGAAACGATTACAATATCCTGTTAAGATTACTCAGACTAACCCGAAAATTGCCCAGATTATCCTTACTCAATTCGGTGGACCAGATGGAGAACTCGCTGCATCTATGAGATATCTGGCCCAGAGATATACTATGCCTTATAAGGAAGTTACCGGAATTCTTACGGATATAGGCACCGAAGAACTGGCTCACCTTGAAATCATCTGTGCCATTGTGCATCAGCTTACCCGTAATCTTACACCAGAACAAATTGAAAAATCCGGCTTCGACAAATATTATGTAGACCACACACTCGCACTCTGGCCTCAGGCTGCCAGCGGAACTCCTTGGAGTGCTACAACATTCCAGTCCAAAGGTGATCCGATTACAGATCTGCATGAAGATATGGCTGCAGATGGTGCAACTACATAAGTGCAACATAGAAGTGTTAAGTAGAAGTTCTATATAATCTGGTGTGCCAGACACCAGATTTTACAGAACTTAGAAATTCCAATGTATTTCAATCGGGACATTTCTTGTCCCTGGAATCCGTTTTCCTACTAATATATAATCAATTAGAGTTTCAACGGTTTCTCTGTCTAAATGTTCAAGATTTGTGTATTGCTCAATAAGCTGGCGGCGATTATCGCCTGTCTGGATTTTTCTCTCAATTACATCAAGCTGTTTTTGCGTTTCAATCACCAGCTTTTCAAGCCGTTCTCTGTCATTTGTGAAGTCTTTTGACAAATTCAGGAAATCATTTTCGGAAAGAATCCCTTTTACTTTATCAAGATAAAGTTCTCTGATTACCTTTGCGTCTTCTTCAATCTTTTTTTGATAAGTAGCAAGTTGTGTTTCTAAAGCAGTTTTTTTCTCCTTTACGTTGGAGTGAAATTCCACGTTCTGTTCCAATTCATCTTTATCAAGATATTCTTGTGATAACTTGTTCAGTTCAGAAATAACTGCCTGCTCCAACTTCTTCACAGAAATAAATGAGCCTATGCAAGCGTCCTTTGCAACATGGCGATTTGAACATTGTAAATAATGTCTTCCATCTGTCTGTTTATTAGAACGCATGGTATAGCCACAGTTCATGCAGCGAGCTTTTCTGGCAAACAGCCCTATGGTTCCTACTGTAAATGGTTTTGCTTTTTCAGCTACCATAGATTGTACTCTATCCCAAAGTTCACGGTCAATAATCGGTTCGTGTGTTCCCTCTACTCTGTACCATTCCTCTTTAGGTCTAGGCTTATTTTGTTTTGTCTTATACGAAACACTGCCATATTTTCCTTGAACCATATTTCCGATATAAATTTCATTTGTCAGCATATCGGAAATAGCAAAATATTTCCATAAGGTACTATTTTTTCTGGTAGGCTGCTTATAGCGTAAACCATGAAGCCGTTTATATTCCGTAGGGTTTGGAATCCCACGGTCATTCAGCATACGGGCAATCGCTGTTTTGCCATATCCCTGTGAAAATAAAGTAAAAACTTCTCTGACAACAGCAGCAGCTTCTTCGTCAATAATCAGGTGTCCCTTTTGCTCAGGGTCTTTTTTATAACCATAAAGAGCAAATGCACCAATATGAAATCCATTCTTCCGGCGGTCAGCCAATACGCTGCGGATGTTTTCTGACATATCCTCTAAATACCACTCATTAACCAGACCATTGATTTGTCTTGATTTTTTGTTTCCTTTATTAGCGGTATCTGCATTATCTACAATACTGATAAAACGAATCCCCCAGATAGGAAACAATCCGTGTATGTATTTTTCTACCAACTCTAACTCTCTGGTAAATCTGGATTGTGTTTTACAGAGGATAATATCAAATTTTCGGTGTTCAGCGTCATTTAACAGTTTGTTAAATTCTGGTCTTCGTCTATCTGAACCAGTATAATCATCATCACTGTATATATTGTAGACTTCCCAGCCTTGTTCCAATACATATTGAATCAGCATGGATTTTTGATTTTGAATACTGTTACTATCATCAGTTTCATGTTGTTTGTTTCTATCTTCTTCTGATAAGCGGCAATAAATAGCAACTTTTGACTTTGTGTTCATCATATTTTATCTCCCTTAAAGAGAAGATAAAACAAACATTCCACCTACACTTATTATACCGTGTTGGGAAATGTTTGTCTATCATTTTACAGGTAATACCTGCCCTTTGGATTTTTCTAATTGATTGATAAGTTCTATCCATTTTTGATTGAACTCTTTTTTTAATGCCGACTTATCTTCACACTTAAATACATTTTTGCAGGAAATTTCTGCTTCTTTTGGCATAATTCCACCTCACAGTCTTTACTATGTTTACAGACTATGCAAAAATGCTTGTTCATTATGAAAGAATCATCCTTAGCAAACCGAACAGCTTTCGCTAAAGCTCATGGGAATCTC
>OLRU01000070.1_pt1 | contig 109524 bp, 110 predicted proteins | sample 1672961 | NCBI WGS metagenome assembly OLRU01 (sample SAMEA3136741, study PRJEB25190) | human gut metagenome | biome: human gut; feature: human-associated habitat; material: faeces | place: Austria | collected 2013
CCGTGCATTGTAATTTTGTCATGGACGAAACCTATCACCAGAACTTAAAGCTGATTGCAATCCGTAAAGGCGATTCGCTAAAATCGGTATTGCAAGAGGCCATATCTGATTATCTGGATAAGAACAAAGCCCTATTATAACAGGGCTTCATGTAATTGTGCCAGGACGTGACGAGCAAAAGACTTTCGGAAAAATACACGTGAATACGGAACTATAAATCAAAATAATATGAAACTTAAAACATTTATCGCTATGGGACTATTAAGTATGTTTAGTTTGGGTAGCTGTAATGCCCAGCAAAAAGACGACACAGCGAAAAAGGAGTTACACTATACCATGAACGAAAGTGCTCCGAAGAACTACTATCTATTGACTATGTCAAGTAACGGGTGTAATTTCAGGATACTTATAAATGATATTCCTATTTGGGACTTTTGGGACGAAGGGGCATATTCTGGTTCATATCCTATAAACCATTTTATTATGAAAAGTGGAACGCAAAAATTAAAAGTAGAATTATATCCTGCATATACACATGAAGATTTAGGAATAAACAGTGAAGAACCGTTATATATTGAAATTAAAAAGCGTCTTGATAGTCAAACATTGGATGACTATGTGGCTGTATTAACAAATCCAATACCTAAAGTCAAGAAAGGAATACCTTACTATGAATACGAATGTACATTTGATGCTGAAGTTCCTTATAACATATCTATTTTAGATGAATGCATCAGATTAGATTCTATAAGCAACATAGAAGAAATGGCAGTACAAAAATATAATGAATTAAAAAGTATGTATGAAAGAAAAGATTTTTCTTCATTTAAAGAAGAATTTTTCATTCGAAATAAAAGGATTGGACTTTCAAACTATTACAAAGATGGAGAGTGTGACAGAGAAATGGAAGATCAAATCAACACAATGAAAAAATTATATGAACATGTAGCACCAATACAAGATTATGAAATAAAATTTTATGGCGATAAAAAATTAATCCTTTTATATAGTAAAATTGATTGTACATATGCATTTAGATTAGATGATGGAGGTGATGATATATGGCCATTACCATTCTTTTTAGGAATGCGTAAAGGTAGTGATAAATTGGAAATTGTTTTTTAACATATTAGGTATTGGGACGATTTCAGAAAATGTTATATTAACATTATAAAAGAACAAATTTTTATGGAAGATCTTGATATTCTAAAGAGATTTGACAATGATAAGCTAATAGATGTTGTGAAAAATTATAAGCGTTACGGTTATGATGATGAAATTCGTGATTATGCTATTAATTTATTGAAAGAAAGAGGCTGGAGCATTGAGGATTTGAAAACATTCGGTTATTGGGAAAATTCCGATTACGAAGAAGCGTTGATACAATACAAAGCTTATTGTAGAAATTCACTGATAGCTGTCTGTGTCTTGGTATTAAGTCTTTGTATGCTGGCGCCTATCTATCTTGTATTTGTTTTTATGGCATATCGGAATGTATGTAAGTTCTATCAGGCATTAGGGAGAAAGGAAGAAGCCATATTCTCCTTTGACTTGTGTTGGCATCTTTTGTTGTTCTTCTACCTAAAAGAGAAAATGAAAGAGGAGTTGAAAGGAATAAGATAAGTTTATAACAAGGTCGAGAAAACAACTTAACGTTGTATCTCACCAAACCTTAATAAATAAGATATGCCTCCGGCGGGGTTTTCGCTGGGGGCTTCTGACCTTTGCACATATAAAAATCAAAAAGAAAGAGATATATGAAAATCAAAGTTATATTACTTACTTTTTTTATTTACATCAGTTATTTTTCTCCATTATGGGGGCAAACGACAGGGAAAATAACAGATACAAAACAACAACCGATAGAAGGTGCTACAATTGTCATGCAGTTGCCGGATTCCACCTATCTGGGTGCAGCCATATCTGCGGCTGACGGTACGTTTACGCTGGAGCAGGAACCGGACAGTTATCTGCTCATAATCCAACACCTACTTTATCAGACCAGACTGATAAAGGGGAAGACAACAGATGCAGGTATTATTACTTTGGAAGCAAAAGACTACAATCTGGAAGAAGTGGTAATCAAGGGAGAAAAACCATTGGTTAAAGTTGAAGACGGACGGCTTGGCTATGACCTTTCCGTACTGTCGGAAAAGCAAGCTGTAAGCAATGCCTACGAAGCCATAACCAAACTGCCGGGCGTACAGGAAAAGAACGGAACGCTTTCTCTTGCCGGAGCTAATTCTCTCACAATAGTGGTAAACGGCAAACCTACTACCATGACCTCTGAACAACTGGAAACATTGCTTCGCAATACCCCAGTAAACCGCATAGAAAAAGCAGAGGTAATGTACAGTGCCCCTCCGGAACTTCATGTACGCGGAGCTGTTATTAATGTGGTGATGAAACGCTCTCATGACTATTTCTTTCAGGGTGAAGTGAGTACCAATTATCAGAACAGATATTTCAGCAGTGGTGGCGCAAACGGAAATTTCCGCCTCTCCACTCCAAAACTCACTTTAGATGTAATGTATGGAGCAGACAATATCCAAACTATGGAATATACAGAACTGTTCTCCAGACACACCTTGAACGACAATGTATATGAAATAACACAGGACGAGAAACTGAGTTCCAAAAGCTGGATGCACAATGTAAGAACTGCTTTGGAATATAACATCAACGAAAAGAATCATCTGAATGTAGCCTACACGGGAAGTTTTACACCTGACGGGCATAACCGCAGCATAGCAGACGGAAGTTTTCAGCAGTCCAGCCTTGATAAGTTCACGGACAATAAGATGAACAATATAACGGTGCTGTACAGTTCTGGTATCGGTTTGGAAGTAGGCGGCGATTACACACGCTACACATCAGACAATAACCAGACCATGTTCACCCAACTATCTGATAAAAACAAAAGTTCATACACACTAACTGGTGGCCAGCGAATAGACCGCTATTCAATTTATGCAGACCAGAAACATAATCTAACAAACAACTGGGGTATCGGTTACGGAGTAGCCTACCGTTATGCAAAAGATTATGATTTTCAAACATATAATAATATAACAGGTAATATACAAACCGAAAATACAGAAGCCAAACTTAATGAACAGACAGCCAGTTTTTATTTTTCACTGAATAAAAACTGGGCAACCGGAACTTCGTTTTCTGTTTCTGCTACAGGAGAATATTACACTATTGGCAACTATCACAAATGGGCTGTCTATCCGCAAGCCTCACTGACATACCTGAAAAGCCCGAAACATATCTTCCAACTGTCTTTATCAACAGATAAGACTTATCCGGGCTACTGGGATATGCAGTCATCCGTTACATATCTGAACGGATATTCCGAACTTCAGGGAACACCGGGATTGCGCCCCATGACCAACTATAACCTGAACGGTACATACATACTGAAACAAAAATACATTTTCGGACTGTTCTACACACATACGTCCGATTACTTTGCCCAATCTCCCTACCAAGCGACCGACCGTCTGGCATTAATATACAAGAACACCAACTGGAATTATATGCGTATGATAGGTGCAAATGTCATCCTGCCTTTCAGCATAGGGAACTGGTACGACGCAAGGCTCACGCTCGTAGGTATGCAGGCACGGCAAAAATGCGACCAGTTTTTCGATGTGCCTTTTGACCGCAAGAAATGGATGTTTGTCGGAACACTTGACAATACCTTCAAAGTAGGCAAGAATCTATCCTTGGAATTGACAGGAAACATACAGACACCTTTCATTCAGGGAACACTGGACCTCGCCAGTTCATTCAATCTTACAGCAGGAGTGAAATGGAACTTTGCCAAAGATAAATTCTCGCTTACAGCACGTTGCAGCGATATATTCAACTCCAGTATGCCGGATATGAAAGTTCGCTTCAAGGGACAATATTTGGATATGAACAGTTCTTTCTACACCCGTACCGTATCTCTGAACCTCACATACCGTTTCGGAGGATATAAAAAACAGGAAGTGAAAGGAGTGGATACATCACGATTCGGACATTAAAAAAACAATATGAAACTAAATACAGTTATATTACTAACGTACAGTCTTGCAATGATTGGTTGTGCTTCTTCATTAAAGGGGAAAAGCATGTATCCCGATTCCTCTATCACTTATCGAAATGGTTATATATTGAATAAAAAAGGTGAAATTATAGGGAATTATGCCAATGGGCATATATTCGATAAAGGACGGAATATTAAAGGATTTTATTCTAATGGATTCATATACGACAAAAATCACAATATCATAGGTAATTACAACAATGGATTTGTAACGTTTAAGGAGAAATAAACAAGCCTCCGGCGGGGTAACTTGCCAGAGGCTTCTGACCTTTGCACATATAAAAAGCAAAAAGAAAGCTATATCGGAGCGTTACAATACAAAAACAGCCCTTATCAGTTTATTACAGACACACTTTCGTGGCCAATTCGTGACCTGTCCATCCTCTAAGATTTTAGGTTACGGAATGTCCAAAATTGGCGGTTCGTTGTCTTGATTTATCCATACTGCAAATATCTCATTTTCAGTCTGTCAATTTAAATTTGTAACTAAAAAAAAGAGATTTCTTCCGTTTCATCAGCAAACTGATAAGCTAATATGTATTTTCTCAATTCATTATATAAAGGCTGAATAAAACGCATCATATACAAAGCACTGCCCATGCCCATACAATCATCTATACCGAGCTTTTCTATCTCTGTATTGATTGGGACAATATCTTATCTACAAATTGCATAGAATATCTTTGAGTTGATTATAAAGATCTAATACTATCTCTATATCGCCTTAATTCTTTTTCTCCGGCATTTTTTATAGCCGAATCCAGTTCATTAAGAATTCTAACTCTATCATTAGGTATCATTCCGACAAACGGAACAGTGTTTGATACCGTATTTCCTAATAAAGTTGTTTTTATATGAAGTCTTGAAATAAAAGTCCGTAGCTCCAACAACCTTTCGTGTTCGGTAGCTTCTACAAAAGAGCCACGTTGTATTTCCTCGTATAATTCTGATTCGGAAAATACAGTCAGTGATACAAAGTTTACGGTAAAGGGGGATAGCTGATTGAACACATTGGCAGTATTAATAGCGTTCCGCTTTCCCTTGCCTTTTCCTGCAAGCCCTGTCAGATACACGAGGTTATATCTGATATTTGCTTCTTCCAGCTTCTTGCATTGCTCGATAATATCATTAGCCGTATATCCCTTGTTCATTGCTGCCAATGTATCATCATCTCCCGATTCTGTTCCGATACTGATACCGTCAAAGCCCAAATGACGCAGGTTCTTCAATTCCTCTACCGTTTTCGGCTTAATATCTGAAATCCGGGCAAACATACCGATGCTTTCACAATGACGAAGGTACTTCCTGATTAGAAGACCTAAATCCAATAGTCTGTTATAACTTAAAGCAAAAGGATTAGCTCCGGTTAAAAATACTCGCCGTGCCCTCGGTTGATAGTCTTGTATCACCTTCAAGTCTTCCTCTACCTCTGCAATAGGAGATAGACGAAACTTTGTTCCGTGATATAAGCTACAAAATTTGCACTTGTTATGTGTGCATCCGGCTGTAACCTGTAATAGTTGAGAACTTGCCTCGTAAGGCGGTCGCCACACTTGTCCTGTAAAATGTAATAGTTCCATATAATTATCAATTAAGCTCTTGAAATCGGCTATTTTCCGTATTTTTGTGTTGCGAAGTTAGGATGTTCTTTTGGAATAAAGAAGAACTATACTATCTGTCAGCCACTTACGTTTGGGTTAGTATTTCTCAATATCAATGATTTTAAGAATAAAAAAAATGCGAAAAAAATTAGATTATGAATATTGTTCTGCTTCCCCTATATTAGAATGGTTAGGCGACAAGTGGGCTTTAGTTGTCTTGTTGAAGCTACACGAGAATGGGGTAATACGTTTTAATGAACTATATAAAACAATTCCCTCTATATCGGAAAAAATGCTCTCTACTGTTTTGCACTCATTGGTAACGGACGGATTAGTGGGTAGAAAAATATACCCCTCAGTGCCACCCAAAGTGGAATATTATGTATCTGAGTTTGGAGAAACCTTGATTCCTCATTTAGAGCGATTGAAACAATGGGGGCAAGAAAACTTTGAAACAATAATGGAGAATAGACAAAAAAATAAGTATTGAAATAGCTGAATGTGCTTTTTTGCGATTCTGTATTTTTTTCTTTTCATTAGGTTTCATTCTTTGCACTTGGTTGCACAATAAGTACCTCTCAAAGATTTTCTACCCTTTACTCTCCTATCATGCGTAAAGCCATAGAATACGATTTAGAACAGGAACGCTCGTTCGATTATTCTAAAGTGGATAGGAATGGACTTGTAAACCATATCGCCCAATTCGTATCGGGATTATGGCAAATCCATCCATTCGGTGAAGGAAATACTCGAACGACTGCCGTGTTTACAATTCTCTATCTCCGTTCTATGGGCTTCGATGTAACGAATGATTTATTCGCCAAACATTCGTGGTACTTTCGCAATGCCTTGGTACGAGCCAACTACCAGAATGTACAAAAGGATATTATGCGTAATTCCGAATATTTAGAGCGATTCTTTCGCAATCTTATATTGGGTGAAACTAATGAATTGCGGAATCGATATATGGTGGTTAATGCTCCGGAAGGACTAGTCGCAGAGCCGGTAAGACCTGTCAACCGAACAAGTACTGAACAACTTGCCGTACAAGTAACCGAACAAGTCCGCTCTTTATTGCTAGCCTTATCAAACGAACAATTATCATTGAAAGGATTAATGGAGAAAGTAGGATTGAAACATCGCCCAACATTCCTGGAGAATTATATAACGCCAGCTTTTGAAGCAGGTGTTATCAAAGTGTTATATCCAGACAAGCCCAATCATCCTCGACAGAAATATTTGCTGACGGCAAAAGGGTTGGCATTATATAACGAAATCAAGTCAAAGTCATAATCTTGATGGTTGCTTTTGTCGTGGCATCTTTGCTAGAGGGCTTTCGTTGTTTGGCTTCATTACTGATATTAAGCGTTTGTCAAAGCCGTTTTTATTCGAGTTTGCTCATGCGCCACAAAAAAAGCCTACTTTTTATATATTTTATTAATTCTCAATAAATTATCCAGTTTTATATGGAATTTGGAGTATAGTCTGAATGTGCGACAGATTAATGATCGCAAAGAAAAATATGGGGTTCTTTTAGAGTATCAGCGATGAATATGGTTTGATCTTAAAAGGATTTCTTTTAAAATCCGTATATTTGAAACCGAAAACCAAAGAATAAAAAAAATATGTTTACCAACAGGGATGAAGTATTGGAAAAAGCTTTGAGAATATTCGCTAAAATGAATTACGAGAAAGCAAGCCAAATGGAAATTGCCAAGACCTGCGGATTGTCTAAAGCAGGACTAGTTTATTATTTTCCATTCAAATTGGACTTGTTCAAGGCTGTAGTGGACAAGTATGTATTCGATACCCAGCATTCGAAAAACAAGTTTAACTTCACTGCAAACTCACTGTCGGAGTTTATCGACCAGTATGTAGCCGGAGTGGAAAACACGATGCAGCGGCTCGTACACTTGTTGGATGATGGGAATAATCCCAGCGGTTGTAGCTTCAATTTTTACTATTATCACTTATTGATGCAAGTAAGGTTGTATTATCCCAATGTAGAGAAAAAACTAGCTGTCATATTTGAACAGAACTACCAACTATGGAAGTCCGCCATTCAGAAGGCTAAAGAAAATGGGGAAATACGGCAGGATCTGGATGTGGAAGAAACAGCTTCAATGTTCTGGCAGATGTTCTTCGGTACGTCCTTTGAAGAATCCTTTTTTCAAGGGTTGGATACCCAAAAACTATCACGAAGCCTGCACTTTCTCTACTCTCTGTTGAAAGCCTGAAATTCAGGTTCCTTACAATGTAAGGAGACAATATATTTCCACAAAAGGGACTTTAATCAAATAAAACCAATCATCCGGTTTGTTTTTCTGTTTCTTTGTGTATATTTGCGGCTATATAATATTGCTGTCAGTTACATGGACAATGTTCAGAAACAGAAAGAAATCATCGCGTACTCTACAAAGAAAAAGGAAAGGACGGCTTTTCCATACATCCGTTTCTCCCCACATTTACATTGATTATAAGCCGGATGTACATGCGGTACTACCCCACCTGCAAGAATCCGCCCGATAGAAGAAACCCGGTAGAAAAGAAACTGATGCTACACTGTCAATGTTTAATAATGTTCCTGCTTGTCCCATTATATAAATGATAAAGTAAAATTGTATGGAAGATTTTGATATTCTTAACAAATTTGACAATGACAAACTAATAGACATAGTGAAAAATTATAAACGCTATGGTTATAATGATGCACTTCGTAATTATGTTATCAATTTATTAGAAGAGAGGGGCTGGAGCAGAGAGGATTTGCAACGATTTGGTTATTTAACAAACAATAATTACGATGAAGCAGAAAAACAGTACAAAGCATACAAAAGAAATTCATTAATAGGAATTTGTACACTTGTATTTAGTGGGGGAATTTTGATTATTGTCTATTTAATCTTTTTGATTATGGCTTATAGAAATGTTGCAAGATTTTATAAGGCATTGGGGCGCAATGAAGATGAAACCGCGTTGTTCAATGCTTTGGGCGTGTTGGCTTATTTTCATCTGAAAGAAAAAATGAAAGAGGAATTGAAAGGAATAAGATAGGTTTATAACAGGGAAAGGTAATAGCTGAACGCTATTCTTTACCAAACAGTTACCGATAATCGTGCAATGAATAAAACAGTCCAGTCCATAATATCCTTGATATCTTTCAGTATTATATTGATAATCATAACATTATTTTGTGGCGGTTTAGGCTTTGGCCGTCTGTTCGGAATATATGGTATTATGGAATATTGTTTTTTAAGTATGCTTGCAGTTATAGATATACTGGTAATCTGCAAGGTCTATAAATTATATGTAACGCAACCTAAAGTTATAATATTATGGTTGGGGTTGGAATGTTGTTCTATTCTTTTGTGGCTTGCTTTTATCTGTATAGACCAAAGTTTGTTGGAGTGGCAAATTACAAACTTCATATTGCAAGCTGTCGGTTTGGAGGGTTTCGAAGGAGATGAGCAGGGATTGAATATGCTTGCGGTCTTATGTGGCATTATTTATCCTTTTATTGGGATTGGGTGTTTATTCACCGGATTGGGAATTATAAACAAATCAGCAACAAGGAAAGAGTCATTTATAAACTAAAAAAAGAAATAGAACTGCCTGTAAACGCCGGTTTCACCTTATGGCTGCAAACTGCCACCCATTACCCAAAGCAACGTACAATTACGTAAGTTTGATATAATGTTTATCGTAATGACAGATTGATAATGAACAAGATACATAACTTGGTAAATATGAATATAGTAAACAGAATGTTACTTTCCTTTGCAATGTTTTGTTGTTGTTTGAATGGCGTAAAAGCAACCCCATTGCTACAAGATACTATACAGGATAAAACCTACCGACTTTATCCGTTGGGAATTGCTTGTCGCAACGGCGACATAACAACCATAAAACAGTTGCTGGCAGGAAAAGATGAACCGATGGCAATGAGTAGCGATTGTTACGAATTTGATATACTCTATACAGCAATCTACTTTAACAAAGAAGACGTGCTGAAGTATGCCCTTACCCGATACAAGGACATTAACGATAGAGTATATAGCGATGAATACGGACTTACGCTCCTGACATATGCCTGTAGATTGTCCAACGTAAAGTTAGCCCGTATTTTGTTGGAGCATGGTATTCACGTAAATGGCTGTCAAAGTCCATACGACACCTACAAGGTATATCCGATTATGGAAGCCATTGCCAACAAGAACATAGAACTGGTACAGTTGCTTTTAGAGTATCGTGCAGACCTTGAAATAAAGGATAGTAACGGCAACACTCCTTTCACTTTAGCAAAAGAAGCAGGTTCACAAGAGATTGAAAATTTACTTTTACAATGGATGAGATAACAAAAGGAATACTGACAATGCAGGATAACACACAAGCCATTCTCTGCTAAACCATTAGATATAACAGATGAAAGCATTTCTATTATATTGCTTATTTCTTTTTCCATTTAGCTATGCCATAACAAAAGATAGCTATATGGAACAAAATTCAACAAGGTGTCATTCTTCAGCTGAACAAGATACCCTCTATATTGAAACAGAAAAAGCAGAGTTTGAAATTATATATAGGCTATGCTTGGATCAACAAGGTAGAAAGAATGTTGTCTACGAGTTGAAAACATCAGATGATAGCAGCATTGATTTTGTACAAAGCTATATGGTCAATGGAATAAGAAAGTTGGATTGTTTTGTTGTGTATGATAATGTGGCAGATGGAAATCGATTTTTATTCTATGATTATGAAAGTAGGGTCATTCACATGACACCAGCTTGCTTTTCCGATTTCTATCCGATCTGCAGTTCTGCAGATTTTTCAAAAGGGGAAGTTTTGTTAATAAATGGGCACTCTCATTTAAAACAGCCGAACGACACAGTAAGTATTGATAGTAAGGTGACTTATGTACCATTTAACCGTAATAATCGAATTATAAAGGCAAAGTTGGTTCCATATACCCAAGTTGAAAAGGACAAAATATATCAAACAACGGAAGATCACATCTGACAGTAACCCACTCTATTCCAGTTAAAATATTAACAATACCCAACAATGACAGTAATCAGTTTATACTGTTTTTCGCATCTTTCAGTTTAGACTTATACTTATTCGGCAAATGAAGATGGAGAGGCTGTGCAGGACAGTAATAGATTGTATTGACTTAGGCAACAGCAGGAGTAAGATTGCAATATTTTTTCATTGGAGAGACTTTAACAAAATAAAACAAACCACTCGGTTGGTTTTTATATTTCTTTTCATATATTTGCGACCATATGATATTATTTCAGTCACATGGGCAATGTTTATAAACAGAAAGGAAGCATCGTTCTGTACAAGGAAGAAAGGAACGGTACGGACTATATACGGATAGAGTATGCAAATAGTCCGACTGTTGCGCTTTTGCTTGCTTATGATGAGGGCATAGAAACAACGGGCAGCGGCTGGGCTTATATGGAAGCTGCCTCTTTCAAACCAGTCGATTTCCATAAACGCTACTCTCCCTATGCTTTCATTGATTATAATAAGGTCTATTCCCGACATTTCCTACAGCAACAGAATTTTATTCCTCCTATTGAACCGGAAAAAACTATTGAAACTCCGGATTTTCCGAGAAATTTGATAACAGAAGGATTGATGGAAATTACCTTATCTGCACAAGGGCATCTGTCCCGCCCGTCACGACATAAAATTTTACGGTCACTCCGCTCCTTACGCATGGTAGGAAGAATAGGCATATTATGTGCCTTTAAGGTTTTGCCGACTTGGAGAAAATGGTCAGGGAACAGCTATGAAATTATAGAATTGCTCCGAAAGGCAGAATATTATTTATGGGGAAAAACAAATGAAAAGGATGTGATAGAAGCGGCAGACCGTATATCTGCCCTCGTACAAGGATATGATTATGGAACCAATTCCGTTCCATTTATGGCTGGTATGTCGGCAGTGCGGGCAGCTTATGCCGTAACGGCTTCCAGCCTCAGTGAAGAAGTTTTTGAAAATGACGGGCAAACTGACTCCGACAAATGGGATGCAGCATTTTTGGCAAGTCTTTCCTATAATAAAAGAACAGCAGATATAGAGGAAATCGACCCCGAATTGAACAGAAAATTTTGGACGTGGTATCTTACAGACTGTATTCCATTCGTTTACGAAAGTGAAAAACATCCCCGATATTATACCGATAACAGAATTAGTATCCCGATACCGGCAAATTGCAATGCAATATTGTATGACGGCATCAACCGATTCAACTCTGCACTCGACTCATATGTTCATGCTCCTACTAACAGAAAAGAGATATTGCGTATGCAGCCGTATGCAACAGACGAAAAGCTTGTCCGCACAGTAGCTGGTTTTCTGCAAGGTTATTGTTGCATTCCTTCCAATGCTCAAGAACTGGAAAATTATTGTATGATAGGACATTTCTATTATGACATTATAAGATTCTGGTATTGTGTGGCTTTATTGGCTCTATCTTCAGATTCTGCAGCTCTTGACTGTCTGACAAGACTTGCCCATACCCTGATGGAACAAGGTCCGGGAGATCTACATGTTTTATACCGCATACTGTTGCTGCTGCCGGAACAGAGTTCTTTAAACGGACTACGCCAAGAACTGTCTGATTATTATAAGAATACGATTCCAACTCTTATAGCTGCCCAATGGTTGGCAAAAGCAGAGATTCCTTATCCTGATGATTTTGAATGGAACCTATCTTTTCATTTTACTTCTAACGGGGAAATGTTTCCCACATCAAATAATCAAGAAGAAAAGAAAGCATGGTATATCCTAAGAGTTGATATGTTTGGCCCAAGAACGCTTTTCAATGACTACACGCGTTTCACAAGTTATCAAATTTATCTGCGCAATGGTGACCACAGTATTCATGGAAGTTGGAATGAAAAAGACGGTTTCCTTATACGAGATGGAGAATCATTGATGGAGAATGAACTTCATACTCCTACCCTTCTTGTACTCCTAATGCACAGGCTGGCTGAGTATGGTATACGGTTTTCGAAAGTTCCGGCAAGACTGTATACTAGCAAAGGAATATCACGGAAATCTGTAGAAAGTTGGATAAAGAACGTAATGAAAGCGTATGAGGATGATAGGATGCAAGAAACTCGTGACAATGCCCTCGATATTCTCAAATACGAAGGAGATATAGAAGATACGGTAGTAGAATTGAGAAAGAAGTGGGGAGATGTTGTTTCCGTATTGAAGGATAAACGTTTTGATGAAATCGTAAACCAATATTCCTGTTTTTCACATGAGATTGGTATATCTGCCTTAGGACAAGAACTTACAGCTTGCGGATATGCTCTTTACAATTTAGATGAAGATGATATTTATCTGTTGGAACTGATTCCGCAGGCAGAAATGGAAGCTTTTGAGAAGAAATGTCACAAATACGGCCAATATTGCAAACTACTCAAACAGCCGCATCGTGATTTCGGCATACAAGCCAGGCATATTGCTCCACGCAAGCAGATGCCGCGTATGCAAATGGTATGGCCCAATGACAATATCTGCTATATTACAAGAGGCTTTGCCGGTTACTTCGCCTATGGGGAATGGAAACAAGAAAGCAAGACAGAATGGCAAGGAACATTTATAGTAGATTTGCGCGTTGTCCCTCTTCAACCGGTAAAATTTAAAACGAAGAAAATCCATAGTTTTATATATTCGAAAGAACTGGACTTTTATGCTGCATTGTATTCTACCTCTTTAGGAGAAATGCCCGTTGCCGGAAAGAATCCTTTGGAAGCAGAGAAATGGCCGCGTGTGTGTGATTTGAGTGTTTACGATAAATATGAATTCCAGTGGTGCGGACATTATCTTTGTTTGGGGGATGTCCATAGTGCTATTGTTCACACAATGACAGAACAAGGAGTAAAATATGTAAGTCGAATTATTTTACCGGAAGATTTGATATATGCTCCCAGCTTCGGGATAGATGGAAAGGGAACGTTATATATAGTAATGGGGGAATACAGCCAATCAAAAATTATCCGATATGATGATAATGGGAAATATATAACTATGCCATTTTCCATGTCCGGCTATGAAACATTCTATACTGGCAGCAGCCCTGTACCGAATACAACACGCCTTCTTTTGCTGCATGAATATACAGTAAGTAACAATAGCGGAATATGGCTGGAACCGGGATTGCTCGACCTTGATATGGCAACACAAAGATGCCGTATCGCTCCATTGCATCACATCGGTGACGGTTTATTCAGATTGCGTATATTTTACAAGGACTGGATACTGATAGAGGGAGACCACTACACGAACGGAAACCGTTCCGATTATGCACGCCTTTGGAACTGGAGCACGGATGAAGTTTTGCGTATCCGCCCCGGCGTGTTTGGCAGCGAATCATTCAAGGCTCTTCATGCGTTGCCTGACGGTACTATTGTAGTAAATACACACCAACACACTGATGACATACTCAGCTTACCGGAAGATTTATGGAATTTTCTTCGTATGGCAAGCCGTCCGAAAAAATTAGGATATTGGCTTAATTACCCGAATCCCTATCCAAACATAGACTATTTATTGCCACCTGTATCGGAAGATGTTAGCCTAATGCTTGCTCCACCATATGTGAAAACACAGATTACCGGGCAACAGCCGGTGGAGAAAATTACTCCAAAGGAATGTTCCACTCTGTCGGTAACAGATGGAGTGGAAATAACCGAAGGCATATTAAAAATTAACGGTCAAAAAATCAGCCTGCCCTTGTCATATACAACAATGGTGAATATTTTCGGCAGAGAGAAAGTCGTATTTACTCATCGGAATATGCAGGACGATAACGGTAAGATGGTACAATATGATAAACGAAGTTTTCTTATTTGGGACAAAGCAGGAGTAACAGCTATCCGAAACGAAGAAAATGTTTATAATATTTCTGTCATATATTTATGGGTGGCTAAGAACAAAAAGTCTATCCCTTCCTTGCCTGCTCCCACCGGACTGTTCGACTGTAAAATTACGGTAGACGGAACCTTATGGTCCAAAAAGGCGGATATGACTACCCGCAGTGGAGAGATGGAAATCGTAGCATCCGCATCGGGCGGTTATATGGAAATTACATTTGCCCGTACCCGCGACCAGAAAATCACTTGGCAGAACTATCGGAAGATAATGGTTGAAAACTTCCAGTATGCACTTATAAAAAGAGATTGCATCAAACAATTGGAGAAGAATATCCGCATAGGTAAACCGACTAAAAATCTGACGGAAAACGTACACCTGTTGGAAGAAATGAGCGAAGCATTTCTGGTTTGCATGATTCAGGCCCTTCATGCCGGATATGCTATGGGACGAGGTGAACGTTATCTGAAAAGCAATATGCTTCTGCCTCTGACAGAAGCAGCAATCAAATGCATTGAACATGGTACAATTAAATCTTCCGATATGCTCTCCGTATATTCGGGTTGCGTGCTTCTCAATTGCGAAAAAATGACTATGAAGCGGTTGAGTGAAATTATGATGAAAAACGGTGTTCGTGATTTTGTATTTGACACACTTATCCGATATCGTATTCCAGATTGGGAAGTTACGGAATATACCGTATTTCCGGAGGTAAAGAAATGGATAACTTCACAAACGAAAAGCCGGAACATGACAGAAGCAAGAGCCGCATTACAGAAAATTTCTTGTATTTCAGAAAATATCCTGATAGCAGATGCGCTGATTACATCAATATTTTAAATATAAATAGTATGGAAACAACAAAAACAACCGAAAAATTTCAGAGTGTGCATAAAACTTTTAGTTACACTCCCAAAAGTGCATTAACCAATCAATGGTCAAGCCTGGCATTTGGAATAGGTATGGTTATCGTGCCCTTAATTTATCCTTTTGGATTACGTATCAGACGGGCTGTCATCCTCTCTCCGGAAGTCTTGTCTACGATTTTGATTATTTGTGGGGCGCTGCTGCTTTTAATGACATTCTTCAGTATACGCAAGGCACGGGTATTGGCTGCACAGGGAGGAACCGTTACTGTGGATAAAGGACGGGTGACATATCCTGAGGTAAATAAAAACAAAATCGAATATAACTCTTTCCTTATTTCCGACATCAACTATATAAAAGACGATGATGAAGAAAATCAATTTAAAGTAAGTCTTCCTGATAAATACATCGTATTCGAGATCAAATATTTTGCTTCGCAGGAAGATTTTGATGAATTCCGTTCTTTATTTAATTAATCAATTCTTTATAACCTATAACGATTTGATGATTATGAAAAACAAATAATGCCGGTGAAATTAAAATAAAACAATAACTTTTATAGCTTATGACACTATTTGTGGATAAACAAAAAATAACCGGCAAAGAAACGGAGCAGTTGTTCTCAGCCGGAATATCGCTTTTGCTCAGCAAGGCATATCCGGCTGCTTATTCATGCTTCAACCGTATTTCTGATGAAGATTTCAGTGTGCTATACAACAAGGCATTGTGTTGCTTCATGGTAAAGTGGTATGACGAATGTTACAAATTGCTTTGTGAGTCGGAACAGCTTATGTCCGGAAGAAATATTACCCGTGAAGTAGAGTTACCCGAAGCATTTCTCCGTTATGACCATGCCGAAGGGCATCCTTTTCATCCCATGCCGCAAGGTATTCCGGTATCTTTGGCATACAGGCAGTTGTTGCTGTTAAAGGCAGAAACGGCTTTCAGACTACATCTGTATAGTGAAGTCAAGTCTATATCCGCTTGTTTGAGAGGCAAATACAAGCATATTGAGAAACTGATAAATAATATAACCGACAATGATAACTTGTGAAGAAATATATGGCTTGCATACTACTGGTGCATTGAAATCCGCTTTATACGAGGCATATAGGGAGATTCCGCTTGACAGCAGATACAGCATGCGGAAAAATGATACTCCTTTGCATATGGCTTGTGCATTTGCCGATGAGAATGCGGTGCGCATACTGCTGGAACGTGGAGCAGATGTAAATGTAAGGAATGATGATGGCGACACACCATTATGTGTATTGGCCAGATGCAAGTGTTGCGGGAGAGAAACCACGATTGCCGGTATCGCCGGACTGCTGGTTTCTAAAGAAGCGAGAGTTCCGCGCTCCGGAAAAAACACGACCGCCCTGATTGAAGCTGTGGGCAACTGGCATTTTCTGATGGCGGATATTCTTTTAATGTCCGGTTGCCGCATTGATTCGACCAATTCAAACGGCGACAATGTACTTCACGTCATTTGCCAATCAGCCGGAGACATTGCATACGACATCAAGCGTACAAAAGAAAGGATAGCAGACTTCTCCGAACGGTGGTATTCGGAAAAGGATAAACGGGAAGCATATGAAAACATGGAATATCAGGAAGAGGCAGACAGACAATGCTTTCTAACTGCAAAACGTATTTTAGAAAATGGGCAAATAGATACGGAAGACAAGAATAACATCGGAAAAACCGCTCTTGATATTGCTTGGGAAACAGGAGCACGCAGAATCGGAACACTACTGTCCGGACAAGATCCTGATACAGATGAACTTTCTGCGCTTATCGGAGGCTTGGATGTTTTTCAGGCATTATGGTACAAAGATATGATAGCTTTGGATGCTATTTTGCGATCCGGAATAGAATTGCAAACCGTTTGCGAGGATAAAAAGCTACACGATTTCAAAGGCAGATCACCTTTGGCCTGCGCCCTTTTATGGGACAATGCCGAAGCTGCGGAAATGTTGTTGAGAAGCGGGGCAGACCCGGACTTCAAGGATTTGGAAGAGCAGACAGCTTTTGCCGTATGGCTTAGAAAAAGAAAACACGGCAGTGAAAAGAAAGAAGACTGCCTGCATCTTCTTCAGTACTTGATGCAATGCGGATGGAATCCGGAAAAGTCTGCTGATAAGGAAGGTAACACAGCATTGTCTCTTGCCTGCCGGGAAGCTGGATGCGAATTAGGAATTTGGGCTGCCCGATATCTCATAGAGAACGGGGCAGATGTCAACACTGTTAATTTGCAGGGGCAGACTCCGGCAATGAATCTCTACGGAGGATGCTTTTGGAATGGGAACATTCCGCGCATTGCCATCCTGCCGAGGTCATATCCCTATGAAGGACGTTATTGCACGGAAAAAGATGCCGATATGCTTGAAACCCTGCTTGAAGCCGGTGCAGATGTAAATGCAAAGGACAAATGGGGCAATACTTTGTTGCATTACATTGCAGGAAGTTCTCAAAGAGGAGCAAAAGAAGCAGTCGGCTTGGTCATGGACTTTGGGAAACCGGATGTGAATGCCGTGAACAATGAAGGAAAGACCGTTTTAGACATTGCAACGGAAAAGAATGACGAAGCTCTTATAAAATTTTTATTGAAATATTATTGAGAAAAGTATGGATAATAACATGACTTTTTTAAATGCATGCCGTAACGGACAGAAAAGCATCGTACAGATATTCTTGAAAAAAGGAGGTATTGATGTAAACAAACGGGATGCTGAGGGTAATACACCGTTATATTATGCTTGTTTGAAGGGACTTAGAGACATTGTAGGCCTTTTGCTTGACAGCGATGCAGATGTCTCCATTGCAAACAACTGTTCGGAAACTCCTTTACATGCAGCTGCCAGAAGCGGAAACAAGGAAATAATAGGAAAACTGGTACAATATGGAGCGGATTTGGATGCAACAGATAAGGAAGGATGTACACCTCTAATCCGTCTTCTCGACAATAAACGTTCTGATGCAGCTTTGTTCTTGATAGAACAGGGTGCAGATACGGAAATAGCGGATAACTCAGGACACAGAGCAATAGATTATGCCACTGCTCACGGGTTGCGGGAAATCGTGATATGCCTGTCCGTAGACGGAACAAGCGATGCACACGGAAACACACCTCTTCACCAGGCTGTTTTCAACGGGCAGTCTGAAACAGTCCGTGCATTACTTACCGCTTCGAACGACATGTTGAACACACCCAACGATGAGGGGGAAACGCCGCTGATTATTGCTTGTATGAAAGGAAACCTTACAGTAGCGAAACTATTGATTGACGCCGGTGCGAACGTGAATAAGTCTCTTCTGAACGGGAATACTCCCCTACACTTTGCAGCCTGGTCGGGAAACAAATTTATTGGCCGGGACTTGATAACGGCAAATGCACAAGTGGATGTGCAGAACGAACATGGAGAAACTCCGCTCGTTCTTGCAGCCAGAGAAGGAAATAACGAGTTCGTCGCACTTCTTGTGGAGCATCAGGCAAATGTGAATCTGGCAGATAATCTTCAACGGACGGCATTGTATTATGCCAGTGAGCGCGGATACAACGAAATTACGGAAATTTTATTGGCAGCAGGAGCCGAAGGATAATTTATAAACATCATTAAGAAGTAAACGGATATGACAAAAGAAAGAACAGCCCCTCAAAGTCCTGAGGATATGGCAAAAGCGGCACAGGAAGCCGCGGTAAAGGCAGCAATGGAACAGGCCCAATCTATGTTCGGGAACATTCCGGGATTTCAGATGCCGGAGGGTATGCAGGAACAGATAATGACGCAAATGACAGCCGGTATTCCCAATATGGCAGAACTACAGGCACAGCAGGAAGCGATGCTGAAAGCAGCCGGAATCAGTATGGAAACGGTAGCGGAAGCAGGACGGCAAAACATGGCATTTGCCCAACAGATGATGCAGGACTTTTATGATATGGAGAATCTGAATGAGGAATGGACTATCAGCAAAGCCGGTGACGGTAAACTGGATGCAGGTCAGCTTCGTCTGTTGGCTTTCGGTGCGCCTATGTTGGTGTATAATGACGAAAATGTAGACACTATTGATTGCGAAAACGATATTGACAGTATCAAATGTACACTTCGGGAATGGTGGAATGTGACAGACCGGGAAAGTACACTGGATATTGTGCGATGGCTACTTGAGGAGGGGCATCATGCCGAAGCAGACCGGGCATTGGCAAAAATTCGCAAACGCGGATTGGAAAACATATCGGCAGAGGAACACTGTAATGGGGATGACAAGATGGAAGATGTTTGTTTGATTGCAGAGGAAATGCAGAAAAACGGCTGGTGTCCTGCCGGGCAAATGCCTCAGAGTGTCATCGCTTGGGATTTGGTGCGTTTGGTGAACCTGGGACGTTGGGCATATCTTTGCGATTATATCCGTGAAGATGAGATGTGGCATATCATGCAGGTAGCGGCAGATACTGCACTCGAATACTTTTCTTCATGGGAAGAATACGGACGGAGTTTCATCATGGGGCGTGGAGTATGGCATGGCGATCCGACAGACAGCGAAACAGCATACGAGATAGTAGAGCTCTTGCTGAAGAACAGTGAATCACCCTGGAAACAGTCTATGTGGAAAGAATAACGGCAGAAACCTTTATAAGTATGAAATAATATGGACAACAATTTTTGGATATCCGCTGCAATAGCTGCTGTTGTGGGTGGGGCCTGGCTTTTCAAGAAAGGGAAAAGTGCATATTCATTTATCAGAAAAATACGCAGGTCTTTTAAAGGCGTATGTCTGAACCCTAAATCAAGATTGACCGACGAGCAATGCAAGAAGATTGCCATCGGTGCTATGTATGCTTCTCAGCAAGGAGCATATCAAAACTCGATAGAAACTGGTATTCCCGATATGCTTCCCAAAATACTTGGAGAATGGTGGGGAATTGAGACTACGGAAGATGCCCGGAAAGAACTGGACTATCTTTGCCAAAAAGGATACCGGTATTATTTTCCCTTTGTCTATCAGGCATTCCTGCTGGACAAACCGGAAGAACAAGATGAAATCTTTCAGCAGAACATGACTTCTCAAGAAGATTACGACAAGATTGTCATGCAATTTCAGAATTTGCAGGAAACCTATGAGGAACTGCTTTCCTGCAAAGTGATTGTGAGCAAGGAAGATTTAAAGCGTTATGGCGTTGCCGGTTGGGATGCGGGACGAATCTGCTTCCTTGCCCGTGCTTGCTGCGAAATGGACTATATCTCCGAAGCGGATGCCTGGAGATACATAGATGTGGCATACGACATGGCACATTCGGCATTCTCTTCGTGGAATGATATGGCTATGAGCTATGTTATCGGACGTTCCTTGTGGGGAGGAAAAAGTGCATACAATTCTGTAATGAAAAGTACTGCCGATGAATTGCTGACACATGAAAACAGCCCTTGGAGAAAATACGTTTGGTAAACAACTTTTTTACAACTCTACTTTAGTAAGAAACCGGCTTTTCACAGATACCGCATATCTGTCTTGTCTGTATGAAATGCGGTTTCTTCTATTTATAATTTCAATTATAGGACATATATCATATATGTAGCACAAGAAAAAGAATAACACAAGCAATATATATTATAACTTGTGTTTACATTTATTTTATATAATTTAATTATGGCAACAGGATTCAGACCGAAATATGAGCGGACAATAGAGTTAGCCGGATATTCATCCGAAGAGCTGATGCTTCTTGCCATTGAGGCATCCAAATCTCTCGGTTGGCAAGCGGGCAGTATAAAACGTGATAAATCAGATTTTTATACGCCTACAAGTTTTAGATCGTGGCAAGAAAAGGTTATTCTTTCTGTAACAGACGGGAAGGACGGACAACTTCTTGCTACAAGCATATGCACATCCATGCAGTTCATGGACTGGGGAAAGAACAAGCAGAACCTTAATAAGCTTACAGCTACCATGCAGCAGTTGCAAAATGTTCATAATATCTCTCCGACGGAAGCCGATACTGCAAATAAAACCACGTGTGCATATACTCCGGAAGAAAAGAATACTGTCATTTCTCATATCCGTCACTTCTATGGAGGTATTAAAGGCATCACAAAAAACATTGTTTCACCGTCAGGAGTGGAAATCCTCATTGTTGAACCAACAAGCAGGTTTGACTGCTATACATTGGTAACATGTGGAGCAGGTGCTTCTGTTATGCCGGTGCCGGATAAAGCAACTCCTTCGAGGTGTGAATTCTGTATGTGTATGCCACCAACATGGAATACAGAAGACTCATGGCCGATTGACTGGCTTTTGCAATGTGTCTCATGGCTTCAACAAGGGAATTCCTGGCTTGCATGTGGGCATTCGCTGTCCGATGGTACACCGTTGCAGGATGATACTCTCATGACATCCATGTTGCTTACCATTCCCGAAGAACGGGACAAGGGTGCGGAAAACTGTCAACTGCCCAATGGAGATTCTGTGGCTATTTACCAACTGGTTCCTGTATATACGGAAGAAGTTCTGTTCAAACAAGCCAATGGCATCATTCCTTTATTGGACAAGATGAAGAATGTATCATATATTGTCGATACACACAGAGAAAACACATGTAGAAATTTTTCTGCTTTTGAAGAAAACGGAGATAGTTCCATAAGCATGGATGAAAAAGCGAATGCTTCCTTACGTTCAATTTTGACAATCCGTAAAGGGAATATGGCAACACCCCTGCTTGTTTATATCAATATTGCCCTATTTGTCGTCATGTCGATATGCGGAGTGAGCCTGCTTGCTCCCACAGGAATATCCATCATAAAATGGGGAGCGGATTTCGGTCCCCTTACACTTACCGGTGACTGGTGGAGGACCATTACCTGTAATTTCATTCATATAGGAGTGATTCATGTTCTTATGAATATGTACGCACTGCTGTATATCGGAATATTCCTGGAACAGCTTATCGGCGGAAGGAGACTTATAAGCGCATATTTTCTGACAGGATTGTTTTCGGCTCTTGCCAGCTTGGCAATGCACCCTGAAACCATAAGCGCCGGAGCTTCCGGTTCGATATTCGGACTTTATGGAATATTCCTTTCTTATCTGGTGTTCCATCACAGGATAGAAAAAGGGCAACGCAAGTCCTTGTTATACAGTATCGGTTTCTTTGTATTCTATAACCTTATGTCCGGTGCAAGAGCAGAGGGCATAGATAATGCCGCCCATATTGGCGGACTTATGTCCGGATTCATATTAGGCATCATATACTTGCTGACTGACCGGTTTGCAACGAAGAAAACCTCTACCCTCTTTATATCGATTACGGAAATTTCTTTTGTGCTGATCTTTACGGCACTTTTTGCAGGACAGACATCCAACCTGCCGGCAGATTTTATAGAAATCAGGGAGATATGGGAAAATGGTACACTTGAAGAATACGCACAAAGCGTTTCTTCTGAAAAAGATACTATTGAAACAGATCCCAACACCTCGTACTATATGCCGCAAAATGCAACGGATGTTTCCACTTTCACCGGAAGTGAAACAGATCTGGGCAATGGAATGAAAGAATACATAAATAATAGCTGTGGCTTCAGTTGCCAATATCCGTCAACTTGGGAAACAATAGGAAAATCCGATACGGAACAGATATTGCAACTTCGAGGACATGGTGTCAGCAGTTTAACCGTTAGCTACATCAAAGCTCCTTCTAAGGGAGCAATGGAACATATGTATGATTTATTGATTAATTCCATGAAAGAGTCCCGGTCAGAAAACATAAATGTTCATGGAAAAACATTCGAAAGGATTTCGGGAAAGATGGAATGCGCTGTAGCAGGCGGTGGAAGTATCCATATAAATCAGAATATTGTTATCCATATGAATGAGGAGACACTGGAAAACTTCATCATTACTTCCACAACATCTGATGACAGTTCTGAATCCGAAGTTCAGGAGATTATAAAAACCATAAGAATAAATTAGACTGTGAAAAATATAAAGTATTCAACGCTTATGAGGAAAAGACTATTATCTCTGCTGTTCCTTTCACTTTACGGGAGTATGCTCTTTGCACAAGAGCCGCTGGATATTGACGATGTGGAACAAGTTCCATTGGGAGATTTCACATACCAATGGCGGAATATATGTGACCGTACTCCACTACATGGAAAGTGCCGGATTATATTAAGCTACAGGTCTTACACCATAGCCCATTTCAACAAGGATGGCATTCTCGATGGATTATATGAAAAATATGAAGACAATCATCTTGTACAGAAGCTGACCTATGTAAAAGGTATACTAAGGGGAAAAGGATATGAATATTACACAGACGGCACTGTGAAGAAAGAATGTGTCTGGAACGAACAAGGAAAGATAGACGGGTTGATGATAGAATACAACCGGATAGGAAGAACGGAATGGGACTACAAGAATGGCGAAGTGGACGGACAACAACGAACATTTGACAATAACGGTCGATTAATCACGTTCGTTTCGTACAGCAAAGGTATGCAGCATGGTCCTTTCCGCATCTATGAAGAAGGCGGTACTGATATGCCGCCTTTTATAAGAGAGGGGTATGCTTGGGGATGGCGCGGCAAGAAAGGCGAATATAAGGAAACCTGGGCACTGAGCGGAAAGCCGAAATGTATAGAGCATTACACAGAGAAAGGCGAGAAAACCGGCCGGTGGCAGGAATGGGATGAAAACGGGAAACTTGTCCGAGAGGAAAATTATACGGAAATGCCATATTATTCTGTGAAATTTGACAAGAATAGCTATCCGTTAGAACGGTACTACTATAATGAGGACCTGTCGGTGAAGAGCATACAGGAGTTCTATCCCGGAACGGACAAGATAATGAAAGAAGAATATAATCTTGATTTCAAAAATTTCAAGCGTGACTATCGTCAGTTTTATGAAGACGGTACAATACAGGAAGAAGGGCATATGAAAGGCGGAGAAGTGGTATTTGCCAAAGAATACTATAAAAACAGGCAACTGAAATGCGTCAAAAAGATACAGAATGTATATGGATATAAAATTCTCACCGTTACGGAACTATATGATGAATCCGGGAAGCCGTTACCTATTCCCTCCGGTACATTCTAACTAAAAAGCAGATTTGGATTATTCTGCTTGTTTCAAATTAAGAATAATGCCGGTATCGTGAAAAGGCGTCAAAACACTGGCACAACTTTTTTGTTATATATCTATGTTTTAGTATTTTTGTAATCAATAGGCAGCTATTTCTAATTTATAAAAAATATACTCTATATGGATAAAGGTATAAAACAAGTTGTGATTCTTTTGGCACATCCCGACATTAAAAGTTCGCAAGCCAATAAGGCATTAATGGATGCTGTTAAAGAAATGGAAGAAGTGGCAATATACAATTTATATGAAATGCGTCTGGAAGATGCCTATAATATTGATTTATGGAGCAAGATTATATCGCAGGCATCTGCTCTTGTGTTTCAATTCCCGTTATATTGGATGTCGGCTCCTTCCTTATTGAAGAAATGGCAGGATGAGGTATTTACTTATTTGGCTAAAACTCCGGCAGTGGCAGGAAAGGCATTATTGGTAGCGGTCACTACCGGTTCCGAATACAGTGCATATCGCAGTGGAGGAAGAAACAACTTTACAATGGATGAACTGTTAAGACCTTATCAGGCAAGTGCCCTACATGCCGGAATGGTATGGCAGACACCTGTTGTCGCATACGGAATGGGAACGGCAGATGCCGGAAAAAACATTGCAGAGGGAGTTAATGACTACAAACTGAAAATAGAGTCCCTAATAGGAAAGAGTCACGTAAGCGGTGATTGGTGATACTCCAACGGCAATGCTCATAAAATAACAGAACCAAGCATCATTCGTCTGAAATTTCGAATGGTGCTTGGCTGTTTTAGTAATCGGCATATTGATTTTACCTGTATACTATCCCTTTCGTTTGCAACATGGTAAAATCTTCTTCACGCATTCCTATATCGTTCAATGAACGGGCTTCGTTATGGTCATTGAGGTATACTCTGTTTTTTTCGGTATATGAAGCATTTATCACAGACAATGAATCGTTTCGGCTGGGTGTGTCTATGCCACCTAATTCCAGCATTGTCTGGAAGAAAGACGCACTGGATGAAATATTTTTCTGTCGGTTTATCTCTGCATTTTTTAAAAAATCCGGATAATTCTTCCGATAATTGTCGGACATCCATACCAGAAAAGGCACGTGTATCTGATAATAGGACGGAACGGGTGAAGCATGCAGGAAAAGGTGACGGTCATCATCAAAGATATCCTCTCCATGATCTGAGGTATAAAGCATTGCCGCATCTATGTCCTGTTCCTGTAACATCCGGATGAGACGAGCCAGAAAATTATCTGTATACCGGATAGAATTATCATAAGCATTTATCAGATTATCCTTATATTTCAATTCTGCATCTACCGGAAAATCAGGCAAAAAGAAAGCGTTGTCCGCCGGATAGCGTTCCCGATAATTAAAATGGGAACCATAGGTATGGAGAACGATAAATTGCTTGGAAGCATTTTCTGCCAACTCGGCGGCTACCAGTTTCAAAAGTTCATCGTCCGAAGGGTTGTAACTGCCATCTCCTGTATCTTCTTTAATGAAATCGCATATATCGGCTTCTTTTCCAAAGAAATCGATGAAAGAATGGTTATAGCGTTGATTGGAAAAGAAAGCAGTCCGGTAGCCCGCTTCCTTAAATGCTGTGATAATTCCTTTTTGCCGATAGATGGAATTGAAGTCGTGCGCCGTAACCGAAGACATCAGCATAGGGACACTTTTGTGCGTAGTATTGGATTCTGTCAGTACATGAGAGAAGGCTGTCAATCCTTTTATTTTGGTAAGTTCCGGATTCGTATTGCGGTTATACCCGTAAATAGACCAGTTAGCGGCACGGGATGTCTCTCCGATTACCATAACATAAACTTCCCTATTCTTCTCCGGACGGGTGGTTTTTGCCTGAAAAGTAAAATCTTTAGAGGTTTCCGCATAGTGTTGCGTCTGTGCAGTACGTTGGAAGGCAAGTGCAATATTATAACATACGTTTGCCGGATACAAATCCGATTTCAATTCATAACGGGCATCAAACAGATAAGCAGCTACTAATGACAGAATTCCTGCAATGACCGTTATCCCGGCACGTTTACGTTCTCTGCGAACAAACGTTTCCGATAGTCTCCGTTTCTTGCTGACGGCCACTGCAGCCAAAACCAGCGCCGGTATATATAGCAGCACAACAATAATAATGGCGGGAATCAGGTTGTCCAGCAATTCCAAAGCCTCACTGGGGTTTGTTGTCACCAGATTGAGAAACATATCTACTGCAATAACAGACTGTCCGAAAAGATATAACAATACAATCTGGAATGCTCCAAAAAACAGGAAAGGAAACAATATCCAGAAAGTCTTGCCACAATTTCCCGACCAACTCATTATCATGTGATATATGGAGAATGGAAGCAATACATTGCACACCTTCGCCACAAGTGGCATAGGCTCAGTAAAACATAGTACGATATTGGGTACTATCAGAATTATCAGGAACAAGTAATACAAGTTCTCTTGGTTTTCAAACCATTTTTGAATTTTTCTAAAAAGCTTCATTGATATTAAATATAAATCCGGTCTGATGTTTGCCAAACCCTAAATCCAAACGTACATTCACCCTCTTTTTAAATTCCCAGCGATAGCCGAAGCCATAATTAGGAAGAATATGCTTCACGTCAAACTCGGAAAACTTTGGGAAAACAGTCCCCGCTCCTACCCATACAGCCACTCCGTTTCGTTTCCATACATGCTGGCGAAGCTCAATCTGAGCATCCATGGCACATTTGTCACGATAACGCCCTTCATAATAGCCACGCATGGAATACGAACTGCCTAAAGTTGCCAACAGTCCCCAAGGTGGATTTCCGTAATTGAGCAGTGTATGAAACTGTCCCGCCAGAACGCCGCCTTTCCATATGATATGATAATACCTCGTATCCAGTTCTGTACTGCTGAAAGCATATTTATTTCCCAAAAATGCCGGACTGAAACGTTGGTCTATCCTCAAATAGTATCCTTTATACGCATTTGTCAGGAAGTCGCGCGAATCATAAAGCAACGATAAACCTACACTTAGATTCGTAGTACGCGTGCTCATGCCTTCCCACAGTTCCGGTTTTTCAAAACCATGTCCGTATACATAATCGAATACAGTCATGGGACCTACGTAGAAATTACGTGCCAACCGGAACATAAAGTCCACTTTCATCTGTGCTTGAAAGCGGTCATAATCGCTCTCATTGTCACTGTTGGCACCATTGTCGTATCCTGCACCCCAATACAGACTGGGAAAAGAATAGAAATACAGATTGTAGTTCAAACGATACTTATCATGAGGAAACAAATGCGTTCCACGTACTCCCAACAGATAGAAGCCTACCGTAGAAACATCTCCGTACAATGAAACATTGGAAGGCGGCAGAATCGTATCGTTCCGGTCGGAACGGTAAAGCCCCGCAGCCACCAGTCCCAACCCTAATTTGGTATCGCTGGAGTAGTGCGGTCCGCCGATAATGCTAAAATCGAATTTCTTATTTTTCTTTTCTTTATTGGCATCGTTAAAATAATTCAGAAATTTTCTGAAAAAGTTCCGCTTTACAGGAACAGAATCAAGAATGATGGCAGAATCCATGTCTGCCGAAGTATTTGCTTCTGCCAAACGTGTTTGTGCATGCACAGCAGTTATAGTCACCAACAAGATTAAAGATAACAGACATCCTTTTAATTTTGTGTTCATCCTTTATTATTAAGAAAACCTCGAAACAAAGTTAGTTGTAAATAGTTCATGTTACAACAATGTTACGGGGCTTTTTGTTTCCGTTTCTTCCTATTTAATGTCTGTTATTTCCTTAAAGTATTGTGGGCGTAAAGAAGCGTTTGTTTATATTTGCAGACTGGATGTGGAGTTACTTTACCTACGATCTGTCATTACGGATAATCACCACACCATTAAAACGGAAATAAACATTTATTCATTCTTATTTGTTAAGAACATATATCAACTTAAAAAAACGAATGATTATGTTAAAACGATTTTTATTTCCTACCAATCCGAATGGCGTTTTTATATCTGTTATATTATTAGTAGTCAGAATTGTATTCGGTATTCTGATGATGAATCACGGTATTGATAAATGGGCAAACTATCAGGAACTTTCTACGGTGTTCCCCGATCCTCTCGGCATCGGCAGTCCCCTTTCTCTGGGATTGGCCATCTTTGGCGAACTGGCATGCTCAATGGCATTCATCATAGGCTTCTTATACAGATTGGCAATGATTCCTATGATATTTACGATGTGTGTGGCATTCTTCATTGTTCATGGCAATGATCCGTTTGCGGTAAAAGAACTTGCATTTGTTTATTTGGTGGTATTTGTATTGATGTATATTATAGGACCGGGAAAATTTGCCGTAGACCGCTGGATTTCCCAATCTCTTTCTCGCAAATAGAAATAAATAAGGCTCTTTTATTTTACAGAATACTGTTTTTTGCAGCTTTTTTAATGTCTATGTTATAAAAATGGTTATATTTGCACTAGTATATATAAATATTGAGATTTTATCTCAATAAAATACAGTAAAATAAAAGAAAGTTATTATGAAAAAGTTCAATTTGAAATTGGCTGCAACTGTAATGGTATGCGGTGCTTTTCTTTTCAGTTCATGTATCGGTTCTTTCGGATTGCATAGCAAGCTGTTGAGTTGGAACGAAGGTATTGGAAATAAATTTGTCAATGAGCTTGTTTACCTGGCATTCAATATCATTCCGGTATATGGTATATGCTATTTGGCAGATGCTTTGGTTATCAATTCTATTGAATTCTGGAGCGGAAGCAACCCTATGGCAAGCATTGGTGAGGTAAAGAAAGTAAAAGGCGAAAACGGAAACTATCTGGTAGAAACTCTTGAGAACGGTTATTCCATTACAAAAGAAGGCGAAACCGCATCTATGGAATTAATTTACGATAAAGATTTGAATACCTGGAATGTAGTTGCAGAAGGCGTCAGCACTGAACTTTTGCAGATTAACAATGACGGTACTGCACAGATGACTTTACCAAACGGTGAAGACCTGACCGTTACTTTGGATGCGCAGGGAGTATCTGCTGCACGTCAGGCAACTATGGTCAATACCTATTACGCTGCACGTTAAGAGTTGAAACAAGATAAAACAGAAAGGCTGCGCAATGTTCGTCAAAGAACCGCGCAGCCTTTAGTTTTTTCAGACGGATATCCGCTTTGCATCAGAATGGATATCCTACCGCAAAATGAAATGCAAAATCGCGGCTGAATTTAGGATGTATAATAGGGAAATGCTCCTTTTTAGTGTTATACACCGGATTGACAGCTTTCATACCACCGTCAAAGCGCAGGACAAAGAAGTCCAGATCCAACCGTAGGCCCAATCCGTAGGCTACGGCTATCTGCTTATAGAACTTATTGAATTCAAACTTCCCGCCCGGCTGGTCTTTGTAATCGCGCAAGGTCCAGATGTTGCCCGCATCCACAAAAACTGCTCCTCTGAACTTCCAGAAAAGGCGTGTGCGGTATTCGATACTTGCATCCAACTTAACATCTCCCGACTGATTCATGAAGTTTCCGTCACCGGGAAACACACCGGGTCCCAAATCACGTACCGACCAACCGCGTACACTGTTTGCACCACCGGAGAAATAACGCTTTTCAAAAGGCACAATCGTTGCATTGCCGTAAGGGACGGCTATGCCGGCTCCCACATGAAATGCAATGGAATTGCGGTTGTCTATAACGATATTCTTGGCAAAATCGAAATCCCCTTTGACATATTGTGCGAATGGGATACTCAGCAATGAATACTCCCCGTCTTCATTTTTCTTCATATTTGTCATTCTGGCAAAAGCATACAGAAGATTACCGGCAGACTCAAAATTAAAGCGAATAGAATATGAGTTGCCGATGATTGCATTATTCATCAGGGCTTGTCCTGCGCTATTGTATGTATAGCTGTATCCTGTGCGGACAATCAGGCGGTCGTCGTAGTTGTATTTTAAAATATAGTTCTGTTCGTTATTCAAATATTTGTCGCGGAACTCCTGCGAAATGGAAGGCATATACAGGTAGTTGATATCCAGCAAATCAATACGATGCTGAGCACGCTGACGTTGCAATCCCCATTTGTAACTCCAATTGGCAGAAGCAATGATGCGTGAAAACTCCGGACGTATCTGATAATTATACTGTACGCCAAATTCCGTAGTAGCACGTATCTTCCTGCGGAAGTCGTTGGAAAGAAACGGAAAGAGAAACCGCGGAAAGTTGATCGTTGCTTCCGCCCCTAATTCCGTGTAGTCCTCGTGGTTATATCCGCCTTGCAAACCAGATACCGCTTCGTAAGCCCCCCGCAGCTTTATCATAAAAGTCTCGGAACCCTTGAACATATTCCGGTTCTGAAATGACACGGATGCGGCAGCTCCCAAATCTCCTGCGGAGTTGGTTCCTTCCAATTCAAATGATACGGACTGGTATTTGCTCTTTGTCAGCATTACGTAGGCATTCAATTTGGCTGTATCGCCTACCTGCGTTTCAAAGAAACGGATATTGGTATATTTCAATGCCTGCAAACGTCCGAAATTGGAATAGGTACGTTGCACATCCGGTTCGTTGTACAAACTGCCCGGCACAATACTCAGATTATTAGTCAGCACCTTCGGGCGCAAATAAAGTTTATCCTTATAATATATGGGAAAACCCTTGTAATGTACGGAGTCGTTGATTTCTATGCTGCTCAAAGCAGATGATTCCAACACATTATAATCCGTTATAAAATTTACCTTGTTGATGTAGTACTGCCGATGATTTTGCGGGCTATCGTCATTGTGCTGCCGAAAAGGCGCCAGATGCATGGTTACATCCACCTGGTAGGTATTCCTCACCGTATCTGCCGTATAAGAAATATATTCCTTATTGAATTTATAATATCCGTTACGGAGAAGATTGTCCGTAATGCGCTGACGTTCTGCATCCAAACGGTTTACATCGAAATACATTCCTTCCGTCAGATAAGTACCTGCCGAATCCTGCCGCATATATTCTCTGATTTTCTCGTCTCTGATATCGTATTTAAGAGAGCGAATCTTATAAGGTTTCCCACTGGACACCTTATAGGTCAGCTTCAGCTTCTTCTTCTTTATTTGTACAACCGGTTCTACGGTGGCGCTCATATAGCCCATATTTTGTACGGCTTTTTTCATTTCTTCACCGGAGCGCTTCGTTTCTTCTTCCTTATAGATGACCGGAGCGTCTCCTATGCGCCGCAAAGTACGGTTTATCCAACGTGCAGAGTCTCTGCCCGACCAGTTATAGACATACAACTGTGTCTTTATCAGGCTGAACCATTTGGCATTCGGATTCTGGCGGACATACATCGATAGGCCTGAAGGCTTGATTTCCCTGTTGTCCGTCTGTATGCGCACCTCGTCCAACAAATATGAACCTTCCGGCACATATTTCGTGGCAGAACATGAAGCGAATAAGAGTACGGCGGTAGCAAATAGTGCGTAGCGAAAGCCTTTCTTCATACTAAGTTATTAATTGCGCATAAAATACTGCAAATATAGAAATAATCATGTACTTTTGCCAAATAAAACCGAACAACTTATGGCACTGAGCAAGAATCGCATTAAATATATCCGTTCACTGGAATTGAAAAAGAATCGCAAGGCCGATAAAGTATTCCTGGCAGAAGGCCCGAAACTGGTAGGAGATTTGCTGGGGCACTTCCGTTGCCGCTTCCTGATTGCAACTGCCGAATGGCTTTCCGCCCACAGGCATTTGGCTGTGGAAGATGTGACCGAAGTTTCCGAAGAGGAACTTTCGCGCGCCAGCCTGCTGAAAACTCCCCAACAGGTACTCGCCGTGTTCGAACAGCCGGACGAATCTGTGGATATTTCCGTCATAAGCCGCTCCCTTTGCCTGGCATTGGACGATGTGCAGGACCCCGGCAATTTGGGAACAATCATCCGCCTTGCCGACTGGTTTGGAATCGAACATATCTTCTGTTCGCCCAACACGGTGGATGTCTACAATCCTAAAACCGTACAGGCTACCATGGGCGGCATCGCACGGGTGAAACTGCATTATACTTCCCTGCCCGAACTGATTGCTTCACTGGAAGACATACCGGTATACGGCACTTTCCTGGACGGAGAAAACATGTATACACAACCGCTTTCGGCGTACGGACTGATAGTAATGGGGAATGAGGGCAACGGCATAGGAGATGAAGTGGAACGGCTCATCAACCGGAAACTGTACATTCCCAATTATCCGGCAGAACGCGAAACATCCGAATCTTTGAATGTTGCCATTGCTACCGCAGTAGTTTGTGCCGAGTTCCGGCGGCAGGCAGCAATGTTGCAGTGTCAAAATTAGGGAAATAGACAGGCATTAGTCCGCAACTTCCGTCAATAAAGGATGGCGGAGTTATTAATAAATTCCGAGAAGCGTTTGTCAAGGAGAAAATTGTGTCAGGTTCTTTCAACTCGTTTTGCGTTAAAAGAACGATTGCTCCCGGCAGCCATTCCACATTTTCTATCTCTTCGGTCAATGGAAATAAACGTACAACTATCCCCTCTTCCGTCTCTATCGCATATTGTTTGAGATAACCGTATGCGGGCAGGAATAAAAAATGTGAAGCGAAACGTTTCATTGTTTTTCAGTGGTTTGGCGCAATCTTGGACGCGGACGCCTTTCAGAGCGTTGACGGATGGTATCTTTCTCTTCACTCTGCCGCTTCAGTTCTGCCGGTCTGCCCGGAACGGGTTCTTTCTTCAGTTCTTTGTCGCCTGCCTCAAGGCTATCTGCCGGGGCCTTGAACAAGGTATCCTTTGCGTGGTAGCGCATCAGGCTGATGCGGTCTGCCAACACATCCCGTGTGGATTGCTGTGCAGGATAATAGATAAAGCCTCGTATTTCTTTTATTTCTCCCAATGTGTCGGCAAATAAAGAAATAGTCTCCGTGCCCGATTGCTTTACCTTGAGCATATCGTTCAGCGTATCTTTGGCATAAAGAACCTGCATTGCCATTAAAGGTGCGTGCAGACTGTCGGGTGTTCCGTTCAAGAAACGGAAACGGACTGTCCAACGCAGCGTATCTCTGTCCTTGAAATTGGTGTCCGAAGGAAGTGCGAAAGTCAGTTTGTTATCCATCGGAGTTCCGGTAAGATAACAGATGTGCCGACCTCTCCATACGTCTATACTGTCGCCCGGAGAAGATTCTTTGGGCTTGTTGTCGCGCAAGGCTATTAAATGATTGATACCGTCCCTCTCGGCTTTCAACCGCTGGTTTACTTTTTCGTAGACTTTTGTAAGGGCATCCGGATGGCGGGCATACCACACCATGGAAGTATCGAAATCGGCCTGGGTAATGCCGTGTTTCCTGTAAACCGATTCAATGTACAGCACACGCTTATAACTTTCGCTGTAAGGAACCTCCTCTCCCATTGCCTTTGCAATGTGGAAGTCATAAAGTACGTTTTCCATTTTGGCGTCCGATATAACCGTATCAGGTCTTTTAACCTGACATGCCGTCAGACCGAACGCCAGAAGGATTACGCTATAATACCATTGAATCCGTCTTTTCCTTTTCATGATTTCTTTATAACATGATAGGAATCATTCAAATACTTACTGTAGAAGAGCAACAGCGCTATGATACCGCAACTGATTGCCGCATCGGCAAAGTTGAAAATCGGGCTGAAGAAGATGAAATGGTCTCCACCTATGAACGGCATCCACGCAGGCCAGTTTGTTTCGATAATAGGGAAATAGAACATATCGACCACTTTACCGTAGAGCAGCGGAGCGTATCCGCCGCCTTCGGGCATAAAGGTTGCCAGTTGCGAATAGGTGCTTTCATTAAACAGCACTCCGTAGAATACGCTGTCGATGATATTGCCCAGCGCACCCGTCAGGATGAGCGAGACACAGACAATAAACCCTGTTTTCATTCCATGCTTTATGAACTTGTACAGGAACCAGCCTATCACTCCTACCGCAACGATTCGAAATGAAGTAAGGAACAATTTCCCGAATATCTCCAAACCGAAAGCCATACCGTTGTTTTCGGTAAAATAAATGTAAAACCAATCGGTGATGCGTATGCTCTCATGCCAATACATGTGCGTCTTTACAATCACCTTGATTACCTGATCGATAATCAATACCGAGAAAATAACGAGTAAGGCTATCCGCCCTTTCGTGAAAAAATTCTTCATCCTTATTTCTTGCCGTTGTTTTTAGCTTCGATGCTCAATGTAGCATGAGGCACTGCACGCAGACGTTCGGCAGGAATCAGCTTGCCTGTTTCGCGACAGATACCATACGTTTTGTTCTCGATGCGTACCAAAGCGGCCTGCAATCCTTGGATAAACTTCAACTGGCGTTGTGCCAGACGGGTCGTTTCTTCCTTGGACAAGGTGTTTGCCCCTTCTTCCAGCACTTTGTACGTTGGAGATGTGTCGTCGGTGTCATTACCGTCCGCACCTGTCAGGCTGGCTTTCAGCAACTCATAGTCGCGTTGCGCCAACTCCAACTTTTCCAGAATAATGGCGCGGAATTCTTCCAATTCCGCATCCGAGTATCTTGTCTTTTCTGCCATAACTTTACGTGTTTAATCGTTAGTATTAATAATTCATTCTTTCACAACGCTTACATACAGTCTGAAATCGTCGAATTCGAGTTCCGTTCCGCCTTCCACATTGTCCGTCAGCGTCAGTGATGTTCCTAAAACCTGGTTACAAATATAGTCTTTATATTCATTTACCGCATCATCCGTTTGCGGATTTTTTGATAATGTAATCTTTATTTTGTCCGTTATCTCAAAGCCGCTCGACTTGCGGATATTCTGGATACGGTTCACCAATTCGCGGGCAATGCCCTCGCGGCGAAGCTCTTCGGTGATGGTAACTTCCAAAGCTACAGTCAGCTTGCCTTCATTGGCCACCAGCCATCCCGGAATGTCTTCACTGAAGATTTCCACATCGGATGTCTCGATTACGGCTTCCGCACCGTCCAGATTCAGCGTATAGGAACCGTTCTTTTCCAGCTCGGCAATGGCTTCCTGCGGCATTCCGGCAACGGCTGCGGCAACGGCTTTCATCTGCTTGCCGAATTTCGGGCCCAGCTTCTTGAAGTCGCACTTCACTTTCTTCACAAGCACACCGGCTGCACCGTCCACAAACTTGATTTCCTTTACGTTCACCTCGTTCATGATAAGTGTTTTTACGGCTTCGATGTGGGCGCGTTGCTCTTCGTCCACTACCGGAACCATGATGCACTGTAGCGGTTGGCGGACTTTGATGTTCACCTTACGGCGCAGCGCCAATACCATAGAAGTAACGTCCTGTGCCATTTGCATGCGTGCTTCCAGCTCCTTGTCTATCATCTCTTCCTTGCATTCGGGGAATTTTGCCAGATGAACGGAGACAACGTTGTCGCGTCCGGTAGCTGCCGTCAGGTCCGAATAGAGCATATCGGCATAGAACGGAGCAATAGGCGCCATCAGTTTGGCTACGGTTTCCAGACACGTATAGAGCGTTTGGAACGCGGACAGCTTATCCTGCGTCATGCCGCCGCCCCAGAAACGTTTGCGGTTCAGGCGGACGTACCAGTTGGAGAGATTGTCGTTCACGAAGTCCGAAATCAGTCGTCCGGCTTTGGTAGGCTCGTATTCGTTGTAGCAGTTATCCACATCCTTCACCAATGTGTTCAGTACGGAGATAATCCAGCGGTCTATTTCCGGACGTTCCGCCATGGGCACATCGGCTTCCTTGTATTCAAATCCGTCCACGTTGGCATAGAGGGCGAAGAAAGAATACGTATTATACAGGGTTCCGAAGAATTTGCGGCGCACCTCTTCCACTCCGTCTACGTCGAACTTCAGGTTGTCCCACGGAGAAGAATTGGTAATCATGTACCAGCGCAAGGGGTCGGAACCGTATTTCTCGATGGTAGAGAACGGGTCTACGGCATTGCCCAAACGCTTGGACATCTTGTTGCCGTTCTTGTCGAGTACCAGACCGTTCGATATGACGGCTTTATAGGATATGCTGTCGAACACCATTGTGGCGATGGCATGCAGGGTAAAGAACCAGCCGCGTGTCTGGTCCACACCTTCTGCGATGAAATCGGCGGGATATACCTGGTGGCTGTCCAACAGTTCCTTGTTCTCGAACGGATAGTGTATCTGCGCATACGGCATGGAGCCGGAGTCGAACCATACGTCAATCAAATCCGATTCGCGCTTCATGGGTTTGCCGGCTTTGGAAACAAGGACAATATCATCTACATAAGGACGGTGAAGGTCTATCTTGTCGTAGTTTTCCTGCGTGTACACGCCCGACTGGAAACCTTTGTCCTTATAAGGATTGGATGCCATCAGTCCGGCGGCAACGGATTTCTCTATCTCGTTGTAAAGTTCCTCTACGGATTCGATACATTTTTCCTCGTCACCGTCTTCCGTGCGCCAGATAGGCAACGGAGTACCCCAGTAGCGCGAACGGCTCAGGTTCCAGTCGTTCAAGTTCTCCAGCCACTTGCCGAAGCGTCCCGTACCGGTACTTTCCGGTTTCCAGTTGATGGTCTTGTTCAACTCTATCATACGCTCCTTGCAGGCGGTACTGCGGATAAACCAGCTATCCAACGGGTAGTACAGCACCGGTTTGTCCGTACGCCAGCAATGCGGATAGTTGTGCACGTGCTTCTCTATCTTGAATGCCTGGTTGGCAGCCTTCATCATCATACATATATATATGTCGAGAGTCTCGGCGGCCTGAGCGGCTTTTTCGTCATACTTACCGTTGACGGTGAATTGCGGGTCGTAGGCATTCTTCACCCAGCGTCCCTGGTATTCTTTGTAGGCGTCTACATCGACACACTCTTTTACGAATCTTTCGTCCAGCTCGTCCAGCAGATAGAACTTACCGGTGAGGTCCACCATAGGACGGGTCTCGCCGCGCTTGTTAATCATGAACAGAGAAGGAATGCCTGCCGCACGGGCTACGAAAGCATCGTCCGCACCGAATGTGGGAGCGATGTGTACGATACCCGTACCGTCTTCCGTGGTTACATAATCGCCGAGGATTACACGGAAGCCTTTGTCGCTGACGCTCCAATTGCCGTCGTTGTCCACCTCTACCGGTTTCACCCACGGAATGAGTTGTTCGTATTCCATTCCTGCCAGGTCCGGACCTTTGTATTCGCCTACAATCTTGAACGGGATAAGTTTGTCTCCCGGCTTATAATCCTCTAATGCAAGCTCTTCCGCTTTTTTATTGAAGTGAGTATAGAGCAATGCTTTGGCAAGTACCACGGTCATCTTCTCGCCCGTATAGCCGTTGTAGGTCTGTACGGCCACGTAGTCTATTTTCGGGCCTACGCAGAGAGCGGTGTTCGAGGGCAATGTCCACGGAGTCGTAGTCCATGCCAGGAAATAAGGAGTACCCCACTCCGCCATTTCGGGTTTCGGGTTCTTCATCTTGAACTGTCCCACTACGGTTGTATCCTTTACATCGCGGTAGCAACCGGGCTGGTTCAGCTCGTGCGAGCTCAAGCCTGTTCCCGCAGCCGGTGAATACGGCTGTATGGTATATCCTTTATAAAGGAGTCCTTTCTTGTGAAGTTGCTTCAACAGCCACCACAGCGTTTCGATGTAACGGTTATCATAGGTGATGTAGGGATTCTGCATATCCACCCAATAACCCATTTTGTGGGTAAGGTCTTCCCACTCCTTGGTAAATTTCATTACATCCTTGCGACAGGCGGCATTGTATTCGGCAACGGAAATAGTCTTGCCGATATCTTCTTTGGTGATGCCGAGCGCCTTTTCCACACCCAGTTCCACAGGAAGTCCGTGCGTGTCCCAGCCGGCTTTGCGCTTCACCTGGAAGCCCTTCATGGTTTTGTAGCGGCAGAAAATATCCTTAATGGAGCGCGCCATTACATGGTGAATACCCGGCATGCCATTGGCCGAGGGCGGTCCTTCGAAAAACACGAAAGAAGGACAACCTTCACGTTCTGTCATACTCTTGGCGAAAACCTGGTTTTCGTCCCATTTCTTCAACACTTCCTTGTTTATTTCCGAAAGGTCAAACTTTGAATATTCGGCAAACTTCTTACCCATCTTGATATTTACGATTTGACTATTTACGATTTACTATTTTTCCTGAAGATAGCCCGGAAAGGCTTTTCCGGTGCTTTCCGATGCTATCCTCTTTATTTTAAGGGTGCAAATTTACAAAAAAGTTAGAGAAAAGAGATTTTTGAGCGGATAATTTTAAGATGAGCCGCCCGCGTCTCTCGCTTTACTTCTTCATTTTCACTTCATACAAGTCGTTTCTGCGATCTTTCAGGTTGCGGACGCTGCCATAAGTGTGCAGTTCGTTGAGCAAGTCCAGATCCACATCGGACACCAGAATCATTTCGGTGTTCGGAGTTGCCTCGGCACGCTTTCCGTCGGTAGGGAAAGCGAAGTCGCAGGGGGTGAACACACCCGACTGGGCATACTGTATGTCCATGTTGTGTACACGGGGAAGGTTGCCCACACTGCCTGCTATGACCACAAAACACTCGTTCTCGATGGCGCGGGCATGGGCGCATACCTTAACGCGCGAATAGGCGTTCTGCGTGTCGGTAAGGAAAGGAACGAACAGTATCTGCATGCCCTGGTCTGCCATGATGCGCGAAAGTTCCGGGAACTCCACGTCATAACATATCAGCACACCGATTTTGGCGCAGTCCGTATCGAACGTCTGCAAGGACTTACCGCCACTCAATCCCCAGCTCTTGATTTCGTCGGGAGTGACGTGTATCTTTTCGTACATTTCGTACGTTCCGTCGCGGCGGCAAAGGAAACCTACGTTGTACAAACGTCCGTCCTCTTCCTTGATAAGCGGCATGCTGCCCGTAATGATATTGATGTTGTAGCTGATGGCCAGCTTCACAAACCGCTCTCTGATTTCGTTGGTGTAAGCCGCCAGTCCGCGGATGGCTTCCGACTCTCCCTCGTCATTGAATTTGGCCATCAGCGGCGCATTGAAGTATTCGGGGAAGAGAACGAAGTCGCTCTTGTAGTCGGAAACGGCATCTACGAAGAACTCCACCTGCTCGAACAAATCGTCCAGCGTCTTGTAAGTACGCATCTGCCACTGCACCAGACCGACGCGCACCGTCGTTTTCGGACTTACATACTCCTGTGTAGGCGCCTGGTAATAGATATTGTCCCATTGCAGCAGGCAGGCATAATGCTTGGATTCCTCATCGTTGGGAAGATAGTTGCGCATCACCTTGCGCACATGGAAGTCGTTGCTCAACTGGAACGTCAGCACCGGGTCGTATATCTCCTTCTGCTTTACCTTATCTATATATTCCTTAGGGCGCAACTGGTCGGCATACTTATGATAGTTGGGGATGCGCCCGCCGAACATGATGGCTTTCAAATTCAGTGTTTCGCAGATTTCCTTGCGGTATTCGTACATACGGCGTGCCAGGCGCAGTCCGCGGTATTGCGGATGGATAAACACTTCGATACCGTAAAGGATATTTCCTTTGGGATTGTGCGTATTGAAAGTTTCCTTGCCCGTAACCTGGGCATAGGTGTGGTCGTTTTTCACATCGTCGTAATTCACGATAATGGAGAGTGCACACCCCACTATCTTTTCATCGACCACCGTTACAATCTGCCCTTCCGGAAAGATGCGGATGAGTTTCTCTATCTGCTTGTGCGTCCAGAAAACATCGCTTCCATCCGAATAAACGCGTGTGAATGATTGTGCCAACTGGTCGTAATCTTCTATCTGCAGGTTACGTATCTGTACCTTATTAATTTTAATTTCGTCCATAATTTTCGTGTTATACCTGAGTTTAAAACGGTGCAAAGTTACAGTTTTACTTATACATTAATCCCTATGGGATATGATTTTTTCCTACCTTTGCTGCCAAAACAACATTTATCTCTGTAAACGTTAAACATAGATTGAGACATGCAAAGATTTATTACACTGGCATTCAACACCTTGCTTTTGCTATCGCTGAATGCGGCAACTCCCGAAACACATTACACCGTTATTGTTTCACTCGACGGTTTTCGCTGGGACTATCCCGACATGTATAAGACTCCCAACCTGGACCGCATGGCGGCAGACGGGGTAAAGGCCGTGATGCTTCCCTCCTATCCTGCCTCTACGTTTCCCAATCACTATACGCTGGCCACGGGATTGGTTCCCGACCATCACGGCATAATCAACAATACTTTTTGGGATGTAAAGAACAGACGCCAGTATTCCATGGGCGACTCCGCCACCCGCAACAACCCGGAATACTATTTGGGGGAACCGATATGGATAACGGCTCAGAAACAAGGTGTGAAAACCGGCAATATGTATTGGGTAGGCTCGGATATTGCGATTAAAAAGTCTCATCCCACTTATTACAGACCTTGGAATGCCAAGCCTTTTCTGACTTTTGAACAACGGATAGACACGGTGCTCACCTGGTTGCAAAAGCCCGAACCGGAGCGTCCCAGACTCATCATGCTATATTTTGAAGAGCCCGACGGAAGCGGACATCACAACGGCCCGTGCAGTTTGCCTACCGGTGCGGTGGTCCAACACATGGACAGCCTTGTGGGGGTATTAAGAAAAAAGATAGAAGCTCTTCCTTTCGGCGGAGACATCAATCTTATCGTCACGTCGGACCACGGCATGACCGACATCAGTCCCGAACGGGTTGTCAACATAAATGATTATGTAAAACCGGAATGGTGCGAAGTGATAGACGGACGTACACCAACTTCCATATTCTCGAAACCGGAATACCGCGACTCTATCTGCAATGCTCTGAAAAAAGCGGCTCACATCCGTGTGTGGAAAAAAGAAGAGATTCCCGCCGAACTGCATTATGGCAGCAGCGACCGTATAGGCGATATCGTAGTGGCTCCGGAACTGGGCTGGCAGTTTACGGACGTGGCACGCGACACCAAAGGCGCTCACGGATATTTTCCCCAAAGCCCCGACATGCAGGTTATGTTTCGGGCCATCGGACCTGATTTCAAGAGAGGTTACATATCCGGAGGATTTGTGAATGTGGACATCTACCCGCTATTGTCGCATCTTCTGCAAATTGTTCCGGAAAAGACGGACGGACGGTTCGAACGGATAAAGGACATATTACGGTGACAAACAGTTTGCTTATAATCAGACAGATACGTGTACCAGTTTATTCCACGCTTTGGTACGAGCCGTACCTTAGTAAGGTACACGCCGTACCATTAAGTGAAAGTCGTCGTACCACCTAATGGTATGAGCCGTACCACCGGGTGGTAGGCACCAAAAGTCCGGGACTTCAGACACAAAAGGCTGTGCAATTCCTTTCAGATGAACTGCACAGCCTTTTATATTCTGCCGGATTGAAGTTCCTGCGGACTTATTTCTTTTTCTTCCAAAGTTTGGTCATATCTTCCAGCGTCTTGCCTTTCGTTTCGGGTACGAGCTTCCACACGAAGAGGGCGGCTGCCACGCAGATAATCCCGTAAAGGGCATATGCAAACATATGGCCGAACTTATCGCCCATCTCCCCGAGACGCATATTGTACATCGGCAGGAAAGTAGACGAAACAATAAAGTTGAAAATCCATTGGAATGCCACCGCAATGGCTACCGCAGCGCCACGGATGGTGTTCGGGAAGATTTCGGCAATCAGTACCCAGCAGATAGGTCCCCAGCTGAACATGAACGAAGCGCTGTAAACCATGATGCTGATAACGGATATTATTGCCGGCAGTCCGGTTACGACGTTGCACATAGCCACACCGAAAGCTCCTATCGCCATACCGACAGAGCCGGAAATAAGCAGCGGTTTGCGTCCCCATTTTTCAACCGTGAACACAGCCAGCAAGGTAAAGAGGATATTGACAACGCCCATGAGCACGGTTTGTACCATCGGATTGGCCATGCCCATCGTCTCGAATATGCGCGGAGCGAAATAAAGCACGGCATTGATGCCGACAGCCTGCTGGAATACGCTCAGCATGATACCGATAAAGATAACCATCCAGCCGTAGGTAAAGAGTCTTTCTGTCTTTTCTTCGGTAGTTGCCTTGATTTCCGCAAGGATTACCTTTGCCTGAGAAGCACCGTTGATACGGCTCAACACATTCAGTGCCCTTTCGTCCTTACCGCACATGGCAAGATAACGCGGTGTTTCCGGCACCAGCAACACCAACAGAGCAAACAGTCCGGCAGGAACAGCTTCGCTGACGAACATCAGCCGCCACCCCGTCTCCGTGGTCCATGCGGCAGCTTCGGGATTCATTATCTGATTTACTCCGTTAACGAGGTCTATCACCGGATTGGCATGACTGCCCAGAATAAGGAAGTTGACAAAGTAAACCACCAACTGACCGAAGATAATGGCAAACTGATTCCACGACACCAGTGTTCCGCGAATGTTGCTCGGAGCGATTTCGGCAATGTACATCGGACAAATGGCGGAAGCCAGCCCCACACCTATACCACCCAAGACACGGTAGAAATTGAAAGCCACCAAAAGAGAATAGGAAGGAACGCCATGTTCAAAGAACAGGAATTCGGGATAATAGGAACCCAGCGCCGACAAGAAGAACAGGATACCTGCCAAAAAGAGAGAGTTTTTGCGGCCCAATCCGGAAGCGAAAAAGCCGGAAACGGCGCTACCTATGATACAGCCTATCAATGCGCTGGATGATGTGATGCCGTGTATCGCGTCTGTGTATTCAAAATCGGCTCCCATGAAGAAAGCTTGAAGTCCCTTTTCTGCGCCGGAGATAACTGCCGTATCGTAGCCGAAAAGCAGACCGCCAATGACAGCCACGAGCACAATCGAAAAGAGATAGAGCTTGCTGCCTTTTTCTGTATAATTCATGATAATAGTGGTTAGGAGTTAGTGATGAGCGGTTAGTGATGAACGATTAGTGATGAGTGATTAATGGTCAGTAATTTAGTGATAATTGCTTATTCCCCATCCTTTATCACTAACCAATAATCGCTAATCACTCATCGCTAACCACTAACCGCTATTTATCAGCAATACATATTTACGATTGCTTCGTACAATTCTTGTTTGCCGCTGGTTTGTTTCGGTTCGCCGTTAGCTTTTGCGTAGGCTACGACATCTTCCAGTGTCAGCTTGCCTTCCTCGAATTCCTTACCCTTGCCGCTGTCGAAAGAAGCGTAGCGGTCGGCAAGCATCTTCTTGTAAGGAGACTCTTCGAGCAGTTTGGCTGCGCTTTCCAATGCACGTGCCATTACGTCCATACCTGCGATGTGAGCAATGAAGATGTCCTCAAGGTCGGTAGAGTTACGGCGTGTCTTGGCGTCGAAGTTTGTACCGCCGTCACCGAAGCCGCCGTTGCGGATAATTTGCATCATGGCTTGTATCAGCTCGTAGTTGTCGATAGGGAACTGGTCTGTATCCCAGCCGTTCTGGTAGTCACCGCGGTTGGCATCGATAGAACCCAGCATACCGTTGTCTACTGCCACGGCAAGTTCGTGTTCGAAAGTATGGCCTGCCAGTGTGGCGTGGTTCACTTCGATGTTCACTTTGAAGTCTTTATCCAGACCGTGGGCTTTCAGGAAGCCGACAACCGTTTCCGTGTCTGCGTCATATTGATGCTTGGTCGGTTCCATCGGTTTCGGCTCAATCAGGAACGTACCTTTGAAGCCGCGTGCACGGGCATAGTCGCGTGCAATGGTCAGCATCTGTGCAAGGTGTTCTTTTTCACGCTTCTGGTCGGTATTCAGCAAAGACATATAGCCTTCGCGTCCACCCCAGAACACGTAGTTCGAACCGCCCAGTTCGATTGTTGCGTCAATGGCATTCTTGATTTGAACGGCAGCGCGGGCCACAACGTCAAAGTCGGGATTGGTGGCGGCGCCGTTCATGTAACGTGCATGACCGAATACGTTGGCAGTACCCCACAACAGTTTGATGCCTGTTTCCTCCTGCTTTTGCTTGGCGTATGCAACGATGGCTTTCAGGTTTGCTTCGTACTCTTCGATTGTATCGGCCTCGTCGCAAAGGTCAACATCGTGGAAGCAGTAATATTCGATGCCCATTTTCTGCATGAACTCGAAACCAGCATCCATTTTGTTCTTGGCAGCCTGCAGTTTATCGGCATCACCGTTCCAGGGGAAGTGCTTCGTTCCGCCGCCGAACTGGTCGCCACCCTCTGCACAGAGTGTATGCCACCATGCCATAGAGAACTTCAACCAATCTTTCATCTTCTTGCCCATGATTACTTTTTCCGCATCGTAGTAGCGGAATGCCATAGGATTCTTACTTTCTTTACCTTCGAATTTGATTTTTCCTATTCCGGGAAAATACTCTTTTGTTGCCATAATGATTAAATGTGTTAATGCGGTAATGCGCCGATGTGCTGCAACGGGCACATTACCCGCGGGTTAATTATTACTGTTGTTTTATTCTTGTTTACTTTTTTACTTTCAATGTCTGTTTCAATCTTCTTCAAGAAGCCTTTTATTCAGTTCCTTTGGAATTTCTTTCCGGTCTGTTTTCCTTTTTATTCGTTGCGTAGACGCTCTCATAAAAAACAGCAACCCAATCTCAAAAAGGACTTTCCGAAGAATGCAGAACAAAACTTAAGCAGGCCGTAAGCTCTGCATCAGATATTGTTTCCAGCGCGCATAGGCATCGGCATATGCCTGGCGGTCGGCTTGTCCGGGCTCGATGATTTCGAGTTTCTCAAGCGTAGCAAAGGCTTCGTTGTTGTCTTTATAGATGCTCGCACCGATACCTGCACCTTTGGCTGCACCTACCGAACCGTCGGTGTCGTACAGTTCGATAACGGCACCCGTTACGCCTGCCAGCGTTTCGCGGAACAGCGGACTGAGGAACATATTGGCTTTGCCCGCATGGATTTTCTGTACGGGAATACCCATCTGCTCCATAATGTCGATACCATACTTGAAAGAGAATACGATACCTTCCTGTGCCGCACGGATAATATGTTGCTTGCCGTGCTGGTTGAAGTTGATTCCTTGAATGGAACAGCCCGTTTCCCTGTTCTCCAGCATACGTTCGGCACCGTTGCCGAAAGGCAGGATGCTGATACCGGCGCTTCCGATAGGCGCCTGGGCGGCAAGAACATTCATGTCACTGTAAGAAATGCCTTCGGGAGCAACGGTGCGTTTCACCCACGAGTTGAGGATACCCGTACCGTTGATGCACAAAAGTACGCCGAGGCGGGTTTGTTCCGCCGTGTGATTGACGTGCGCAAAGGTATTGACGCGTGATTTCGGGTCGTAGTTCACCTCACCGTTCACACCGTAAACCACCCCCGAAGTACCCGCTGTGGATGCTATTTCACCGGGGTTAAATACGTTCAGCGACAATGCGTTGTTGGGTTGGTCGCCGGCACGGTATGTGACAGGCGTTCCCTCTTTCAGACCCAATTCCTGTGCGGCAGCGGCGTTTACACGGCCTTGCTCGGAGAATGTAGGTCTGATGTCGGCTATCAGCGAGGAATCGAAACCGTAATATTTCATCAGGAAGTCTGCTACCCGGTTGTTCTTGAAATCCCAGAACATGCCTTCGGACAGTCCGGAGACTGTAGTGCAGATTGTACCGCTCAGTTTCATGGCAATATAATCGCCCGGCAGCATAATCTTGTATATCTTTTCATAGACAGCCGGTTCATTCTCCTTTATCCAGGCAAGTTTGGACGCGGTGAAGTTACCCGGAGAGTTGAGCAGATGCGAGAGGCATAACTCCTCTCCCAGCGTTTCAAATGCTTTTTGTCCGTAAGGAACGGCTCTGGAATCGCACCAGATGATTGCAGGACGCAACACCTTTTGGTCTTTGTCCACGCACACCAATCCGTGCATCTGGTAAGAGATACCGATGGCTTTGATGTCTGCCGCATCCACACGCGCATCCGCCAATACGGCTTGCGTTGCCAGCTTCAGGTTTTCCCACCAGTTTTCAGGGTTCTGTTCCGCCCATCCCGGCTTCACGGCTATGATTTCCGCTTCCGTCTTCGGGAAGAACGCGGAAGATACGCACTTACCGCTTTCTGCATTTACCAAGCTCGCTTTAACGGACGAGCTGCCGATGTCATATCCTAATAAATACATGTCTTTGAGTTTATATTGTTAAATTTTCGATTTATTCCGTATCAGGTTTTGAATTCAGGCGTCTTTGTCTACCGCCTTACCTTATTATATATCTTCTTGTCGAACCGGTAATACCGTGCCGCACGATGGGCAACTCCCTGCTGCTTCTCTTCCAAAGGAACCACATACTCCATAAGAGCTATCTTTTTGTGGAAATTGCGTACATCTATCTGTTTCCCGTACAAGAGTTCATACAGCGTACGGAGCTGGGATGCGGTGAACTTACGCGGAAGCAGGTCAAAAAGAGAAGACGGGTTGAACTCGATATACTGGCGGATGTAGGTTATCGCCTCTTTTATGATAAGGTTGTGGTCGAAAGCCAGTGCCTTGATATCCGGCAAGGCAACCCAATTTGCCATATACTCGTCCAGGCCGCGGTTGAGCGTACGGTCTATCTTCACGAGAGAAAGGTAGGCGATGGTCACGATACGCTCTACTTTGGACTGCATGGCACGTTCCAGCCAATGCACGTCTCTGGGGTCTTTGGTGCGGTTCTTGGAGCCGAACGCCTTGAACTGCATCAGATTTACGTTCTTAAGTCCCGTCAGTTCATTCAGAACCCGCTGGGCAGCTTCGTCCAAATCTTCGTCCATATAAATCAAACTGCCGGGCAGCTTCATATCATGGAAGACTTCACCCTCTTCTTCTCCGGCACGTTTAACCAGCAAGACTTTCAACTGCTCTCCGTCAAAACCAATCACCACACAGTCTACCGAAATATGATTGTTTGCCAATGGCGTATTTTGTTCCACGTTTTGCATAATATTTTCGTTTAAGCGCTGCAAATATAATGAGGTTTTTCAAATATGCAATAAGTAAAAAGGATATTTTTACAATGTTATAAAGCATTATTTTTCAAATATATACATATCGTATATCTTACAATATCATCTTATTGTGTTATCGTATAAAATACAATATGTAATTTAAATCCGTAGCAGCAAGGGGTAATTGTAGCAGATACAATAACTATGAAGTACCTAATTCTTAAGGATTTCTATATCCGTACATTTATCTTGCCAGAGGGATACATATTGTATTGCAGACGTATTTTAAAAAGGTACATTGCACAAAAAACGCCCTTTTGTGCGGTGGTTATCAGAAAAACCTATACCTTTGCACCACTTTTTATTAAACACTAAAAATAAATGAATATGAAAGCATTTGTATTTCCGGGTCAAGGCGCCCAATTCGTAGGAATGGGTAAAGACCTGTACGAAAATTCGGCTTTGGCCAAAGAACTTTTTGAAAAAGCAAATGATATCCTCGGATATCGTATTACAGATATCATGTTCAACGGTACAGACGAAGATTTGCGCCAGACCAAAGTAACACAGCCTGCCGTATTCCTTCACTCCGTAATCTCCGCACTCTGCATGGGCGACGACTTTAAGCCCGAAATGACCGCCGGCCACTCACTCGGTGAGTTCTCCGCATTGGTTGCTGCCGGTGCGTTAAGCTTTGAAGACGGCTTGAAGCTGGTTTATGCCCGTGCCATGGCTATGCAGAAAGCCTGTGAAGCACAGCCTTCTACAATGGCTGCCATTATCGCTTTGCCGGATGAAAAAGTGGAAGAAATCTGCGCACAGGTTAGTGCCGAAGGTGAAGTCTGCGTAGCTGCCAACTACAACTGTCCGGGACAAATCGTTATTTCCGGTTCTATCGAAGGCATCAACAAAGCTTGCGAACTGATGAAAGCTGCCGGAGCGAAACGTGCTTTGCCTTTGAAAGTAGGCGGTGCATTCCACTCTCCGTTGATGAACCCTGCCAAAGTTGAACTGGAAGCGGCTATCAACGCAACCGAGTTCCACACTCCGAAGTGCCCTGTATATCAGAATGTGGATGCCCTTCCTCATACCGACCCTGCTGAAATCAAGAAAAATCTTGTTGCACAATTGACAGCTTCTGTACGCTGGACTCAAACAGTCAAGAATATGGTTGCCGACGGTGCTGCCGACTTCACGGAATGCGGTCCGGGTGCAGTATTGCAAGGACTTATCAAGAAAATCGACAGCAATGTATCGGCTCACGGCATTGCATAACCGATAAAAGACAGTTAAACGCGAAGGGGGGCTATCCAAAAAAACGATAGTCCCTTTTTCATTTTTTCAGGATATACTTATGTCGAAATCGGAAGAATTCAGAAAAGCTTTGGACGTTCCTATCCGTAATCTGTCGGTAGACGTGTTGGTACGGGAAATTTGTCATCAGCCGGAATGCTTCGAAGCTATGTATCGGCTGATGTCGGACGAAAAACAAAGTGTTGCGTGGCGGGCGACATGGGTATGCGAGAAACTGAGCGAAATACATCCAGCTTGGTTTATCCCGCTGTACGATGACCTCGTCTACCGTTTATCGGATTGCAAACATCAGGGCTCCAAACGCCTGTTGCTGTCTATATTATACAACCTGCCGGTAACCGTTCCCGTTTCCGTTGAACTGCTTAATTATTCTCTGGACCATATGTTATCCCTGCAGGAAAGCATCGGCGTACAATCCCTTTCCATACGCATGGCTTACCGGCTTTGTAAACACGAACCGGAGCTGTTAAGTGAATTAAAGCTTATATTGGAGCATGCCAATACCGAATTTTATTCGACTGGTGTCAAAACTGCCATTCGGAACATCCTGAAGAAAATAAAGAAATAACAGTTCTACCGCCCTTGATAACAACTTAATAAATAAAAAATCCCCTTCTTTTCTTTTTTATCTCCTATTTTCCTTTACCTTTGTCACCGTAAAGACAAAGGGGTGCCCCGACGGGCTGAGATTATACCCTCGAACCTGATGCAGTTAGTACTGCCGTAGGAATTGGATATTTTTTTCTTCTTAGAACTTACCTTAACGGTACTTCTTTGTATTTACTTCCATTGTTTTATTTAACAGAAACAGAAACATGAAAGTATCAATCAACAACAAGGAAGTGGAAACCGATGCCGTTACCCTCTTACAACTCACAACCGAGCTTTCCTTACCGGCGCAGGGCGTAGCCGTTGCTGCCAATAACCGTATGATTCCACGTACGGAATGGGCGGATTATGCTCTGTCCGAAGGAATATCCATCGTAATAATAAAAGCTGCCTGCGGCGGATAGGCTATGGAAAAGGTTCAGTTCATTACACATTATACCGAAAGGTATTCTTACCTCGACTCCGCCCGCATGGCTTTGGAAGGCGGTTGCCGCTGGATACAGCTGCGCATGAAAGATGCGGCGGAAAACGAAATACTGCCCGTAGCCGCGGAAGTGCGAAAACTCTGCAACGATTATGGCGCCATATTCATCATCGACGACCACGTGGAACTGGTAAAGGAAATCCGGGCAGATGGCGTGCATCTCGGCAAGAACGATATGCCCGTTGCCGAAGCGCGACGCATACTCGGAGAGGAATATATCATAGGCGGTACAGCCAACACGTACGAAGACGTAAAGAAACATTGGCTCGACGGAGTAAATTACATCGGCTGCGGACCGTTCAGATATACCACCACCAAGCAGAAACTCAGCCCTATTCTGGGTTTGGAAGGATATAAAAAAATTATCCGTCAAATGCGGGCGGATAATATCAACCTGCCTATCGTCGCTATCGGCGGGATTACTTTTGCCGATATTCCGTCTGTCATGCAGACAGGCGTTACGGGCATCGCCCTTTCGGGCACGGTGCTGCGGGCGGATAATCCGGTGGAAGAGATGCAAAGAATTCTTACGGAAACCAATCAGACAGGCAAAATCAACCAAACAGCCAATTACTGAAATAACAAATAAAAAAGATATGGAGAAACTAATCATTGCGGGACGCGAATTCAACTCCCGTCTGTTTTTGGGAACAGGAAAATTCAATTCCAATGAAATCATGGAACAGTCCATTCTGGCATCCGGTACGGAAATGGTAACGGTAGCCATGAAGCGTATAGAACTGGATAATGAAGAAGACGATATGCTGAAACATATCCGTCATCCGCATATCCAGCTTCTACCCAATACTTCCGGTGTGCGCACTGCCGAAGAAGCCGTATTTGCCGCGCAAATGGCACGCGAAGCATTTGGAACGAACTGGCTGAAACTGGAAATCCACCCCGACCCGCGTTACCTTCTTCCCGACTCCACCGAAACCTTGAAAGCTACGGAAGAGCTGGTGAAACTGGGTTTCATAGTCCTTCCTTATTGCCAGGCAGACCCCACGCTTTGCAAACGTCTGGAAGAAGCCGGAGCCGCTACCGTCATGCCACTGGGTGCGCCTATCGGCACGAATAAAGGATTACAGACCCGTGACTTCCTTCGGATTATCATCGAGCAGGCAAACGTTCCGGTGGTGGTAGATGCCGGTATCGGTGCTCCCAGCCATGCCGCCGAAGCAATGGAGATGGGCGCTTCTGCCTGCCTGGTCAACACTGCCATTGCCGTAGCGGGCAATCCCGTAACTATGGCCGAAGCCTTCAAGCAAGCCGTAGAAGCCGGACGCACGGCCTATGAAGCCGGATTGGGACTGCAAGCCGACAATTTTGTGGCGGAAGCCAGTTCGCCTCTCACTGCATTTCTCGATGAATGACACACATTATATAATATAAGCTATGAAATCAAGAATAAAATATCCCCGCTCGGAGAAAGTATATCTGCCGGGAACAATCTATCCGGAACTTCGCGTAGGTATGCGCAAAGTAGAGCAAGTGCCCAGTACAACCTTTGCAGGCGAAGAAAAAGTCATTACTCCCAATCCGGACATTTACATTTATGACACCAGCGGTCCGTTCAGCGACCCCGATATAGAAATCGACCTTAAGAAAGGGCTGCCCCGTCTGCGCGAACCCTGGATTCTGCACCGCAACGATGTGGAGCAACTGCCGGAGATTACCTCGGAATACGGCCGCATGCGCCGTGACGACAAGTCGCTCGACCACCTGCGCTTTGAACATATCTCACTACCCTATCGTGCCAAACGGGGCAAATGCTGCACGCAGATGTATTACGCCAAGCAAGGCATCATCACCCCCGAAATGGAATATGTGGCAATCCGCGAGAACATGAACTGTGCCGAATTGGGGATAGAAACGCATATCACTCCCGAATTTGTCCGCCGGGAAATAGCGGAAGGCCGTGCCCTGCTCCCCGCCAACATCAATCACCCCGAAGCCGAGCCCATGATTATCGGCCGTAACTTCCTGGTGAAAATCAATACGAATATCGGTAATTCCGCCACCACTTCAAGCATCGACGAAGAAGTGGAAAAGGCCCTTTGGAGCTGTAAATGGGGCGGTGACACCCTGATGGATTTATCTACCGGAGAAAATATCCACGAAACCCGCGAATGGATTATCCGCAACTGTCCGGTTCCCGTAGGTACGGTTCCCATTTATCAGGCATTGGAGAAAGTGAACGGCAGAGTGGAAGACCTCACGTGGGAGCTCTACCGCGATACCTTGATTGAACAGTGCGAACAAGGCGTGGACTACTTCACCATACACGCTGGTATCCGCCGCCACAACGTACATCTGGCCGACAAGCGTCTGTGCGGCATCGTGAGCCGCGGCGGAAGCATCATGAGCAAATGGTGTCTGGTGCACGACCGCGAAAGCTTTCTGTACGAACATTTCGACGACATCTGCGATATATTGGCGCAATACGATGTAGCCGTTTCCTTGGGCGACGGCCTGCGTCCCGGCTCTACGTACGATGCCAACGACGAAGCGCAGTTTGCCGAACTCGATACCATGGGCGAGCTTGTGCTCCGCGCCTGGGCAAAGAACGTGCAGGCTTTTATCGAAGGACCCGGACACGTGCCCATGCACAAGATTAAGGAGAATATGGAACGCCAGATAGAGAAATGCCACAATGCGCCGTTCTACACGCTCGGCCCGTTGGTTACGGACATTGCACCGGGCTACGACCATATCACTTCGGCCATCGGTGCGGCGCAAATCGGCTGGCTGGGCACGGCCATGCTGTGCTACGTCACCCCAAAGGAGCACCTTGCACTGCCCGACAAAGAAGATGTGCGCACAGGTGTCATCACCTATAAGATAGCCGCCCATGCCGCCGACCTTGCCAAAGGACACCCCGGCGCACAAGTACGCGACAACGCCCTGAGCAAGGCACGCTATGAGTTCCGCTGGAAAGACCAGTTCGACCTGTCGCTCGACCCCGAACGGGCACAGACTTATTTCCGGGCAGGACATCACATCGACGGAGAATACTGCACGATGTGCGGGCCTAACTTCTGCGCAATGCGGTTGTCAAGGGAACTGGGAAAGAAAAAGGAATAACTTGTCAGGCCGGAATACAGAGACAACAGATTTATTTTCACGTCTTTGTATTCTATCCGTTTCATTAGCGAATTGTTTTTATCATAGAATAAAATGTTTTCAGACGAATTAGAGAAAATATCCTGGGAAGAGACGACCCGGCGCATCAATGCCAAAACAGATGCGGACGTGCGTCGTGCCCTATCCAAAGAACATTGTGACGTAGAGGATTTTATGGCGCTCATCTCACCGGCTGCCGTCCCCTATCTGGAAACAATGGCACGTTTAAGCAAGAAGTACACGGAAGAGCGTTTCGGAAAAACGATTTCCATGTTTGTGCCGTTGTATATTACGAACTCCTGTACCAACTCGTGCGTGTACTGCGGTTTCCACATCAGCAATCCCATGCCCCGCACCATACTGACGGAAGAGGAGATTGTAAACGAATACAAGGCTATCAAAAAGCTCGCGCCTTTTGAAAACCTGCTGTTGGTTACGGGTGAAAATCCTGCCAAAGCCGGTGTTCCGTACATTGCCCGCGCGCTCGATTTGGCAAAACCTTATTTCAGCAACCTGAAGATTGAGGTAATGCCCCTGAAAGCCGAAGAGTATGCCGAACTGAAAGAGCATGGCATGAACGGCGTTATCTGTTTCCAGGAAACCTACCACAAGGCAAACTATAACATCTATCACCCGCGCGGCATGAAGTCCAGATTCGAATGGCGTGTCAACGGTTTCGACCGCATGGGGCAGGCAGGCGTACATTCCATCGGCATGGGTGTGCTGATAGGTCTGGAGAAAGAATGGAGAACGGATATCTGTATGATGGCGTATCACCTGCGCTATCTCCAGAAGCATTACTGGAAAACGAAATACAGCGTCAACTTCCCGCGTATGCGCCCTTCGGAAAACGGTGGCTTCCAACCCAATGTGGTAATGAGCGACCGCGAACTGGCACAAGTTACATTTGCCATGCGGATATTCGACCATGATGTGGACATATCCTACTCTACCCGCGAACCGGCTTTCATACGCGACCACATGGCCACTCTGGGAGTCACTACCATGAGCGCGGAAAGCAAAACGGAACCGGGCGGATATTACAGCTATCCGCAGACTTTGGAGCAATTCCACGTCAGCGACGAGCGCAAGGCCGTAGAAGTAGACAAAGCCTTAAAGAGTTTAGGACGCGAACCCGTATGGAAAGACTGGGATGCCAGTTTCGACCTGAAACGGGTTTGAATCCCTTTTTCATAGTTTATAATTCTCATCATGATCCGATACAGCAGACAAATTTCCCTTCCCGAAATCGGAGAAGGCGGACAGGAAAAACTGCATAAGGCAAGAGTTCTGATAGTAGGCGCAGGCGGACTTGGTTCCCCTGCCGCCCTCTACCTTGCAGGTGCAGGAGTAGGTACAATAGGTTTGGCGGACGATGATACGGTCGGTATCAGCAACCTGCAACGCCAGATATTGTATACGGAGAACGAAGTAGGACAGCTTAAGGTACACTGTGCCGCCCAAAGATTGCGGGCTTTGAACGGTAATATAGAAGTGCACGTCTACCCTTTTCGCCTCAACCGGGAGAATGCCCGCCGTCTGATTGCCGATTATGACATCGTTGTAGACGGATGCGACAACTTCTCCACCCGTTATCTGATTAGCGACAGTTGCAGCGCACTGCACAAACCGTATGTGTACGGCGCCATCCAGGGCTTTGAAGGACAAGTCTCCGTATTCTGTTACGGTGATCGGCCCAGGACATACAGGGATTTGTTTCCCGACGAAACCGCAACATTGCAGATGCCCGCTCCCGACAATTCCGTCATAGGCGTTACTCCTGCCGTGGTAGGCAGTGTGGAAGCAAGCGAAACGCTGAAGCTCATTTGCGGCTACGGCGAGGTTTTGGCCGGAAAACTATGGACTGTCGATTTAAGAACCATGCAATCGTTCGTTCTTTTACTGTAAAATACCTCGGAAAACATGAAACTGATAACAATTACCCAGCCTGCATTCTTTGAAGGAGAAGCCGAAGCAATCACTTCCCTGTTCAATGCAGGACTTGAGATACTACATCTCCGGAAACCCGGCGCTTCTTATGAAGACATGGAACAATTATTGAACCGGCTTCCGCCTGAATATCTGAAACGTATCGTCACACACGAGCATTTCCAACTGGCATCTTTCCGAAATTTGAAAGGCATTCATCTGAACGGACGAAACCCGACAGCACCGGCAGGCTTCACCGGACACATCAGCCGTTCCTGCCATTCGCTGGAAGAAGTCGCCAAATACAAAGCAACATGCGATTACGTATTTCTCAGTCCCATATACGACAGCATTTCCAAAGAAGGATATCCCTCTGCCTATACTACCGACAACTTGCAAAAGGCGCGGCAGGCAGGCATTATAGACGCTAAAGTAATGGCATTGGGCGGCGTTACGGCAGCTCATTTCCCTGAAATCAGCTCATTGGGCTTCGGCGGTGCAGTCCTTTTGGGAGATATATGGAAACGGACGGGAACGGATTTTATCGGGCATTTCAAGGAATTGCTCCGTGCGGCGTCTTTATTTTAACCAACAAACATTTTATTATCATGTCGACTATTCCGGTCATTCTCACCATTGCCGGCTCCGACTGCTCCGGCGGTGCAGGCATACAAGCGGATATTAAAACGATTTCCGCACTCAAAGGATATGCAGCCTCTGTCATTACTGCCGTTACGGCACAAAACACAATGGGGGTTCAGGCTGTATGCCCTATCCCACCGGACATTGTCCGTGCGCAGATAACATCCGTCATGGATGATTTGCAGCCTGCCGCTATCAAGATAGGAATGGTGCACAATGCCGCTATCGTGCACACCATAGCGGAGTGTTTGCAAAATATCCGGTCTCGTTTTGTCGTTTATGACCCCGTTATGGTATCCACCAGCGGGCGAAAGCTAATGACGGAAGATACCGTGCGCACCATTCAAGAGGAGCTGTTTCCTCTCTGTTCCCTGATAACCCCCAATTTGGGCGAAGCGTCCCTGCTCCTTTCAAATCCCGTTACGGATATAGAGAAGATGAAACTGGCCGCCTGTGAATTAGCGAACCGCTATCACTGCGCCGTACTGGTAAAGGGCGGTCACTTATCCGGCAATACAATGTGCGATGTATTGTACAACAACGGCCGTTTCAGCCTGTTCGGACAGCAAAAAATAGAGAGCCGCAACCTTCACGGTACGGGATGTACGCTTTCTTCCGCCATCGCTGCCTTTGCCGCCCGCGGCAAAGGACTTGAAGAAGCTGTCCGTCAAGCCAAAGTTTATATAAGCAAAGCAATTTATCATGGTAAAGACCTGCATATAGGACATGGAAACGGCCCTTTGTGCCATTTCTTTTCCGGGGAAATTAATTTTGTTCCCTAAATTCCACCGAAGAAGTTATCAGAAAATTCCCCCACAAACAACAAGCGGAATATAGAGAGGAAAACTTTCAAGGAGAAACTTCATAATTAAAGCCCGAAATACTTGACAAAGGGTATCTTGATTTCGTATATTTGCATATCGGACAATTAATAACATTAACCTAAAACTTAGCAAATGGCAAAATCTACTTCTTCCTTTTCTGAATTGGCGCAAATGTATTTCCCCGGTTGCGCTACTCCCAAAAATGCAGTGCGATGTCTGCAACGCAGCATCAAAAGATGTACAAAATTGGCAACATTGTTGGCGGAAACCGGCTATCTTCCTTACAATCACCGCTGGCTTTCGCCCAAGCAGCAAATGCTTATATTCGAGAATTTGGGTGACCCATACCCCGATTAAGCTCCTAAAACGACATAAAAAAACGGCATTTCACACAGTGATTTGCCGTTTTTTTTGTACTTATATTTCCATAATTTCATTTATAGTCTTAAAACGCCTATTAATAAATTATGAAACAATTTATTAATAAATTTTCAAAAATTGTAGTAAAATTCAAAATACATTCGTTTATAGGGGTGTATTGACTGTATAATCGTTTTACTTTTCTGCATAGCAATGCTTTGTTTGAATTCTTTATCTACATGAGATTGTGCCCCAATAATGATTGCACCATAAATTCAATTTAAGAAATAATATGATAAAATTGATAGCTAAATCTTCTATTGCCGGAAAGTAATGCTTTTCCACATCATAGGACTGGCATTGGCCGCCAAAGTCCATCTGTTATTGCCGGAAACTTTTGGGACGGCAGTACCGTCCTCTTGCTTGTCGGTGTTCAGCACAAGGTCGCACCTGGCGGGAGCGAATGCGTTCTCTCCGGAATGAGTATCTCTGTTGTGAAAAACGGCGTAGTTCTCTATACTGCTATTCCCAATTATATCCAAGAAATCCCCGGTTGCGGTGGCTTCTATCTGGGTGAGAGCTTTACAGCCCGTTACAATATAATTGCCGAACCGGGTACACTTCGGTATTTTGAGCGTTTTAAGACTTGTGCATCCGTAGAAAGCCTCCCGACCTATCTCTGTCACATTATCCAAAATAAGCATCTCCAATGAAGTACATTCATAAAATGCGTTTAGATTAATCCAGGTAACCTGCGAAAGATTCACCGTAGTCAGCGCAGCGCAACCGAAAAAAGCACTACTTCCGATTACCCGCACGTCATCGGGCAGCGTCACCTCCTGCAAGGCGGTGCAATTCATAAAGGCGAGTTCGGGCAGTGTTGGCGTTCTACCCCAGCCCGTCACTCCGGTGAGGTCGCATTTCGTAATTTGTTTATTATTGATAAATGTACCCCAATTACCGCCCATTCCTATCTTGGAAAGTTCGCCCGTCAGCTTGAGTTCGGTGAAGCCTGCGGCGAGGGCGGCAAGAATGGTTGTCTGTGCTTCATCGGCAGTCATGGAGGCCATGTCGATATTACCGGAAGCGGGTGGTGTGAAATTTTTCAGGCGCAACTTGATTTGATAATCCGCCGTCGGGTCGAGATAAAGTTCAAAGATGTCATCATTATACTGCTTCATCGTTTCTCCATAGAGACTGACCCGTGACGACTCAGGATTCACTGTCAAACGGTCGTAGTCCGCCTGCGTCAGTTGATAACCGTCGGCACCCTGGGCGATAGCGGATATACCGTTCAGCGTGAAACAGAGGTGCACATCACCCGTAAGGGCTTTCGGAACGGAGATAAGGGGATAGGAAACGGCCGGAAAGATATCGTTGGAGAGACGTATGTAAGTCCCGGCAGCAGTCTTTCCGCCGTTCAGCACAAGGATAGCGCCATTCCTGACCGTTGTACTGTACGAACTGCCTGTCGCGTCAGACAATTCGCAGCCGTCACCCAGTTCCAATGCCGCTTTTCCGCCGACAACCGCAAGCATATGCTGCCCGTTCAATGCTACGCCTTTACCCAACGTAATCCTACCGTTACAGACATATATCATGAACAAAAATGAGTTCGCGCCTTGAGCCAGTTTGATATTGGTGAGTTCGATATGAACGGCATCATCGTCGGCATTGATATTGCCGAGGAAATAGTAGCTTTCATTTTCTCGGACGAGGGTGTGGCCGCCGCCGTCTATCTTAAAGTAGCCGCTACCGTTTATGGGTGGATTGGTGCGGTCACCACCTGCCGGTATCGTAATGTCACTACCCAGCATAATGAGTGTCGGGACATCAGCCGAGGCACCGCCCATCCGTAGTGCTTCGAGCAGAGCTTCGTAGGTGGTGACGGTGATACCTTCCGGCACGGCATCTGCTACCGTCACTTCGCAGGTTGCCTGTATGCCACCCACAGTTGCGGTAATAGTGGCATTTCCGGCAGAGACAGCCGTTACAAGCCCTTCCACATCGACTAATGCAACGGACGTGTTGTTGCTGCTCCATACAAGGCCGTCATACCCGGCATGCTCCGGCAGTACGGTAGCTGTAAGTTTTTCCGTATCACCGACGGTCATTGTCAATGCCGTCCGGGACAGCGTAACTTCCGATACAGCCACCGGAGCATTGTCTTTGTCGCATCCTGCCAACAGCATTGCCACCGACAGGAACAGAATCATTTTTTTTACTTTCATAGGTTCTTTACAGTATAAATTATTGATATCCCGTTATCTAACGATGCTGTAAATTTACATTATAGCAACTGTGAGGACAAGAGTGCGTGTGGTCTATTTGATACTACGGCACAAAATAGACCGGTCTGTTTCATTTTTACACGAAACAGACTGCCTGCTTTACTACCCAAAAAAACGTTTGGTGTTTTTACAGCGTATGCTTATTCACTTTGCAAAGTCAGCATTGTGACACAATCCGCCGCTGATACTCGACCGGGGTTTCACCCGTGAGCTTTTTAAAATATCCGTAAAAGTTGCTTTTAGTGGCAAACCCTACCTTGCGTGCAAGGTCGTTCATGGAGATGCCGAGTTCTTCGGCCAGCAATTGTTTGGCATATTCGATACGTAAGCCGACACGCCACGGACGGAAGTCCCGGCCTATCTCATTCTTGAAATACCAGCAAAGAAACTCTTTTGTCGTCCCCAATTCCCGCGCAATTTGTTCCCTGCCTTCTTCTGGACGGGTAAAACGCCGTTCGGCAACCCAACGTTCGAGTGCAAGCCGCAGATGCTCTTTCTCCGCTGCCAGTTCCGGTTCGGACAATCCACAGGCAGCCATATCTACCGCTTGCAGACGAACCGGTTCCTGTCCCTGCGTTACGGCCGGCAGATAATAATTGATTTTTACCACATAATTACAAAAACGACCGGCAAACCACCCGTAAAACAAAATGTAACCGACAGTAAAAATATTATAAGCAACCGGTGGCAGCCACACGGACAAAGAAGCGGCTATACCAACCGAGAGCGCAGCATAAAAGCCGAATTTCGTCCAACGCAACCGTGCATGCTGGTCTTCATCGTAATATTCTTCCAACAATCGAAGGCACTCGGCATACTTTCGGCGAAATAACAATGTATAGCAAACCAACTGCACTGCATATACAGCCAATGCAACAAAAAACACCCAGCATTCCTCACTTGTCAAAGCCATAAACAGAAACAAGGCAACTGCAACCGTTACGATTCCTGCTTGTATCCGTACTCTGTGACGGGTAACATACAGTGGTTGAATAAATGTCAGCAGTGTGACGGTAAACAGTAACGATTGGTAAGCGGCCACCGCTATCGTAAAGACTGCAATGATTTTACGGTCGGCCTCTCCACCATTAAACAGTTCGCAAAAAGCAGGAATAGCAAGAATGAAATAAGATGCGGCAAGAATGGCACGTGCCGTCCGCAGTCGGTGCGTATCTTCCCTATGAGGAATATGAATGCTGCATAACTGCCATCCCAAAACAGCCAAAGCAATGCCTGACGCAAGGGTTAGGAACATATAAAAATCCAACCACATATTATTATTTCCGTCCTATTAAAACGAGGACATTACAAATGTAACCATTTTAGGCATTTGTGCCAAATATAAACTCTATTACCGACATATAAATCTGTAATAGAGTTTATTTTATCCGTAATTCATCTACCGGAAGCTACCTCTTACCTTCCTACCTTTGTATCCGAAAAGAATGTCTAATCCAATCAAACTGTATTAAAAATGAAAAATGTTCTGATTTTATCATCCGGGACGTACCGTAACGAAAACTCCGATACTGCGTGCAATAAATTTATGCGCAGGACCATGAAACGTACAATCATTTTAACCGCAATTTTTCTCTTTCTCGCCAATGCTACAAAGAGTTATGCCCAAAAAGATGCCGATAACTTCTATAAGAGTCCGGCAATACGTACAGAATCCGTCTCTTTCCAAAATCTTTATAAAATGAAAATCGGCGCTGCGCTCTTTCTTCCCCAAGATATGAAAGCAGATGTAAAATATCCCGCTATCATCGTTGGTCACCCAATGGGTGCGGTGAAAGAGCAAAGTGCTAACCTCTATGCTACGAAAATGGCGGAACGGGGGTTCGTAACCCTTTCCATAGACCTTACTTATTGGGGAGAAAGCGGTGGAGAAGTACGTAATGCGGTTTCTCCCGACATGTATGCGGAAACGTTCAGCGCCGCTGTTGATTTTCTGGGAACAAGAACTTTTGTCGACCGTGAACGTATCGGGGCTATCGGCATTTGCGGCAGCGGAAGTTTTGCCGTCAGTGCAGCCAAGACAGATCCCCGTTTGAAAGCTGTCGCTACGGTAAGCATGTACGACATGGGGAGTGCCGCCCGCAACGGACTGAAAAAAGCACTTATGCCGGAACAGCGCAAACAGATTCTTTCTGAAGCAGCCGAACAGCGCTACGTGGAATTTCAGGGAGGCGAAGTGAAATACACAGGTGGCACGATGCACGAACGTCCGGATGCATCCAATCCCATACAACAAGAATTTTATGATTTCTATCGTACCGAACGTGGCGAATACACCCCGAAAGGTGCATCTCCCGAAACTACCACCCACCCTACACTGACCAGCAACGTGAAGTTCATGAACTTCTATCCTTTTAATGACATCGAAACGATTTCTCCCCGTGCACTGCTTTTTATCACTGGCGATACGGCACACTCTCGTGAGTTCAGCGAAGATGCATATGCCCGTGCTGCCGAACCGAAAGAACTATACATCGTACCCGGTGCAGGACACGTGGACCTTTACGACCGTACCGGCCTGATTCCTTTTGATAAACTGGAGGATTTCTTCTCTAAAAACCTGAAATAAAAAAACGGCCATACGGCTTTTCAGCTACAATAGCAATTTATTATTGGAAAAACATTTCTAAAGGGTTTAAAAGGGGACTGCGGCAGCGGACGCCCGTTGTATCTTTGCATAGTCATTAAAAATAAATGGCATTAGTAAACCTTATTTTTTTAACCTTTTAAACTTTAACAATTATGGCTTTAAAGTATGTAGTAACCAAAAGAGTATTCGGCTTTGACAAGACGAACACAGAAAAGTATGTAGCGAAATCTGTCGGTTCGGGTAAAATGAACTTCGACAAAATGTGTGAAAAGGTCAGTCGTTTGTGCGGCATTCACCGCAAAGTGGTGGATTTGGTGGTAAGCGGTTTGGTAGATATGATGGCGGAAGATATCGACGACGGCAAGACCATACAAATGGGTGAGTTCGGATTGTTCCGGCCTACAATTAAAACCAAAAGTGCGGATACGGAAGATGCCGTTAAGGCAAGCAATATCCTTTCAAAACGTATCGTGTTTACACCGGGAAAGATATTCAACCGCATGCTGAATGAAATGAGTGTTACCCGTTCCGTACCTGTAGACACCGATTATACGGACGGCAGCAGTAGCGGGAACAATGGCAGTGGCGGTTCCGGCAACGGCGGCGAAGAAGAAAACCCGTTAGGCTGATTGTCATAGAGACAGCAAATTGCCTTTTCTTGAAAACAAAGTTGAAGCAGCGGTATCCACTCCGCTGCTTTTTTTGTTGCATATACCTGCCATTATTTAATATTATCTATTATTTTTGCAGAAACAATCATAACACACAGCCATCTATCATGGAAAAAGCCAAAGTATATTTTTCAGACCTACGCACCTCTCCCACCTCTAATCTTTTAGATAAGATGGAACGTCTGCTTAAACGTGCAGGCATCGGACAGCTTCCTTTAAAAGACAGTTTTACCGCTATCAAGATACATTTCGGCGAACCGGGCAATCTGGCGTATATCCGCCCTAATTATGCCGCCCGCATGGCAAATCTGCTTCACAGTTTCGGAGCCAAACCTTTTCTGACGGATTGCAATACGTTGTATTCCGGACGTCGCTCCAATGCGGTAGACCATTTGCAGAGCGCCATGGAGAACGGCTTCAATCCTATATCTGCCCAATGCCAGGTGATTATTGCCGACGGACTAAAAGGGACAGACTACAGAGAAATACCGATAGACGGAGAATACTGCCCTGCTCCCAAGATAGGTACTGCCATTGCCGATGCGGACATAATCATCAGCATGAACCATTTTAAAGGCCATGAACAGGCCGGATTTGGCGGCGCTCTGAAAAATCTCGGGATGGGATGCGCCAGCGTAGGCGGTAAGCTGGAACTGCATGCCTCCTCACAGCCCAAAGTTGCCACCGAAAATTGTATCGGATGCAATATCTGCGTAAAACACTGCGCCCACGATGCCATTCATCTGAATGCCGAACGCAAAGCGGAAATAGACTATACCAAATGTGTGGGATGCGGACAATGCGTAGCTTTGTGCCAGCACGATGCCGCCGTAGTGAGCGACTGGGATACGTCCGAACGGCTGAACTACAAGATTGCAGAATATTCCGTTGCCGTGCTGAAAGACAAACCGCACTTCCATATCAGTTTCATTATGAACGTATCGCCGGAGTGCGACTGCTGGAACCATAATGATGCCGCCATCATTCCCGACCTCGGCATGCTGGCATCGGCAGACCCCGTAGCGCTGGATAAGGCGTGTGCAGACCTGGTGATTCAGGCACTAATAATCCTAATATCATAGAATACCATACAATACCAAAACCATTACACTTTCAACGGGTTGCAGGACATAGCCCAAGATGATGATATTGCAGAATACCACACAATGCCGGAAAATCGCCCAAAATTCGTGTACATAATCGTGTACGAGGTAAAAGCCGGACAATTCGTGTACATTATAGATTGTCAAACCTTGACATTGCTTTTGCCTTTAATTCATCAACTATCTTCACATAAGGCTTCATTGCCGAAAAATCATTGTGACCCGTCCATTTCATAATGACCTCACTTGGAATGCCAAGTTGCAAGGCGGTAACGACAAATGTACGCCGTCCGCAATGCGTGGTCAATAATGCCCATTTCGGAAAGACTTGTTCGTGCCTTATGCCGCCTTGAAAATAGACAATCCGTGTCGGTTCATCAATGCCGCATACTTGCCCAAGAATCTTCAAATGGGCATTCATCTTCACATTCGATATTACAGGCAACGCCAAATCTTGCGGAAACTTCATGTCCTTGTATTTGTCAATAATCGCTTGTGAATGCTTGTTCAGTTCGATGCGCAATCCGTCCACCGTCTTTTTTGTGACAACCTCAATAAATCCATCCTTGATGTCTGACCTTTTTAATTTCGCCACATCCGAATATCGCAAACCCGTGAAGCAACAAAACAAGAAAATATCACGCACCCTTTCAAGGGCGGCTTGCGTGGGCAAGAATACATGGTTTTCCAAGGTTTTTATTTCGTCTTGGGTCAAATATATTATTTCCTTTGAATTGCCGTCCGTGCCTTTCAATTTGGGCTTGAATGTGTCTTGAACATCCCCATTGTAATACCCTTTTTTGTGCGCCCACCGCAAGAACCAACGTACAAAAGCAAGATTCTTGGCGATGGTGGTGTTTCGCAATTCTTTCTTTTCCAAATATGCAAGATAGGCTTGCATCTTTGATTCATTGATTCCGGGAAATGACAAGTGCGGGTCAAAGTCATAAAGATGATGCTTGATTGCCGCAAACTTTTCAAATGTCGATGGTGTCCATTGATTTTGTTTCCCCATCATATCGGTAAACAGGTCGAACACATGAAATAAATCCATGTTCGGGTCTGCAAGACTTTCATTGGTCTTGGTTTTTCGCCCGACCATATCATTGAACAAATCTTTGATTTCGCCCAATGTCGGAACACGCTTTTCAAGCAATTCATATCGGGCAAACACTTCATTCATTATTGCTTTCCATTCATCAATGGTGCGGTTGATGTCAGCCGCACCGGGGGCGGATTTCAAGGCGCATTGATTATTCGCATCCCAATCTTTCAAATCAATGTTATGCCCGGTCGGAAAATCAAGTGGTCTTTGCCCACGTAATGTCACCCGCATACGAATGGCAAGATTATGCGTTTCGCCCGGCTTGCGTTTGTGAAGCAAAAACTTTATTCCTTTTTGGATGTGCATTATTTTTCCGATTTAAGCATTTTACCACGTCCGAGCAACAACCATTCGGCGGAAACGCCAAAGTCCGTGCAAATAGCCGAAAGCGCATCCAAATCAATCATTTTATAATTAGTTTCATCCAAAGGCTTGTCAAGACTGTTTTTTATACATGAATACTTTGTGCGGTTCAATTGGTGGTCGTCACAAAAGCCTTTCAACCCGGTTATCTTACCCAAGGAGATAGCCAAGTCCAACGCTTCAAAGAAACGGCGTTGTATTGCAATTGCTTGTGGGTTGATGCTTTTTTTCATTCTTGATTGATTTTGGTAAATGAAAGACTATCGACAACCAATGTTCCAAGGTCAATATATGGCTTGTTGTCAAAGGCAGAAACACCCACCCTTGGATAATCCACAAGGCATTTACCGCTTGGCAATCTGAATCCGGTTTCTTGCGTATTGTTTGCAAAATCACGGAAGATGCCTTTAATATGGTATAAGGAATCATCAATAAGCATTGCAACCTTTTCTTTTTCCATTATAGCAAATACCTGAAACGTGGTTTCGTACTTGTCGGACAATTCGCATTTTGAATAAACGCCACCAAATCCGAATTTGACCACATATTTACCCGCATTCTTATCAATTTCAGATTCAAAAGTTTCAAACATACGGGGATATTCCAAGCACATTTCATATTGAAAGGGCAAATCTTCAATGCAAGTAAGACGATGCCCCCGGAATTTTTGGAATTTTGATTTTAGGGTGTCCGCAAGAATAGACCTTGTAACATCATTATTGTTTGCCATTGGTTGAGATTTCAAGCAAGAATCCAACATTTCACGCAAGACATATTTGGGTGGCGGTGTTTGTGCCGCCTTTTTTTGTGTCCTATTGCCACACCCCAAAAGGACAAAGCACAATAAAACGCATATAATTACATCCTTGATTGTTCCCATTGCTTCATCTTTTTGCCATATTCAACAATCATTGTATCGAATTGGTCTTTGTTTACGGTGGCGTTTTCTTCACCTTGCAGACTTGCCAATTCAAGCGCATCAAATATATCTTGTGGCATTACCGAATAATAAGACGGATTGCCGTAATAGTCATTGACTTTGATTTTAATTGTTTCCATTTTCATTGTCCTTTCGTTAAGTTCCCGATTATTTCCAACAGCTTGTCAATATGTTCTTGCGCCTTTGCCAAGGATTGTTCCTTGCTTGCAAGGATTTCCAATAATTTATCGGTGTCGGTTTTGTGAACCGTCACATTGTTGCCGTTGATGTTGTCGCCATTGACGTTTTGTTGTTCGCCCCCGGCGTATTTTTGCGGCTTCAAAGCCAATTCACGCAATAATCCATATTTTGAAGTGGAAATCGGCTTGCCCGCTTCCCAGTTTTGGACGGTTTTTGTATCAACTCCAAGTTTTTTGGCAAATTCAACTTGGGTAAGTCCTAATTCTTTGCGTATTTTCTTAATGTCAAAGTCGCACATTTTCAATCAGTTATAAAAAATATTCATTTTGAACACGAAATTTTCCGTGTTTATTGCTTGTTTTTACGGAATAATCCGTATCTTTGCAAACGTAAAGTTCCACAATGCAAAGGTAAAGCATTAAGGAGCGTTTGCAAATAGCAAAATTACGTCATTTTTCGCGGAATGCCAAAAGCAAACCCGAAAAGTTGCGGTTTTGAAACACATTTAATTTCAAACATATATGAGTAAAGAACAATTTTCATTCAACAAAGGATGGTCGCAAGTCAAGAACGGCGACATTTCCGAATGCCGGGCAAAATTGATGGCGGCTTTGAATATCAATACCCGAATGGCATTCTTAAACAGATTGAAAGGTGAGGTCGAACCCAAAGTTTCGGAAGCAAGAGCAATCGAAGCCGTGTTTGCCGAATATGGGATTAAGGATGTTTGGGGAATGTAGTATGGAAGCAAAAAGCCTGACCAAGCGTGAAGCCGAAATTGCGGAGTTATTCGCATGGGGCGCAAGCAAGAAAGACATTGCGGAACGCCTTTTCATTTCGGAACGGACGGTGGAAAATCATGCCCGGAACATATACGAGAAAACCGGGTGTTCCAAAGTCAATGAGTTATCCGCATGGTGGTTTTGCACGAAATTCCACATTTCCTTTGACTTGTCACCCTTGAAACGCAAGGTTATCGCAACAACGCTTGTCGCCTTATTGATGCCGCAAATCTTCAATTTCGACAATGTGGCAATCAGGGTGCGCACAAGGAACACTTGCCGGACGGTTCGGGTGATAAGGTCAAGAAGAAAGTTTGAAGATGACTTTGCAACGGTCGAATTTTAACAACTAAAAATTTCGCAACAATGAAAGAAGAAACAAAAAAACAAGTCAGAATCGCCATTGTCGGGTTGTTCGGTGTCCTTGCGTTGATATGCGCAACATCCGAACCGATAAACCAAGACACATGGTTTAAGGACTTCTTTATCAGCAAGTCGATTGCCGCCCTTTTCGGGTATATCGCATACAGGCTTGCGAAGTATTGGGAATCAAAAGGGCTATTGCCTGAAATGGATGATGATGTATGATAAAAATTGACCCAAATACAAGGATTATCGACTTGACGGTTGGTGAACTAATGGAGTTGATAGAAGCCGCCCAAACGGAGAAAACAACGCCACAAGCCCCGACCGCACCCGAAAAACGGTTTGTCTATGGCATAGCCGGGATTGCCCAAGTGTTCAATTGCAGTATGACAACGGCAAACAGAATCAAGGCAAGCGGACGGATAGACCGGGCAATCATGCAGAACGGGCGCATTATAGTTGTCGATGCCGACCTTGCTTTGGAACTATACAATAACAATAAATAATTCGCAACAATGAAACAGGTAACATTAAAATCCCTAACCCTTTGCAATTTCAAGGGTGAAAAGGAACGGACAACGAATTTCAACCCGGACGTAACCACCATTTCGGGCGGCAACGGGCTGGGCAAGTCAAGGCATTTCGATGCTTTCATTTGGTTGCTTTTCGGCAAGGATTCCAAAGACCGAAAAGACTACGAAATCAAGACCCGTGTTGATGGCAAGGAATTGCACAATGTAGAATGCAGCGTGTCGGGTGTCATTGATGTGGACGGTGAGGAAATCAACTTGAAACGTGCCTATATCGAAGATTGGGTAAAACCACGTGGGCAAGTCGAAAGAGTGTTCAAGGGCAATCACACCGAATGTTGGTGGAATGATACCCCGGTCAATGTCGGTGAATACACCAAGAGGATTGAAGCAATCATTGATTCATCCGTGTTCAAGATGATAACCAATCCGGCATTCTTTGTCAATATGCCGTGGAAGCTGCAAAGGGAACAACTTTTTCAGCTTGCCGGAACAATCACAGATGCCGAAATCGCTTCAAAGAAGCCCGAATTTGCCCTTTTGCTTGACAAGATAAGCGGCAAATCACTTTCGGACTTCAAAGCCGAAATTTCGGCAAAAAAGAAGCGTTTGAAAGACGAATTGGCGCAAATCCAACCAAGGATTGACCAAACCCATAAGATGATGCCCGAAAATGAGGATTTCAACGCCATTGAAGTTCAAATCCAAGTCATTGATGATGAAATCAAGGACATAGACAAGGCGATTAGTGATGCCACCGCCGCAATCCGCAAGGCGTATGAAGCGGAGCAAAAGAAGCAAAAGGACGTGAACGCCTTGAAATCCGAATGCCAACAACTACTTTTCAGGGCAAAGGAAGAAGTGCAAAATGCTGCATTTGAAGCCAATGCCGCCCGCCGTGAATTGGAAAGCAATATCAAGGCAAAGGAACGTGAATTGGCAGCGACCAACCGTGAATTGTCGGCAAGCCGAAAAGAGCAAGAACGGCTTGAAGAAGATGTCAAAAAATTGAAGTCGGAACAAGACACTTTGCGCAATCAATGGTTTGAAGAAAACGGCAAGGTCTATCATGGTGAAACGACTTGTCCGCATTGCAAGCAGGAATTACCCGCCGCCATGATTGAGCAAGCAAGGGATGTTTTCACGAAAGCCCAAGCCGACAAATGCAATGATATAACCTCAAAGGGCAAGCGAATTGGCGAAAGAATCAAGGAACTTGAAAAGGACATTGACGATGTGAAAAAGGACATTGAGAATGCCAATGCCAATGTCACGTCTATCAATGGCGAAATAAGCAAGATGAAAGCCGATTTCGTTGCTTTGCCGCTTGTTGATGCCGCCGCCGTTGTGCCTGAATCAATCCCGGAATGGGTCGAAAAGCAAGCAAAAATCAAAGAGATTGAAGCGACCATAAGCACCGAAAAGGCAAGTTCCGCCGACACGAGCAAGGCACAGGAAAGGAAATCGGAGTTGAACAAGACCCGTGACGACCTCAATAAAAGGCTTGCCAACCGTGATGCAATCAAGCGTTATGAAGATGAAATCGCAAGCCTTGAAAAGAAAGGCAAAGACCTTGCCCAACAAATCGCCGATGTCGAAAAGCAGGAATACACGGTTGAGCAATTCACAAAGACCAAGATTGATGAATGCGAAAGCCGGATAAACGGGATGTTCAAATATGTGTCTTTCCGCTTGTTTGACTTCACCATTGACAACAACCCCGTTGAAACGTGCATTCCTTTGGTCAATGGCGTTCCATACCCAAGTGCGAACACGGCAGGACAAATGAATGCCGGGCTTGACATAATCAACACATTATGCCGCTTTTATGGCGTGTGCGCACCGATATTCATTGATAACCGTGAATCGGTCAATGACATTATCGAAACAGAAAGTCAGATTATCAACCTTGTTGTAAACAAGGACAATTTTTTAACAATCAAATAAATAACGCAACAATGGAAAAGAAAAATGAAAAAAGCGAATTTCTTTCAAAGGTGGAAACATTCGCACATGAAATGTCAGTAATGACAGAAAAGAAAGAGGGTGTTAAACGTGGTCTTGTTATCCTTGCCGCTGAATCGGTGGAAAGTGAGGATGGCACAAGGCAAGTCATATCCATACTTGGAAATGGCGGCAAAGTGGTTGAAGCGATTGCCGGATTTGCTTCACAGGAAAGCACAAAGCCGCTTTTATTGGCGGGCATGAAAGAAGCCGCCCTAAATAGCCTTATTGAAAAAGTACGGGGGGGGGGATTTAATAAGCATAACAATTAACAAATAAAAGTAATGAGTATGAACGAAATTCAGAAAACAGAAAAGCAGGGGCAAGTATTGACCGTTGCCGCCCCCGTACAAGTCGGGTTCAACTTCTTTGACCCGGTGCAATTCGACACCATGCAGCGTGTTTGCAAGTTGTTCGCAAGTTCGGAACTTGTGCCGGATATGTACAAAGTAACGGACAAAAACCCAATCGAAAAGGCGATGGCAAATTGCATGATTGCCATTGAGATTGCCCAACGTATCGGCGCAAGTCCATTGATGGTTATGCAAAATATGGTGCCGATTTATGGCAAGCCGTCTTGGTCGTCAAAATTCCTTGTCGCCACCGTGAATACTTGCGGACGCTTCAAGCCCTTGAAGTACCGCTTTACCGAAAAAGGTATGCTTGGCATGGTGGATTATGTCGAGTACACAAAAGTATGGGTAAACGGTCAAAACGGACGGGGCTATTATAAGAATGAAGCCACGACCAAGCAATTTGACGGGCGCAAGATGATGGATATTGAGTGTGTTGCCTATACGAGCGCAAAGGGTTCGGATGAAGTCTTGGAAAGTTCGCCCGTATCAATCCGCCTTGCTATCCAAGAGGGGTGGTTTACAAAGAACGGTTCAAAATGGCAGACCATGACCAAACAAATGCTTATGTATCGTGCGGCTTCATTTTGGACAAGTGCTTACGCACCTGAATTGTCAATGGGGATGCGTACCGTTGAGGAATACCAAGACATAATGGATGTGGATTATCAAGAAGTCGGGGCGGAAGTTGAAGCCGAAAAGCACGACAACGCCAACAAAGTGCAAATCGGTGTGGATTTGGCGCAAGGTAACGACAAGACCACGGCGACAATGATTGACCCGGAAACGGGCGAAATCAAAGCGGTGCATGATGCCAATGCCGAAACGCCAAAAGAGGAAGCGGCACAAGCACCGACACCACAACCCCAACCCGGTTTCTAACAAACAATCAAAATCCGAAAGGCTATGGAATTGAAGATTTTGGGTTCGAGTTCAAAGGGCAATTGCTACTTGCTTGACAACGGCAATGATTGCTTGATGATAGAATGCGGCATTCCTTTCAAAGACGTGCAAAAGGCGGTCAATTTCGGCATTTCCCGCATTGCTGGTGTAATTATATCACACGAGCATGGCGACCACGCCAAACACGCCGGAAAGTGCCTTGAAGCGCAAATCCCATGCTATATGTCGCAAGGCACGAAAGACGCATTGCATTTGCCGCAAACCCGGCTTGTCCGTGTGATGGAAGAATTGAAAGTGTACGAAATCGGCAATTTCAAGGTGCAACCATTCGCAACCCAACATGATGCCAAAGAGCCTTTCGGATTTTTGATTTACCACAAGGAATGCGGCATGGTCTTGTTCGCAACTGATACATATTACTTGCATTACACCTTTCAGGGATTGAATAACATCTTGATTGAATGCAATTATCGTCAAGACATATTGGATGCCAATGTTGAAGCGGGCAAATTGTCGATGGCGTTACGGGCAAGGACAATGAAAAGCCATTGCAGCTTTGACACTTGCCGGGAAACATTGCTTGCAAACGACTTGTCGGGCGTGAACCATATTGTCTTGATACATCTTTCGGATGGCAATTCAAACGCAAAGGAGTTCAAGCAAGGAATCGAAGAAGCAACGGGCAAGACCACCCACATTGCCGAAAGCGGAATGACAATTTCAAATTTCAACAAATCACCATTTTAATTTTCAGAACATGAAGAAGTTTCTTTTAAGACAAAAAGGCATTGAAAAAGCCATTGGAAAATTTGATTCAAAGATTGAAGCCGTTGATGTGATGGATGGTTACATTACGGACAACAACGACGATTTGGATTCAGACGATGAGGGGTATTTGACCCCGTTTGATTTCACCCTTGACGAAATCGAGGAAAAGGAAATCAACGAATGTGTGACCAACTACGAGGAAGCCCGGAAGTATCTTGGCGGCAAGCCCAATGCGGACTTTGCCGTTACAAAGAAGCTGCAATCAAACAATTCTTTGGACTTGAACGGCGTTGCCCATTTGGTTAATGAAATGAACCCCCGACACCTCAAAGCCCTTGCCGCATTGAACAAGTTGTTCACCATTGCGGAAGCATGGAACAAAGCGGATGATTTCGTGCCGGATTTCAGCAACCAAAACCAATACAAGTATTATCCTTGGTTTGTATATGACCGGGATGCTGCGGGGTTCGTGTCTGCGTATACGCATCCTACGGCTACGGGTACGCATGCGGCTATCGGTTCTCGGCTTTGCTTTAAGACCGCAAATCGGGCACGGCAATTCGGTGAAATGTTTGCCGACTTGTACAACGAAGTGTTCCTTTTCAAATAGAATGTGTTTCATAGTAAAACAAATCGGATATGGAAAAAGAACTTGGGCAGGAATACAAGAACCCGATTCAACGTGAAGCATTCTTGAAAGATAATTGCGATGCTTGCGAAAATAAGGGCTACATGAAGCCATACACCCCGGAAGAATTGCAAGGGCATAAAGAAAACCTTGCCAACGTGTCGATTGAGATTGAAGAACTTGAAAACAAAAAGAAAGAAGCGATGGAAACTTTCAAGGGCAAGTTGAAGCCCTTGCAGGAACAACGCAAACAGATGGTTCGCAATATCAAGGCAAAGGCGGAATATGTAACCGAAATATGTTACAGGTTCACCGACCAAGAAACAAAGGAAACCGGGTACTACAACAAGGACGGCAAATTGGTTGAGAGCCGCCCGGCGACCGCTGACGAACTGCAACCCACCATTTTTGGCGTGGTGCGCAATCTTAACCCCAAAACAGGAACGGACAATTAACAACTAAATTTTTGAATCATGGATAATGAAAAATTGCAAATCAACCTTGCGCCCGGAATGAGCAAAGCGGAACTTGTCATTCGTGAGGGTGCAGCAGCGAAAGAACTTGAACCCAAAGCACCCGTCAAAACTAACTTGAAAGGTGTTATCGGGGCGGTCGTTGAATACCTCAAAAAGAGAATTAACACCGGGCAATTTGAACAAAAAGATTGCCTTGTGCTTGTAAACCGTGAATCAATCGAAATCACCTTGATAACGAATGAAGCGGATGAATACAGGCGTGGTGAAATAACGGGCAAATTGAGTTACAACCCCAAGTTCATTGAATTTGGCATTAACGGCGGCAAAGTCTGGACACCCACGGAACTTGGCTTGTTTATCAAGATGAACCGGGCATTCTTTGCCGACCGCAACGAAAACATGAAGCTGGTTTCAAGCCTGATGAACTTCACCGCCGATGTGAATAACAAGATTGAAAGGGCGGTCAAGGAAAACGGCAACCGCACGGACAATTTCGCCCAAGTGGTCAATTCCAACTTGCCGGAATCATTCACCATCCAAATGCCCATCTTCAAGGGTATGCAGCCCGAAACAATAGAGGTGGAAACATTCGCACAGGTGAACGGGCGTGAAGTCGCCTTTGTGTTGTTGTCGCCGGGCGCACAAGTAACGCTTGAAGATTTGCGTGACAAGGTTATTGATGAACAATTGGAGCAAATAAGGGAGATTGCGCCGGAAATCGCAATCATTGAAGTTTAACAAAATGCCCCCGGCTTGCTTGTCGGGTCGGGGGCTTCAATATCGCAACAATGAATGATTTGAAAATAACATTGGAATCCCTTGTGGCAAGGTATAACACAACGGCATTCATGGAGAATGACCCGGTGGCATTTCCACGTTGTTTCTTGGGTAAATCCAAACAAGATATTGAAATTGCCGCTTTCCTTGCTTCGACAATTGCTTGGGGCAATAGAAAACAGATAATGAACGGTTGCCGAAAGATGTTGTTTGACATTATGGATGGCAAGCCTTATAATTTTGTGATGCACGGAAGTTGGCAACACATAGACCCGAAATGCAACATTCACCGCACATTTTTTGGTCGTGATTTGGCGTATATGTGTCGGGGCTTGCAATTTGTGTATCTGACAAGCAACACTTTGGCAATCGCTTTCGGACAAGGTGACTTAACCGTTTGGGATGGTTTTTCAAGATTGCGTGAATTGTTCGCACAAGCGAATGGCGGTGAATACTCAAAGCATATATCTGACCCGACACCCAACAGGCACAAGGGCGGTTCACCTTGCAAAAGACTGAATCTTATGTTGCGTTGGTTATGCCGTCAAGATGGAATTGTTGATTTGGGCGTTTGGCATAACTTGAAGCCAAGTCAATTGATGACGCCCCTTGATGTTCATGTCGCCCGTGTGGGGCGTGAATTGGGCTTGATTACACGCCAAGGCAACGACCGTAAGACCGTTGAGGAACTGACCCGGAATTTGGCGGCTTTCGACCCCCAAGACCCGTGTAAATATGACTTTGCGTTGTTCGGTATCGGTGAATCACAAAAACACGTCAAGCGATGAAAGAAGTGTATTATTTCCAACATGATTACAATGCCCGGAATGACCCAAAATTGCAAGACGTGTTGATTGAACACGGCGCAACTGGAATTGGTGTGTTTTGGTGCATTGTTGAACAACTATATGAGCAAGACGGCTTTTTACCCTTGAAATCATGCAAAAGTATTGCATTTGCATTACACGTGGAAAGCACGGTTGTAGAAAGTGTTGTGCAAGACTTTGGATTATTCCAAAATGACGGTGAAAAGTTTTGGTCAAATTCGGTAAATGCACGTCTTGAAAAACGCAAGACCATTTCGGAATCAAGAAAACTTGCGGCGATAAAGCGTTGGCAATCAATGCAAGCCCAACAAGAGCAATGCAAAACGAATGCAAATGCAATGCAAGATATATCCAAAGAAAAGAAAAGTAAAGAAAAGGAAAGTAAAGATTCTAATGATATAGAAAGGGAAAAAGCAAAAACCGTCAAACGGTTTTGCCCCCCTACTTTGGAAGAAGTGCAATCCTACATTCAAGAAAAAGGATATTCAGTTGATGCGGAAGCATTCATTGCGTTTTACGAAAGCAAAGGTTGGATGGTCGGCAAAAACAAGATGAAAGATTGGCGGATGGCGGTTGTCACATGGTCGAAACGTGACAATATACGCCCGGCAAGAAAAGCAAGTGTAACAAAAAAATGCAATGACGAATGGACATAAAAGACACCATAACGGACAAAGACGGCAAGCAAAAGACCGTAAAAGTGCAGATGCCAAGTATCGGGCGCATTATGGAAGCCGTGAAGCAACGTGGGTTGTTTGTCGGCATTACCCGTTACCAATACTTGCAATATGACGTTGAAGAAGCATTGAAGATTGTTGAAGCAATCGGAAAAAGCCGAAATGCAAAGTTTGTGATTGACGATGAAAACCGCTTCACTTACGAAAACTTCATCAAATGGTGTCATTGCGACACGTCAATGCGATGCCTTGACCCGGAAACAAGGCAGATTGTTCCGGGGAATTTGAAACGTGGAATTTACATTGCGGGAAATACGGGTTCGGGCAAATCTTGGTGTCTTGAAATCATGCTTGCATATAGTGCCGCATGGGGTTTCCGGGTGTCAATGGAGAAAGACAACACGACACGCCCTTTGTGGTGGGCAACCTTTCGGGCGGATGAAATTTGCGACAGATTCATTGAAGATGGGAACATCCAACGGTTCAAGACACAAGGCATTCTTGGTGTTCAGGATTTAGGCAGCGAGCCGCAAGAATCAATGTACATGGGCAATCGCCTTGATGTGATGCGGAATGTGCTTGAATACAGAGGTGACAAGACCGATGAATTAACCCTTATCACTTCAAATCTTAAAATCAACGGTGAAGCATTATCCAACAGGTATGGCGACCGTGTGGCAAGCCGACTTCGGGAAATGTGCAACTATTTTGAAATCAAAGGAAAAGACAGACGTAAAATTTAACAACTATGATAACAAAAGAAACAGCAAGGCAAATTTACAATTGCCACCAACAGATTGAAGAAATCGGAAAAATCAAGTCCGAAATGTGCGAGGAAGTCAAAAAGGCGCGTGAACGTGCGGAAAAAGACCAACGCCCCATTGCTGAAAATGAATCAAGTTTCGGCAAATATGGAAAGGGTATGCAATTGGGCGTTCCCGATGGTATATGTTCATCAATGCGCATTTTCAACATATCGCCTGAAATTGCCATTCAGGTAATGGATGAACAAGTGGAAGTGTTGAAAAAGCGGCTTCAAGAACTCAAAGCAATTGCAAAGATAGAACTTGAAGCAAATGGCAAATGAAGAATTGAAACAGACATTGGGCGATGATTTATGTGATTATTGCCCGTGGAAGAATAACGAAATCGACCACCGATGCGATAGTCTTTGCGAGGGCTTATATTGCAATGATGCGTTGGTCGCTTTCTTGGATGAAAACCAAGATTATTTTGATGATGATGCGGAATAAATAACTAATAAACGATATAACAATGGACGGTATTATCATTCAACAAGATGTGGTCTATAAGACCGAAAAGGGAACACCCGTGACCGATTCTTTGAAAGTCGCACAGGTGTTCGGGCGGCAACATAAAAACGTGATAAGGTCTATCCGTGACATTATGATGTCGGCTAACTTGTTAGCCAACCGCCAAACATTTTGTGAATCAACTTACTATGATTCACAAGGGAAACAGCAACCTATATTTCTAATGACCAAAGAGGGCTTTTGCGCCTTGGTTATGCGTTGGAATGGAGAAAAAGCAAACCAATTCAAGATGGCTTTTATTGATATGTTTTCCAAAATGGAAAGAGCATTTCAACAAGTCAAACCGCAATATCCGGCAATCCCTCAAACTTTTTCGGAAGCATTACGCCTTGCAGCGGCACAGGCGGAACAAATCGAGCAGCAACAAAAGCAGATTGAAGCCGATGCACCCCGTGTCCTATTCTCACAAGCGGTTGAAACCGCCAAACAATCCGTGCTTATCGGTGAACTTGCCAAGATAATATGCCAAAACGGTGTTCAGACGGGCGAAAAGCGGCTTTTCCAATGGATGCGTGACAACGGTTATTTGTGCCAATATGGTGAAAGGTACAATCAACCGACCCAAAAGGCAATGGAAATGGGCTTGTTCGAGATAAAGAAAACAACCATTCAGAAGCCAAACGGCGACACTCTTATATCCAACACGACCAAGGTAACGGGCAAGGGTCAAGTGTATTTCGTGAATAAGTTTTTGCATAACCATCAAAAGAACTTGCAGCCATGAGGATATACATTTCAGGAAAGATAAGCGGCTTGCCTTATAAGGAAGCCGAACAAAGGTTTGAAGATGCGGAAGCCTTATTGACGGAACTTGGCTTTGAAGTGATAAACCCGTTAAAGAATGGTCTTGCGACCCATGAAGAATGGATAAAGCATTTATGCAAGGATATTGAAATGCTGCATTCGTGTGATGCAATCTACATGATGGATAATTGGACTACTTCAACCGGGGCTTCAATAGAATTTGATTTTGCCAACCGCACGGGCAAGGATGTATTGTTTGAATCAAACATAATCATTCTAAATGATGAATACAAGGCAATCTTGCGCATACAAAATGCAATCCATGAAGTGACGGGGTTACGCTTCAATCAATATATCACCAAGTCGCGCAAGCGTGACGGGGTGTTTGCCCGGATGATATTCGTGTATCATTGCCGCAAGCGAAAAATGAAGCTGACACAGATAGCCAAGTATGTTCGCCGTGACCATTCTTCGATGCTTCATTTATTGCGGAAGTATGATGATGATTTCAAGTACAATCCGCAATTCCGGGATATGGCGACAAGGGTAAATAATATATTGAATAAAACAAATGAAACCGCATAAATTCGATTATCGTTGGACTTTGAAAGATGCCCACTTCACCAAAGACAAAGGGGCGGTCTTTTCATGTTTTGCTTGTGGGGGGGGCAGTTCTATGGGTTACAAACTTGCCGGGTTCGATGTAATCGGGTGCAATGAGATAGACCACCGCATGATGTACGCATATTGTCAGAACCACAACCCCAAGTTCCCTTTCCTTGAACCGATACAGACATTCAAGGATAGAACGGATTTGCCGCCCGAATTGTACAACCTTGACGTGCTGGACGGGTCGCCCCCTTGTTCCACGTTTTCGGTTGCCGGAAGCCGTGAAGAAGCATGGGGAAAGATGAAACACTTTCGAGAGGGGCAAGCGGCGCAAGTATTAGATACCTTGTTTTTCGACTTCATAGACCTTGCAAAGAAGCTGCAACCCAAAGTCGTTGTTGCCGAAAACGTCAAGGGATTGTTGCTTGGTGAAGCCAAGGATTATGTAAGGCGGATATATGAGGGATTCGAGGATGCCGGGTACTATTGCCAACATTGGTTGCTTGACGCTCAAAAGATGGGTGTTCCGCAAAGGCGTGAACGGGTGTTCTTTGTCTGTTTGCGAAAAGACCTTGCCGTCCCATTCTTGGTGATGCAAGACCTTTTCAACGAAGTGCCGAAATTGAACCTTGATTTCAACGAGCCGCCAATAATGTTTGGTGAAGTCGCTGACTATTCAGGGCGTGAAATCAATTCAAAGGTGATGCGCCTTTTGTGGGATAATCGCAAGGATGGCGACACCAACCAAGGCGATGCGAATGAAAGGTTGTTCGGCAAAGGGTCTAACTTCAATCAGGCTTATGCGTACCCGGACAGGATATGCCCCACCCTTGCAAGCAAGGAATCATGCTTGATTCACTTTGTGCAACCCAAGTTCCTTGCAAAAAGTGAAGTATGTTGCATTTCATCCTTTCCGCAAGACTACAATTTCGGTGGTCAATCACCCCATTATGTGTGCGGAATGTCCGTGCCGCCCGTGATGATGGCACAAGTTGCAAGCCGAATTTGGGAACAATGGTTATCGAAGATTTAGCAAATAATGTTTCACTATAAAACAAAAAAGCAATGAAATTACTATTTTTTGACCTTGAAACGACCGGGGTAAATCCCGGCAAGAATGGAATCCATCAAATATCGGGTGAAATCGTGATTGATGGTGTTTCCAAAGAACAATTCGACTTTCACGTTCAACCAAACCCAAGGGCGATAATCGAAGATGAAGCCTTGAAAGTTGCAGGGGTAACACGTGAACAAGTGTTGGCATACCCGCCAATGCGACAAGTATATTCCGAATTTGTTGCGATGCTTGAAAAGTATGTCGATAAGTACAACAAGAAAGACAAGTTCTTCTTGGTCGGTTATAACAATGCGGCTTTCGACAATCAATTTTTGCGTGGATTCTTCTTGCAGAACGGCGACCAATACTTTGGTTCTTGGTTTTGGTCGAACACAATTGATGTGATGGTGCTTGCATCCGCATACCTTGCGACCCGCCGCCCTGACATGGAGAATTTCAAGTTATCCACGGTCGCCAAAACGCTTGGCGTTGATGTCGAAAGTGAATCATTGCACAATGCCTTATATGACATAAACTTGACAAAGGCGGTGTTTGATATTGTAACCGACAGACGATGAAGAATATAGAATTATTCAATGACCATTTCCAAAACTTCAAAGTTTATGGAATCCCGAAAGCGCAATTAATCATTGCCGACCCGCCTTATAATTTGGGGGTCAATGCTTATGCAAGTAATCCGGCATGGTATGTCGATGGGGATAACAAAAACGGAGAATCGGAAAAAGCTGGTAAGGAGTTTTTCGATACGGACAAGGATTTTCGCCCGGCTGAATTTATGCACTTTTGTTCGCAGATGCTTATAAAAGAGCCTAAACAACCGGGGAAATCCCCTTGCATGATTGTGTTTTGCGAGTTTGAACAACAATTCAAATACATAGAACTTGGCAAACGATATGGTTTTAACCATTACATCAACCTTGTTTTCCGAAAGAACTTTTCCGCACAAGTGTTGAAAGCAAATATGAAAGTCGTTGGCAATTGTGAATATGGGATATTGTTGTACCGGGATAAGTTTCCCAAGTTCAACAATGATGGCAGGATGATTTTTAATTGCTTTGATTGGATAAGGGATAGCGAAACGCCCAAAGTGCATCCGACACAAAAGCCCGTTCCTTTGCTTGAACGCCTTATTCGGATATTCACAGACCCCGGCGATGTGGTCATTGACCCTTGCGCCGGAAGTGGAACAACATTATTGGCAGCGGCAAACTTACAAAGAAAAGGATATGGATTTGAAATCAAAAAAGACTTTTACAAAGCGGCGAAAGAGCAAGTTTTATCTTGCATTACGCCAAAATTGTTTTGACTGGGTAATTTATTAACAAAATAAAGTTTGGAAAGATGAACTACAACGAAATGACAGAAAGAGCGCATTCCAACGCCGTAAAACATGGGTTTTGGGATAAGAAACAGAGCAACGAACATTGTTTGATGCTTGTTATAACGGAAATTGCCGAAATGGTAGAAGCCGACCGCAAGAATGACAAAGCCGGGGTCGGTGTTAAATTGCTGATGCGGCAAGACATGGAAAAGGGGGAAATGTTCGATGATGTGTTTGAATCGCACGTAAAGAACACCGTTGAAGATGAATTTGCGGACACAGCCATTCGCCTTTTCGACCTTGCCGGGGCTTTGGGTATCGACTTTTCCAAGATGAATCCATGCCGATATTACAGGGCGTTTGCAAAATTCAGCTTCACGGAAAATGCTTTTGCATTGTGCAAGGGCTTATCCCGTGATGTGATAGGCATTGAAAAACGCATTCAATTCGGCATTTTCTATATCCGGGAATGGGCAAAGTCTTTGGATATTGACTTGGATTGGCACATTGCCCAAAAGATGCGGTATAATGAAAACCGCCCAATCCGGCATAACAAAGCGTATTGACAAGCAAATGCAATGCACTTGCATAACAAAAGGAATGTATTTGTATAACTTAAAAACAAACGTATATGTTTCAATGTGAAGTAATTGGCAATATCGGGAATGATGCCGAAATCAAGGATTTCAGCGGCAAAAAGTATGTGTCATTCAATGTCGCCCATTCCGAAAGGAAAAAGGATGCCCAAGGGGTTGTGACAGAATCAACGGTGTGGGTGTCCGTCCTTTGGTATGGTGATGGCGGCGGTCTTACCCAATACTTGAAAAAGGGGTGCAAAGTGTTTGTCCGGGGGCGTTTGTCCTTGAAAACCTATCAAGATAAGCACGGCAACACGCAAATCGCCGTCAATGTCAATGCGAATGAAGTTACCTTGTGTGGTCTGAAAGGCGAAAGCCAACCGACAGGAGCAACGACACAGGCAGCACAAGCCCAACCGCAAGCATCCGACAATGCGGAAGATGATTTGCCATTCTAATTGCGTGCGATATGAGGTGCAAATATGATAACATCATTGCCATTGACCCCGACAAAGGAAAATCGGGCGTGGCGTTCCTCAAACCGACAACACGGCAATTGGAAGTGTCGAACTTGGCTTTTCCGCAATTGATGGATTACTTGCAATTCTGCAAAAAGACAGGCATTGACAAAGGCGAAACATTGATTGTCGTTGTTGAAGCCGGATGGATGGTCAGGAAAAGCAATTTCCATGAAGCGCAAGGACACCGGGCGGAAAAAATCGCAAAGGATGTCGGGGCGAACCATGAAACAGGGCGCAAGATTATCGAAATGTGCAAGCATTACGGAATCAACGTCTTGGAACACGCCCCGTTGGTCAAGTGTTGGAAAGGCAAAGACCGAAAGATTACCCAAGAAGAATTGGCTTCATTTACAGGCTTGACCGGGCGCACCAATCAAGATGGGCGTGATGCGGCTTTGCTTGCATGGGTGTTTTCGGGCTTGCCTATCAAGGTAAAAGTTGGATAACTTATGCTTAACTTTTTTTGCAAAAGGGTGTGTTATAGTAACACACCCTTTAATTTTGCAATTGCATTGCAAACTAAATTCAAAAGCAGATGAAACCAATTGATTTTCCGCAATCCACAAAGGTATTGCAAAAGCCGTCCACCATGTCAGACAATGAATGTTCATCATTGCACGTGTGGAATGACGGCAAACAATGTGTTTCTTGTTGGAAGCCGACTTTCAAGGAACGAATGAACATTTTATTCGGCGGTAAAGTGTGGCTTGGTGTCCTTTCGGGGAAAACACAACCGCCCGTCTTTGTTTCGGGCGAAATGGTCTTTGAAAAAGCCCCGTTAAAAGCCCGCATTTTGGCTTTTTGGGGAAAGGCAAAGGAAAGTATCATTCAAACATGGGAAAACCTTGCAGAAGCCGCCAAACAACCCGATAAACGGAAACATTTTTATGTCGGCTTTGTCATTGCGCTTGTTGTAGGTGTCTTGTTTGGGGCTTTGGTCGGTTTTGTAGCCGGAAGCCTTGCCGGAGCAATCAAAGAATGGTGGGATTCCAAAGGTCACGGCACGGTTGAATTGATGGACTTTATCTTCACCATGATTGGTGCGCTTTGCGGGGCTTTGGTAGCCTTGATTGTTTGTGTGTTGTTCAATATCCATTCCGTGTTGTCATGGCTACTAAAATAATCGAAGCGAGTATTGAAACCCTTATCCCGGACAATAAGAATTTCAACAAGGGAACGGAGTTTGGCGAACACCTGATGGATAAATCCTTACGGGAATTTGGGCTTGGTCGGTCAATCCTTATTGACAAGAACAACCGCATTATCGCCGGGAACAAGACAGCCGAAAAAGCCGCCGACATTGGCTTTGACAATGTTATCATTGTTGAAACTGACGGCAATTCACTTGTGGCGGTCAAGCGAAAGGATATTGACCTTGATTCGGCAAAGGGGCGTGAACTTGCCCTTGCGGACAACGCCACAAGCAAAGCGAACCTTTCCTTTGATACGGACTTGATAATGCAAGAAGCTGAAAAGTTCGACTTTGACCCGGAAGATTGGGGCGTTGCATTGGATGCCCAAGAGGAAAACGAAGATGAAGAAGAAAGCCCCAAGAAAGTGATTGACACAAGATTGATTGTTGAATGTGGCGATGTCGCCAAATTGTCATTGCTATTCAACGAGTTGCAAGAAAGGGGCTTCAAATGCGAATTGAAAGAATAAAGTTATGAAAGTGACAAAATCAGACTAAAAAAGGCGTAACATGGCGAAATACGGTAAGAAAATAGTTGAAAAGATTGTCGGGCTTGTCAAGTCAGACACGTTCACCATTGCCGAAATATGCCGCCAAGTGGGTATCACCCCGAAAACTTACCATCAATGGATGGATGATTACCCCGACTTTGCCGATGCAATCGAGCAAGCAAAGGATGAAAGGATGCAATTCTTTGTTCAAGAAGCAAAGAAATCATTGTTGAAGAAGATACAGGGCTACGATGTGACCGAAACAAAGGTTGTCACCATTCCAAGCAAGGTGAAAGACGAAAAGGGCAATCCAAAGCCGATAATCAAGGAACAAACGACCACCAAGAAGCACATTCAGGCAGACACGGCGGCAATCATATTCACCTTGACGAATGGCGACCCGGAACATTGGAGAAACAGACAAACAACCGAGGTTACAGGCAAAGACGGAAAGGATTTGTTTGCGGGCAAGTCGGATGAAGAATTGGATAATGAAATTGCGGAATTGCAAAGGAAGTTAGAATAATGGCGCAAAGGGCTGACAAGATACGGTATTGTAAGGCATTGAAAGAACGGCTTATTCGTGAAAGTCGTTCCGATTTGTTGCGTTTTACCCTTGCCACCATGCCCACATTCCGCCCGGCGGACTTTCACCGCCGATATTACAAGGTTCTGACAGACTTTGCGCAAGGCAAAATCCGCAAATTGATGGTGTTCATGCCGCCCCAACATGGCAAATCCGAGGGTTCAACAAGGCGTTTGCCCGCTTTTCTTTTGGGCAATGACCCTGAAAAACGGTTGGCGATTGTGTCCTACAATGCCCCCAAAGCAAGAAAATTCAACCGTGAAATCCAAAGGATAATCGACACCCCCGAATATCACGAGATATTCCCGGAAACCAACCTTAATGCCGCCAATGTGACCACGATTGCCGGGTCTTGGTTGCGCAATGCGGATGAATGCGAGATTGTAGGACACCGGGGCAGCTTCAAGACGGTTGGTGTCGGTGGTGCTTTGACGGGTGAACCCGTTGATATTCTTATCATGGATGATATTTACAAGGATGCAAAGACGGCATGGTCGCCCATTGTCCGTGAAAGTGTGTCGGATTGGTACGATACGGTGGCGGAAACCCGACTTCACAATGAATCCCAACAATTGATTGTCTTTACACGATGGCATGAAGATGATTTGGCGGGTACGTTGTTACGGCAACAAGGCGTATATGACCCCAAAGACAATCCCGATGGGTGGGTTGTTGTCGTTTACAAGGCTATCAAAGAGGACAAGCCGACAGAGTATGACCCACGGAAAGAGGGTGAAGCACTTTGGGAAGAAAGACACAGCTTAAAGAAGCTGCAAGCGATACGCAAACGCAATCCCCAAGTGTTTGAATCCTTGTATCAACAAGACCCCCAACCCCGTGCCGGACTTATGTACGAAAGCGGCTTTGTTGAATACACCATTCGCCCGGCGACAAAGTATGTCAAGCGGAAATGTTATGTCGATACGGCGGACACGGGCGCAGATTATTTGTGCGCCATTGTCTATGATGAAACGGATGTTGCCAATTATGTTGTGGATGTACTTTACACGACACGCCCGGTTGAGTACACAGAACCCGCACTTGCAAAGATGCTGACCAAACACGGCGTTGCCTTGTGTATTGTTGAAGCGAACAATGGCGGTCGCCTTTTCAAGAACAATGTTGAAAAGCAATGCCGACTTATGGGCAACGGCAAAACGGCATTCACGGCATTTCACCAAACCGAAAACAAAGATACGAGGATATACCAACATTCGGCAATGGTGCAGAACCTTACATTCATGCCGCAAGGCTGGAAAACCCTATTCCCTGAATTTGCCAAGGCGATATGCGGCTATTTGAAAGCCGGGCAAAATGAACATGATGATGCCCCGGACGCATTGACGGGAACAATCGAAAAAAGAGCAAACCACCGCAAATCGGATGTGGCGGGGCTTTTTGGATATTAAAGTGTTTCACTATAAAACAATAAAGATATGCCAATTGACGAAATTTTCAAGAAAGCAACGGCAAATGATGTGATTTCGGAATTGAAGTCTTGCCGTTTCATTCCACAACCTGATGTGGAGAGTGCAGAAAAGGCACTTAACCCCAAGTTGCATGATATTAACGACCCGGTTATTCGCAAGGATAAACGGGTAAAGATTGATGCCGACGATGAAGCGGAATCGGCGCAAAAGATTATCACGGTGGATGGCGAAAGTACCAATTACAGAACGGAAAAGGTTGCAAGAATCGCCCTTGCCATTCAAAGGTTGATAATAAACCGTGCCGTGTCTTTCTGTTTCGGCAACCCTATCAATTACAATGCGACCCCATCCAATGACAATGAAGCGGCGATTGTCTTTGCCTTGAACCGCATATTGTATGATGTCAAAAGCACTTCTTTGAACCGCAAAATCGGTCGTTCCATTTTCGGTTACAAGGAATGTGCGGAGTATTGGTACACGGTAGATAAGCCCAATTCCAAATATGGCTTCAAGTCGAAACACAAGTTGCGTTGTGCCTTGTTTTCGCCCGCTTATGGTGATACCCTTTACCCTTATTTTGACGAAACGGGCGACATGGTAGCCTTTTCACGGTCATTCAGCCGAAAGGATGCCGGGGAAAATGCCGTTGATTATTTTGAAACATTCACAGACAAAGAACATTGGTTGTGGATTAATGGGGAAAATGGCTATGAAGCCGCACCGGGCTATCCAAAGCCTATCACGATAGGCAAAATCCCCGTGATTTACGGACACCAACCCAAGTTTGAAACGGAAGATGTGGATAAACTGATTGACCGTTTGGAAACCTTGTTGTCGAACTTTGCCGACACAAACGACTATCACGCAAGCCCCAAGATATTCACAACGGGCATAATCAAAGGATGGGCAAAGAAAGGCGAAAGCGGTGCAGTCATTGAGGGTGAAGATGGTGCAACCATGCAATATGTGTCTTGGCAGTCAGCCCCGGAAGCCGTCAAGTTGGAGATTGAAACCCTTTTGAAGATGATTTATACAATCACCCAAACGCCGGATATTTCGTTTGATTCGGTCAAAGGGCTTGGGGCTATAAGCGGCATTGCATTGAAGTTGCTTTTCATGGATGCCCATCTAAAAGTTCAAGACAAACGGGAAATCTTCGATGATTATTTGCAACGCCGTGTGAATGTCATTCTTGCCTATATCGGCAAGATGAACAACGCATTGGAAACGGATTGTGAAACAATTGCCATTGAACCCGAAATTGTGCCGTATATGCTTACAAGTGAGATTGACGAATTGAACTATTGGCTTACGGCTAATGGCAACAAGCCCGTCATATCGCAAGAAGAATCGGTCGAGAAAGCCGGACTTTCAAGCAATGTTGAATTGACCATGCAGAAGTTGAAAGACCAAGCGACAACCGAAAATTCTTTCATAATCGGTGAACCACAACTTGAAATGGATGCGTGATGAAAAGGAAAGTCATTGAAACGCCAAAATATCAATGCCGGGATTGTGCGCATTCATGTGATTGGCACGAAAAGAATTGGAAAGGTGAATTGTTCATGTGCAAATGCCCTTTCCACAAAGAGGGGAAATATAGCAAGTTCTTGTCAGACCCTCAATGCGAACACTTCAAATTAAGGGGCAATGGCTAAAAGGCAGAAAGTAAAGCGATTTTCGGTGCAGACATTCGATGCCGCACATTACAGGCAAACGGAGCAATACACGCAAGCCGTTGATGCCTTGTTTGAAAAGGCGACCGCCGAAATAGCAAGGGCGGCGGCAAAGGGCAAATATGACCCCGACAAGCCGTTTTCTTTCGATGATTACCCAAGTGTCAAGGCGGTTATGCAAAGTGTCACCAAGCAACTTGCAAGCCGCATTACAACGGTCATTGAAACGGGGTCAAAGAAGCAATGGTTGTTTGCTTGCAGCAAGAATGATGGCTTCATTTCCTCAATACTTGATACATCCAAGTTGAGCAAGGCACAATTGAAAAAGATGCAAGACCAAAATTTGGATGCCTTGAAAACCTTTCAGGGGCGCAAGGTTGAGGGAATGAACCTTTCACAACGTATTTGGAAGTATGTTGGGCAATACCGTGAACAACTTGAAGCCGCCCTTGATGCCGGGTTGGGTGAGGGTCGAAGTGCGGCACAACTTTCACGGGATGTCCGGCAGAACCTGAAAGACCCCAACCGATTGTTCCGCCGTGTGCGTGACAAGCGGGGCAATCTTGTGTTGTCAAAGGCTGCAAGGGCATTCCACCCCGGACGTGGTGTTTACAGGTCAAGCGCAAAGAATGCCGCCCGGCTTACACGGTCTGAAATCAATATGGCATACCGTGAAAGCGATTATTTGCGTTGGCAAAGCCTTGATTTTGTCGTGGGGTTTGAGGTCAAAAGGTCAAACCATGAACCCTTGTGCAAGTGTGACATTTGCGAGAAGCTGAAAGGGCGTTATCCAAAGCATTTCAAGTTCAAGGGCTGGCACCCGCAATGTATGTGTTACGCCGTGCCAATCCTGATGGATGAAGAAACCTTTGATGAAAATGAGTTGGGCGACCTCAAAGCGGCATTGCGTGGCACTCAATACAAGCGTTTGGAAGCAAAGAATGTCGTTGTCGATGTGCCGGACGGCTTCAAAGAGTGGGTCAGGGAACATGAAGAAGCGCAAGCAAATTGGAGTTCCACGCCTTATTTCATCAAAGACAACTTCACGGATGGCAAGTTATCCAAAGGGTTGAACTTTGAAACCAAGAAGCAAATTGACCCGGTACAACAGCAGCTTAACGCCCTTATGCCACAAATCACCCAAGCAAGGATGTTGGCAAGCAAGTGGGGCTTAACCGTTCAATTGCAAATGCTTGACAAGTATGTTGCCGAAAAGGATATTGTAAGAATACCCAACCGAATTGCGACCATTCAACAGAAAGCGGCAGAAATTCAACAAAAGGATGCGGATATTCGTGCCAAGTGCAGCGAATGGGGCTTGAATACATACATTCTTGACGATGCAATGAAAACGCCTGATTCAAGCAACATCTTACGGGCGATTGACGAATTGGAAAAACGTGTTGAAAATGCCAAGCAAGAATATAAGGCATTCATCAATGATGCTAATGAAGCGGTCAAAGAAGCCCGGAAGTACAAGATTGACGTTTCCGATATGCTGCAATTGATTGCCACCATTACAGGCGACAAACGGGAATGGATTATGTCAAAGGCTTCATGCAAAGACACATTGGTTAAATTCCAACAGGAAATCCAAAAGGCAGTTGATGCAGCCAAAGGCAAAAGTGGCAAGGATATTCCACATAGAGCCGTTAAGACCGACTATAAGACGGATGCGGATGTTGATGAAACTTTCAAATCCATCAATGCAGAATTTACAACCGACAAATGGTTTGCTAATGGTGATTTGAAGTTGTCGCCTACAACCCGGCGTGGCGTTAATGGTGACACATACATGGATGGTCGGATAAGGCTTACCCCCGACAGATTGCAGCGTGTTAAGTCGGCATTGGCTAAAATCGGGCAAGGCAAGTCGGACACCATAACAGACCTTGAAGCCGATGCAATGGCGACATTATGGCATGAGATTACCCACAACCGCAATGTTCCGGGAAATATGTACACAACAAGCATTCAAACCGATGTGATGGAAATGATGAATGAATTTGTGGCAAGAAAGACTTTGCCGGAATTTTATTCTAAATTGGGTTGTGCCAAGACACCACAACCACAATTTATCAACAATCGAGATTCAACGGGCTACAATCGCCGTGTGCTTGGGTATGATTTCGTTATTCAAAAACTTGGTCTTGACCCTGACAAGGTGTTACAATCGGCAAAAAAGAATCTGTTTGCATTGAAGTATTCAGAGCAAGAAACAACGGCAATCCAAGCATTATTGGATGGCGGACTTGACACATTCAAGGGTGCTAATGGCAAAAAGATAGGCAAGGCACAATTGAAGAAGATTGTTGCGATGTGTCGGAGAGGTGCAAGCACAACAACCATAGAAAACTACCTTAAAAATGAGGGAATTATAAAGTAATTTTGCATTATGAACCATTCAAATAACAACATTATGGATTATTCAAACTTAAAAAACAAGACGATTTATGATTTCTGCAATGATGAAAGCATAATCAATGATTTGGTCGTGTCAAAGGAAGATTTCTTTCGTGACTTGGAAGAATACCCCCTACTTAATGCCCACGTCTTGATTGAGTATGCAGAAATGACCAACAATGATGAATTGTTGCAAGCCGTGCAAAGTCAGTATAAGGCGGAACTTGAAGCGGAAAACAACGAATGAAAGGGATGGGGCAAGCAAGCCCCACCCCTTTTATTTTGGCGGTTTGCGGTTCGTTTTCTTTCGGTGTATTACACCCTGATAGATAATGCACTTGTCATTGCGATATGGCTTGTTTTCGGTAATTCCGAAAGTCCATAACCGTGATTTTGATACGCCCAGTTCAACAGGCGTGAACTTGTCGAATATGGCGGTGATAGACCCGAAATAATGATGGTCGTTGTCGCCAAAACATACGTGATATATTGTATTGCCGTTCATTGCTCATTTAATATTGTTTCAAGTTCATCAATAGCCAAGTTGAGTTTTTTTATACGCCTTTTCCAATACCACCTTGTAATGAAAGATGCTTTTTCGTATTTGCAAACAAGACGTTCAAGTTCACTGACAACAGCCGATGCGGTAACGGTACGAATGGCAGACGAACAACACTTGGCGGCTTCTTCACTTGCTTTCCCAAATTCGGCAAACGCATTTGCAAGGTTGTTTGCAAAATCATTTGTGAATTGTTCCACCCCTTTCACGTCAATATTTTCTTTGTGTTCCATATTATTTTGCACTAAAATCAAACCATTCACGGGGCGAATTAACCGCCGCTTTCTTGACTTGCCGATAAAAGGCTTTATTCATCTTGCGCAGCCGTGCCAAGTATTCGTGCGGATGCCAACGGAAGTTGGGCATTACTTCATTGTTTGCGCCGTAAATACCGCCTTGTTTCGGCTCAAAATGGGCAAAGGCAACCAAATGCCCATCCTTGACGAAAACAACGTCTTTGACGGCTTTATTTTTCAATGTAAATGCCTTGCATCCGTTGTAATACTCAACAATCTTGCGTTGTTGTTCCATTGCAGCTTTGATGTTTTCCGCTTTCTTGCGCCGGAACGCCCACATATTTTGGGCGACCTTGTGCCGATATTCTGCAACATTGATGGGGGCTTTCCCGGTCGCCATGTCATAAGGCAGCAATCCGACCGCAAACATCCGTACCGCACGGGCGAAATTCTCTTTGTCAATGACCTTTTCGTGAAGTTCTTTCACAAAATCCACCGTCAAGCCATATTTGCTTGCGAGTGCTTCAAAATTTATCTTTTCCATTTTGATTATATTGATGTTAATCTATTACTTGGGGTATTGTTTCATAATCTTTGGGGGTCGCTGGTGCAATGTCAATCCATCCAATCCCGATGTATTGTTTGACCATTCCGTTAAGAATTACTTTATAATCCGCCTTAACAACACATTCAGGCGGATTTACAGACATTTTTACTTTGTTGAGTTCAGAAAGTTTTATGGTTATCATAATTAAAAAGATTTTGTTGATTACGTTTGTTGGAAAGCCAATCGGCGGCATTTTCATTTGAAATCCACCATTCAAAGACTTGTTCGGGTGAATCGAAGTTTGAATAATTCCCGGTTTGCGCCATTAGTTCACGTATTGCCCTTATATAAACCTTTTCGGCAAAGCGTGGGAACAATTCAAGTTCTTTTCTTTTCTCTTTGACGGATGCCATTGGGCAAAACATACATCCGATGCGATGAAACCCCATGTCGTACAAATCACAATACGGCATATTATTTCCCTTGATGAAATCCCAAACATCCTTGTCTGACCATTCAAATATGGGCGAAATAACCACTTTGTCTTTTCCATTTACGCAATAGATTTTCGTTTTGGTATCTGTTTCAAAAAGTTGTTCGCCGCCCTTGATTGTATGCAATTGTCCGTCATGTATTTCATAACCGATACGTTGCCCCAATACTTCTACATTGTGCCGCTTTGCCCGTCGGCTTGATTCGGCTTTGCGTATGCCCAAGCAAGTACACGTACCCCCCCCCGCTTGTTCTTTTAGGAACGCACAACAAAATCTTGCTTGTCGTGTCGGCAACATTTTCTTCTTCAAAATTAGTTGGCGCATATTCAGTTTGGGCAAGTTCAAACGGACTTGCGGATAATTGGTGCGTACAAACTTCATCAAATTGGGAGAATCAACGGTTGTGACTTGCATTTCCGCATGATGCTTGACACCTGACATTTCGACAAGGGCAAGCAATACTTGTGAATCCTTGCCGCCGGAAAAGGCGACATGGAAGCCATTTTCATTCATCCGCAATGCGAGTTTTTCAGCATTACGGATGAATTTTATTGCCTTTCGTTCAAGTTCAATCAAACGATTATTCATTGGTTGTGTATTATAGTAAAACACTTAAAATCAAAACAAAGTCCATCTTGTTTCAAAAGAACACCGTTCAACTTCATTGTGCCTGACGTATTCGCCACACTCTATGAGTTTGGGAATGTATGCTTTGGGAATAATGACCCCAAAGCCTTTGCCCTTTTCGGGATAGACACTAATACATGAGCCACACCCCTTGATATACCCTATCTTGAAGTAATCACTTGAACCATTCCATCCATCATAATACGAAAGGACTTTGCCGATAAGTGCTTGTTTTATTTCCTTGATTAACATTGTTGCAGGATTTAGAGTTGGTAAATGTTGATAGTGGTGTTATCATCTTCAAAAGAAAGTGTGTAAGTGGGTTTGATGCCCGTTCTATCCATAAAAGGCATTAAGGAATCCGGGGCTACATACACATACACAAATTGCCCTTGAAGTGCGAAAGATTCTTTTGTGCCGAAATAGTCTTGTGTGTCGGCAATGTCTTGGCAAAGCCCCCATGTTGAATTGTCGATGCCCTCACGATTGATTGCATCAAACAGGTTGAAAATTGATTGTTCCATTGTTGCGTAATTTTTAATGTTGCATTGTGTTTTATAGTAACACACCGCAAAAGTAATGATTATATTTAATAAAACAAGCATTCAACCCCAATAAAATGCACTTGCAATGCAAAATGTGGATAAATCAAGGATAAGTCAATATGTGTTTTAAGGTGTATTATAGTAAAACACATTACTTTTACGCATGATTTGTGAACTTATAAAAAGATTATCGGAATGAAAGAAAGAATTTTAGCATTACTGATTGCAAAGTTTTCAGGCGTGCGAAAGGACGGTTTGACAGCATTGGCACGTTCACTTGCGTTACAATGCGCAACCGAAGATGAAGCGAAAGCCCTTGTGGATAAACTCACCGATGCGCAAGTGGGCGAATTTGTCAAGGAGTATCGCGCCGATGTGGATAAGGAAGTGTCCGACAGCAACAAAACCTTTGAAACGAACTTGAAAAAGAAGTATGACTTCGTGGATAAGGGCAAAAAGGTTGAACCCGGCGACCCAAAGCCCGACCCGAACGATATTTCAGAAGTGGTGAAAGCAGCCGTTGCGGAAGCCGTCAAGCCGTTTCAAGAAAAGTTGTCAGGCTATGAGCGTGACAACATTGCAAAGTCAAGGCTTCAATCATTGAACGAAAAGTTGGCGAATTGCAAGGATGAGAATTTCAAGAACCAAACCTTGAAAGACTTTGCCCGCATGAAGTTCGACACGGACGATGACTTCAACGAATACTTGGCGGAAAAGGAAAAGGACATTGCCACGGCAAATCAAAACAAGGCTGATATTGATTTGAGCAATTCCGGCGGAAGCCCGCTATTCGCCCAAAAGGAAGAAAGCGGTATTTCAAAAGGCGTTGCCGATTTCATTAACAGCCAAAAGCCCGAAAACAACGTGTTCACGGGCAAAGATGTTTAACACCTAATTCATCAAAGCAATGGGATTGAGAATTGACCGTAAAAAGGACAACCGTGTTGTGAAGTGTATTCTTCACCGTGTTGCAGATATACCCGGTGGCGTTACCGTCAAGGTCGCAAACTTGGGTGGCACGGGGTTGTTCGAGGGAACACCCCTTGGCGTTGGTTCTGATGGATTGTTTGAAGTCTGCAAGACCGCACAGATATTGACGGAAGCGATTGCAACCGCAACCACGTATGAGGTTGCCAAAGGACACCACTTCAAAGTTGGTGACAGGTTCGCAACCGATGCTTGCAATGGTCAGCAGATAACGGCAATTGACAAGTCAGACCCGGCAAAGGATGTTATCACCGTTGGAACGACCCTTGGTGCGGTCGTCAAGGCTGGAACTTGTGCGTTTGAATCGAGTGGAGCAAACAAGACATTGAAAGTGACCCCGGTTGCAATAGCCGGGTCGAATGAAGATGTCAAGGATGGCGACAACTTGTTTGTAAGTGCATGGGTTATCGGCGTTGTGCGAGGAGCAACCGCACCCATAGTAAATGCCGCTATCAAGTCGGCATTAAAGACAATCGCTTATGTGTAACCCCTAAAAGCAAACCGATATGCAAAAATCATTGATGGTTGGGTTGAATGAAAAGGACATGGAAGCCGTAATCCGCACTTACGACCTCAAAGATTACTATTATCCAACCCTTTTCCCACTCAAAGAAACAAATACTTTGACGTGGAAGATGCTTGAAGCGCAATCCGGCTTGAAGATTGCCGCCGACCTTGTGTCAAGGGGTGCGACAATTTCACGCAAGACCCGTGAAGCGATTTCACGCATTCAGGGCGATATACCAAAAATCGCCATATCACGAGAGAAGAACGAAGATGAATTGACCGAATACGACATAATGGTCGCAATGTCGAGCAGTAACCCCGATTTGCGTGCCCTTGTCGAGTTTTGGGCGGAAGATACCAAGTATTGTTGGGATGGCGTTGCAGCCCGTGCGGAATGGATTGCATTGCGCCAAATTTCGCTTGGAAAGGTCAAGTTCACCAATTCCAACAATGCGGCGGTCGTTACCGAATATGACGTTGATTATCTGATTCCGGCGGAACAGAAGATTGGCGTTGAAACGGCATACACGAGCGGCACAAGCGCAAAACCGCTTACCAAGGACATTCCAAAGGCGATGAAACTTGGCAAGAAGTTGTTTGGTGCAACGTACAAGTTCGCATTTATGAATGTTGATACCTTTGAAAAATTCGCTTCACAGGAAGAAGTTTGGAAGAAGTGTTCATCCTACATTCAGAATGCAACGGGAACGCAGGATGCGCCCGATGTGGCGACCGTGAACGCATATCTTGCCAAGAAGAAAGAACTTTACCGTGGCTTGCAGATAATCGTGATTGACCAAGAAATCACAATTGAACTTGCCGATGGTTCACGCATTACTTCAAATCCGTTTGAAGATGATGTGGTTCTTTTCTCTGAAAGCAAGGTGCTTGGAAACACCTATTGGAAGAAGCCGATTGACGCAAAGAAGTTGCCCGGAAGCGTTGCCGAAAAGGTAATGCACGGTCATACGCTGGTCAAGAAGTATTCCAATGAATCGCCCGTTCAGGAAGTCACGGAGGGAATCGCCAACTTGTTCCCGGCTTGGAATCTTTCAGGTCGAAGCGTGTTGATGCAGACCAATGCGACAACTTGGAATAAGAACTAACATTCGCCGTTGGGGTGCATAACACACCCTAACGGCTTTGCAAGACAAAAAGGAGTATGACAAACAAGGAGTATTTGACCAAAGCATTGAACGGACTTAACCTTTCGGAAGATGATATTGACATTATCGTTCTTAAAGGTGGTCTTGAAGCGGAATCCGATGTGGATGTAAGGGCGTGTGACACGGCGGTTTATAACCGTATGTCCGTAATCCTTAAAGGAATGACCCAAAACGTATCGGAGGGCGGATATTCTATATCATGGAATATGGATGCCGTCAAACTCTTTTATGCCGCCTTGTGCAATGAGTTGGGCAAAGAAAATGTGCTTGTCGCACGCCCCAAGATTCGCAACCGTTCAAACATTTGGTAATATGGCATTCGTGAAGCAATATCCGCATTTCCTATTTATCGAAGAAGCCGGGGAATCCATACAGGATGAAAACGGCAATTGGACGGAATGTGAAGTGTCGCGCAAGTTCATTTCGATGTGCCGTGAAGAATCGGACGGCAAAGGCACGGAATTTCAGGTTGCCGGGGGTGAATACCAAAAGGCAACATCTGTTATCCAATGCCCCAAAACTTGCCCAATGGTTGCCAAAGGTGCGAAAGTGATAATTGCAAACGACAAGGGTTGTTCGGACATAAGGATTGCCGGAATATGCTTGAATTTCGACCCGTCACAACTTCATTCAAGGCTATGGCTATAAAGGCAAACTTTACAAAAGAAGATGTCAAGAAAAGGTTTGATGCTTTCCTTGATATGGTCGAGCAAAAGCAAATCGCAAGGCTGCAAAGGCTTGGCGAAATGTGCTTGACGGAAGCAAGGAACAACAAAGGCTACATGATGCAAACGGGGGCATTGACTTCATCCACCGGGTATCAAGTTTTTGTTGATGGTGTCGCCATTCATAGCCAATTTGATGCGGCGAGCGGTGCGGAAAGCGAAGCAGCGGCAAGGGGCATGAAGTCTGGTCAGACAATCGCCGAAAAGGTCGGAAAGGAAACAAAGGGTGTTGCCCTTGTTGTGGTCGCCGGAATGAATTATGCCGCTTACGTGGAAGCAAAGGGTTACAATGTCCTATCAAGTGCCGAATATCTTGCAGAGCGGGAATTGCCCCGAATGCTTGAAAAACTGATTACGAACATTAAACGTGCAGCCGAATAATGAAATCTACATTTGACACGGATGGAATCTTGTTTTCATTGCTCAATGGCAAAACATCCATTAAGGGTGGTTGCTATGTGCGTGATGAACGCCCGGAAAATTCAGTTGATGAAGATATTGTCGTGAACACCGTTGATTTGGGGCAAGACAGCTTGCCGCAAATTGGCACGTCAAACATCAACATCTATACGCCGGACACCCCCAAGAAGATAAAAGGGAAAATGCAGGTTTCAGAAAACGGCACACGTTTGAAAGCCTTGACGGATGAAGTCTTGGCGATTGTGAGAAGTGCGAACATCAAAGGGTTGAAGATGCGACCCGGCACAATGTCAATCATGTATGAGCCGAACACCAAACAACACTTTGCTAACATTCGCATTGATTGGAACATTCAAATTGATTAAAAGTTATGGCAGAAAGAACATCTTTGATAACCCTTGGTCTTTGCCAAATCAAGGTTGGAACGGCAGCACCCAATGGAACAATGCCGTCCGAGTTAAACAAAATCGGCAAGACTTACAAGAACACTTGTAAGATTGCACAGGCAACGGCGGACGTGACGGAACATTTCGAGGAAGGCATGGCAGCCCCGGAAGTACGCAAGAAGTCACGCAAAATCCCGACCCTAACATTCTCAATCATGGATGCCAACGTGCAAGATTTGATTGATTATGTCGGTGGTGCGAATGTGGGCGATTCGTCCAATCCCAAGTGGGGTTATGATGGCAATGAAGTTGTCGCAAACAAGGCAATTTTCGTTGAATCTGAACAGGGGTTGGACTTTGAGATTCCCAACGGCGACATTGAAGCGGTCATAAATGCGGATATGTCGGCGGCAGGAATTTTCCTTGTGGACTTCACCGTTACCCCGATGGCGGTTACAGCCGGAAAAGCCATTCGCGGCGTGCCGAAGAAAGCCACGGAGTAATTCGGGGTGCATTGATTGTTTAATACAAAAACCCGAAGCCCCCGGAGTGTGACAACTTGCGGGGGCTTCTTACTTTCAAAAGCAATGAATGACGAAAAGAAGCAACTTGAACAAGAACGCAACGAATTGAACACCCTTATCAATAAGGGGGTGTCATTTGAGTTGAAAGACACCGAATTTGAGGTGGAAAAAAGATTTTTCGGTCTGATAAGGCGATACAAGCCCAAGGAGGTGACACGTACATTCAGAATCGAAGAAATGACCCTTGCCACCCTTGACCGCATAACATCCGAATTGGTGGAAATAGCCATTGATGAAAATGAAATGAAGTCGGCGGACACGGACAGCATGAAGATGGCAAGGACACTTGCCCACAAGCATTCTTTGCGGTGTGCAAGAATAATTGCCATTGCGGTGCTTGGCGAAGATAGGTTGGTTGCAAAACCCGGCAAGGGTGGTATAAGATGGATTGAGGACACGAAGAAACTTGATGAATTGACTTCTTTGTTCGCCCGTAAAATCAAACCGTCAATCCTATACAAGTTATATGTACTTGTCAATACGATGGGCAATCTTGGGGATTTTATGAACTCTATTCGATTGATTTCAACAGAAAGAACCACGATGCCGATTCGGATAGAGGAAAACAACGAGGGTTAAACAGTCCACACGGTCGCCGGGGTGCAATATGTGAGCATTTCGGATGGACTTACGACTACTTGTTACACGGCATTCCGTGGTCGGTTGTTCAAAGGATGATGATTGATGCACCGGGCTATGATTTGGATGATGGCAAGGAAACGGAAATTCAATTGTCAGAGGACAACAGCGAACAAATTATGAACTACATTAACAGCATGATGTAATATGGCAGAAATAGACGGTGGGTCATTATCTTTCAAATCCATTTTAGACAATGGTCAGCTTAATGCGGCTATTGACGAAACATTGCGGCGTGTGCAAGGCTTTTCGGATGCCGTTGCCGGAAGTGGCGATGTGATGGATAAGACCACACAAGAAATGGTCGAGTGTATCGAGATTCAACGCAAGGTGATTCAGGATTTGGAAAATTCATACAATGACCTGACCGCCAAAATAAACGCAATTGAACCGGGCGATGCACAAAATCAACTTATCGAACAAGCCAATTCGGTAAAACAAGAATTGGATGCCGAAAAGCAAGGTCTTGTCGATTTGATGAACGAATTGAACAATTTGCAAAGGACAACGAGCGGTGCGGCTTCAAGCCTTGACCAAATACGTGTGACACTTGGGCAAATTGGTGCGGCGTGTGAGGAACACGAACAAGCGATTGCAAAGTTGAGTGCCGAATATGACCGTGTTAGTCATGCGGCAAGCGATGCTTTCATGTCCGGGCGTGATGATGATTACCGTGCCTTACAAGACCGTGCGGATGCAATCAAAGGTGAAGTCACGGTTCGCAAGCAGTTGTTGAATGAATTGCGCGAACAATCCGATGCCTTGGAAGCGGAAGCACAAAAGATTGAAAAGGCGGCGCAGGAAGCCGAAAATGCGGCACAATCCCACGTTTCATTCCGTACCCGCTTGCGTGAAGTGCGTGAAGAATTGATGCAATTGGAACTTGCAGGCGATACAAGTTCCGAAAGATATAAGGAACTTCAAGCACAAATGGGCGAATTGTCGGAAGCGATGGATGCCGTCACGACCCAACAAAATATGTTGAAGCGCGGTGAAAGGATGTGGGATGGCTTGTTGTCGGGTCTTTCCGGCGTGTCAGGCGCATTTTCAGCGGCACAAGGTGCGGTTGCCTTGTTCAGCGGTGAAAACGAGAATCTGCAAAAGATTATGCTTAAAGTTCAATCCTTAATGGCTATCACAATAGGGTTGAAAGAAGTGCAACTTGCCCTTGATAAAGATGAAGCATTCCAACTTGTCACCATCAACGGATTGAAAGAATGGTGGAACAAGTTGTTGGCGGTCGGCAGGGGTGAGCAAGTCGCGGCAACGGCTGCAACCGTGGCGGACACCGCCGCGACCGTTGCAGATACGGCGGCAACAACCGCCAATACAGCCGCACAACAAGCAAATACGGCGGCACAAACCGGGAACACGGTTGCCCAAGGAGCAAACACGGTCGCAACCGGGGCGCAAACCGCAGCGGCGGTCGCTGGTACGGCTGCAAATATAGGTCTTGCCGGGGCTTTCCGTATGGTCGGGGCGGCTATTAAGTCAATCCCGGTGTTTGGATGGATTGCAGCCGCATTGTCGGCTTTGGTTGGCGTTATTGTTCACTTTGTCAGCAAGGCGAATGAGGGCAAGAAAGCGGCACAGGAATTTTATAAATCCCTTGCCGAAAACGCATATAAGCCTATTGCCACAATTGAAGATTTGTCCTTGAAGTGGAATGCCCTTGGCGATGATTTGGACGCAAAAAAGAAGTTTATTGAGGAAAACAAAGCGGCTTTTGACGAATTGGGCGTTTCCATCAATGGCGTAACTGATGCGGAAAACTTGCTTATCAACAATAAGCAAGCCTTTATCAATGCACAAATTGAAAAGGCAAAAGCCTTGGTCTATCTTCAACAAGCACAAGAAAAGGTAAAAACCTTGTTGGAACAAGAACAAGCATACAATGCCATGCCGGACACCGTGACAAAGAATGTGCCTTATGGTGAAGCGGCTAATGGCGCAATCTTATTCAAGCAAATAGAGGTTGCCAATGAAGCCAAAGCGGAAGCAAAAACACAACTTGACGCATTGAGGGCTGAAATAACCAAAGGATTTGAAAATGCCGCCACCGCTGAATCTAATGGTTTTAATATGCTAAAACAAGCCGGGATTGATGCGACCAAGACTTATGCGGATGGTACTTTGGGGGCAATCGAACAAGCCATTCAGGTAAAGCAAGAAGCCTTAAAGAATCTGACAAGCAATGCGGAATACAAAACCGCCATGCGGGAAATCGAAAAGCTGCAAAAGCAAGCCGATGCGATAACCGGGCGAAAGACAACAACCACAACCACAAGCAACAAAAACACCAACACACAAGACCCATTCATTGAGAAACTGAATAAATATAGGTCAGAATATCAAAGGTTTCAAAAATGGGTTAATTCAGGCGATGAAGTGCTTGTCCGTTCTGCAAACCAAGAGTTTTCCAAATTGCTTGCAGAGGGGGCGACATACATTGATTACTTGAAGAATCAACGTGACCAAATTTTGCAAATTGACGTTGCAAACCGAACAAAGACACAAAACAAGCAGTTGCGCCAACTCAATGATGCCATTGCAGAGGAAACACGGACAACCGTATTGGAAGCATTCAACGAAGAATTGAATGCCCAATTGACCAATGCACGAACCGTCCTTGATATGCTCAATATCATTGAGCAGAAACGCAAGGAATTGTCCGGCGATGGAACGGAACTTGACAATGCCAAGGCGGATGCCCTCAATGAAGCGGAAGAAAACGCCCAAGACCAATTAAGGCAGGAAACGGAATCATTGCTTGAAGAATATGCTTCTTATGTCGAGCAAAAACGCCGTCTTGAACAACAATTCAATGATGATGTTGCCTTGATGATGCGTGAACGTGAAAAGGCGACAACGGATGCGCAACGTGCGGAAATTGACAATGCCATTCAAAACAGGACAAACCAATACAATAAGGATGTCCGAAACATTGGCGGTGTCGATTATGATGCGATGCTTGCCGAATATGGCACGTTTGAGGAACGCAAGCAAGCAATCATTGATGATTATGACGAAAAGCGGCGTGCGGCACAGGAAGCCGGGAACACGGAAATGGTCGAAGCGATAGACCGTGCGCAAGCACAGGCACTTTCAAAATTCGCCCTTGACGAATTGCAAGCACACCCGGATTGGGAATTGATGTTTGGCGACCTTGACGAAATAAGCACCAAGAAACTTCAAGAATTGATTGATAAAATCAACAATCTTGATGGGGCTTACCTTGGTATCGAGTTTGACCCGAAAGACCTTGAAACCCTCAAAAACAAAATCAAGGAAATGCAGAACGAAATACGGGAACGCAACCCGTTCAAGTCGTTGATTTCCTCAATCAAGGAATATGGCAAGGCGGCGGATGATGAAAGCAAGAAAAAAGCCTTGACGAATATGTTTGAAAGCGCAAGCGGGGCAATTGAACTTGTCGGCGGTGCATTCGATGCGGTAACGTCCGGGCTTGAAAAAATGGGTGTCACGATGGATGAGCAAACGCAAGCCATTATCGGTGACATTGGCGGCATATTGGATGGAGCGGGTCAGGTTGCAAGCGGTATCGCAACGGGCAACCCTTTGTCTATCATTCAAGGTTCAATCGGCTTGCTTTCATCCGCATTTGACTTGTTCAACAGCCGTGACAGAAAGGCGGAAAAGTCAATCAAGCGACACCAAGAAGCAATCGACAAGCTGAAAGCGTCTTATGAACAACTTGAATGGGCGGTTGATAAGGCTTTGGGTGCGGAAGTGTACAACAACCAAATGGGCTTGATTCACAACATGGAACAACAACAAGCCCATTTGCGTGGCATGATTAGCGATGAACAATCAAAGAAGAAAACCGACAATGGGAAAATCCAAGATTACCAAAACCAAATAGCGGAACTTGACCGACAAATTCAAGATATGTATGACGAAATCGCCAATAACATATTGCAGACCAACGCAAAGGATTTTGCATCAACATTGGCGGATTCCCTTACGGAAGCATTCAAAGCTGGTGAAGATGCGGCGAATGCCTTTGAACAAACGGTTAATGAAGTCTTGCAAAATGCCATTGTAAACCAATTGAAAAAGAAGTTTCTTGAAAACCAATTGCAAAGCGCATTGGATAGCCTTTACACCGATATGGGGTATTGGTCGGGTGACAACTTCATTTTTGATGGTCTGACGGATGCCGAGATTGCAGATTTCAAAGCCAAAGTTCAAGCGGCGGCGAACAACTACAATCAAGCATTGGATGTTTACAAGGATTTGTTCAAAGACTTGGAGATTGACGATGATTCGGAAGATTCATTGACAGGTGCGGTAAAAGGTGTAACAGAAGAAACCGCCGACATTATCGCCGGGCAAATGAACGCAATCCGAATAAACCAAATGGAAGCAACACAAGTCTTGCGGCAATCGCTGCAAGCCTTGAACACCATTGCGAACAATACGGCTTACAATCGGTTGCTTCAAGATATTCTTTCGGCGGTCAGAGAATTGCAACGCCCAAGTGGTGATTCTTTGAGGTCGCAAGGTTTGTCATAATCGAATATGTTTCACTATAAAACAAAACGATATGGATTTAGCGAAAGAACTTGCAAGGCAAGCAAAGAAAAAAGGCATTTGCAAACCGTGGTACAATGAATTGAAGTCATTGAACGGTGACAATATAAATGCGATGGCGCAAATGTATTTGAAAGGCATTGATTTTTGCCTTGCCAATGATTACCCCGACAACGGCTTCATTAGAACGCATTTCAAGGGCAAAATGGAACAATACGGGGTTTTCCTTGACGATGATATAAAAATCGAAAATAAGCCCAAATGCGTGTGTCTTGGGGCGACTTGTGGGCGTATCGAAATAACCGGGTTCAACGTGTGCGAGATATACGCCAAGCACAATGCCAAATTGAATGTCATTGCAAAAGACAATGCCTTTGTGGTCATTGATGTATTTGATGATGCCGTTGTCAATGTTTGCGCAAGCGACCGGGCGAAAGTGTGCGTAAATCATTATGTCGGCAATGGTCAGGTAATCAAATATGCAATGGATGATGCAACTATAAAAGTCATAGAGAAACAGAAAAAAACTTATTGATATGGATGCGAACAACATAATTCTTCAAATGCCATTTGATGAAAGTGACGGTTCTTTGGTGGCGTATGATTATAGCCAAAACCGTGCGGATGGGGCGGTCAATGGGGCGCATTTCGTCACAGGTAAAAACGGCAATGCAATTTCTTTTGCCGGGTCAGACACTTGCGAGGTGTCAAAAGCGGTGTTCCCTAACATGACAATCGACTTTACGATGATGATGTGGGTTCAAAACCGTGAAGCCGAATTGGGTTCACCTCAAAAGTTGATATGGGTACTTAACTTTTCCGGGCTGAAAAACTATGTTGAAGTACCCATTGAAGCCAAACCCGGTTCGTGGTTTTCGCTTGCTTTGACAAAAAAGTCGGGCGTGTTCAATTTTTACGTCAATTCCTCACTTGTCAAGACCGTGAACAATTCCGGCACATTGCTTGGCGTGTCCTTGAATCAAGACTATTACGGCGGTTCATGGGGCTTTGGTTTGTTGGATGATGTGAAGTTTTACAACCTTGCCTTGACACAAGCCGAACTTATCAATGAAATGTCAAGCAGCAAGCAACAAGGGTATTTGCTTGACGGCGTAAATTTCAAAGAATATGGCGTATATGTGTCCGGGTCGGACGGCGTGTTGAACCGCCCGAAATTAAAGACCCCGGCTTCTTTGTCTTGGGATAATTATCACGGTGAAAGTGTTGATTTGATGCACAAGTTTTATGAACCACGTGATATAACCTTGTCATGCTTTGTCAAGGCAGATTCAAAGATGGATTTTATCCGAAAGGTATCTTCTTTCCAACAACAGCTTGACAAGACAGGAACAAACCGCCTTACAATTGACATTCACCCGGTAAAGCCATTGATTTATGAAGTGTATTGCAAAGACGCAATCGAAATCACAAAAGAATGGAATGATGAATTGATGGTTGGCACGTTCAAATTGAAGTTGGTTGAGCCTGAACCCGTGAAGCGTGTATTGAAGCATATCCGGGTGGGTGAATCAACAAAGACTTGCACCGTCAAATTGACCTCAAACAAATATGTGAACATCTATTGGGGTGATGGAAGTGTCGATTATGACATTTGCGGCGATGAAGTGGAAATAACCCATGACTATGCCGTGAATGGTGACTATTTCCCGGTAATAACCGGCTGCATTGATGAAATATCATTGTTTGAAACAAATGCCATTGTCGTATGGGAAAAAATTTAACCAACATATTTATAACGAAAGCAAATGGAAGCCGTGTGCCGATAGCCAACAGGCGCACGGCAACCGACATTTCATCCGCAAAGCAGAATTGGGCATTGAATGCGGAAGATACCGTTTCCATAACCGTTGTGTCGCCATTTCCGCAAACATACGGCATTGGCGATAAGATAACCATATTCGGGCGTGACTACAAATTGAACCGATTGCCAAAGGTCAAGAAAACAGGTATGCACGAATTTCAATATGACTTGGAATTTGAGGGCATACAATATGACCTTTTCCGGGTGACATACGATGTGACCATTGACACGACCACAAATGAATTGCAGGATGTGCAGGGCGACACCCTTACGGGCGACTTGCACCGTTTTATGACCGTCCTTGTTGCAAACGCAAACCGTGTCTTTCCGGGTAAATGGGTGCTTGGCGTATGCCCCGAAACGGCAGGCGATAAGACATTGACATTTGGAGAATCGGACAATTGCTTGTCCGTGTTGCAAAATCTTTGCGGTGAATCCAATTTCAATGTTGAATTTGAGATTGAGCAATCAAATGGGGTCTATACAATCAACCTTTATGAAAAAGTCGGTCAGACCTTGCCATATACATTCCAATATGGCAGGGGACGTGGTTTGTATGAGCTGACAAGGGAAAATGTATCGTCTGCAAACATTGTCACAAGGTTGAAAGTGTATGGTTCAACGGAAAACATTACTTCAAAATACCGTGCCGACCGCCTTTGCTTGCCGGGTAAGACCAAGGGGCAATCCTATATCGAGAAAGCCGAAATGGTGGCGAAATACGGTATTTTCGAGGGGCGCAAGAATTTTGATGATATTAAGCCGTCCTTTACGGGTACGGTGGAATCCATTGTGTCCGGCAACGTGCTGCAATTCATTGATTCGGACTTTCCTTTCAACCTCAATGAAAAGGAAGCGGACGGGGTGACAACAAAGTATCTTATTGATGGCGTTGCCGCAAAAGTACACTTCAACACGGGCAATCTTGCAGGATATGAATTTGAAATTCACAGTTATGACCATGCGACACATACATTTACGTTGGTAAAGCAAACAGACGACCGGGGCAATGTCTTTCCGTCCGAAACATCATTGGCTTTCCAAATCGGAGTGGGTGACGAATACAAGATACTTGATATTGCCTATCCGTCAAGCATTGAACAAGCGGCGGAAGAAGAATTGGAAGAAACGGGCAACAAGTATTATGACCAAAATTGCCAACCAAAGGTGCAATATGGGTTGAGTGTCACAAAAGCATGGTTGCAAAGCCTTGTTGGAAGTGATGAAACGGTGACAAACGTATTCCAACCGGGCGATTATCTGCATATTGTGGATAATGACATTGACGTGGATAAATCCGTGCGCATACAATCACTTGAAAGGAATATCCTTGACCCTTACGAATACACCCTTACAATATCGGACACCGTGAAAACAACGGTGACAAACCGTGTCATTTCCGACCTTATAGACATTGACAAGGTTATCACCATCAACAACCTTAAAGACCCGGCAAGGGCAAGGGCGAATTGGCGCACAAGCCGCGAATTGTTGAACATGGTGTTTGACCCTGACGGCGATTATTACAGCGACAAGATAAAGCCTTTGTCTATTGATACGCTGGCATTGTCAGTCGGGGCAAAATCAATGCAATTCGGATTGACGAACACGGTGTTTCAACCGAATTATGGCGGCAATTCCAATGTCGTGAAATGGCAAGGCGGTGTCTTGACCCATTACACCATCAACGAAGAAACGGCGGTGTCTTGGGTTATGGCGGACGGCACGGTTACATTAGCAAACAACCAAGCATATTTTCTATATGCAAAATGCGCCAAGAATGGTGATGCCGGAACATTCATATTTTCGACCTCACAAATCAAGGTTGAACAAGATGCCAATTATTATCATTTTCTTGTCGGTACAATTTCGAGCATTGACCCGGAATTGAAAGTTCGTTCCTTGTCCTTGACTTATGGTTTTTCAATGATAAACGGTCGCTTCATTAAGACCGGGCGCATTGAATCGGCGGATGGCACGACATATTTTGACTTGGATAATTCCGAAATCGGCGGTCGCATTGTGTTCACTTCAAACGGTCAGGAAAAGACGCTTGAAGAATTGGGAAATGAAGCCCTTGAAAGCAAGAATTTCATCAACAACACCTTGCCGGGGTTGCTTGCCGAAATACAAGCACAGCTTGACGGACAGATTGAACAATTCTTTGAAACATACGACCCGACATTGAACAACGCACCCGCAAACAAGTGGACTACAACCCAATTGAAAGACAATCATTTGGGTGACTTGTTCTATAATACCGCAACGGGGGCGGTATTCCGTTTTGTCAAGGAAAATGGCGTTTACAAGTGGTCGGAATTGTCGGATGCGGAAGTGGCACAGGCGATTGCACTTGCAAATGATGCGCTTTCGCTTGCAAAGGAAAAGAACCGCATATTTACGGCAACACCTTACACCCCTTATGAAGTCGGCGATTTGTGGGTTCAAGGTGCAACCGGGGATATTATGCGTTGCATTAGAACAAGGTTGTCCGGCAATTATTCGTCAAGTGATTGGCAAAAGGCAAGCAAATACACCGATAACACGGCATTGAACAACTTTATCAATGGCACATATTCGGATGATATTGCAGACCTGACCACACAGATAGACGGCAAGATAGAAACGTGGTTTCAGACAACCGACCCGGCAAATGGATGGGCGGTGGCAGTCAGGGCAAAGCACGTTGGGGATATGTGGTACAATTCAAGTACACAGAAATTGAAGCGATATTCAAGTTCTTATACTTGGGTGGATATTGTCGATAAGACCGCCATTGATGCCTACAATACGGCAAGCAAAGCCCAAGACACGGCAGACGGCAAACGGCGTGTGTTTGTTTCAACCCCTTATCCACCTTATGATATTGGTGATTTGTGGGTCAATGGAACGGATTTGAAGCGGTGTGCAGTCAAGCGAACAAGCGGTTCTTACATTGCAACGGATTGGGTCAAGGCGGTATCTTATGACAATACAAAAACGGTCATTGATGGCGGTTTGGTAACGTCCGGCACAATTCAAGTCGCCGGAAGCACATCAACGATTCTTGCGGGTATGACAGGGCAAGGAACGGCGGCAAGTTCCGTGCGCTTTTGGGCTGGAACATCATTTGAAAATCGGTCTTATGCCCCGTATCGGGTTATGCAAGATGGGTCGGTTGTGATGGAAAAAGCGACCGTCAAAGGTGAAGCATACATTAACAAAGGCACAATAAACAACGCCGATTTGGATAACGTGGTTATCAACGGAAGCATTGCCAATGCTTTCAAGAACGGTTATTTCAAACTTGGCGGGTCAGCGGGCGGCGGCATAATAGTGTCCACATTGGGATTGCAAAACAACAATAATGTTGTCATTACGGGAACAAGCAGCAGTTGGAATACGGCATTCCAAATACCGTTCACTATGGAATATAGCGGTTTCCGTGCAATCATTATGAATGATTACTTCAATGGGCAAACACCCGTTGGGCAAATCGTAAGCAATAGAGCACCAAGCGGAAAGTATTTTTATGAGAATGGCAGAACGTACAACACATTAACAATTTTGCCTTATGAAGCGGTCGAAATGATAGGACTTGGGGATGATTCCAAATTTTATGGGTGGATTATTTTGCGCCGTTTTTACACAAAGGCAACCAATATGCGTGGATTGCCATTTAAGGTGTCTTATATGGGGATGGTCAATCAATCGGGCGGATTGATTAAGTTGCACCGCTATGACACGGCAACGGTCACGACTTCGAGGGTTGGCACAGGGCATTACAGGATTCGGATAAATCCGGGCTTTTCAAGCGTGAACAATTACTTGGTATTCCTTACTTGTGATGCGACAAGCCAAGGTTCGGTCGGCAGATATGCGGGCGTTTATGCCAAGAATGCGTCTTATTTTGACGTTTATACGGGTGACGATTCGAGTGCCAATGATTCGGCATTTTCATTTATGATTGTGAACACAACAGACTTTACCGGGTAAGAAGTTGTGCTTGTGTTATCCACAATGTTTTATAGTAAAACAATAACAAGTTAAATTTGCAAACAAAACTTTTTGATTATGAGTGAAACAAGGAGCGGCGAAACGGTGTCCGCACAAATCGGAAAGATGGGAGCAATCGACAATCTTAACAATGCTGATTTCAGCTTGCCGGATGGTCAATGCTTCAACATCAAAAATGACGGCACGCAACCCGTGAAATTATCGGTGCAGCTTGCCGGAATGGATGATGGGGATTTTATCGAAACACAGTTTGATTGTGGGTGGAATCCCGAAATAATAAAGACGGTGAAACAAACTTCATTGTCAGGTACTAACTTAAAATGGGGTTATTGATATGGGCTTGATTATTGGGGTCGGCAGCACAAAGCCGACATTCGCTTATGATTATTATTACGGCATTGAATGGGATGCCACGGTGTCAAATCCGCACCCGACAAGAATTGGCAAGATGGAACTTCACCAATCCTTGCCGTTGCAAAGTCTTATCCGGCGTTGTATCTTGAAAGACAACGGCGAAGTGAATTATTATCTTCACGCCAATGATTCAACGAAACGTGACACCGGGGCGGCGGCAAACCTTACCGGGGCGGATGGGCAATACATGGATGAATTGCCCGATATGTATGTCCGCTTTGAAACGGACGGCGACAAAAGCCGACATTTGCAGTCCACCGAACCTTTGCCGGGCTTCAAACTTTGGCGCAAAGACTATGTTTCGGCGGTGGAAGCGACCGTTCAGCGTTCAACACAAACATTGTGTGCGGTTGTGAACAAAGATGCGGATTACAGGGGTGGCAACAATGATGCAAACCGTGACGGCACATATCGTTCACAGCTTGGAATGCCCGCAACGGTTATATCTTTGACCAATTTCCGCACATACGCAAGGAAGCGTGGAACGACCGAATGGAATTGCAACTTGTACCAAACACACAAAAAATTGTGGTGGCTTTTTGCCGTTGAGTATTGCACATTCAATTCGCAAGAAGCGTTCAATGCCGAATTGACGGAAGATGGCTATCACCAAGGCGGTTTAGGTTCGGGCGTGACTAATCTTGATTGGACGAAATGGACAAACTTTAATGGCAATTATCCGTTCGTGCCTTGTGGTACAACAAACAACCTTGGCAACAAGACCGGGTATGTAGAATTTACCATGCCATTTGAATATGACGCAAGCGGTGAAGCCAACTACAAGGGTGAATATAGTGCCGCAACCGCATACACCGCCGGGCAATATGTTTCGCAAGGTGATTTGCTATACACTTGCAAAGCAAATGCAGCGGCAGGAACGGCATTGACAAACACAACCTATTTCACGCCCGTGACACGCACGGTTGTGCAAGTGCCGTCTTACCGTGGTGTAGAAAACCCGTTTGGGCATATATGGAAGTGGACGGATGGTTGCAAATGTCTTATTCAGAGTGAAGCCGATGGCGGACTTTCTGAATTTTACGTTTGTGACGACCCGGCGGCATTCACAAGTTCCGGCACAACCAACTATGAATTGCGTGGCAACTTGCCAAGAAAAGAGGGGTATGTGAAGAAGATGATTCTTGGTGAAGATGGCGAAATCATGCCGCTTGAAGTCGGTGCGGGTTCGACCACATATTTTTGTGATTACTTCTATACCAA